>SKET01000625.1_pt1 | contig 28080 bp, 27 predicted proteins | sample 4841461 | NCBI WGS metagenome assembly SKET01 (sample SAMN11008802, study PRJNA524170) | human gut metagenome | biome: Human fecal sample; material: Feces; isolation source: fecal sample from pouch patient p5 | host: Homo sapiens | place: Israel: Tel-Aviv | collected 2014-02-13
TATCAATATTCGACAAAATTTCCCTCCAAAAAAATGAGAGAATTAAACTTGATTCTTAATTGATAAAGGGGGCTAAATTTAGCCCCCTTTATTTTTATATAAAAAATTTAAGAAAAACCGTAAAAATCCTTGACGTAAATATAAATTTACGATACAATAGATGTATAGTAAAAATAAAACAACTTCTTGCTTCAAACCTTTGGACAGAGAAAAAGTAAGAATGTTTACCACAAAATATGAGAGGGCTGAGAATGAAATAATGAATTATAAAAATATAGTTTTCGCAAGTATCGTATATTTGTGAAGAAAGGTTGATATGGAAAAAGTAACAGATGAAATTAAAAACGTGGTACAGAGACTACTCGATGATGACGAAAATTTTTCTGGTTGGTATATTGAGAAAGAACTCGAAAAAATTGGAATAAAAGTTTCTAGGATGACGATTTCAAACCTAAGAAATAAAAAAACGACATTGGGTAACACTAAATTTGAAACGTTAGAGGGACTTTATCATTTCGCAAAGGCTCATGAAAATATAAATAAAGAATAGAGAGAAAATATGAAAACAATAAGTCTATTAAACTTAAAAGGCGGAGTTGCTAAAACAACAACAGGTGGAAATATAGCAAAAGGTTTAGCAAATAGAGGGTTCAAAACTCTGTTGATTGATACAGATATGCAAGCTAATGCAACAAGTATTTTTCTTGAAGATGAACGCTCGAAAGAGGATTATAAAGGTTTTGCAGAACTGATAGTTGATGAAAAACTAGATGATGTTGACCAGTATGTTTATAACGTAAGTGAGAATTTGGACATGATTGGTTCAAGTTTAGCAGTTGCTGAAAGTGAATTGAAAGTAAGAAATTCATTCAATCGTAATTCATCAAACATTGTAAAAAAAGTTTTAAAGAAACTAGATTCTAAATATGATTATTGTATTATTGATTGTGCTCCAACAATTAATCTAATTACTCTCAATATTATTATTGCGAGTGATGAAATTATCATCCCAATAAAAATTGATAAATTTGCACTTGAAGGTTATAGAACGACTTTAAAGAACATCAATCAAATTATTGATGATTATGAGTTAGATACAGAGGTGACCGTACTTTACACAATGGTCAACAGAAATAATATTGATAAACAATTTATTCAAGAAATATCTGGGAATAGATTTGAAACAACAATAAGACATCAAGCTAAGCCAGTTACAGAAAGTGCTTTAAAGAATGAGGTATTAATTGATAGTTCTAAAAGTTCTAAAGTAAAAGATGATTATTTAAATCTTATTGATGAAATAGTAAAAAGGGGTTAAAAAATGAGTAATAGTTTCGGATTTACAGACCTTATGAACAAGGACGAACACAAGCGAAAAAAAACAAATACAAAAAATATTCCTATTGAGGAGATAAAGGAAAATGAGAATAACAACTATGATTTAGTTGACATTGATAAGTTAGCTGATAGCATAGACGAGTTAGGCTTATTACAACCCGTTCTTGTTAAACAACGTGATAAATATAGCTATGAATTGATTGCAGGGCATAGACGATTTAATGCTATTAAAAAACTAATTAGTGAAAATAGACTCCCTGAAGATTACGAAGTTCTCGCTAAGAAAGTTGATGAAGACGAAGACGAGCTTGTAACAAGACTAAAGTTGCATGAAACTAACCTACAGACTCGCTCACTCTTAAAAATGCCAGAAGAAGAAAAAATAGCCATTATTGATGACTATATGGATATTTTAGATAAAGCCAAAAAACAAGGGGTACAAATCAACGGAAAACCTGTTAAAGGAAAGACTAGGGACTTAATTGCTGAAAGATTTGGTATCAGTCATTATACCGCTCAAAAACTGATTAGAAAAGCTAAAGAACAAGGTGGAGAAGAAGAGGGGGCAAAAATTAGCCCCCAAAAGAAAACCGCTAAAAAGCCAATCACGCAGTTAAAGAAAATTGAAACTCAATTAGAAAAATTAGAGTTTGAGGGAACGGAAGAAGAACAAGAAATCAAGGAGAAATTGATTGAGTTGTTGATGAAATAAAAAGGGGGCTAAATTTAGCCCCTTTTTATTTAGGAAATATTTATAATTTGTTCAATGGATATGAGATAGATTTTATCCGTTGATTTAACTCTTACTTGATTATTGATAAATTCTGATACAAAACCATAGACTTCATTTAATTTATTTTTTGATTGATATTTAACTTTGATTTGTAGCTGATTTGAAAAAGACTGATTGAGAAGATAAAGGACTACATGATGTGGTAATGTTTGAATTACCTTATCATCTTTTTTTTCTTTTTCAAAAGTATTTTGAGCCTCCGTGAGTTCTCCAGTCGCAAATGCGCCCCATTTCATCATCCCTCTATCGTGATAAGCACGGATGACTTCATAGGGGCTGTATGAACGGTCAACTGACATCTTTTACCTCCTTGTCTTGACTTGCTGCATGACCTCCAATGAGTTTGTTCCGATAAATGACACGTGATCCCTCGGATAAACTACTTGCCTTTTGTATTGATAGAAAATCGAATGTTTCTCTAATCTCATCAATAGCTTTTTGGAGTGATTCTTGCTTTTTATTAGTTTGATATTCTTGAACACTTTCAAATAAAGAGAGTTGTTTAACAGAACTATCAGAAAGTTGATTTCCGCTTATCCCTATTTGTCTTATCGCTCCCCCTTGGTACTTTTCACGAAATAAAGAGATTGCGAGGTCTTGCAATTCCTTTGTGTTTTGCGTTGCTTCAATATTGCGAGAAACCTTAACAGAAGAGTATTCAGAAGTAGAAGCAGCACCTGCATAAAGTGAAAGATTGCTTGCTAGTTTTCTGCCCTTTCTCAATCTTATCGCTAAGTTCTCAGCCATTTCTTTAATCACAAGTTCAATTTCTCTTTGCTTATGATAGTCACGTGGCAGAATTTGAGAATTGCTGAAGCTAGAAGATTTTGGAGTATATTTTTCCCTTACATTGCTTTCGTCGATACCGTTAGCATGGAAAAAATGTTGAAGTCCAATTGTTCCTAATTTTTGTTTAAGGAGAAGTGGGTCAGCATTCGCAAGCTCTTTGATAGAAGTGATTCCAAGTTTGTTTAATCGTTTCTCAGTTCGCTTTCCAATTCCCCAGAAATCTGTCATCTTAGGAATTGTCCATAGTTTATTAGGGACATCTTCATAACGGATTAGGGCTCTCATATTATCATTGTGCTTGGCATAGTTATCCATTGCAAGTTTGGCAAGCAAGGGGTTGTCTCCCATCCCAACAGTCACATATAGTCCTAGTTTATCTCGAATCTCACGTTGCAAGTCTAAAGCAATTCGATTCATCTGTTCATAACGATTTTTAATCTCAGGGTAGAAGAAGTTCAATGATTCAGTGATATCCAAAAAAGATTCATCAATCGAGTAGGAGTGAATCTCATCAATTGACGTATAATTGGTCAGTATATCTGTCACTTCAATTTTATAGTCCACATAGAGCTGCATTTGTGGAGGAACAATCCACGTGCGTTTCGCCCAAGATTCAATAAAAGCTACATATTGCAAAGTTGGTTCAGTTCGCTGTCCATGAATGTCTGTATGTGTTCGATACCATTGCGGATAATTGAACTTTCGTGTTTCTATAAGAAAAGGTAAATCGCTGGCACGACTGACATTTTTCATACCAAAAACTTTTTTAAAGGTTGGACTAGAGGCAAGCGTTAACCCTTTAGAATGATCTGCTCGACTCATGACACAAAGAGAAGTGGTCAGAGGATTTAAATTTCGCTGAACGCATTCAATTGAAGCATAATTAGACTTGACATCTTGAAAGAGGATGGCACGACGTGGTTCAAGCGAGTAGTCAAAGTATTGATTTAATTTTAATTGTTCCATAGTTCCTCCTAAATCAAAAATATCAGTTTTACTGATATTATATCTTTTTTTAGAGTGAAAAACAATCGAAATAAACACCAAAACTGATAACTTGGAATATTTAAGGGAAATTCTTAGTCCTTCAACATCCTTCCTATGCTTTTGGTTTAATAGAGTTAAGCATATTATCATTTGAAAGAGAACGAGGATAAAAAATGGATAAATACTTAAGGCGATCCTATCAGAGAATGAATCAAATGTCTTTTGGAGGACAGGCTTTGGCTTGGTTCATTTCAATCAAATTATCAGATTTTGTTTTAAAAAAGTTTGAAAATATTGGCGCCCCTTTTTTTAATTTAATCCTAGGGTTTATATTATCAGTGCTTTTTCTGACTGTCGGAATGTTGCTTCTTGACTCTATTGAAAAAAATAAATAAGCGCTTTGTCCTTCGTCACGTCTTTTCCAAAATATAAAAATACATCAATTTGAGGGTGGCAATGACTTTTTCTCGAGATGAATCTAATCAACCTGGAACAAAAGAACAGAATGAAGCCTTAAAAAAAGCGATCAAAGAATACAGTAGTTGCTTCAATGTCCCTAGTCTTTTAAATGCTCAAGATCCGGCACGGGCCTACATGATTGATATCACTAAACGGCTCGCTCGTAAAAAACCATATAACCAAGGAAAAGATGAGGACCGATTAGATCTAGTGATTGTCTCGGATCAACTTCTGACAGGATTTGACTCAAAATATATTAATACGATTTATATGGATAAAGAATTGAGAGAGGGGATGTTAATTCAAGCGATGTCTCGGACCAATCGAACGTTTCAGTTGAACAGTAAACCTCACGGAAAAGTTCGGTTCTATCGTCAAGGCGAACAAATGAAGTCTTTTGTAGAAAATGCCCTTCGGATTTATACACGAGGGGGTAATGATACGCTTCAGGAAGCAGATGAAGACTAAAAAAATGAAGATATCCAATCCTTAGAAGACGAGCATAACCTGGCAGAACGCCAAAGTCATCAAATCCAAAAATTAACACCCGCTGTTCAAGAACTGAAAGCCTTTGCGGGAGAAGATTTTAGTCAAATTCCTCGTGGTGAGAAAGATTTAAAGCAATTTGTAAGGCTAGGGCTATAAACACAAAATAAAATTCAACAATTGGTTCAACAAGGCTATGAATTAGGGAGTGAAATAGACCTATTAGATGCTCAAGGAGAAGCCACTGGTGAAAAAGTTCGACTTGATATTTCTAGTTTTGAGGAGTTTGGGGCTTTGCAAGCAAGGCTTAATGATGCTAGAGAAAAATTACCCGAAGAGGAGCGTCCAGACCTCACAGAAATTAAAGTGGGCTTATCTTTATATGACCATGAGATTATTGACTACGATTGGCTGGTTGATCTCTTAAACCTCTTCATGGATCAGAAAACTCCTGAAAACAAAGCTTCAATTGAAAAACATATTCTCCCATTGGATGAAATGAGCCAACAAGAGCTCAAGGATATTATTGTAGATATAGAATCTGGGGAAATTAAGGAACACTTTACAAAAGCAACCTTGGAAGATCAAAGAAAGCACAAACGCTCGGATCGACAAGAGTTAAAAATCCGTCGATGGGCGGCCAATCAAAATGTCAATGGCAATCGTATTGTCCAAGCCTTCGATCTTTTCTTACCTGGTCACAGCCTAGTAGACAATTCTCAACTATCAGCGCTTGTTTCAGAAATTGAAGCAGAGGAAAACTTAAGCTTTTTTGGAGCCTCAGAGTTTGAGACTGCATTAATGAGCTTCTTCTATTTCCATGTTGTCTTGGATACAATGAAACGGCTTGAATTTCAGAGTATAGGTAATCGTTTCAGAGTATCAAAAAAAGCCCTAACCACGAGGGTTAGAGCTTGAAACACACATATTTATTTATGACTTGCCGCCACCAATTTTTCCTTTAGTAATAAAACTTAATGTTATAGAACCTAGCCCTGCTACTGCCACCAGAATATTGCCGATTCTCTTTTTATGCTTTTTTTGATGAAATGAACAATATTTTTCACCTTCTGGAATCTCTCTGCCACATTTTTTCTCTCTACAATAATTATTTGTCATTCTCGATTTCCTCCTCAATTGATAAACTATTAGGTATAAAGTGGAGTTCTAATAAATCTTCATTGTTTTCAATAAATTCAATAACGGCTGAAGTTGTATCAACGATATCCTTAGACAGGTAAGTGAATGGGTTTTTTGAAGTAGGCGGAAGATGACCATCCAGAAACAATGATTCTTCGCCTGAAAAATCTTCCATGATCATTTCTCTGAAGTCTTGAACAGCATAATTAAGAGCTTCATATTCTTTCAACTCATAAAGAGTTGCAATTTGAAAACTGAATGCATCTTTCAGGTAATCAAGATTATCTAGTGCTGTTTCAGCTAATTTTGCCTCTTCTTCAGCTTTGCTTTTAAATAAGTTAGATATGATACTTTCGTTTTGTTGTGACAATCTTAAATTCATCTTTGTTTCGTATAACTGGTTTAATAGTAGGTTATATGCATTTGTAGATTGCGATAATGATTCTAGAAATAATGTTTTTTTCACTTCTGGATCTTTGCTTAGTAAGGCGAATTTATATTTATCTTGAGCAGATTGAACCTCTGCATAACGATTCAAGTCAAAATTGCGATTTACCTTATTAATCTTGCCATCAAGTTCTTCAAGTTTGTGCGATATTTGTTGCAACTGCATCGTTAATCCTGCTGTTGCAATTGATGCCCCTAATTCTAATGGCATCTCTTTTATTGGCAGTTGTGCGAACATCTTTTTAGAGCTGGCATCACGTATTATTCCGACTGCTTCACCAGTTTTACTTTTTCTAATGAATTCTAACTCACCATTTGCAATTTTGGATGCAATTTCTTTTGAAATATCTAATGCGACTTCTTTTCCTTTCGATAATTGTTCCATTAATTGCGGTACATTATAAATCTGTGCACTCAAATCACCAATCAACTTTAACTTTTTCTTCTCTTCATACCTATCGAAAGGTCTTTTTCTTAGAGAGTTTTTATCACGATTTGAAATCCCAAACTCTTTTTTTATAAGTTCCCTGTCCGATGAATTGCCCATGAAATCACCCATTCTTGTTTTCTCACTTAATTATACCATTTTCAACCCTTTTCGCCTTATTGCAGATATGAATTTTTATTTAAACAGATAATCAAAAGAAAAGCCACAAGCGTCTCAGCCAGTGACCCTTTTACCGTTTTGCTTAATTGATACGAAACGGAGTGGGCTGAATAGCCTTATATAAATAGAATTGTGAGCTGACAGAGGTCAGGCTTTTTTATTTTGTAGGTGATTTTGTTGATTTTCAGATTTTGGATTACCTTGATTTATGCCATAGGGGGTAAGGGATGTTTTGGAACTAAAATGTTTGCGAACGCAAAAATAATTCATTGATACAAGATTTTTCTTTATTATTTGTGATACAATGGATAGTATATATGAAATTGCGAAGAGGGGGAGATGTTTATGGATATTACCTACAAAAAATTATGGAAGTTGCTAATAGACAAAGAAATTGGCAAAGGGCAGCTCAAAGAGCTATCTGGGGTAAGCGGTAATATTATCGCAAAACTTGGTAAAGATGAACCAGTGTCGCTGGAATCGCTCGTAAAAATAGCGGTCGCACTTAAAGTTGATATCGGAGACATCATCAGTCTAGAAGAAAAATAGGCAATTGGAGGCATCAACGTGGAAATTAAATTAATTGATAACAAAGGTGATAATACACTTGAGAACTTATTAAGCGACAAAATCACCAGCCATTCAAAGATAAATATTCAGACTGCGGCTTTTTCTATCTTTGCTTTTAACGCCCTGCAAAAGGAAATTAAACGCTCTAAAAAATTAAGAGTCATTTTGACGAAGTCTTTCTTTGAAAAAGAAGAAACTGGTTTTTTGAAACGTTATGAAATAGCCCAAGATTTAGAAGATATTAACGGGAATAAGTACGAGATTAAACTACGTAATCAGATGAATACGGCTTTCATCGCTCGTGAAACTGCAAAATTGATTGAAGATAAGGTAAAAGTGCATCAACTTGCATATGGTCACAGTGCTCTTGATGAATTGCTTATTGAAAATTCTCATGATATAGATGGAAACGTGGTTATTCCTGCTATGTTTAAATTTACCTCAGATGGTATTGGATTGACTAAATCAAACAACTTAACGCCGATGACTGCAATTATTGGAGAACCCAACCATTTAGCGGGTCTTAAAGCTGATTTTGACGAAGTGTGGAATGATTCATCGAAATCAAAAGAAGTTACTCAAAAAGTCCTAGAAAAGGTTAAAACCATCTATCAGGAAAATTCGCCTGAGTGGATTTATTTCGTTTCGCTTTATCATATCTTTCATGATAAATTGAGTGAGCTAGATGAGCAGGACATTGCACCAGACGGATCTGGATTCAAAGACTCAGTCATTTGGAATAAACTCTATCAGTTTCAAAAAGATGGAGTTATGGGTCTCATCCGTAAGCTAGAAAAGTACAATGGAGCGATTCTAGCAGACTCGGTTGGTCTTGGTAAAACATTCTCTGCTTTAGCAGTTATCAAATATTTTGAATTGCAGCGTAAGAGAGTACTGGTTTTGGCTCCCAAAAGATTAAGAGATAACTGGACTCTTTATAATACGCCAGATATTCGCAATGTCCTATACGATGACTTCTTTAACTATACTGTTCTCAATCATACAGATTTATCACGATACTATGGCATGAGTGGTGAAATTAAACTAGATACCTTCATGTGGTCTGATTTTGATTTAGTAGTCATTGATGAATCGCATAATTTCCGAAACAATGATACATCCGTTAATCGAGAAACAAAGAGTCGCTATCAAAGATTGATGGAAGATATCATTCAAGCAGGTCGTAAAACTAAGGTCTTAATGCTTTCTGCAACACCAATTAATAACCGTATGGCAGATTTGAAAAATCAGATTGGTTTTATGACTGAGGGTAAAACGGATGCTTTATCTAAGTATGGAATCGCAGATATCGATACGGAGTTAAAATTGGCTCAAACTGCCTTTAATCGATGGATGGAATTAGATGAAGAAGAACGCACAACGCAACATTTCTTAGATGGAGTGAACCCAGGATATTTCAAATTGCTCGATATGCTTACAATCGCACGAAGTCGAAAGCACATTGAAAAATACTACGATAAAAATGCAATTGGTGATTTCCCTGAACGTTTAACGCCAATCACAATAAAATCAGATATTGATTTAGCTAATGGCTTTCCAAATCTTCAAAAGGTATATGATGATATTGGTGGTCTAAATATGTCCATGTACCAGCCGATGCAGTACGTGAAGTTGGATAAAAAAAGATATTATGAAGAATTGTATGATACTAAAGTAAAAGATGGAAAATCATCATTCAAACAGGCTGACCGAGAACAAGCACTTGCCAAATTAATTCGTGCCAACTTGCTGAAACGACTAGAAAGCTCTATATATTCGTTTGGCTTAACGTTAGATAGAATGGTGGACGGTATCAATGGTATTCTTGAGCAAATTGAAAAACACAAATCAGGAAATGTAGAATTATCTTCCATTACAGATTTCGATGATGAAGATTTGGAAAATGCCTTTGATGAGCAAGCAGTCGGTACAAAAACTAAAATTCTATTTGGAGATATGGACCATATTAAATGGAAACAGGCTCTTGAAGAGGATTTGCTTGTGCTGAGAAGTTTACAGGTAGTGTCGCATCATGTGACACCAGAGTTAGATGCTAAACTTCAAGATTTAGAAGATATATTGAAAACAAAATATGAGCATCCGTTAAATGATAACAACAAGAAAGTCATTATCTTTACGGCCTTCGCAGATACTGCTAACTATCTATATTTTAATTTGGCTCAAAGAGTAAAGGAAAAATACGGCTTAAATTCAGCTCTAGTAACGGGTGGTTCAAGCAAAAATCAGACGACCCTAAAAGGCGTGAACGTCAATGACATGGATGATATTTTGACGAACTTCTCACCACTATCAAAAGGTCGTGCTCAAATCAATCCTGGTGCAGTGGATGAAATTGACTTGCTGATAGCAACTGATACAATCTCAGAAGGTCAAAACCTGCAAGATGCTGATTTCCTTATCAATTATGATATTCATTGGAATCCAGTCAGAGTGATACAGCGTTTTGGGCGAATAGACCGTATTGGCTCACAAAATAAGCAAATTCAATTAGTCAATTTCTGGCCGAATGTTGACTTAGACGCTTATTTAAACCTAGAGCAGCGTGTAAAAGGTCGAATGGTTATACTTGATACAGCAGCCACAGGAGAAGATAATCTGCTCTCTACTGAAGCAAAACGTGAAATGAATGATTTGAAGTATCGGAAGAAGCAGCTTGAGCAATTACAAAGTGAGGTTATTGACCTTGAAGATGTATCTGGGGCAATTTCCATTACAGACATGACCTTCAATGATTTCAAGGCAGATTTACAAAATGCTTTGAAAGACCATGAGAAGCAACTCAATGAAGCCCCACTTGGAATGTATGCGATTGCTGATAGTCAAATTTTCCCAGAAGCGGAGCCTGGAGTGTTATTAACGCTTAAACAACGGGATGAAGGACTTGGTAAAGAAAATTCAATTTTACCTTACATTGTAATTTACATGAAAATGGATGGCAACGTAAAAATCAACTATATGTATGCCAAGCAGGTATTAGACTTCTTCAAGAAGTTGAGTATTGGCAATAAAGCTGTAAACCAAGAATTAGTTGATGCTTTCTATGCTGAAACAAATGGTGGCAGTGATATGAGCAAGTATTCTGAACTGCTTTCAAAAGCAATAGAAGCTATTAAAGGTAAGCAAGAAGAGGTTGGGATTGCTTCCATGTTTTCACCAGGCGGGACTAGCGTTCAGATGGAACTATTAGATGATTTGGATGACGTAGAATTGGTTTCATTTCTTATTATCAGATAGGAGTCAGTAAATGGAAACAAAAAATATCGTGAAGTGGTGGCTCTTTCCAAAGGCTACTATCATTAATAAAAATTTGCCGAAAATACAAATCTTCCCACATATGAAAAATGCAAAAGATAAGCAGTTTTTAACTGACTCGGTACAAAGTATCTATATGCTTGCCAACTTCAAATCAGAGAATACCAACATTCTAAGTTTTGAATCTGAAGATGAACTTTATACGGAAATTTGGTTCTACTATGTAAAGACGAAAGAAAAAGGGAATTCAGAGAAAATCTTCAAATTGCTTTCTAGTTTAATTCCTTATCCGTTGGTTGTTTTGACGGATGAAATAGAAGACTTTACGCTTTATACAGGTCGCTTTGAAAGACAGCCTAATAATTTTCTAAAGTTAAAGAATATCTATCCATCACCAATCTACAACATTGATAGTGCAGAATCTGTTCTTGCTGATTTAGATTTGTCGGAATTACCCCGTCAGAATTTTAAGGTGTTTTATGATGGCTTGCGTGACGAACTAGCAAAACAATTAGCAGCCAATCAATATGGTGTAGAGTCAGACGGCATCACGGCTGACAAAAAAGACCAACTTGATATATTGAATAAGCAAATAGAAGCATTGAAAATGCAAGTCAAAAAAGAAAAGCAACTCAATCGAAAAATTGACTTGCAAATGCAGCTGAAAAAAGCAAAAGATGAGTTGAAAAAATTACTTGAACAATAAGGAGCTATAACTATAATGACTGAGACCAGGCCAGACCAACTAACTAGTGTAGATGTTCATTCTGTTGATATTACAGCCGAGAACATTCAAAAGCTAAAAGAATTGTTTCCAGAAGTTTTGACAGAAAAGAAAATCGACTTTGAGAAACTTCGCTTGATACTAGGTGATGAAGTCGATAATTCACCTGAAAAATACAGCTTTACATGGAATGGCAAGAAACAAGCGATGAAATTGGCACAAAAGTCAACTACGGCAACGCTTAAACCCAATAAAGAAAAGTCAAAGAATTGGGATGAAACAAAGAATATCTACATTGAGGGCGATAACCTCGAAGTATTAAAGTTATTGCAGAAGTCTTATTCTAACAAAGTCAAAATGATATACGTGGATCCTCCGTATAACACGGGTGGCGATTTTGTTTATAAAGATTCTTTTGGCGATAATTTGAATAACTATTTAGAACAAACAGGTCAAATTGATAGTCAAGGTAATAAATTATCAACCAATAGTGACACGGATGGAAGATTTCATACCAACTGGCTAAATATGATGTATCCAAGATTGAAACTAGCTAGAAATCTTTTAACTGAAGATGGCGTAATTTTTATCTCTATTGACGATAAAGAAGTTGATAATTTGAGAAAGGTATGTGACGAAATATTTGGGCCAACTAATTTCGTTAACGCAATATCGGTAAAAATGTCCGAATCCTCAGGTGTAAAAATGGCTCATACGTCTAAAAGACTTCCAAAGTTAAAAGAGTATGTATTAATTTATAAGAAGAAAGATATTATTCTAAAAGATATAAAAATTGCCAAAGAGAAGTGGGATGATGAATATAAATCCATAATGACTGAAATCACAGAAGAAGAATGGAATAAAATGTCTGAGATAATTTCAGATGTTGAACGTTCCGAGTCTGATTTTACTTTTGTTAAAAAGTTATTGGACAAAGCAAACTATATGAGTCTATCAAAATATTTTCGAGAAAAAGAAATTACTTCTAACGAAGAGAAAAATAAATTCAAGTATGCTAATGCTTGGAGAATTTTCCAAACTGTATCTATGGGGAGTGGAACATCGAGTGAAATCGTAGAATCCCGAAGAAATTTATTAAAAAAAATATTTTTTCCTTATGTTACCAGTACAGGACAGCTTTATGTAATCAAAGGTGATTTTGATGAATCGTCAAGAAAACCTAGAATGCAAGTCTTATTTGCTCAAGATTATTTAAGTTATCATCCCGGGGATTTTTGGACAGATATTAAGACAACTGGGCTAGATAATGAAGGTGGAATTCCATTTAAGAACGGAAAGAAACCTTTAGCTCTAATACAGCGATTAATTGATATGGCAACAGATTCAAACGATGTTATCTTAGATTTTTTCTCTGGATCAGGTACAACAGCAGAAGCGATAATGAAATCATCCGCAACTGACAATAAAAATCATAATTTTATTCTAGTGCAGTTGCCTGAAAGTTTGGAAGAATCGTTGAAACAAGCCAAGGATAATAATGAAAAGAAAGTAATTAAGAATACGATTGACTTTTTAGATGGATTGAATTTGGAAAGAAATATTACGCAAATTGGTGAGGAACGCATTCGACGTGCAGGGGAGAAAATTATTTCTGAAAATCCTGATTTGAAAGGCAAACTCGATATTGGTTTTAAGGTCTTTGAGCTTAGCGACTCAAATATCAAAAAGTGGAATGTCGATACAGCAGATTTGAATGAGCAAATCGAAATGCAGCTTGAAAATATTCACTCTGATGCAAACAATCTTGATTTGGTTTATGAAATTATGTTGAAGCAAGGTTTGGATTTGAATTTGCCAATCGAAGAAATTAAAGTTGACGATGCAACGATTTATAAGATTGCTTATGGTGCATTGTTCATCGTGCTAGGTAGCAACATCAAATCTGACGTTGCAAGTAAGATAATTAATATCGTCAAATCAGACGAATTAGAGGAAGTTTCTATTGTCTTGCAAGACACAGGTTTTGTGAATGATAGTGAGAAATTAAATGCCATCGAAATATTGAATGCTGGAGGCGTGCAATATGACGATATATTAAGTGTATAAGAAAGGGATTGTCGGACTTGACAAGCATAAGGAGGAATTTATAATATGACGAACGAACGAACAGGTGAATTAGGTCAAGTATCTAGTCATTCACTGGATGTTCGTGAAGATTTGATTCAACGTTATCTTTATTTCTATTGACGATAACGAACAATCAAATTTAGAGAAACTATGTGATGAAATTTTTGGAGAAAATAAATTTATCGGAAAATTTTTATGGAACAAGTCTCAAAATCCTCCAAGTTTGTCTATAACTATTAGGCATAAATATGAATATGTTCTTTGCTATGTGAAAAATGAAATCTCCAATAAACTTTTTGGAGGCATTGCCACTGGTGGAGATAGTCCATTGTTTAATTCAGGAAATAATATTGGTGTTTTAAGATTTCCCGAAGGTAAAGTTAAATTTAACATACCAGATGGCACATACAGTCGAAAGATAATTGAACAAGTTGAATTGTTAGATGACGTAATTGTTAAAGATGGTTATAATTTGAATGCTTTTAGTCTTAAAAGTCAATTCCGTTGGGGGCAAAACACATTAGAGAAAGAAATAGAAGATGGAACTTTACTTTCTATAAAAGCGATAGATTTGCTCCAAGATATGTGATACAGGGAGATAGAGTTGTAATACCTTCTGATATCCTTTCTAATAGCGAAAATGGTGTAGATACGAATGAAAGAGGTCGAAAAGAACTCGAGCAATATGGATTAGACAAGTATTTCGATTTTCCCAAACCAACGAGTCTAATTAGCTATTTGGCTAACATGGTTACTTATGATAGCAAAGATAATATTATTCTTGATTTCTTTTCAGGATCAGGTACTACTGCGGAAGCTATAATGATAAATAATCAAGAATATTCTTCTAACAATAAGTTTATACTAGTTCAGTTACCAGAAGTACTTGATGTAAATTCAGATGGTTATAAAGATGGTTACAGAACAATTCCAGAAATAGCTGAAAAGCGAATAGATTTAGCAGGTGACAAAATTATTGCTGAAAATCCATTGTTAGGTGGCCAACTAGATATTGGTTTCAAAGTTTTCGAGCTTGATAAATCAAATGTCAAAAAACGGAATACAGAAGCTCAAGATATTGTGCAGCACTTAGAATTTATCGAGGACAATTTTGAACAAAATTCTACACCTCTGGATGTTGTTTACGAAATCATGCTGAAACAAGGTCTAGATTTGACTTATTCAGTTGTAGAGCACCAAGTAGGTTCATCAACTATCTATGATATTGCTTATGGAGCCATATTTGTTGTTTTGGGTGATGCGATAGAAAGTAACGTAGCAGATTTCATTATTCAACAACGGGATGAAAATAGTGCAGATAATAGTGTGGTCGTCTTCCAAGATAACAAGTTTGTAAATGACAGCGAAAAGCTAAATACGATTGAAGCACTGAATGCCAATGGTATTCAATATGACGATATTTTGAGTATTTAAGAAGGTGAAAATAATAATGACAAACTCAAATATGAAAATTAAATTTGATACGCTTGATTACCAGACTGAAGCAGTCAATGCTGCAGTCCTCGTTTTCGAGGGGCAAACAATTAAAGAATCAAATTTCACCATTACGGATGCGTCACCGCAAGGAACGTTATTTGCCGATGATGGAATTGGTGTTGGTAATCGAGTAATTATTAATTCCGAGCAGATGTTAAAAAATGTCAATAAGGCACAAATCCTGAATGGCATCGCACCTAGTGATAATCTTTTTGGGAACAATGATAACTTCCCTCAGTTTAACATTGATATGGAAACTGGGACTGGGAAGACTTTTGTTTATCTCAAAACTATTCTTGAATTGAATAAAAAATACGGTTTCTTGAAGTTTGTAATTGTTGTACCAAGTGTTGCGATTAAAGAAGGGGTTATGAAGTCTTTTGAAATTACAAAAGACTATTTCAAGAATCAATATAGTGGTGTGGTTTATGACTTGTTCATGTTTGACAGTGCCAAGTCCAAGTTGAATCGTGTACTCTCATTTGCTTCTGCCAACACCATTGATATTATGGTTACAACCATTCAAGCTTTTAACAAAGACACGAATGTCATGAACCGTGATAATGAACAGTTGTCTGGAGCGCGTCCGATTGACTTGATTGCCGAAACGCATCCAATTGTCATTATTGACGAACCGCAGTCGGTGGATAATACTGACGGTGCAAAAGAAGCCATTTCTAATTTGAATCCCTCCGCAGGATTTCGCTACTCAGCAACCCACAAGGATACATCTTACCCAACGATTTATCAATTGACGGCGGTAGATGCTTATGATAATCAATTGGTAAAACAAATTGAAGTTGCTGGTATTCATATGGATGAAGATGGAAACCGTGCACATATGAAGCTTGTAAGTGTTAAGAGCTTAAAATCAGGCATATCGGCTCAAATCGAAGTTTATAAAAGAACAAGAAACGATGCCAATAAAAAAACAATCAAGTTTGTTGCTGGCAATGATATGTATAATAAGACGGGGTTGCAAGTGTATGAAGAAGTCGGTTTTATTAAATATATCGATACAACTCCCGGACAAGAAGCTGTCTATTTTTCGGGGACTCCTGATAAGATAACTCTTGATATGGCAACACTAGAAGATGAAGCAATAAAACGTGGTCAAATCACAAAGACGATAGAATCTCACCTAAATAAAGAATTACAGTTTGCTAAAGATGGGAAACGTATCAAGGTTCTAAGTTTATTCTTCTTGGATAAGGTTAGGAACTATCGTATATATGATGAAGAAGGTAATCCGCAACTTGGGCGATATGCTAAAATTTTTGAAGAAGAGTATCAAAAGTTAATACGTTTACCGAAATATAAAGTGCTTAATGACGCAGAAGTACCTGTTGGAGAAGCCCATGATGGTTATTTTTCAACTGACACTAAAGGAAAATTGAAAGATTCTAGTACAGGTGATTCAAAAGACGATGAGTCAACTTACACGATGATTATGAAAAACAAAGAAGGCCTGTTGACCTTTTATGATGAATCGAAAGGCAAAACTGCTAAGGCTAACAAGATTCGATTTATCTTCTCGCATTCCGCTTTGAAAGAAGGATGGGATAATCCGAATGTCTTCCAAATTGCGACCTTGATTGAAACCAAAGATACGATTACCAAACGTCAAAAAATTGGACGTGGTTTACGTATCGCTGTTGACGAAAATGGGGATCGTGTGCCAGGATTTGACGTCAATACATTAACGGTAATGGCAAATGAAAGCTATAAGGATTTTGCTGAAGGGCTGCAGAAAGAATATGAAGATGATGGGGTTGTCTTTGGTACTTTTGACAAGGATACTTTCGCAACTATTATCATCAAAAGAGATGAAATTACTGATGAAATTGAAGTTCTTGGTAAAGAAAAATCCGCTAAATTATTTGATGAGTTAAAAGAAAAGGGCTATATCAATGGTGCAGGTCGTGCAACAGATGAATTGAAACAAGCCATTAATGAGAACCAGATTGAAGTGAGTGAGGAATTTGTGGTACTCGCTCCAAAGATTCTTGAAATTGCAAAATCGAAAGTGAAGAGTCTCAAGATTAAAGATGCAGCAGAAAAAGTAGAAGTCAAGGTTATCAAAGAAGCCTTACCAGAAGACTTCTTACAACTGTGGGATAAAATCAAATACAAGACTACTTATCGAATTGCATTTGATACAGATGCGCTAATCAAAGCAGCAGTAGAGGGACGCGGACTTCTAAAGGGAATTAATTCTATTGAAACACGTAGGGGAACGTATCTTTATAAAACAGGACTTCTTGAAATGAATGAAGCAGGTGTAACAGCTCAAGATGGTAGTGAATCAGTTGTACGTGCAACGACAGGTGATGCTTATCAACTGCCAGACATTATCACCTACTTACAAAATGAAACGAATTTAACTCGAAAAACAATCGTTTCAATTTTGAAGGCAGTCGATAATTTAGAGATGTTCAAGAACAATCCTCTTGCCTATATGAATCAGGCAGCTAAGATTATCAATACTTATAAGAATCAACTTATTGTTGAGGGTATCCAATACACTAAGACAGACGATGCATATGAGCAGTCATTGTTTACGACTGAAACTTTGAATGCTTATCTTGGCGAAAACGGTAATTCCGTAGCAGTGGATAAAGGTAAAGCCAAAACCTTATATGATTATGTAGTGACTGATTCAGAGGTCGAACGAGAGTTTGCTCGACAAGCAGAACTAGACGATAACGTGAAATTCTATATCAAGATGCCAGATTGGTTCAAAATTCGCACTCCGCTTGGTCCTTATAATCCCGACTGGGCGATGTTGTATGAAGAAAATGATGAACAAGTTCTTTATTTCATCGTTGAAACTAAAGGTGATACTAATGATGACCAATTACGTCCTCATGAACTTGCTAAGATAATAGCAGGAGAGAAACATTTCAAAGCTGTGAGTACAGATATTACATTCAAGCGAGCGAAAACAGAAGCGGATGTTCGTCCAGCTTCATTTTAATCAAAAAAGATGACAAGCAAAATTTTTGCAAGTCATCTTTTTTCTATTCTTCCACAATCTCAACGATATCATGTAAATTGCAATCAAGTGCCACGCAAATACGAAGTAGGATATCGGTTGTGACGTTATCACCTTTGCCCAGCTTCGCAATAGAAGCAGAGCTAATGCCAGTCATTTCTCGTAGTTTTGCTTTGTTCAAACCTTTATCAATTAGTAATTTCCATAATGGGTTGTAACTAAATTTCATATCAATCCCCCGTCTATTTATTCATCATTATGTTATAGTGTTGTTCTTGCTCAAGTTTCTTGAAAATTAATTCAAATGTACTTTTACATTGTTCAACTGGAATACTCTCAGTCACAAAATTAATATCGTCATTGAACTTATTGCTTGCACGGCTTAGGTATGCCAGCATTGATTGAGCAATTGAATACTGAGTAGTATCTTGCTTTCCATCTGGTGCGGTTATGATGAAATCATCTTTGTGCTTTTCTAAAAGCGTATCACGAATTGGACCAATGTCAAATATTTAGACACAAAATGAGCTATATTTTCTTAAAATATTTTTCATCTTTCTGATTTGGAGTTAATCCATTGTTTGCTGAATGAGGATTATAGTTGTTATAAAATTGTTCGATGTATTCAAAACAAGAGAGTTGCACTTCCTGAATGGAGTGATAAGTTCTTCTGTTTATTTCCCTTTGTTTAAGGTACTTGAAAAACGGTTCTGTTGCAAAGTGACGTTAATTCAAGTTTTTAGAGTCAAAAACGTATAATTTTAATATCTTTATTTTAAGTGATTACTTTTTCAAATTGATTAGGCGTAAGATACCCTAAACTTTGATGTATTCATCATAAAAGCGCAAAGTTGATTGCCTTTGCCACCCCCCCATATTTTTTCTCTATTCTTTTTATTCAATTTTATACTTATCGAATAAACTTTGCAATAGAACCTCTTTTCTCATCAATGCTAATTTCATCATAAATCTAAAAAATTTTGCTCTGTTTCTATATTCAATAGATCATGAAGTTTTTCCATGGTAATTTTTCTATTTGGAACACCTATTTTATAGGTAGCATTACTTTCATAATTTATATCTAAATGTTCAAGAGGGTGTAAATTCCCATTCTCATGCTCAAAATCTTTATCATATCTGATGTATCCTGTTTCATATGTTAAAAGATTTTGTAATATTTTCCAATCAAATCCTAATTCTGACTTCTCTGCTTCAGCAAGTACATCAATTATTGCATCTGTGGGATTTATATTATCCTGCAAGTTATCAAATAATATTTTCAAATCATATTTACTTTCTGAATCAATCTGGATTCCCGAACAATACAATAAAATTTTATTTCCTTTCTCAATACTTACGTGAAATGGAAAGGCTATTGAAAAATATTTTTCATCATTCAATCTGAAAAACAACCGATTCATCTTACTTACATATAATCTAAAATACGAATCATTATTAGGGCATCTGTCTTCAAAATTTAACGATAATAGAGTAGTAACTGTTTCAAATAAAATATTTAATATATCAAATTTAGAGCGAACAGGTTTTTGAGCTAATTTTACTAAATTTGGAGTTATCGGATAATAAAAATCTTTTTCCATTACTTATATGCCTTGTTTACTAGTTCAACACTATTTTTTATCTTTTGATAGTTAATTGGATCATTCTTAACTTCCGGAGTAGTCAAAACGAATTCTTTTATTGAACGTTTAGCGTCTTCTTTTATAATACCAAGTTCTTTGAATACCTCTTCAAAAACTTGTGCTTGTGTTTTAGTTTCTGCTTCTTTTAAATTATTTAACTCTGTCTCATCCATTACTTCTTGCGGTTCATCAATCATTAAATATCCAGTATTTAATATATCGCAAGCAATATCATTATATTTTTTCATAAATCCTATCGTATCAGAACTAATAAAAATAGATTTTATAAATGAACGAGTCATTGCAACATAAGTAGCATTTAATTTTTTTATATTGTAACTATTATTTTTTTGGACGCATATCACAAATGAGAATTCTAATCCCTTAACATTATTAATATTAGAAAGTGTTAAACTCCCCTTTCTTTTTGCTTTACTTTCAACAAGGGAGTTAACTTCCCAGTTCATTTCTAAACCAATTTTTGTTTGTAAACTATCCAAAAATTTCTTACCATTATCAAGGGAGATAACACATATATCATCAGGAAGTAGAGTGGAATAATTATCTTTAAGTTGTTTGATTTGCTCTATTACTTTATCAACAACATCTTCATTCTCCTCTGTAACAATTATATCGAAAGGTAAGTCATTTTGTGGTAAAGTATTGTTAAATCTCTTAAAATCTGGCCTAGAAATTTTATACTTACCATTTTTTTGTTTTTCGGATTTATATCCTATTTTTTTAAATTCTTCGGGAGAGAACCATCTCACGGCTTTTTTTTCTAACCAGTTAAATGCATATGTTTGCGCAAATAAAACCGTCTTAGAAGATGTACGATAAATCTTTTTTAATACAAAATCTACATTATCATTTACTGGAATATTATCAAAAATATTTTGAAAAATATCACTTGCAACATAAACCCGACTTCTCGTTATCTTTTCAGCAAGTTTGAAAAAATTTTCTCCAAAATCTTGGCCCTCATCAATCAGTAAATAATCAATAATTGGTTCAAAATCCGAGATTAGCTCTAGTTGCTTTAATGCATTCTCACAGACATTTTCAAAATTATTATTTTGAGAATAATTCTCAAACTTCAATCCATATTCTTTTGTTATATGATAATAAAGCCCAAAATTACCACTACTTGCTGATCCCCAACTATGTCCAATATACAGTCTATCATCCTTAATTTGGACATCAACTTTTAATAAATCAAAAAACTCAGGAATTCGATTTCTAAGAGAATCAGCTAATGCCTTATTATAACAAGTGAAAAAGACTTTAGAATCTGTATTTGTTGCATAAATTGTTCTTAATTTATGCAACAACAATTCTGTCTTCCCACTTCCAGCAAGACCTTGAATTGTTATTCTTTTATGATTGGGCTCATTAAAAATAAAATCAGATTGATTTGAATCAAACAACATTATATTTCGTTTCGTTGCCTCAAGTAAATCCTGAGTTGGCTCTAACACTTTATTAGTTATAGTATTTACATTTCCAAGATAAAGTCCTACAAGAGCTTTGACTTTTGGTAATTCTGTTTCTGATAGATTTTCTAGATTATCTTTGAATGTGTCAAAGTCATTATAACTAATTGGCTCTGAAAATACATCTTTTCTCCATTTTCTGATACGTCCAAGCTCATTATCATATTTGTACTTACTGACCAAGACTCCAGTATCCTCAACAAAGTCCTCAATATAGTCAAAAAAACCTTCATCATCATTCCCTAGATTAACAAATATTCCTTTTTTCCCTGAAATAAACACAGTCAGGGCATCAACATAATCGGATTCTCGCCCAATCTCTGTATTTTGGAATACATAACACGGTTGATTCTCTCGTTCAGACCAATCAGAAAGTTCTTTTAAAAATTCATTAAACTTCTGGTTATCAATTGTTCTGCTAAAAAAATATTGCTTTTTTTCTTCCATAATTACTCCTTGTTCGACTTTATTCCTTCCATTATTTTTAGAGTGTATCGAAAATCTCCTCAGATTCCATTGCTATACTACCACATATTTTATGATTCATACATTTAGCATTGAATAAGTTGAATCTGAATCTATTTCTAATAAAGAAACATTTCTTTATTTTTATTATAACACTAATCGGTTCTGTTGCGAAGTTTATCAAAAAAGTATAGAAGTACAATTTTAAGTTTTTGCCTATGCTTATATTGACGTTAAGTCAAGTTATTAGAGTCCAAATAATATTGAAAAATAAAAGAAGTAGCAATGACTTTTGATTATCGGGTACTTTTTTATATCTTTATTTAAATTTAGTCCATCAGGGTATACTCTAATGGGCTGTTTTGTTTTTGTGATATAATAGGCTTTATGAAGGCTCATTAGAGTCTGCCAAAATGTTAAATTAAAAAGAGGTGGGGAATTGTTAGAAAATGAATATTTCGTGTTCACTGGAACACTCACCACAATGACGAGAAAACAGGCGCAATCCATTATCTCAGGGTTAGAAGGTCATAATCAAAGTAGTGTTACGAAAAAGACCACACGACTGGTAACAGGTTATTTCCCAATTGATTTAATCAAAGGCTATTCCCCTTCTCAAAAATTGACAGAAGCAGAACAAGCGATTGAATCAGGACAACCTTTAATTATCATGAGTGAGAAAGAGTTTGTGGATTTTTTAGCCCAATTTTTCCAATTACTATCAAAAGGATTGTAAACAATAGAAACAGAAAGAGAGAAAATATAATGAGAAAAATAATTACATTTGGTAGTCTTGTTCTTCTAGCTGTTTTTGGACTTGTCGCATGTAGCATGAATTCCAAAAAATTATCTGAAGAGAATATTGACCGTATTCATTTTACTATTACCAATGGAAGTATCTATCAATTTCAAGAAACAGATCTTAATATCAAGAAAAAAGAAATGGTTTCATCAATTGTTGATTCTCTTGATGAGTTGGAATTATCTCAAAAAGATGAAGTTAAAGATACTGGTGGTTTAGTCGGTGCTAACACCTATACGCTTGATTTGAATCGTGGGACAAAATTCGTTAGAAGATATATGATTTATGGCGATTACATCACTATTGGTAAAGAGAAAAACCATCAAGTGATTTATAAAGTGAATCATGAAAAACTAGATGATTTAATGAAAACGTTGGACGATCTAGCAGAAGCCGATAACGATCAACAAGGGGAGTAGAAAATGGCAAAAATAGGTTATGCTCGTGTTTCTAGTAAAGAACAAAACCTAGAAAGACAAATACAGACTTTAGAAGGCGTTTCTAAGGTCTTTTCAGATAAAATCAGTGGACAATCTACCGAACGTCCGCAATTAAAAGCTATGCTGGACTATCTACGTGAAGGCGATATAGTCATTGTGACTGAATTAGATCGTTTAGGACGAAACAGCAAGGATTTAACGTCCCTAATGAATCAGATCCAACAAAAAGGCGCAACATTGGAAGTTTTAAATTTACCTTCAATGAATGGGATTGAAGATGAAAATTTGAGACGATTGATTAACAATTTAGTCATTGAACTCTACAAATATCAAGCAGAATCAGAGCGAAAAAGAATTCGTGAACGTCAAGCACAAGGTATCGCCATAGCCAAACAAAAAGGACTATTCAAAGGGCGGAAGCCAAACTATCAGATTAATGATCCATTACTACAAAGAGCTTTTGAATTGTATCAATCAAAGGAGTATACCTTAAAAGAGATCGAACAGCACACAAGAATACCGATTAGTACACTCAAACGTTATTTACAAAAGCATAATATTAAAAGATAGTTTTTTACTGTCCCCCACACTCCAACCACCGCCACCGTTTAGGGGGACAGTAAAAAAGAAGGCTTACGCCTTCACTTCCGCTCAAAATATGATATAATAGTAATGAAAAGAGAGATACGCGACAACGTACCCCTCTTGGTGTAGAACCGTTTAAGACGGTAGCAACTTTTAGTTATAAATTGTAACCAGTAAACCTGCTAAAGTTTATGACTGGTTACTTTTTTTTGTCGTTTTTTAGCAAATTAACAATCAAACTGATTAATGCAATGGTAAACATACCAAAGCCTAAAATCGTTTGAATTGTCTCATATGCGGACAAAAGGCTACTCCTTTCAACAGATTTTGTGAGTACATTCATACGCACCACCTCCGCTTCTATTGAGTCGCCACCGTCATAACTTTTCTACTCTTCTATTATACCACAAAACATGCTATAAACCTAGATATGACAAGGTTTTAGCGTGTTTTTTTGTTTCTAAAAAGAACAAAGTGCAAGTTTCTTCTTCGCTCCAGCCACCTCCACTGCTACGAAGAAACGCCTTGCCTGCAAGGCTAAAATCAAAAGCGGTAGAAACGAGGCTTCGCCTAGTTTCTTTGCAAATACAAATACCTTTGCACGCATAAAAATCTTTGCAAATTAATTTGCAAATATACGTGTAAAGGTATTTGTATTTGATTAAAGACTTTCCTCGAATGGTAAAAGCTAAACGTTCGTTACTCTACCTCAGCTACTTTCTTTTTTCAGGCGTCTCATTTTGCAGTGAGTAACGTCTCATTTACTGTTAGCTACCTTAACATAAGCAGTCAAAACCGCAAGGGTCAAGATGAACTCACATTGTTCGCCCTTGCGGTTTCTTTGTGCGTATGTTTCGTTCACGTCACAGCAAACGAAACGAACACACTGGCGAAAATGAACCACCTAAACGAAAAAAGAAAGGAGCAAAATATGTAGAACACTCACAGCTTTTACCATTCGAGGAAAACAGCTTCACTTCCTCAAAAGCCTAACAAAAATGATTTGTCAAAAATCAAAAAAAGAAAGAAAAGAGGACAATACAATGAAAGGTTCTGTTGCAAAGTTTCCCAAAAGAGTATAGAAGTCCTAGTTTAACATTTTGACTATGCTGGGATCCCCATCAGAACTTTAATTTCAGTCGACACCGAAAATCCGAAGAGCGTTCCGTTTTTCGGTTCTTTTTGTATATTCCTCGAATAGTCTCCATGCCCTTAATCGTGATTGAGGCAGTTCGTAAACTTCGATAAAATTTATTACGGCGCTTAATTGGACGATGGTCCTGCTCAATTAAATTATTGAGATACTTCACTGTCCGATGTTCTGTCTTGGTATATAAACCGTTAATCTGTAGCTTTCTGAATGCAGAACTAATCGATGGTGCTTTATCGGTTACAATCACTCTAGGTTGTCCAAATTGTTTATGGAGCCGTTTTAAGAAAGCATAAGCCGCCTGAGTATCCCGTTTCTTTCGTAACCAAATGTCTAAAGTTAATCCATCAGAATCAATGGCTCGATAGAGATAATGCCAACGTCCTTTAATTTTGATAGAGATTTCATCCATTTTCCACGAATAGAAGGACTGTCTATTTTTCTTTTTCCAGAGATGATAGAGGATTTTACTGTATTCTTGTACCCAGCGATAAATCGTAGTGTGACAGACATTGATACCACGGTCATACAGTAGTTCTTGAACTTCACGATAGCTCAGATTGTAACGTAGATAATAGCCCACAGCGACAATGATCACATCTTTTTGAAATTGTTTCCCTTTAAAGTGGTTCATTACTCTGTCCTCACTGTCTTTTTACTGAATTTTATACTAAAATAGATTTATTGGTCAACTTTGCAACAGAACCGATGAGACCTATATAGTACCGGTGTAGCCAACAAGCCATGTTGCGTGGTACAATAGGTATCTTCCCGGAGCTTCGCAGCCAGAGGAAGATGCCGATTTTTCGTTTCGAAAGGAGCACGCGATGCTGAATCCAGCACAGTTTCCGGCCATGTCAATCACCACTGGCGGGCACACCAAAGATAACCTGCGCCAAGCCCTCGATCAAGCAGGTATTCAGTGCAACGCCCATGCCGATGCGCTGTTCGATGACCCACGCTTTACGATTTCCCCAGAGCCGCACGCGGCGACCGTACTGTTTATCACCGTTGCCGAGCTGCGGTTGCCTAAAGGCGCCAACTTGCCGGCTATCTTCGCCCAAGCAGAGAACAGCGGCTTGACTTTATGTCCCCTGGAACTGGCCGTTGATCTGCGGCTCCAATGGCGTGACCAAGGTCAGAGCACCAATCACGACCTGCACCGGCACGAGGCACCCCAGGGAGCCGTGACGGTGGCTTCCCCGGTGGCCGATCCGGATCCCGGGCAGCCTAAGGGCTACTACCTGCGCAACGTGGGCGGGCAGCTTTGGCTGCGGGGGTATATTTGTGATGATGAGTATATTTGGCAGCCAGCGGATCAGTTTGCTTTTCTTTCTAGAAAATAATAATAGCAACATCGAGCCTGCTCACACGCCATAATGACGTGTGAGCAGGCTTTTCTGATACCTTGAAGAAGCATTGAAACGGTATACTGAATAAAGAAATGGAGTGAGTTCAATGCGCACTTACACCCCACTATAAAAACGAGTGGGGTAATTGCTAAAAAACGTGTATCAGAAGTTGCTTATAGCAACAACAAAAAAATCAAATTAACCGAAGTCAATTTGATCTAACATCGTTTCACGACTGGCTTGATCTAAACCAAGATAAGTTAAGGTCATTGCCTCACTTGAATGGTTTAGTAAATGCATGACTAAGCCAATGTTATAATTGGATTGCGTATAGACCCTATAAGCGCCTGTTTTACGCATGGTATGCGTTCCTAAATAGTTGATCCCTAAAAGTTCACCAACGCGTGCCATGACCTTATAAAATTGCTTCTCGGTGATATGACGTTCAGGTCGAGCAGTTGAGGGAAACAACCAGTCAGAAATGATGTTTTGTTGAAGAAGCCAATCATGATACATTAACAAGTCTTGTTGGACAGGTTTTAGATATAAGGTGTTGGCTTTACCTGTTTTTTGATCATGAATAAAAGCGGTTTGTTTGACGGTTCCATCAGGATTAAAGACATCTGATTTTTTTAGTTTCATGACATCACTTACTCGTAGGAGAGTGGCTTTCCCCACTTGAAAGATGGTGTAATTCCGACGACCCGCCCGAAAACTATCAAGCAAGGTTTCTTGAACCATTTTTAAGATATTAGAATCTTTGATGGGAAGAACAATTTGTTGAGCCATATATCATATATTCCTTTCTATAAATAATTTATTTAATTATTTATTTATTTTCTTGTCGGCGTCCGATTTCGTGATGTCCGCTTGTAGCAAGGGTTTCAGCTGTTTTATTTTTTTTGAAAACAACTTTTTAGTTGTTCCCAATTAACTATCAGAAAACAGATCGGCGTAAAAATGAACAGAATTGCTAATAAGAACATTCCTATTCTGCCCAATATCCCAGTGAACGAAATAAGCGTAAAATTATAAGCGATACTTTCCCGGATAAAAGTTAGAATGTTAAATCATCTGAAAAAAACATTTCTTTTACGAGCCCAACAATAAAGATATCTAACAAAAGAATGCCAACTAACTTTAACCAATTTACTTTCATCTCACCCCTCCATTTCACAGTCTATTATATCATCTAAACGTAAAAATAACCCCTATAATCTTCATCCTAGATCATAAGGGTTGTTTTTATTGGATTTTTTAGGGGTTATTATCTAATTATAGACCCTTTTTATTTTTTCATATACTTTTTTGGCTTGTAAAACACCTAAATTTGTATACTCTCTAATCTTTTTGATAACTACTACGTCTTTCTTATTTTCCGAAATCATAGCTTTAATAATCTGTTGTTCTTCATCCGTCATAGACCGAATTTCTGGTTCTGTAAGAACTTCAATTAAGTTATCACTAAAATTAGATGAAACAAGAAAAAGTATTGCTAAAATTAAAAAAATATCATCATCGGTAAAAAAGTAATAAATAATAAAAAATAATGTAATACCATATAATACCCAGTTTAAATATTTATAGTTCAAAAAATTTAAAAGCTTCACTTTATCTCTCTTTTCTATTTAAAATATCAAACAAACATTTTTTGTAGAAATCCTTTTTTCTGCTCTTTCAACAAATCTAACTTACGTTGATGAAGAACGATAGTGTCATCGGTTCTGTTGCGAAGTTTGAAAATCAAACGCACCCTCTCTGAACTCCAAATATCTTAGGCTGTTATTCCCATTAATACCTTGATTTCAGTAGACATTGAAAAGCCGAAGAGCGTTCCATTTCTTCGGTTCTTTTTATATATTCCTCGAATGGTCTCCATGCCCTTAATCGTGGAAGAGGCTGTACGGAGACTTTGATAAAATTTATTTCGTCGTTTAATAGGTCGATGGTCTTGTTC
>SKET01000626.1_pt1 | contig 28067 bp, 24 predicted proteins | sample 4841461 | NCBI WGS metagenome assembly SKET01 (sample SAMN11008802, study PRJNA524170) | human gut metagenome | biome: Human fecal sample; material: Feces; isolation source: fecal sample from pouch patient p5 | host: Homo sapiens | place: Israel: Tel-Aviv | collected 2014-02-13
GGCGCGGGTATGATACGCGCAATTGCGCAAGCGTCACCAAGGAGGCGGCGATGGAAAAGCTGGGAGTTATCGGCGGCATGGGCGCCGAGGCCACGTCGTATTACTACGACCAGGTGGTGCGTCATACGGCTGCTGCCTGCGATCAGGAACATATCGACATGGTGGTGCTCTCCAAGTCGACCATGCCCGACCGCACGCTGGCCATTAAGACCGGCGAGCATGCCAAGCTGCTGGCGACCATGAAAGAGTGTGCCCAGGCACTCGAGTCGCTGGGCTGTGCGCACATTGCTATTCCCTGCAACACGTCACACTACTTCTACGACCAGATCCAGTCGTTTACGAAGGTGCCGATTATCCACATGCCGCGTGAGTCGGTGCGCTATGCTCTGGCCGGTGCGGTGATGGGGGAGTGCGAGTTCGACCCCAACCTGAGTATGCCGGCCGAGCCGGTGCACAAGATTGGCATCATGGGCACCGACGGAACCGTGGGCGCGGGCGTCTACGGCCGCGAATGTAAGGCTGCGGGTGTTGAGGTCGTCTATCCCAGCGAGAAACGTCAGAACGATGTGATGTCGCTTATCTACGATGATGTGAAGGCCGGACGTGAGCCCGATATGGATAAGTTCGACCGCGTGATGTGGGAGTTCGCCCGTAGCGGCTGCGACCGCGTCATTCTGGCCTGCACCGAGCTCTCGGTGCTGCAAAAGTACCGAGAGATGCCCGAGATCACCCTCGACGCCATGGATGTCCTGGTGCGCGAATCCATCATCCGCAGCGGCGCCCCCTACCGCCTCTAGCTTCCGACCCGCCAAAAAGGGACAGGTTAATTTTGGTAGGTTTTATCTGGTGAAACAGTAAAGGCCTCGGCTCGTTTGGTGCGAGCCGAGGCCTTTTGCGTTGGGCGGTTGCTGTCGGTGGTGAACTAGAACAGGAAGCCGATGGCGATGGGGGCGATGCTGACGATGAGCACGGCGATGTCCAGGCCCTTGATGGGGTAGCGCTTGTACGAGCTGGCGCGCGTACGCAGATAGAAGCCGCGCTGTTCTGCCGCCAAGGCTGTGGCATCGGTCTTGCCCACGCTCGAGATGAGCAGTGGCACGCACAGTGGCAGCATGAGCTTAAGCTTCTTGATGGGGTTCTTGGTGTCGTACTCGACGCCGCGTGCGGTCTGCGCCTCCATGATGGCGTTCATCTCCTGACCAAACACCGGCACAAAGCGCAGCGCCGTGGTAAAGGTGAAGGCATAGCGATACGGTACGTGCAGCACCTCGACGCAGGCGTTGGCAAGGTCGTTGAGCTTGGTCACCATGAGCATGAGGATGAGTGGTAACGCCACACCCAGTAGGCGCAGACAGGCCTTCGATCCTGTGATGAGGCCCGTGTCGGTGATAAAGCCCCACACCACGTTGCCATCGCGCATAAAGGCCAGCTGGAGCACCAGCATGATAAGCGCGAGCGGGATCAGCAACTTGAGCAGCGAGAACAGACGGTCGACGACGCCGGCATAGGCGCCCAGCGCAAGGGTGAGTGCCAAAAAGCCCAGCAGCGCCACGTAGGTGTCGGACAAGAAGATGCCGACGATGATGGCGGCGGCGAGGCCCAGTTTGACGACGGGGTTCAGGCGATGCAGTAGCGTATCGCCCGGCATGTAGTCGATGACGTTAACCACGGTGGACCATCTCCTTGGTAATTCGAACGACATCGGTGACCTCGCTCACCTGCGCAAAAGCGGGCGAGACGGAAGATGCCAGACGGCGCGAGAGTTCAATAACCTGGGGAGGCTCCACGTAGGCACGCCGCATGAGATCGATGTTCGAGAATAGCTCGTGCGTGCGGCCGCGGTCGAGGATGCGACCGTCGGCCATCACCACGATGCGCTCGGCAAAATCCGAGACGACTTCCATATCGTGGCAGACCATGATAACGGCGCAACCACGCTCGGCCATGGTGCGCACCGTTTCCATGACGGTCATGCACTCGCGGTAATCAAGGCCGCTCGTGGGCTCGTCGAGCACGACGATCTTGGGCTCTACGACCACGACAGAGGCGAGTGCCACCATCTGGCGCTGACCGCGCGAAAGCGAGAAAGGCGCCTCATCGGCAGGCAGGCCAAAGCGGTCGATGACGAGCTGGGCGCGACGCAGTGCCTCGGCACGGTCGATGCCGGCAAGCTCCAGGCCAAAAGCCACCTCGTCGAGTACGGTGTCCTTGCAGATCTGGCGGTCGGGGTTTTGGAAGAGGGTTGCGACTTCGCGGGCGATGCGGCTCGTGGGAACGGCTGCGGTATCCAGTCCCGTGACGCGCACGCTGCCCGAGGCGGGCTTAAGCAGGCCTGTGAGCAGCTTGGTGAGCGTGGTCTTGCCGGCACCGTTCTGGCCGACGATGCCCACGAGCTCGCCGGGATAGAGGGTCAGGTTGAGGTCGTGGACGGCGGCGCCGTCATTGGGATAGGCAAACTCAACGTGATCGAAGGCGAGCACGGGCTCGGCGTCCTTGGCGTGCGGGCGCAACGACGGTGCGTGCGGTGAGCCGGCGGGTGCCTGAATGTCGCTGCTTGCGTGTGCGGGGTCGACGATGCCCGTAATCAGGCGCTCGGCCTCATCAACATCCAAACAGGGAGTGCCGCTGGCCAGGCCATCGGTCTCGAGGCTGTTGAAAATGCGCGTGACACGCGGGCAATCGACGCCGATGGCGCGGAGCTCATCGGCGTGCGCGAAGACCTCGTGCGGCTCGCCCTGTAGCGCGATTTCGCCATGATTGAGCACGAGCACGCGGTTGCAATACTCCGAAAGCAGGGCGACTTTTTGCTCAACGACGACGATGGTGATGCCGAGTGCACGGTTGGCCTCACGCAGGGTCTCGAAGACCAGCGTGGAGCTGGCGGGGTCGAGCGCCGCGGTGGGTTCGTCGAGCACGAGCACGCGCGGACGCATGGCGAGGATGGCGGCGATGGCAACCTTTTGCTTTTGGCCGCCCGAAAGCGTGGCGATCTCGCGGTCGCGCAGGTCGCTGATGCCGACGGTCTCGAGCGTTTCGCTCATACGTTGCTCGATTTGGTCGTGGGGAACGCCAAAGTTCTCCAGGCCAAATAGCATCTCGTCCTCGACGACCGAGGCGACCATTTGCGTGTCGATGTCCTGCAACACGCTGCCGACGATCTGCGATACGTCGGTGAGCGAGACCTCGCAGGTGTCGTGGCCGTCAACCATGACGGACCCAAAGAACGTGCCGGTGTAGTGGTGGGGCACGGCACCCGACAGGCAGGCGGCAAGCGTGGACTTGCCGGCGCCCGAGGGCCCAATGATGCCGATAAAATCTCCCTTGTTCACGCTGAGCGAGATATGCTTAAGCGCCTGCTCGGTCTGCGTGCCATAGGAGAACGAGACATCGTCGACGTTGATGATCGTTTCCATGGATACCTTTCATAGTCATCGGGGATGTTCTTACATAACTAGTCGTTTAAGAACATCCCCAAAAGCTCGTTGTTTGGGACAGTCTTTGGTGGTGAAGCACGGAGACGGCTTTACGAGGTGCCCCAGGTTGGCGCGAAAGAGGAACGAAGCGTACTCGGGTACGCGAGCGACGAATGAACGCCAAGATGGGGTGGCTCGTAAAGCCGAGCAGGTTAGTTGAGCTTAAGGGCCTTCTGGATGGGCATGTAGAGAGCGCCGACCAGGATGGCGTTAAAGACGGCGGTCATGGCGACGACGGGTAGCATGGCAGCGGCGAGCTCGCCCACCACGCCGAGCATGGCCATCTTGATGACCATGAAAATGACGCCCGAGACAAAGGTGGTCACGAAGGTTGCGACGATGGCGACGGCAGGCTTGACCTGGCCGTTCTTGGCGGCAGCGTTGACAATGACGGCCATGAGCATGGCGGCGATGCCCTCGGCGGCAAAATCGACGAACGGCGAGGTGGTGGTGATCTGGATCACGGAGGCCGAGATCAGGCCGATAACGAGCGCCTGACCGATGTTGGGGCGCACGACCAGGATAGTGAGGCAGAAGGCCGAGATAATGAACTCGGGGCTGATCATGCCGCCCGAGATGCCGGAGATGGCCTTGCCGACGGTGAAGTTGAGGATGAAGCCGGCGGCAAGCAGGATGGCGAGCAGGACGAGGGCGCGGACGTCGAGTTTGCCGCGGTCGGCGGTCTGGACGGTGCGGGGCTGGGCGGTAGTGGTGTTCTGAGACATGGTGAAAATCCTTTCGGAGGGGAAGTGCAAGAGAAGAAAGCGGAGGCGCGCGATGCGAATGCGATCGGGCTCGAGATAGAAAAAGGCCCCCGGTCGAAACCGGAGGCCTTCCAATCACCTAGAGCGCAAAAACAGGTGTGAGGGACTCACCGTCGACCGATCGTATTCGCATCACGCCACCACCAGTTGTTGAGAGACTTCATCGTGTTCTTCATGTCGGTGGCTCCTTTCGTGATGCCGTGGCGCGGTCGCACCTAGTTGCTGTTGCGCTGCACTATAGCACAGCGAAGTGTGTGCAGGGAATCTTTTTTGAAAAGATTTCGGCGATGTTTCCTGCCGGTCAAAAGGGCAGGCTGAGCGGGCGTGGTGACTCATGTGTCCCGCCCGCTCAGCTAAGACGTTACTCCTTATTGCGACGGTAGAGGAAGTAACCGCCTGCGGAGATGACGGCAACGCCAGCGATGGCGAATGCAGCCACCATGCGGCCATCAAAACGATCGCCAGTGGTGGGCAGGCCGCCCTTGGTGTTCGTCTTGTTGGTGGTTACCGTGGTCGTGGTGTCCGACTTGCCAGGCTTCTCGGGCTTGGTGGTGGGCTGCTCGGGCTTGGCGGGCTGCTCGGGGGTACCGGGCTGCTCAGGAGTGCCAGGCTGCTCGGGAGTTCCGGGCTGATCCGGGGTCACCGGGTCGGTGGCAAGAGCGTCCTTGGCGTAGGTGATGGACTCCTTGAGGCCGTTGGTCTCGGTGTTCAGGTCGCTCGGGGTGAAGGGCTCGTCGAAGTTCTCAGCTTTCAGGTAAGCGCGCATCTCCTGGAGTAGGGCCTTGCACTTGACGTAGGTGTTCTCGGTGGCAGCCTTGCCAGCCTTGTTGGCCAGGGTGGTGCGGGCCTCGGTGCCCTCAGCGGCCTGCATGGCCTCGTCGACGGTCAGGTTCTGCTCGATGAGCTCGTTCTGGAGAGCGTCGAGGTAGGTGCGGACGCTGGCGCCGAGCTGCTCGGGGTGCTCAAAGCAGAGCGAGCTGATGTCCATGAGGACGTAGTTGATGGAGTTCTCGGGCTCCTCGTTGTTCACGATGTCGGTCTCTTTGCAGTGGTCGAAGGAGACGGTCTGGTCGCTGAAATACGGGCTGACCTCGGTGAGCAGTGCAGAGTAGAAGGGGATGGCGACGGAGTACGCGGCGCGGGAGAGCATTTCCCACTGTATGGTTGCGATCTCGGGATCGAGGCCATCGCGAATTTGGAAGAGATTGATCTCGCTGTTGCTCTCGGTGCCGATGGCGTAGGCGCCGTCGGTGTTGGCGTTGAGACCCGGGACCTTCTCGCCACGGTTGCCAAACGCGCGGACCATCTCAAAGGTGTTCCAGTTGGACTTACCGGGCTGGAAGAACAATGGCTGCGCCTTGCGGACCAGGGCGCCGGTCGTGGCGCGGGCATTCTCTCTTGTGTCGTTAACGATATCGTAGTCGGTGCCCTCGGCAAGCGGCGCGTCGAAGTAGGCGCGGCCCTGGACATAACGGGTCCAAGAGTGCATGGCCTTTTCGCTAATTTCCTCACCGTAGGTCTGGGCAACGTCGAACTTGCCGTCCTCGAAGTACTTGGCGAAGCCCTTTTCCTCGGGCATGGTCTGAATGCCCTCGGAGTGGAGGCAGTTCTCGGTGTCATCGAGGTCAACCTGGTAGTTAAGGTTACCGATGTTGGGGTTGAGCGAGGCGATATCGTCGGTCAGTTTCATCGCGATCCACTGATGGCCGGAGAGGCCGGCGAACAGCCAGGTCTCGGTGTTGTCGGCGATGATGAGCTGATCGTTGGAGCAGATGCCCTGTTTGTCGATGATTTTGCCGAGGAGCTCGACGCCCTCACGTGCCGTGGCGCTTTCGCCCAAGACGACGCTAGCGTAGCTATACTCGCCGATGCCGGTGTTGGTCAGGGGGTCCGCCGCCTCGGCGTCTGCATTCATGTACGTGGTCAGCGTGGCGGAGCAGGAGACGCCCTTCTCATTGATGCCGGCCTCGGAGTAGGCGTCCCAGCGTTCATCCCACTGTGAGGGATGGTCGCGCACATAAGTGTAGCGATACGTGGTCTTGGTCGAGGTGTACACGAATGTGGACTCATCCGAGCTGTAGGTGTGACCAGGGCCGTGTGACGGCTCGATACCGAAGTGTTTGAGGTAGCGCTTGCGGTAGTCCTCGGCGCGGCCATAGTACGTGTCACCGTCGGCGGTGAGAGTATTGCCCATGTAGATCTGCGTGCAGGCGAGTGCAGATGTCGGCATGGACATGATGGTTGCAGCTCCAAAGGCGAGGCCTATGCCTAGCTTCTTGAGCGCGTTGACGGGGTGAGTTTTCCTCATTTTCCCTCCCAGCGTGCGAAAGCCCTCTGTCGCCTGAGGGCTTCAGCCAATAAAGACACCCCATTAGCGTAACGAACTGGAAATAATATTCATCTATGAAAGAAACTTACTCGATAAGCGTGATGAAATATGCGATGAGCGGTTAATTATACTCAGTTTGTAGCTTTACTTTAATAAAGGTACCCTGCAATTACTGTAGCCGAATAAAGTATCTGGGAATGCCCGAAATGAAAATCCCCCGCTGTCTGGCAAATGCATAAACAACGGGGGAGACGATAATTGGATGAATATCATACCAATGTGGAATTACTTCTTCCGGCGGTGGATCACGTTAATCGCATAGCCGACGAGCATGGCCAAGACGATGACGATAAAGCCAATCAGGGGGTTGTCGTTCATGGGGTCCTCCTATTTTTCGAGCGGGGAGAATTCGTCGACGATGAGGTCGAGGCATTGCGGAAGCGCGCGGGCTCCAAAGACGCCCGAGTTGCTGGAGATGATCTCGCCATCGAACTGCATGCCCAGTGACGGCGTGCAGGTGATTTTGGCTTCCTTGGTCTGGATGATCTTGAACTGCGGACGGCCGAGCACCTTGCCGGCGGGGTCGAGCGCGGCGGTGATCACAGTGGGCAGGAGCTGGACGGTTTTTACGGGCTCGATGACCGCGATGTCGACCATGCCGTCGTTCATGCGGCAATCGGGGAACAGGTTGATGTCGTTTTGAATGACCGAGGTGTTGCCGGCCATGCAGCAGATGCCATCGAGCTCCTCGACAATGCCGTCATGCTCAATCGTAAAGTGCGCCACCGTGGGGTTGGGTGTGGCGAGCGCCGACAGGAAATAGGCGATCTCACCGATGTCGTTTTTGGCGGGGGCGGCCTTCATCATGATCTCGGCGTCGAAGCCCGAGCCGGCGATGATGATAAAGCCGTGGCGCTTCTCGTTGCCGTTCTCGTCGAGCCAAAAGAGCTCGCCCATGTCCACTTTGACCGTGCGACCGGCGCGGCAAGCCTTGGCAAGCGCCGCTGCCTCGGGGGCATTACCGATGTTGTTAAAGAACAGGCAGGCTGTGCCGGAGGGGAAGACGAGCGTGGGGACACCGCACCCGCGCATTTGGTCGAGCACGTTGGAGACGGTGCCGTCGCCGCCCGAAACGACCACGCGATCAAACTCGCGCACGTCTGCCACGGCGTCCTCGGGTTCCATGCCATCGCCGATAAAGCGCATCACGACCTCGTCGCCGCCCTGCGCGAGGGCGTGCGTGAACGCGTAGATTTCATCTGAGCTGGGGCCCGATGCCGGGTTGTGGATGATAAGGCAGCGCATACTTACGTTCCCGTTCTGTGACTAACCGAGTATAGTTGTAAGGCAATGCCGATATCCTACCCGTGTTTTTCGGGCCTAACCTTATTCGATGGGTTGATATGTACATTTCCACACATCAGGCTCTACTCGACTTTTGCCAGCGCGCCCGCGAGTTCGACGCGATTGCCGTCGATACCGAGTTTTTGCGCGAGCGCACGTTCCACCCGCGCCTGTGCTTGGTCCAGATTGCCACCCCTGCCGAGAGCGCCGCGGTCGATCCTCTGGTGATCGACGACCTATCGCCGCTGGCCGAGCTTATGGGCGATGAGAGCGTGACCAAGGTGTTTCACGCTTGCTCGCAGGATATGGAGGTTATGCTCCATACCGTGGGCGTGCTGCCGCGTCCCATTTTTGACACGCAGGTGGCCGCCGCCTTTTTGGGCGAGCGCCAGCAGATTTCCTACGGCGCGCTCGTGCAGACGTTTTGCGGCGTCTCATTGCCCAAGACCGAGTCGCTGACCGATTGGTCGCGCCGCCCGCTGACCGATAAGCAGATCGAGTACGCGATCGATGACGTCAAGTACCTGATCGTTGCCTATACCGAGATGATGAGTCGCCTGCGCGAGCTGGGCCGGGTGGACTGGGTGCTCGACGAGTTGCGTCCGCTGGCCGACGAGTCACACTACCGCGCCGACCGCCATGAGGCATTCCGCAAGGTCAAGCGCATCAACTCCTGCAGCCGCCATCAGCTGGGCATTGCGCGCGAGCTTGCTGCTTGGCGCGAGGACCGCGCCGAGCGCCGCAACATCCCGCGCAAGTGGGTCATGTCCGACGACACGCTGCTTGCGCTCGTTAAGCGCAATCCCGTGCGCGTCGAGGAGTTCCGCAGCATCCGCGGCACCGACCAGCTGGGGGAGCGCGACGTGGACGGCGCGCTCATGGCCATTAAGCGCGGTGCGAGCTGCCCACACGATCGCCTGCCGCTCATGGTGCGCGGGCACCGTCAGATTTCGCCGGAGTTGGAGAGCGTGACGGACCTGATGTATGCGCTCATTCGCCTGGTTGCCGAGCGCTCGGGCGTGGCGACCTCGGTCATTGCCTCGCGCGATGACCTGGCCGACTATATTGAGCATCCCGAGCAGAGTCCCCTGCGCGAAGGCTGGCGCTTTGAGCTCGTGGGCTCGCGCCTGGACGATCTGCTCTCGGGCAATATGGGGTTGACGGTGAAGGACGGCAAAATTGAATTGCTGTAAGGAAGCCTAGCCGCTTGAGAGGGTAGAATGCCTCCAACGTGTAACTCGATTCGGAGGAATTCGCATGCCTTATTACTATGGATACGGCTTTGGCATTGACCCGCTGTACCTGCTGGTTGTTCTTGTCTGCACGGTGCTTGGCCTTGCCGCGCAGAGCTATATCAACTCGACGTACAAGACGTGGTCTAAGGTGCGCTCGGACGGCGATACGGGCGCCACAGTCGCTCGTCGCATGCTCGATGCCAACGGTTGTAGCGCCGTGGGCATCAAGGGCGTTGCCGGCGAGCTCACCGACCACTACAACCCGCAGGATAACAACCTGTATCTGTCGGATGCCAACCGTTCGGGCGGGTCGGTCGCAAGCGTTGCCGTCGCCTGCCACGAGGCGGGCCATGCCGCCCAGCGTCAAAGCGGCTACGCCATGATGAAGGTACGCACCGCTTTGGTCCCCGTCGTCAACTTTACCCAGAACACCTGGACGATCGTGCTGCTCATGGGCCTGTTCATGAACATCGCGGGACTCACGACCCTCGCGCTGGTCTTCTTCTCGTTTAGCGTGTTGTTCCAGCTGGTTACGCTGCCGGTCGAGATCGATGCCAGTCGCCGCGCCGTGGCGTATATCGAGCAGTCGGGCATGAGTTTCAAGCAGGTCAACGGCGCCAAGAAGGTGCTGACGGCAGCCGCGCTTACCTATGTGGCCGCAGCGCTCACTTCGATCATTCAACTGCTCTACCTTATGGCTCGCTACAACAGAAATTCCAACCGATAACAAATAGGACAGGCAGGCGCCGCGGGGATTTGTGTCCCCGCGGCGCTGTACTATGTGTTGGACTTGAATTTGCGCAGGGCCGGAGCCCGTGTGCACGATGACGAAAGGGGGCTGCGTGGCAGGCTGGAATCTGACCGGCAATACCGTTTCCGCCGAGTTCGACGGATCGGACGAGCAGGAGCGCAAAGAGCTCAGCGTGAGCCAAGCGGGGGAGATCGCCGCCGGTGCGCTCGATGCCATTCCGCAGCTGAGCGTCCTGGGCGAGGTCACGGGCTTCCGTGGCCCCAATGCCCGAAGCGGCCACTGCTACTTCCAGATTAAGGACGATTCGGCCGCCGTTGACTGCATCATCTGGAAGGGCGCCTACCTTAAGCGCACCTTCGACTTGCGCGACGGCATGCAGGTAAGCTTTAAGGGCAGCTTCAATCTCTACAAGCCTACGGGTCGCATGAGCTTCGTCGCCCGCTCGTTCTCGCTGGCGGGGGAGGGCCTGCTGCGTCAACAAGTGGCCCAACTGGCCGAAAAGCTCCGCTGCGAGGGCCTGATGGACGAGGCACGCAAACGTCGCATTCCGGTGTTTTGCTCGCGTGTGGCGGTCGTCACCTCGCTTTCGGGTGCCGTGATCGACGACGTCAAGCGTACGCTGCGTCGTCGCAACCCGCTCGTCGAGCTCGTCTGCGTGGGCGCCAAGGTTCAAGGCGAGGGTGCGCCGGCAGAGCTTATTGAAGGCTTGCACCGCGCCGCTGCCATTACGCCGGCGCCCGATTGCATTTTGCTCGTGCGTGGCGGCGGTTCCTTCGAGGACCTCATGACCTTTAACGACGAGGAGCTTGCCCGTGCGGTGGCAGCTTGTCCCGTGCCTGTGGTGACGGGCATTGGGCATGAGCCTGATACCTCGATTTGCGACATGGTGAGCGACCGTCGCGCCTCCACGCCAACGGCAGCGGCGGAATCGGTGGCACCGGCTATGACGGAGTTGGCCGACGTGCTCGAGACGCGCCATCAGCGTCTGGGCGCCGCGATGGGATCGATGATCGGGTCGAATCAGGTTGATTTGGAGATGCTCGACCAGCGCGGTCGTCGTGCTTGGGATGCCTATACGGCTCGCTTGGGCGATGCCCTCGATGCCGCCGCATGCCGCCCGTGCCTCAACGATCCAACGTTTATGGTCGAGCGTCGCGAGTCTGAGCTTGCGCTGACTGCCGATCGACTGTCGGGCGCCATAACGCGTTCGGTTGGGGCCTTCCGCTCCAACTTCGAGCGTCTGCCCGAGCGCTTGATCGCAAGTACCTCGGGGCTCGATGGCAAACGCCACGCGCTCACGCTTGCGAGCTCCCGCCTGGAGCATCAGGGACGTACGATGCTCAGCAAGCCTGCGTCCGACTTAGGCCGAGCTGCCGCGTCGCTCGATGCCCTGTCGCCGCTCAAGGTACTTGCCCGCGGTTACTCCATCGCGTACAGCGATGATGGTGTGGCTACGAGCGCCAAGACCTTTAAGCCCGGCGACGCCATCCGCGTGCGCATGGCAGACGGCAATGTGGCGGCAACGGTCGATGCGGTCGAGTAGGCCGCATTTCATAGCGATAAACCTTTAGGAAAGGAAACAGATATGGCAGAGAAGACCCCGGTCGAGCAGCTTACGTACAAGCAGGCTTCGCAGGAGTTGGAGCTCATCATCCGCAGCTTGGAGTCGGGCGATATGGAGCTTGAGGAGTCGCTCGAGAGCTATACCCGCGGCGTCGAGCTCCTCAAGAGCCTGCGCACCCGCCTGTCCGATGCCGAGCAGAAGGTCTCGGTGCTCCTTAAGGACGTCGACGGCAACGACGTGCTCGCCGACGGCGAAGCCGCCAACACGGACGACAACCTCTCGTTCTAACCATCTCGACCAAATATAATTACCTTGGTCTGTAAGAAAGGAACCTACCATGTGCGATTGCATCTTCTGCAAAATCGCCAACCACGAGATCCCCTCGACCGTTGTCTATGAGGACGACCAAGTCATCGCCTTCGACGACCTCAATCCCCAGGCACCGGTCCACACGCTCGTGATCCCCAAGAAGCACTACGGCGACATCGCCGACAACGTACCTGCCGAGACCATGGGCGCCATGGCTCACGCCATCCAGGAGGTCGCCAAGGCCAAGGGTCTGGAGGACGGCTTCCGCGTCATCTCCAACAAGGGCGTCAACGCCGGCCAGACCGTCATGCACTTCCACATGCACATCCTCGGCGGCAAGAACCTGGGCGAGAACCTCATCTGAGGGCGCGTAGCCCGTCGACTTGGCTGCCTTTGGAGTAACCTATGCAGCTTTCTCAACTCGAATACCTTCAAGCGGTAGCGAACCATGGCGGCGTGCGCAAAGCAGCTCGCGCGGTTCATGTGAGTCCGCAGGCCGTTTCGTCGGCAATCAAAAAGTTGGAATCTGAGTATCAGATTGTTTTGCTCGACCGATCGGCGGGGGAGGCTGTTTTGTCTCCGGCGGGCAGAGAATTTGCGCGTCGTGCACGCGTGATTCTGGCACAAGTCGACGATCTCAAAAAGTACGCTCAATCAAGGGACGACGGCGTCTCGCCCGATGGCCACTTTCGTCTTTACGCCCCCTGCCTTCATGGGCGGGGGCTCCTTTTTTCCGAAAACTGGTACGACTCGTTTGAAAGCTCGCACCCTCAGATTCATCTTGATGTGTGGCATCAGCCAACGGCAACATGCTTTGAATCACTTATTCTTGGAATTTCGGACGCGGCTATCTCGTTTGAGGAACCACGGGACAGCGTCCTTTCTTCAAAATATATGGGTGAAAAGGAGCTCAGGGTTCTTTCATGTCCAGCTGGTCATCAATCTGTTGACGCTATGACCATTCGTGAGTTACTGGGCGGCAGGCTCGCTGTTCCCATTAATTTGTCACCCTGTCTCAATGCAATCAATCAATGTCCCGAAGCTCAGCTGGTTAATTTCCGCTTTCGCGATGTCGAATACGGAAACAGGGCGCAGGCTGAGTTTCTTCAAGCCGGGGGATTGATATTGAGTTTTTCTGGCTCTTCTCTCGCATCGGATGGATCGGAAGTGAGCGAGTGCTCCATTGAAGCCTCACATGACGTAGCCTTGCCCATCTACTTTTGCTATCGACAAAATGCCTGGACCGATCGACACCAGACGGTATTTCTTCACCTATTGCGTCATCTCGCTTCGTGAGGCCATTTGGCCTCGTGTCGTCAAGTGAATGTTGACGCCCTGCAACACATAGCTGACAGCTTTGCCCTCATGCTTTTCCAAGATTTCGATTTAGATTGCTGACTCTTGGAGGGCGGAGCATGAAAAACCGTACGGTTTTGCTTTATATGACGTTCGTTTTTCTGTCGAACTTCAGCACTATTTTGTATTTTCTGACGGTTTACCTTGAATTCGTCGGATTCTCGATAGTGGCGATTTCTAGCATGATGATTGCATATCAAGTGAGCAAGTTCATCCTCGAAGTTCCCACTGGCTATATTGCTGATAGGTTTGGACGAAAGGCAAGCGGTCTCGTTGGCGTCGTGGGGATGCTTGGATACTACGCCGCCCTGCTGCTCGTCCGTTCCCCTCTGCTTTTAATCGGTGCGTTCGCTCTCAAAGGTTTTGCCGTTGCATGTCTGAGCGGATCCATAGAAGCGATTTACATTGACGGCGTCTCTCAGGACCAGCTCGTAAGACTTAATGTCGTTGAGCGATTTGTTTTCTATGCCTCTTATGCCATCTCCGCTTGCGTGGGCGGTTTCATTTCGTCTGTCGGTGCATATCTCATTGGTCTTTCGGCAGATATCATCGCAATGGTGTTGACGTTGGTTGTCGTTGTCTGCATTCCTGAGATGCGAAGAGGGAGCACTGCGGGGGTACCTGAGCGTGGAATTAGCCCGAAGATGATCGGTGCCGCTATTGCGTGTAATGGCATTCTTCGTTCAGCGTTCATCATGGACTGTTCTCAGGCATTTGCTTTTGTCGCCCTGGAAGACTTTTTCTCACTGCTGCTTGCGGGCCGCGGAATGAATGCCGTCGCTTCGGGTGTGATCATTGCGGTCCAGCTCCTTGCCTCGGCCTCCATGGGGCTTATTGTGCCTAGTGTGATTGCTCATGTCGACAAGAGCCGTTTTGCGCGTATTTGCGGCATCGTGCGCCTTTCCCTGACTGCTCTATTTTTGATTCCCTTTACTCCGATCTATTTGCTGCCCGTGTTCTATGTGTTGCAGACGGTCGCCTACTCGTTATTTGCTCCAATTAAATACTCAATTTTTCAAAATGCCGCCGATTCTTCGATGCGCTGTTCACTGATTTCGGTTCAAAGCCAGATGGTTGCGGTGGGCGCTATCCTTTTCTACTTGTTCAATGCTGCGTTGAGCAACATCGTGGGCATTCGAGTCGTATTGCTTATCGCGCTCGGGATTTCCTCTTTGGTGTATATCCCCGCGCTATTTCGTCTTACAAGTCAAAGGCCATGCGTATTTAGGCACCGATAACTTATATATCAACGCAATAAACCCGAGCGCGAGGGCGTTTGGGTTTATTATTGAAGCGTATGTAACCTGGCGGCGCCACACCGCCTGTTAGTAGGGAGACACATGAACGTTCTGGTCGTCAACGCAGGATCTTCGACCCTTAAGTATCAGGTCATCGATACCAAGTCCCACAAGGTGTCCGCAAAGGGCTCCTGCGAGCGCGTTTGCTTTACCGGCGGTACCTTCACCCACGCTGCCAACGGTTCCAAGAAGGTGACCGAGAACATCGAGTTCCCCGACCACAAGGTCGCCATCGAGGTCGTCCTGAAGGACCTCGAGGCCAACGGCGTCAAGATCGAGGGCATCGGCCACCGTATCGTTCAGGGCGGCTGGTACTTTGGTGATTCCTCTCTCGTCGACGAGGACGTCCTTGCCAAGATCCGCGAGGTCGCTCCGCTCGCCCCGCTGCACAACAACCCCGAGGCCAACGTTATCGAGTACTGCCTCGAGCAGTATCCCGACCTGCCCAACGTCACGGTCTACGACACTGCTTTCCACTTCAATATGCCCGAGGTCGCCAAGACCTACGCCCTGCCCAAGGACGTCTGCGACAAGCTGCATATCCGTAAGTACGGCGCCCACGGCACCAGCTACCGTTACATCTCCAAGAAGGTTGCCGAGATGACCAACGGCGAGGCTCGCAAGGTCGTCGTGTGCCACATCGGTTCCGGCGCTTCCCTGTGCGCCATCGAGGACGGCAAGTGCATGGACACCACCATGGGCTTGACGCCGCTCGACGGTGTCATGATGGGCACCCGCTGCGGCTCCATCGACCCTGCTACCGTGTGCTACCTGCAGCGCGAAGGCGGCTACACCTTCGACGAGGTCGACGAGATGATGAACAAGAAGTCCGGCCTTTTGGCTGTGACCGGCGGCAAGACCAACGACTGCCGCAATGTCGAGGAGCTCGCCGCTGCCGGCGACCCCGAGGCTCAGCTCGCCTTCGATATGTTCGTCTACAAGATTGCCGCCAAGGCTGCCGAGATGGCCACTTCCATGTGCGGTATGGACACCCTGGTCTTTACCGCCGGCATCGGCGAGCACGCTCCGGCTGTCCGCGCTGGCGTGGCCGATCGTCTGGCCTTTATGGGCGTCAAGATGGATCATGCCCGTAACGCCCTGCGTGGTGACGGCGCTTGGTGCCTGTCCGCCAAGGATTCCAAGGTCAAGATTTTCGTCATCCCCACGGACGAGGAGTTCATGATCGCTTCCGACGTCGAGCGCATCGTCAGCGGTAAGTAATTGATGCAAGGGGGGGGGACTGGATGGCCTTGTGCCGTTCAGCCCCCTTTTATGCTCTTTGGGCGAAGAGCCTAATAGATATTTATTGAAATCTGATAACTTCTTATTAAAGGTACGGCCGCCTTATAGATTTGCCGACCGTACTGTAATCACGAAGGAGTCTCATGAACGTACTTGTTGTCAACGCCGGCAGCTCGAGCCTTAAATATCAGCTTCTGGATACCGATACCCGCGAGGTTTTCGCCAAGGGCAACTGCGAGCGTATCGGATCGGAGATGGGCATCTTTGGTCACTCCGAGAACGGTGGCACCAAGCAGACCGAGGAGGTTCCCTTCCCCGATCATCGCTCTGCTATCGCTCGCGTGCTCGAGGAGCTCGAGAAGACCGACTTTACGATCGATGGCATTGGGCATCGCATCGTTCAGGGCGGTTGGCACTTCGATGATTCCGCGGTCGTCGACGATGAGGTCATGGCTAAGATCCTTGAGGTGGCCCCGCTCGCCCCGCTGCACAACTACGGCGAGGCCGCGGCAATCGAATATTGCCGCGAGAAGTATCCGGAGCTGCCCAACGTGGCCGTCTTCGACACCTCGTTCCACATGACCATGCCCGAGGTTGCCTACACCTACGCTCTGCCCAAGGACGTGTGCGACAAGTACCACGTGCGCAAGTACGGCGCGCACGGTACGAGCCACCGCTACGAGTGGATGATGGCCAAGGAGATTCTGGGTGCGCGCTGCCACCGTCTGCTTTCGTGCCATCTGGGCAACGGTGCTTCGCTTGCCGCCATTGAGGACGGCGTTTGCCGCGATACCACGATGGGGCTCACGCCGCTTGACGGTCTGATGATGGGTACCCGTTGCGGTTCCATCGACCCGGCCACCGTGTGCTATCTTCAGCGCGAGGGCGGCTACAGTTATCAGGAAGTCGACGACATGATGAACAAGCAGTCCGGTCTGCTTGCCATCTCGGGCATCTCCAACGACGCCCGCGACATCCGTACGCGCGCCTCCGAGGGAGACGAGCGCTGCCTGCTCGCCTTCGACATGTTTGCCTACAAGGCCATGCAGCAGGCCGGTTCCATGATTGCTTCTATGGCGGGCGTGGATACCATCACCTTTACCGCTGGCATCGGCGAGAACGACTGGTCGATTCGCAAGGCCTTCTGCGACTGCTTTGAGTGGCTGGGCGTGCGCATCGACAACAACAAAAACCGCGAGGCCGTGGGCAACGGCCCGCAGGTCATCAGCGCCGCCGGTTCCTCCGTCACGGTCATGGTCATCCCCACCGACGAGGAATACATGATTGCCCACGACGTCGAGCGTCTGACCAAGAACAACTAACGCACGCATTTGCAAGTAAACGAAAGGCCTCCAGAGCAACAGCTCAGGAGGCCTTTTTGCTAGCAAGCGGAAATCCGAGTCCCAAAGTGATCGCCATCAGCAACGCCTGGACTTTCAGCAACGACACCCATCCGTTCAGGATTCTCAGCCCCAGCTCGTAGCCAAGCCGCCGTCCACTCCAGATGCCCTGATTGCTACGTTGCGGTAGAAGGCCGTACGGGCTAACCCCTGAAAACACTCCGCAGACCAGAAACGCCCCCGTTCGTAGCTCCGAAGGAGCAGAACGGGGGCGTTTCATTGGTCGAGGACGTTTTCAGGGGTTAGCCCGTACGGCCTTCGGGCGAGTGCGTCCGCTACTCAGCCATCTGAGCCTGGACGGCGGTGATGGCCACGACACCCACGATGTCGTCGGCAGAGCAGCCGCGCGACAGGTCGTTGACCGGCTTGGCGATGCCCTGCAGGATGGGGCCGTAGGCGTCAGCGCCAGCGAAGCGCTGGACCAGCTTGTAGCCGATGTTGCCGGCCTCGAGGTCGGGGAACACGAGCACGTTGGCCTTACCGGCGACGGAGGAGCCGGGAGCCTTGAGCTGAGCGACGGTGGGGACGATGGCGGCATCGAGCTGCAGGTCGCCATCGATGGCGAGCTCGGGAGCCTTCTCCTTGCAGAACTTCACGGCCTCCTGGACCTTCTTGGCGACCTCGCCACCGGCGGAGCCCATGGTGGAGTAGGAAAGCATGGCCACGTGCGGCTCAACATTGCCCATGAAAGTGGACCAAGAGTGAGCGGAGGCGATGGCGATCTCGGAGAGCTCATCGGAGGACGGGTTGATGTTGAGGCCACAGTCGGCGAAGATCAGCGTGCCGTCGGTGCCGAACTGCGGGGTGTCGGTGCACATCACGAAGAAGGCCGAGACCAGCTTGGTGCCCGGAGCGGTCTTGAGGATCTGAAGCGCGGGGCGCAGGGTGTCGGCCGTGGAGTGGCAGGCGCCGGAGACCAGGCCGTCGGCGTCGCCCATCTTGACCATCATGGTGCCAAAGTAGGTGGCGTCCATCACCTGGGCGCGAGCCTGCTCGATGGTGACACCCTTCTTGGCGCGGAGCTCGGCAAACTTCTGCGCATACTCCTCGTGCTTCTCGGCGTTGCGCGGGTCGATGACGGTGGCGCCGGGAACGTCGATCTCGTCAGGGTTGCCCAGGATGACGAGCTTTGCCAGGCCCTCCTCGATGATTTTGTTTGCCGCGACGATGGTGCGCGGATCCTCGCCCTCGGGCAGGACGATGGTCTTAAGGTCGGCCTTGGCGGCAGACTTCATACGGTTTAGGAAATCGCTCATGTTACTCCTTACAAGCGTTTTGCTAAGCTCCAGGCCCTCGGCTGTACACGAATAAACCCGCTGCTAGCGGGTTTACCTTTCAATTATGTACGCCGCGGTGCTTGAGCTTTCCTTGTGTGGCAAGCTCATTATAGGACGCATTAGCGCTATAATCGCTCTGATAAATATGTCTCGACGTATGTTCGAGAAAAAGCCCAGTTAAAAAGCGTGTGGCTTTTGACAAGGAGTATCGATGCAGATTACCTCAGGCCTGCCTGAAGGCTTTAATGCCGGTGCGTACGACATGATCGTCGTCGGTGCCGGTTATGCCGGTGCCGTTTGCGCCCGCCGTCTTGCCGAAACCATCGGCTATCGTGTTGCCGTTTTGGAGCGCCGTAGCCACATTGCGGGCAATGCCTTCGACTGCACTGACGAGGCGGGAATCCTGGTCCACGAGTATGGTCCGCACATCTACCATACCTTTAACGAGCGCGTGCATAACTTCCTGTCGCGCTTTACCAAGTGGACGGACTACCAGCACAAGGTGCTCGCCAACATCAACGGTACCCTTATGCCCGTGCCCTTTAACCATGTGAGCCTTAAGCTTGCCTTTGGCGATGAGCGCGGCGAGGAACTGTACCAAAAGCTCGTGGAGACCTTTGGCAAGGACGTCAAGGTGCCCATCATGGAGCTGCGCAAGAAGAACGACCCGGATCTTGCCGAGGTCGCCGATTACGTCTACGAGAACGTCTTTTTGCATTACACCATGAAGCAGTGGGGCCAGACGCCTGATCAGATCGACCCCTCGATCACCGGCCGCGTCCCCGTCTTTGTGGGCGATGACGATCGCTACTTCCCGCAGGCTCCTTTCCAGGGCATGCCGCAGGACGGCTATACCGCGCTGTTCGAGCATATGCTCGATCACGATCTGATCGACGTATTCTGCGACGTGGACGCCCGTGACCTCTTTGAAATTGACGAGACCACCGTCAAGATCGACGGCAAGGTCTATGGTGGCGAGATCGTCTACACCGGTCCACTCGACGAGCTGTTCAATCTCGACCTGGGCGCGCTGCCGTACCGCACGCTCGATATGAAGTTCGAGACGCTCGATATGGACCAGTTCCAGCCCGTGGGCACCGTCAACTACACCACGAGCGAGGACTACACGCGTATCACCGAGTTCAAGAATATGACCGGTCAGGTCCTGCCCGGCAAGACCACCATCATGAAGGAGTACTCCAAGGCCTATACGCCCGGCTCGGGCGAGACGCCGTACTACGCTATCCTGGAGCCCGAGAACCGCGAGCTCTACGAGCGCTATCTTGAGCGCGTCCAGAACCTGACGAACTTCCACCCGGTGGGCCGTCTGGCCGAGTATCGTTACTACGATATGGACGCCGTGACCAATTCCGCCCTCGATCTTTCGGATGAGATTATCGCCTGCCATGCATAAAGTCATAACATTCGGTATTCCCTCGTATAACGCCGCCAAGGACATGGACCATTGCATCACCTCCATCTTGGAGGGGAGCAATTACGCCACCGATATCGAGATTATCGTGGTGGACGACGGCTCCAAGGACGAGACGGCCGCCAAGGCCGACGAGTGGGAGGCACGTTATCCTGGAATCATCCGCGCGGTGCACCAGGAGAATGGCGGCCACGGTATTGCCGTCCTTTCGGGTCTGCGCGAGGCGCAGGGCACCTACTACAAGGTTGTCGACTCGGACGACTGGCTCGACGGTGCGGCGCTTTCGACCATGCTGTCGATTCTGCGTGGCTTTGAGGAGCGCGACCAGCGCGTTGACCTGTTTATCTCGAACTACGTGTACGAGAAGGTTTACGAGGGCACGCATACCGCTATTGGCTACAAGTTTGCCCTGCCGCGCAAAAAGATTTTCTCTTGGGACCAGATCGGACACTTCCGTCCCGATCAGAACCTGCTCATGCACAGCCTGTGCTATCGCACCGATGTGCTGCGCGAGTCCAATCTGCCTATGCCGGCACACACGTTCTACGTGGATAATATCTACGCATACGTGCCGCTGCCGCGCTGCAAGACCATGTACTACGCCGACATCGACCTCTATCGCTACTTTATCGGTCGCGAGGGCCAGAGCGTCAATGAGGCCACGATGGTCAAGCGCCTGGGTCAGCAGTTCCGCGTAACGCGCATCATGATGGAATCGTTTCACCTGTACCAGGACGTTGAGTCCTCGCGTCTGCGTTCGTACATGATGGGCTACTTCACCATGATGATGGCGATTTGCTCGGTGCTCACCAAGCTTTCCGAGGAAGATTGTGCCGATGAGCGCCTGAAGACGCTGTGGAAGGACCTGAAGGAGTACGACGAGCGCATGTATCGTCGCGCTCGCTATGGCGTGGTCGGATTCTTTACCAACCTGCGTGGACGGGCCGGAGACAAAACCACACTCGGCCTATACCATCTTGCCTCAAAGATCTTCAAATTCAACTAGCTGTTGAGTAATCGCTGCTGATAGGTTGACTGGGCCCCTTGGCCTTTAGTTTGCTACTGCGAACAGTCCTGCTCGCACGGAAAGCACATTAAGTGCTTTCCGGCTCGTGCGGAACTTGTATCAAACTAAAGGCCAAGGGGCCTTTGCTATAAGAATCGATTGTCAGGCTGCCTGAATTTGAAGATCTTGGACGCGCGGTACACAGGGGCCTGGGCTGAAAGGGATCTTGTTGAGTAGGTTGCCCGGTGGGGCTTGGTTATGTTTGTCGCGAGTTCCGCACGAGCCGAAGAGCACTTAATGTGCTCTTCGTGCGAGCCAGGACTGTAGAGCAGCAAACATAACCAAGCCCCACCGGGCAACCGGACGGGCTGGTTTACTTCGCGGCGCCCGGGATGCCGTGGGAGGTTTTGGCGGTTTTGGCTCCGTTTACGATGGCGGTTTGCAAAGCCCTTACGGCGAGCATGCCCAGCAGGTCTAGGGGTACGGCGGCGCTTGTCTGAGCGGCGAGTTTGCCGCTGGCGAGGGTGTAGATGGTATCGCCGTCGTTGGTGGTGTGCGTGGGGTGGATGGCGTGCGCATAGGCATCTGCGGCCATCTGGGAGACCTTGGTGGCCTGAGCCTTGGTGAGCTCAACATTGGTGACGATGCAGCTGATGGTGGTGTTGGTGCGGTCGAGCGGCATTTGCATGGAGCCGGCTGCGGCAAAGGCTGCGAGCTCCATGTCGACGATCTGGTCGCTATCTGCTGCAGCGCGCATGCCGGCGACCCATTCACCGGTGAAGGGGTCGACGACATTGCCGCAGGCGTTGACCGAGACCACGGCACCCACCTCAACAGGGCCGAGTGCTACGGCGGCAGCGCCTAGGCCGGCCTTCATGCAGGTGGCGGGGCCCATGAGCTTGCCCACGGTGGCGCCGGTGCCGGCACCTACATTGCCCTGCTCGAGCGTGGTGGGGGTGTTGTCGAGCGCCTCGCGCACGGCGGAGATGCCAGCCTCAATGTCGGGGCGTACGGTGGGGTCGCCAAAGGCGAGGTCGAAGATGCAGCTGGAGCATACGATGGGCACCTGCGTGGGGCCGACGGGAAGGCCGATGCCGCGGCTCTCAAGCTCGCGGGCGACGCCGCTTGCGGCCTCCAGACCAAAGGCCGATCCACCCGAAAGGCAGACGGCGTGGACCTTGTCCACGGTGTTCTCGGGACGCAGCAGGTCGGTCTCGCGCGATGCCGGGGCACCGCCGCGAACGTCAACACCGCCGGTAGCGCCCTCGGGTGCCACGATTACGGTGCAACCGGTGCCGGCCTCCTCGTCCGTATAGTTGCCAAAGCAAAAGCCATCGACATCGCAAACGTCAATGGCCTCAAGCAGTGTATCCATGTTTTACTCCTATCGGTTTTCCGCCGGGCCTTATGCCCGGTCGGGATCCGTACGGTACGCCGAAATTGTAGGCGCTGGGGGATACCCAGCGCCAGATGCAATTACGATAGTTTTTGAATCGTGCGTGCGACGCGAGCGATGGGCAGGCCCACCACGTTGTAGAAGTCACCCGAAATATCATGCACGAGCATGCGCCCGCCGACGCCCTGGATGCCGTAGGCGCCGGCTTTGTCCATGGGCTCGCCTGAGGCGACGTAGCGCTCAATCTGCTCGTCGGTGAGCTCATAGAACGTCACATCGGTCACATCGACAAACGACAGGCTCTCGGCGGCGTGCGGGGCCGTGACGTCTCCGGCCCTAACGATGCAGACGCCGGTTGCGACCTGGTGCGTGCGCCCCGAGAGCTCGTGGAGCATGGTGCGGGCTTCGTCCTCGTTTGCCGGCTTGCCCAAAAGCTTGCCATCGAAGGTGACGATGGTGTCGGCCGCGATAGTCAGCTCATTGGGCTCGGCGTGCTCGGCGGCAACGGCGGCGGCCTTAGCGCGTGCTAAGCGCTCGACAAGCGTAAGCGGGGTCTCGTCATCAAAAGGAGTCTCGTCGATGTCAGCGGGAATGACGCGGATGTCGTAGCCCGCTTCGCGCATCAACTCGATGCGGCGCGGTGATTGCGAAGCCAAAATCATAGCTGAATGCCCTCGGCAACCTTCTCGACGGCCTTGTCGCCGGCGAGCGTGCGCAGCAGCTCCAATGCAAAGGGGAGTGACTGTGCCATGCCGCTGGCAGTGATGATGTTGCCGTCTTGCGTGACCTTCTCGCCGGTATAGGCGCCTTCGGGGAAGCTTTTCTCAAAGCCAGGGAAGCACGTGGCATGGCGCCCCTCGAGCAGGTCGAGCTCGCCCAGGATAAACGGGGCGGCGCAGATGGCGGCGACGTGCTTGGTTGCGGCGAACTCGTGGACCACGTCGCAGACGCGCTGATCGGCGCGCAGGTTGGTAGCACCGGGTAGGCCGCCGGGCAGCACGACACAGTCGTATTCGTCAAAGTCGATCTCATCAAAGAGCGCATCGCAGGTCACGGGGATCTGCAGCGAACTTACGACCTCACGCGTGGGCATGATCGAGACGAGCGTGGCACGTACGCCGCCGCGACGCATGACATCGACCATGGTCAAGCATTCAATAGTTTCAAAGCCATCGGCGGCGAGAACGGCAACGCTGGGCATGAGGGTTCCTTTCATAGGCGGCATACAATTAGCCGTCTTATACCCCGAAGACCTCCGCTTGCCACGCTCGATTTCCCAATGATTTTTCTGAGCAATGATTAAGTGGCTAGTTGCGCTTAAGGTGGACGACGGTCTCGCAGTGGAAGGTTTGTGGGAACAGGTCGACTGGCGTGATCTTTACGGGGGAGAAGGTGCCTTCTTCGACAAAGCGTTTGAGATCGCGCGCCAGGGTGGCCGGGTCGCAGCTCACGTAGGCGACATCGCGAGCACTCGTGCTGGCGATAAGGTCGATCGCCTCGGGGGCGAGGCCTGCACGCGGCGGGTCGACCACCAAGACGTCGGCATCCTGGTCGGGGAACTCGCGCACCGCGTCTCCGCCAATGACGTCGACGTTATCGAGCTTGTTGATCTCCAGGTTACGGCGCAGGTCGCGCACGGCGGGGCCGTAGGCCTCGACGGCGGCGACAAAGTCGCAGCGGCGGGCGAGCGGCAGGGTAAAGGTGCCGGCACCGCAGTACAGGTCCACGGCAAGCTCGTCTTCCTGCGGGTCGAGCGCTTCCATGACAAGATCGATCAAAATCTCGGCACCCTTGGTGTTGACCTGGAAAAAAGACGGGGCAGACAAGCGCATCTGACCCTCGGCGATATTCTCGGTCCATGAGCCCTCTCCGGCGAGCATTTCGACCTTGGAGACACGACGGGCCTTCTTTTCGCCCTTGCTCATCACGCGCACGATGCTCGTGGGATGAGCGGCGTCCGCCAGCACGCGGGAGACCTGCGAGCGCGGAAAAGAGCCTGTGGGCGTCCAGAGTGCGACCTCGAGTGCCTTGGTGCGGCGCGATGCGCGAATGCCCACGCGTTCGAGCCCCAAGTCATGGCTGCCGCTTAGATAGTTGAGTGCGCCGACGACCGATTTGAGCGCCTTCGGGAAGCGCTTATCGAACAGCGGGCACGTATCGACGGTCACGATTTTGCTGGGGTCGACACCGTGCATGCCAAGGCGCACGCGACCGTTGACGACGGTCGGTTCGAGCTCGATTTTATTGCGGTAGCCCCAGTCGTCCTTGGTGTGGCAGATGGGCTGTACCAACTCATCGACCTGCTCAGGAGCGAACTTGCCGATGCGCTCGAGCGTGGAGCGCAGGTTTTGCTCCTTGGCGGCGAGCTGTGCCGTGCGTGAGAGATTGCCCCACGAGCAGCCGCCGCAGATGCCCACGAAGGGGCAGGGAGGCTGAATGCGATCGGGGCTTGGCTCCAGAATCTCGGTGGTGCGGGCACGCATGAACGACTTGCCGTCCTGTACGACCTCGGCCTCGACGGTGTCGCCTGCCACGGCGCCCTGCACAAAGACGGCCTTGCCGTTGTCGGCGTGCGCCAGCCCGTCGGCGCCGTAGGTCATCGATTCTATAGTGAGCTTCATATTCCTGCCTGTCATTCGCGTTGTTGTTCGCACCATGGTAGCAGGGAAAAGCGCCCCGCATCCGAGGCTTTCCTCAAATGCGGGGCGCTTCTACAAACTGCTTCTACAAACGACTATTTCGTCTTGCCGGTAATGAGCGTCTTAAGACCCAGGCCGATCAGGCCCAGGCCCATGCGCACGCGACCGGGGCGATGGCGCTCGATGGCCTTGGTCTTGCCAGCGGGCTTATCGCGACGGGCGCTCGTCTCGGGTGCGGGCTTGGTGACCTGCGTCTCGGGCCGAGGTGCAGGTGCAGGCTCGGGCTCAATGACGGTCGCCTGGACCTTCTGAACCTCGGGCGCTTTCTCCACGGCGGGCTCTGCGGCAGCCTCGGGCTCATTCACCGGGGGAGCGGCAATCGCTTCCGGTTTGGCAACTGCCCTATGTTCAACCTCGGCCTGAATAGCTTCTTCGGCCACGCGTTCCTTCTCCTGTGCGCGCTGCTGCGCGGCCGCCTCGGCGTTGCGATAGGCACGCTCCAGCAGAGCTTCCTGTGAGTTGAAGGGCCTCTCGCCCTCGTGGCGCTCCACGGGAACCCAGGTGCCGTCGCTCGTGAGGCTGCGGGCCTTCACGTTGTCGCGCAGCTGCATGCCCATGTACTCGTGTACCAGTGCGCGGCAGGTGGGGTCGAGCACGGGGAAGGCGATCTCCACGCGGTGCTCGGTGTTGCGCGTCATCATGTCGGCCGAGCTCAGATAGATCATGTCCGAGTCCACGCCAAAGGCGTAGACGCGCGCATGCTCCAAAAAGCGTCCGACGATGGAGCGTACGTGCACGTTCTCGGTCTTGCCCGGAACACCGGGCTTGAGGCACGAGATGCCGCGGATGATCATGTCTACGCGGACTCCTGCGCACGCTGCCTCGGCGATCTTGTCGATGACTTCGCGGTCGGTGAGCGAGTTGAGCTTAAAGAACACACGGGCGGGTTCGCCAGCGAGGGCGCGCTGGATTTCGCGATCCAGGCCGCGCATGATGAGCGGCTTCAGGCCGACCGGCGCCACGCCCAGGAAGCGGTAATCGCCGCGCAGGTTGCCCAGCGACAGATTGCGGAAGAACAAGTTGGCGTCCTCGCCGATGCCGGGATGGGCGGTCATGAGCATAAAGTCGCTGTAGAGCTTGGCCGTCTTCTCGTTAAAGTTGCCGGTGCCCAACAGCGTCAGGCGTGTAAGCGCCATGCCCTCGCGATAGGTGAGCTGGCAGATCTTGGAGTGGCACTTAAAGCCTTCGGAGCCGTAGATGACGGTGCAGCCTGCCTCTTCCAGACGCTCGGCCCACTCGATGTTGTTCTGCTCGTCGAAGCGGGCGCGGAGCTCCATGAGCACCGTGACCTCTTTGCCGTTCTCGGCGGCATCGATCAGCGACTCGCACAGGCGGCTCTGCTTAGCCACGCGGTAGAGCGTGATGCGCAGTGAGATGCACTCGGGGTCGTAGGCGGCCTCGTGTACCAGATCCAGGAAGGGGTTCATGGCCTCATAGGGATAAAAGAGCAGCTTGTCGTGCTGAAGTACCTGCTCGCGGATGGAGCGGGTCATATCGATGGTGGGGTTGGGCTGCGGCTTAAACGGCGTAAAGAGCAGCTCGTTGCGCAGGTGCTCGGGAATCTTGCCCTCAATGCCAAAGACATAGCCCAGGTTGAGCGGGATGTCGCAGGTAAAGACCGAGCGACGCGAGAGCTCGAGCGCCTTGCGGATAGTCTTGAGCGTCTGCTTCTCGAGTGAGCCCGAGACGGCGAGCACTACCGGCTGCAGGCGCAAGCGCTTCTTGAGGATGCGCTTCATATGCTGGCGGTAGTCCTCTTCCTCCTCGACGCCCTCGCCGTCCGGATCGATATCGGCATTGCGGGTGACGCGGATGAGCGCGCGGTCGAGCGGCTTATAGGAGCCAAAGCAGCTGTCCAGGCAGGCGAGGATGACGTCCTCGAGCAGAATGTAGGAGTAGGTGCCGGTGGGCGAGGGGATCTCGACCACGCGGTTCATCGAGGCGGGAATCTCGATCAGGCCCAGCAAGCTTTCCTCGTCGGTGACGCCGTCCAGGCCGCAGGCCAGGTAAAGTGCGCCGTTGCGCAGGTTGGGGAAGGGGTGGCGCGGGTCGATCACCAGCGGTGAGATGACCGGCGACACGTAGGCCTGGAAGTAGCGGGTTACAAAGGTGCGCTCCTCGGGCGTAAGCGAATCGATGCGGGCGCGGTGAACGCCCAGGGTGTCGAGCTTGCCCTCGATGCTCTTAAAGATGGACTCCCAACGGGTAAGGAGCCCGGGCAGCTCCGCCATGACAGCATCGACCTGCTCCGAGGCGGTCATATTGGTCTTGTTGTCGACAGGTTGCTTTTTGAGCTCGGCAAGGTCGGACAGGCCACCCACGCGCACCATGAGGAACTCATCGAGGTTTGACTCGAAGATCGAGACGAACTTAAGGCGCTCGAACAGCGGCACGGACTCATCAAAAGCCTCGTCGAGCACACGGTTGTCAAAGCGTAGCCAGCTGAGCTCTCGGTTCTGCGTGTACGAGAAGTCGCGCGGCGGTTTGCGCAGCTTTGCGGCGGCTTGCTTTTTTTCGATTTTGCTCGGCATATGCATCTGTCCGTTCAGTCCCCGCGGGGGACGGTAGCCTAACACTATTCACTATTGTCTCAATTTAGTCGACTTGTGGCACGGACGTATTGTGCGAACGGTATCTTAACCTACTTCTTACGCTGCCAATGCATGCAACTAACTGCCTGACTCGTTTTGAAAACAATCCATATCCATACTCAACTGGTGAGGATGTATGAATAAGAATGATTGCGAGCTGAATATAATCGAATCCAAATCGAATCGCGGACAAACGACATATATATGCAGAAAACCGTTTTAGCTATGCAATTCCTAAACATGAAAATATTTGTGCAATCTGGCTTAATTCCTTAGAAAAAAGAACGTTTACCTTTGAAAACCTGCTTTAGAAAACTGAAGTGCATCATGGGGGAATCATATGCGATATACCGTTCATCGCACTTTGCTGACCGTTCGGGGGCGAGGTGGAATTGCGGGTGGTTTTTGGATATAACTAGAGCTGTCAGCAAGCAGCGTCCCATACGGAGGGGCGCTGATACATTCGGCCAGTAAGGCCCGAAAGAAAGGTAGGAGGCCATGACGAAAGGTCTGCACGTGCCTTCCGAGATCGGCAAGCTCAGGAAGGTCTGCCTGCACCGTCCCGGCGACGAGCTCCTCAACCTGCCGCCCGACGAGCTCG
>SKET01000640.1_pt1 | contig 27706 bp, 22 predicted proteins | sample 4841461 | NCBI WGS metagenome assembly SKET01 (sample SAMN11008802, study PRJNA524170) | human gut metagenome | biome: Human fecal sample; material: Feces; isolation source: fecal sample from pouch patient p5 | host: Homo sapiens | place: Israel: Tel-Aviv | collected 2014-02-13
GTATTAGCTTCCGGACAGGATATCAACATTATGGTATTCGATACAGAAGTTTACTCTAATACAGGTGGACAATCTTCAAAATCTACACCGACAGGTGCGATTGCTCAGTTCGCAGCAGGCGGTAAAGAAGTGAAGAAGAAAGATATGGCAAGCATTGCAATGAGCTACGGATATGTATATGTAGCACAGATTGCTATGGGAGCTGATTTCAATCAGACTGTAAAAGCGATTGCAGAAGCAGAAGCTTATCCAGGACCATCTTTAATTATTGCTTACGCTCCATGTATCAACCATGGTATTAAGAAGGGTATGAACAAAGCTCAGACAGAAGAAGAGTTAGCAGTAAAATCAGGATACTGGCACAACTTCCGCTTCAACCCAGCTGCAGAAGGAAATAAATTCACTCTCGACAGCAAGGCTCCAACAGAAGATTACAGAGAATTCTTAAATGGAGAAGTTCGTTACAATGCATTGGCAAGAATGAACCCAGAAAGAGCAGAAGAATTATTTGCGAAATCAGAAGAAGCAGCAAAAGAGAGATATGCATACTTGAACAAACTTGTAACTCTCTATGGAAGCGACGCTGAATAGAACAGACAATAATGTTTTTCGAAAGAGAATAAAGTCATGGAAAAGGGATACTTCAGAAATGGAGTATCCCTTTTTGCAGAAAGTATACAAAAAAAGAAAAAGGACAGAAGAAAAAATAGTAAAAGTAGCAATTCCTATTTTAGGAAAATTGTGCTATACTAAATGCTGTTTGAAAAGAGAATTGAATGACAAGAGATAGAGGTGCAAGGATTATCAGTACGGTACATGAGAACACGGTGGACGACCGATGTACCGGAAAGGATGAATTGCCGAAGAACTGTTCTTTCGTCCGGGGAGCAGGATCTGGGTCACTGCAGAATATGCAGTGGACTGTCACAGACATGTGGAGTGCTATCGTTGGCTGAAATAAAACAGAGATGAGTTAGAAGGTTTTTGCCATGAACGCGCTTTAGCAAGTTGTCGTTCATGGTTTTCTTTTTCTAAAAACAAATTTGAAATTATTTTAAAGGATTAGAGAGAAAGGAGAACTTTTATGCACATTTCAAAGAAAAAAATATGGAGTGTGGCGGTGTTTGTGTTTATGTTTACACTATTGCTGTCAATGACGGTATTTGCAGCGGATGGGGAGGCGGCACAGCCGAAGATGTATGCAACATTTTGGGCATTGATTCCCCCGGTGGTGGCCATTGCATTGGCTTTGATCACGAAAGAAGTTTATAGTTCACTGTTTGTAGGAATTCTTGTGGGGGCGATGTTTTATTCAGACTTTTCATTTGAGGGAACTATTGTCCACATTTTCAAGGGAGGAATCATCAGTGTGCTGTCGAACAGTTATAATGTAGGAATTCTTGTATTCCTGATCATACTGGGAGCGATGGTCAGCCTGATGAACCGGGCAGGAGGATCTGCGGCATTTGGAAAGTGGGCTGGAAAGAGAATAAAAACTCGTGTCGGTGCACAACTTGCAACGATTGCGCTGGGAATGTTGATATTTATCGATGATTATTTTAATTGTCTTACAGTCGGAAGCGTGATGCAGCCTGTGACAGACAGACATCAGGTGTCGAGAGCAAAGTTATCTTATCTGATTGATGCAACTGCAGCTCCGATCTGTATTATTGCTCCGATTTCTTCCTGGGCAGCAGCGGTGACGGGATTTGTAGAGGGAGAAGATGGTTTTTCCATCTTTATGAGGGCAATTCCGTACAATTTTTATGCACTATTGACGATTCTGATGATGATTGCGATTGTTGTGATGAAATTTGATTTTGGGACAATGCGGACACATGAGAAAAATGCAGTAAAAGGAGATATCTTTACAACTGCGAACAGACCTTACGAGAGTGGGGAGGAAATTCCTGTCAATGAAAATGGGAAAGTGACAGATCTTCTGATTCCGATTGCATCCCTGATCGTTTGCTGTGTAATTGGGATGATCTATACCGGAGGATTTTTTGACGGGGTTGATTTTGTAACAGCGTTCTCGAACAGTGACGCGTCGGTGGGACTTGTCCTCGGAAGCTTCTTTGGCCTCGTTCTTACGATTGGGCTGTACTGTGTCCGGAAGGTTTTGACTTTTAAAGAGTGTATGGAATGCATTCCGGAAGGCTTTAAGGCGATGGTTCCGGCAATTATGATCCTGACATTTGCATGGACCTTGAAAGCGATGACAGACAGTCTCGGAGCGGCAGCGTTTGTTGCAATGGGTGTGAATCAGTTTGCGGAAGGATTGATGAACTTCCTTCCGGCGATCATTTTCCTGATCGGATGCTTTTTGGCATTTGCCACGGGAACTTCCTGGGGAACTTTTGGAATTTTGATTCCGATTGTCGTTGCGATTTTTGCAGAGACAAACGAGACTTTGATGATCATTTCCATCTCTGCATGTATGGCAGGAGCGGTATGCGGGGATCACTGTTCTCCGATTTCAGATACGACGATCATGGCATCTGCCGGTGCGCAGTGTGATCATGTTACCCATGTATCGACACAGCTTCCGTATGTCATTACGGCGGCACTGGTCTCTTTTGTGACGTATATCATTGCCGGATTTGTACAGAGTGCATGGATAGCACTCCCGGTTGGAATCGGATTGATGATCGTTACATTGATGGTGATCAAGAAGAAAACAGAAAATCAAGAATAAAAAGAAAACAAACGGGAGATCGTAAAAATACGGTCTCCTATTTGTGTTTGAAAGAACACATTGTTTATGAAATCAAAGAGATCAGATTCTTTTTACTTTCTTAATATAGAAAATAATGATATAATGTATAAATCGGAGCGGTCTGTTTGAGCCGCTGCTATGATAGGAAAATACAGAGTGGAGAGTGATAGTATGAAGCATACACAATTATCTGCATACGAACTTGTACGGAAACAGGACGTATCAGATTTACAGTCTGTCGGCTATTTATTCAGACATAAAAAGACGGGAGCGAGGGTGCTCCTTTTAGAGAACGATGATGAGAATAAGGTATTTACGATTGGTTTTCGTACACCGCCGGAAGACAGCACAGGACTTCCGCATATTTTGGAGCATTCTGTTCTCTGTGGATCGAAGAAATTTCCGGCAAAAGATCCGTTTGTGGAGCTGGTGAAGGGCTCTTTGAATACATTTTTGAATGCGATGACATATCCGGACAAGACATTGTATCCGATCGCAAGCTGCAATGACAAGGATTTCCAGAATCTGATGCATGTTTATATGGATGCGGTTTTTTATCCAAATATCTATGAGCGAGATGAGATTTTCCGGCAGGAAGGCTGGAGTTATAAGCTGGATGAAAAGGAAAGTGATCTGGAGTATAACGGAGTAGTATACAATGAGATGAAAGGAGCATTCTCCTCACCGGAAGGTGTTTTGGATCGTGTCATCTTAAACACGCTGTTCCCGGATACTTCTTACCGCAATGAGTCCGGAGGGGATCCGGATGTAATCCCGGAACTGACGTACGAACAATTTTTAAACTTCCACAAGAAGTATTATCATCCGTCCAACAGTTATATCTATCTGTATGGGGATATGGACATGGAGGAAAAATTAAACTGGCTGGATCAGGAATACTTAAGTAAGTTTGATTATCTTGCAATCGACTCAGAGATTCGTTTCCAAAAGCCGTTTGAGCAGATGAAGGAAGTAGAGATGGCATATTCGATCACAAGCAGTGAGTCAGAGGAAGATAACACATATCTATCCTACAACAAGGTGATCGGGACAAGTCTGGATGAGAAGTTGTATCTCGCATTTCAGATTCTTGACTATGCACTTCTGTCTGCACCAGGTGCGCCGTTGAAGAAGGCACTTGTGGATGCGGGCATCGGAAAAGATATTATGGGATCTTACGACAATGGGATTTATCAGCCGATTTTCTCGATCATTGCAAAGAATGCCAATCTGGAACAGAAGGAAGCGTTTATTCAGGTCGTAGAAGATACGTTGAAAGAAATCGTGAAAAATGGAATGGATCAGAAAGCGCTGGAAGCAGGAATCAATTATCATGAGTTCCGCTACCGGGAAGCCGATTTTGGAAATTTCCCGAAAGGATTGATGTATGGACTGCAGATGTTTGACAGCTGGCTTTATGACGATGAAAAACCATTTATCCATGTGGAAGAGCTGAAAACATTTGCATTCTTAAAAGAACAGATCGGTTCAGGGTATTTTGAAGAATTGATTCAGAAGTACATTTTGGACAATCCGCACGGAGCAATTGTCGTGATTAAGCCGGAGAAAGGGCGCACCGCACGGTTAGACAAAGAATTGGCAGAACGTCTTCAGGAATATAAGAAGAGTCTTTCGGAAGCAGAAGTGGAGAAGATTGTGGCAGATACGAAAGAGCTGATCGCATATCAGGAAGAGCCATCGACGAAAGAAGAACTGGAAGCAATTCCGGTGCTGGAGATTGAGGATATTTCAAAGGAAATTGCACCGATTTATAATGAGGAACTGCATCTGGCAGATACACTTGTCGTACATCATGATGTAGAGACAAACGGAATCAGCTATCTGTCATTGATGTTTGATCTGTCAGATGTGCCGGAAGAACAGCTCCCATACGTGGGAATTTTACAGTCTGTAATTGGAATGATCGACACGAACAACTATGCCTATGGAGAATTGTTCAATGAGATCAATATGAGCACTGGGGGAATCGGGACAAGCCTTGAAGTGTATCCGAATGTGACGAAAGTTTCTGAGAAGGAATTTAAGGCTGCTTTTGAGGTGAAGACAAAAGCACTCTATGATAAACTTCCAGTTGCATTCCAGATGATCCGTGAACTTTTGATGGAGTCAAAATTCGAAGATGAGAAGCGTTTGGAAGAAATTTTGGCATTGTTGAAATCAAGACTTCAGATGAAATTCCAATCTTCCGGACATATGACCGCAGTGCTGCGTGCGATGTCCTACCGCTCGCCGATGTCACAATTTAAAGATTTGACAAATGGAATCGCATTCTACGAAAAAGTGTGCAAGATTGCAGATCATTTTGAGGAAGAGAAGGCAGCACTGATCATGAATTTGAAGAAATTATCCGAACAAATCTTCCGCGCAGATAACATGATCATCAGTTGTACATCCAGAAAAGAAGGATTGGAAGAATTGGAGAAATTGATCAGAGAGCTGAAGAACGGAATTTATCAGGGAACAGCAGATCACACTCCGTGCATTCTTCACTGTGAGAAGAAGAACGAAGGGTTTCAGACAGCATCAAAAGTGCAGTATGTAGCCCGTACCGGAAATTTTATGGAGGAAGGTCTTGATTACACCGGAGCGCTGCAGATTTTGAAAGTAATTTTAAGCTATGATTATCTCTGGCAGAATATCCGTGTAAAAGGCGGCGCATACGGATGTATGAGTAACTTTAACCGGATTGGAGATGGATATTTTGTTTCTTATCGGGATCCGAATCTGGAAAAGACCAATGAAGTATACGAGGGAATTACAGAATACCTCAGAAACTTTGACGTCGATGACAGAGATATGAAAAAATATATCATCGGAACGATCAGCAATATGGATGTGCCGATGACACCTGCTACAAAGGGAGAACGATCTATGAACCTCTATATGAATCATGTGTCAAAAGAGATGATCGAGCAGGAGAGAAAAGAAGTATTAGATGCAAAAGTATCAGACATCCGTGCACTTGCCGATATTGTGGAGGCAGTGTTGAAGGCAGGAGATTTGTGCGTAGTCGGAAGTGAAGAGAAGATTGAAGCACAGAAAGAATTATTTATGGAGATTAAAAATCTTGCATAGGAAGGAGAACGAATGAGAGCAGATTACAGATCAGGTTTTGTTACATTGATCGGAAGACCGAATGTGGGAAAATCAACACTGATGAATTATCTGATCGGACAGAAGATAGCGATCACATCGAACAAGCCACAGACGACGAGGAACCGGATCCAGACAGTTCTGACAACAGAGGAAGGACAGATTGTTTTCGTAGACACCCCGGGAATCCACAAGGCGAAAAATAAGCTTGGAGAATATATGGTAAATGTGGCAGAGCGCACATTGAATGAAGTAGATGTGGTGCTCTGGCTCGTAGAGCCGTCGACATTTATCGGAGCGGGAGAACGGCATATTGCAGAACAGCTGAAAAAGGTAAAGACACCTGTGATCCTTGTAATCAATAAGACAGATAAAGTTAAGAAAGAAGAAGTGTTTACATTTATTGATGCCTACAAGAATATCTATGACTTCGCGGCGATTGTTCCGGTTTCGGCGCGAAGCGGAGAAAATACAGATGAATTGATCCGTGTGATCATGCAGCACCTTCCATACGGACCTCAGTTCTATGATGAGGATACGATCACAGATCAGCCACAGCGCCAGATTGTAGCGGAAATTATCCGTGAGAAAGCGCTTCATAGTCTGAACGAAGAGATTCCGCATGGTATTGCAGTGGCAATCGACAGGATGAAGATGCGTAAGAAGATTGTAGATATCGATGCGACGATCATCTGTGAGCGAGATTCGCACAAAGGGATCATCATCGGAAAGCAGGGGGCGATGTTAAAGAAAATCGGAAGCACGGCACGCTATGAGATTGAGCAGATGCTGGAGTGCAAAGTGAACCTGCAGCTTTGGGTGAAAGTCAAAAAAGACTGGAGAGACAGTGATTTCCTGATCAGGAATTTTGGATACACAAAGGAAGATTAAACAAGAACACAACATGAGGTACAAGACCAGTTGTATAGTTTCATTCGGAATGGACATCCTAGAAGTAAAGAAATACGAAGGGATGATTGGATGAAGAATGCATATTGGGACCATTTTGTGGAGACAGGAAAAGTAGAAGATTATCTCTGTTACAAAGGGATGGAGATTTGTCAGCAGACAATGGAATTGTATAAAGACAGAGAAAAAAGTTTAGGATGGGCAGGAGAACAGACAAGTGAATCAGGCAGTGACAGTGACAGGAATGATTTTATCGGCGGCCCCGGTGGGGGACTACGATAAGAGAGTTGTGATCCTGACAAAAGAACGAGGCAAGATTTCTGCATTTGCAAGGGGAGCGAGACGTCCAAACAGCTCCCTTGTAGGTGTGACAACGCCGTTTGCTTTCGGGGAGATGACGTTGTATGAAGGGAAAAGCTCCTATAATCTGGTGCAGGCAGATATCTCTAATTATTTTTCAGAGCTGCGCATGGATATGGAGGGAGCCTACTATGGGTTTTATTTCATGGAATTTGCGGACTATTATACAAAAGAGAATAATGATGAGCGGGAAATGCTGAAACTTCTGTACCAGTCGCTGCGTGCGCTTGTAAGAAAGACCATACCTTATGAATTGATCCGTTACATATTTGAACTGAAGTCGATCAGTATCAATGGGGAGGCGCCGGAAGTGTTTGCATGTGTGGCCTGTGGCTCGACGGAGGAACTGGAAGTGTTCAGTGAGTCTGGGCAGGGGATGCTGTGCAGCGAGTGCTGCCACGAGGTCAAGGATGGGAAAAGACTGCATCCATCCACAGTTTATGCGATGCAGTATATAATCAGCAGCAGTATCGAGAAGCTTTATACCTTTACGGTAAGTGCTCAGGTGCAGAAAGAACTGAAACAGCTGATGAAGCAGTATATCCGGCATCATATTGACAAGAATTTTAAATCACTGGAAGTACTGGAAGTCTGTATTCGATAAAAGGAATGCTATTCCATACTGCCATTAGGAAAAACTATCCTGGATTGCTTGAAAAAACAAACGGGAAAGGGTATAATAACAGACATTAATATCTTATTTATCTGTGGATGGAAACTGTCATGGATGAAGAGAAGAGAGTGAGGTAGATAGTTATGGAGAAGACAATGGACAAAATCGTGGCCTTGGCAAAATCAAGAGGTTTTGTATATCCGGGATCTGAGATCTACGGTGGGCTTGCGAATACATGGGATTATGGAAATCTCGGTGTAGAACTTAAGAACAATGTAAAAAGAGCCTGGTGGAAAAAATTTGTTCAGGAATCAAAATATAATGTTGGTGTAGACTGTGCGATTCTGATGAACCCTCAGACGTGGGTGGCATCCGGACATCTCGGGGGATTCAGTGATCCGCTTATGGATTGTAAAGAATGTAAAGAAAGATTCCGTGCAGATAAGCTGATCGAAGATTTCGCTCAGGAGCATGGGATTGAATTAAAAGACAGTGTAGATGCATGGTCACAGGAAGAGATGGCAGCATGGATTGAAGAACATAACGTACCATGTCCGTCCTGCGGAAAACATAATTTTACAGATATCAGACAGTTTAACCTGATGTTCAAGACCTTCCAGGGAGTGACAGAGGATGCGAAAAACACAGTATATTTAAGACCGGAGACTGCGCAGGGAATCTTTGTAAACTTTAAAAATGTACAGCGTACATCCAGAAAGAAAATTCCGTTTGGAATTGCACAAGTTGGGAAATCTTTCCGAAATGAGATCACACCAGGGAACTTCACATTCCGTACAAGAGAATTTGAACAGATGGAATTAGAATTCTTCTGTGAGCCGGGTACAGATTTAGAGTGGTTTGCATATTGGAAGAAATTCTGTCTTGACTGGTTGAGCTCTCTTGGATTGAAAGAGGAGGAGATCAGAGTCAGAGACCATTCGCCGGAAGAGTTATGCTTCTATAGTAAGGCGACATCCGACGTAGAATTCTTATTCCCATTTGGATGGGGAGAACTCTGGGGAATCGCAGACAGAACGGACTATGACTTGTCACAGCATCAGGAAGTCTCCAAACAGGATCTGACTTACTTTGATGATGAGAAGAAAGAAAAATATATTCCGTATGTCATCGAGCCGTCACTGGGAGCAGATCGTATGGTTCTTGCATTCCTTTGCAGCGCATATGATGAAGAAGAGTTGGAAGGTGGAGATACCCGTACAGTGATGCATTTCCATCCGGCGCTTGCACCGATCAAGATTGGTGTGCTTCCGCTTTCTAAGAAATTAAATGAAGGCGCAGAGAAAGTATTTGCAGAGCTGTCAAAGACTTACAATTGTGAGTTTGATGACCGTGGAAATATCGGAAAGCGCTATCGCCGTCAGGATGAGATCGGAACTCCGTTCTGTGTTACATACGACTTTGAGTCTGAAGAAGACGGAGCGGTTACAGTCAGAGATCGTGATACGATGGAACAGGAGCGAATCAAGATCGAAGATCTGAAAGCATATTTTGAAAAGAAATTTGAATTTTAATAGGAGTACGCGATACTCAGAATGCTATGAGATGTATGGTGAAAAGTAAATTTTACCATACATTGCATATAGAGAAAACAAAAAGGAGCGACGACAAAATGAAAAGAGAAAATCAGTGGAATAACTATGATGCAGCTGAATTAGAAGTGCTTGAAAAAGTGAATGCTGCATACAGAGAATACCTTGATGCAGGAAAGACAGAGAGAGAATGTGTGACAGAGTGTATCCGCCTTGCAGAAGAAGCTGGATATCAGAGTCTTGAATCTGCGATTGCAAGCGGAGTAAAATTACAGAAAGGCTCAAAAGTTTACAGCCAGTGCATGGGAAAATCTATCGTATTGTTCCAGCTCGGAGAAGAGCCTTTAGAAAAAGGTATGAATATTTTAGGAGCACATATCGACTCTCCACGTATTGATGTAAAACAGAACCCATTATGTGAAGACAATGAGTTTGCTTATTTAGATACACATTACTATGGCGGAATCAAAAAATACCAGTGGGTAGCAACACCACTTGCACTTCACGGAGTCGTAGTGAGAAAAGATGGAACAAAAGTTGAGATCGTAATCGGTGAAAAAGAAGATGATCCGGTACTTGTGATTACAGATCTTCTTGTACATTTATCAAGAGAACAGCTGGATAAACCGGCAAGAACTGTGATCGAAGGTGAAAAATTAGATCTTCTGATTGCCAACAAGCCATTAGAAGGAGAAGAAAAAGACGCTGTCAAAGCAGGCGTATTAAAGTTATTAAAAGAGAACTATAACATCGAAGAAGAAGATTTCCTCTCAGCAGAGCTTGAGATCGTTCCGGCTGGAAAGGCAAGAGAATGTGGAATTGACAGAAGTATGATTATGGCATACGGACAGGATGACAGAGTTTGTGCATTTACATCTTTACTCGCAATGTTAGAGACAAAAGATGTGAAGAGAACAGCATGCTGTATCCTTGTGGACAAAGAAGAAATCGGAAGTGTCGGAGCAACTGGTATGACATCTAAATTCTTTGAGAATGCAGTCGTAGAACTGATGGATGTTGTGGAAGGATACTCAGAAGTGAAGTTCCGCCGTGCAATGGCAAATTCTAAGATGCTTTCTTCAGATGTAAGTGCTGCATTTGATCCGTTATATGCAGCAAGCTTCGAGAAGAAAAATTCTGCATTCTTTGCACACGGTCTTGTGTTTAATAAATATACAGGAAGCGGCGGAAAAGGTGGATCTAACGATGCCAACGCAGAATATGTTGCAGAACTTCGCAAGATCATGGATGACAACAACGTTGCATTCCAGACAGCAGAACTCGGTGCAGTAGACGTCGGAGGCGGCGGAACAATCGCATACGTTCTTGCAAGACATGTCATGAACGTGATCGATAGTGGTGTGGCTGTACTTTGCATGCACGCTCCATGGGAGATTACAAGTAAGGTAGACGTATACGAAGCTGTAAAAGGATACAAAGCATTCTTAAAAGATGCATAAAATCAGGAAGCAAAGGCAGAGATTGCTAAAATAGAATAGAAAATAGAAATCCCCTCTTTTTAGAAGCACTGTGAAAGCGGTAAATTCTAAAAAGGGGGGATTTTACATTAGGCGAAGAACTTATGGATGCAGCTTTTCTTTTGTTGAATGCGAGAATGCATTGGAGATTCCTTTTACCGAAGAAGAATATTCCAGTGGGGACATCCCGGTTGCTTTCTTGAATTGTTTGGAGAAATACTGGAGGGAACTATAAGACAGGTAATGAGCAATCTCTGTGAAGTTCATTGTTCCGATCCGAATGATTTCTTTTGCGTATTCAATCTTCATCTGACTGAAATATTCGATCGCACCGCAGTTTTTTTCTTTGTGGAACAGTGCCTGTAAGGCAGAACGGCTGATCGAGAATTGGGAGCAGATCAGTGGAACTGTCAGGTGGTCGCAGATATGTTCTTCCATATAAGTCGAAATCTGTTGAAACTGGTTCTGTTTTGCCGTAATATTGGCGGGAGATTCCATGAGCGGTGGTTCAGGAGAATGTTCTAACTGACCGGAGGAGGATCTGTTTCGCTGGATTGTGATCAGAAACAGTTCGAGGTAAAGGGTGATCAATTGCTGTGCGCCAAAAGGAGCTTCCTCGGAAATATGAACTTGTTCGATGCGCGGCTCATGAAGCGGGGTAGAAAATGCAAGTCTTGCCGCAGCAATGATCTGTGAGATGATCGTACGTTCTTCTAAAGTCAGAGTGGTGTGTAGTTTCTGGAACAAGTGCATGGCGGGTGAAAAGCAGTAGAAGGAGATCGCGACAAGGTTTGGAGCTTTTTCGCCAATGGACTCAAAGGCATGAAATTCATTTGGTCGATGAAAGATAATGTCCCCTGCGTGGAGTGTGAGCCATTCATTTTCTGCGCGAACAGATACTTCTCCTTTATCTACATAGAGTAGTTCCCAAAAATCGTGAGATTCTCCTTGAAAGACGAAATTTTTCATATATTCAAAATAGTGTATGGTGACAATGCTCTCGATATTGATTTCTTTTTTCATGCGTGTACTGACATATCCCATTGTATCTTTCCTCCAGTGTGATCATTTGCCGGTTGCAAATGATTCTCAGTGATTGTTTTTTTGAAATAGGTTCTGTTTTTTACTTGGTTATTCTATCAGAAATTGGATAATAAGACAATAAGCATAGATGATAAAATAAGCGGTTTTCCACAGAACAATATATAATAGATAGAAGAGATGTTGTTATTGTTCGCTGTGTGAACGGCAGCAGGAATCATAAAGAAAGAGAGGGTATAAAAGTTGGAGAACATTTATACAAAAGGAACGGAGATCCGCTTTGACGAGAGCAGATTGTCATTTACGATCACACATGAAGGAGATAGCTGGAACTGGGGAGAAGGATTCCGTCCACGCATGGAATGTGAGGAAGGAACAATCTATTTTGCAGATGCGAAGAAGATTTCACATGAGGAGTGGAAGACGGGAATCGGACATGGAATCTTAAGCCATTTTGAGGGATTTGAGTTAAATGGAGCAGATGCAGGCATCGCATTTGACACAATCGTATGGATCGAAGAGGTGTCAGGAGATGTATTTTTTGAGTGGGTGCCACTTTCCACAGAGACAGTTAAAGTAAAATCCGTGTACTGGCCGGGATACATGGAGTTTGATGAGAAGAAAGACAGCTGGTATACACTTTTGAACTGGCAACAGGGATTGCTGGTGCCAAATACATGGAAAACAGCAGTGGATAAAGTTGTATTTGATGGTTTTATGGGAACTGCAGGTGCATATATGCCATGGTTTGGACAGGTGAAGGATCGCGCAGGATATATTGCAATTTGTGAACAGCCGTGGAATGCAGCATATTATACAGAACATCCGGCAGAAGGACCATACACTCATGTGGGAATCCGCTGGGAGCCAAGTCTGGGCAAGATGGATTACCGCCGCGTGATGAAATACAGCTTTGTCAAGGATTGTGATTACAATGATCTCTGCAAGATTTACAGAAACTATGTGATCGAAAAGGGAAGATTCAAATCTCTGGCAGAGAAGGCAGTGAAGACTCCTTCTATTGATCAACTGATCGGATCTGCATTTTTACATAAGGGAATTAAGACACAGGTAATGACAAACTCTGATTTCTATGATGCAGAGAATCCGGATAAGAACAATCATCTGACGCCATTTTCCGTGAGAACAGAAGAGATTAAAAAATTCCATGAACTTGGTGTGGAAAAATTATACCTGCATCTAGATGGATGGGCAGAACCAGGATATGATAATCAGCACCCGGATTACCTTCCAGCATGTGAGAAAGCAGGCGGATGGAAAGCGATGAAAGAACTGTCCGACACGATGCATGAATGCGGATATTTATTTGGAATCCACGACCAGTACAGAGATTACTACTACGCAGCAAAAACATTTGATGAGAATTTTGCGACACGTCTCGCAGATGGGACAATTCCAAGTCATGCGCGCTGGGCAGGAGGTCCGCAGACATATCTCTGTGCGACACAGGCTCCGTTTTACGTGAAACGAAACTTTACAGAGATCATGGACAATGGAATTAAACTGGATTGTGCTTACCTGGATGTATTCACATGTAATGAAGGGGATGAGTGTTCTCATCCATGGCATAAGATGACAAGAAGAGAATGTTACGAATACAGAAATGCATGCTTTGAGTATCTTCTGTCAAAAGGAATTCTTCCAAGTTCTGAGGAAGTGAACGACTGGGCAATCCCAAGTCTCGTATTTTGCCATTATGCGCCATATGACTTCATGCTGGATCGACCGGGAAGTCCAAAGAAAGGAATTCCGGTGCCGTTATTTAATCTTGTTTATCATGACTGTCTGATCGAGCCATGGATGATGGACAAGGTAAGTGAGGAAGAAGACTACATGCTGTATGCAGTATTAAATGGAGGTGCTCCATATCTTGTGAGAGATGGTGCATATCAGAATACAGACGGTTCTTTCGCAGGAGGAGTGGAAATTAGCATCGAAGATCAGATTAAGAGATGTAAAGTCGTATCAGATCTGCATGAGAAAGTTGCGAAATGTGAGATGGTGCGCCATGAGATGGTAGATGGAAATCCAGAAGTACAGAGAACAACATTTGCTGACGGAACAGTTGTTACGGTAGATTTCCAGGCACAGACATACCAGATTCGATAAAAGCAGAGACAGATAAGTACAAAATGAGAAAAGACAAGGAAATAGATCAAAAAAGATCGAAGGGATTCCTTGTCTTTTTTGATTCAATTTTTACAAAAAGGCTGCTTTGCTGTGCGGAGAAAAATCTGTCTGTTGAATTTGACGAATGCAGGAAAGACTAAGGATGAGCAGGAGCAGAGAAAAGTAAGACGGATTTTGAAAACATTTCTCGTCAAAATGGACAGAGGAGAACAGAAAAAGGAATATAAAATGTCCTAAATGACAAATACAGGACAATAAGACAAGTTTAGGAGATTATCTTGTAAGCATTTATGTGCAATAAAATATATAATAAGAATAAATAAAGAACAAATATAGACAACAGACAACCAAGAATCGAGTATTCAAACAAACTTATAACAGAGGAGAAGAAAGATGAGTAAGAGAATAAAAGTTGCGCTGGCAGGGCTTGGAAGCCGAGGGAAAGATACATATGCACCAACGGCAAAGCTGTTTCCAGAAAAGATGGAGATTGTGGCAATTGCAGATATTGATCCAGAGAAAGTAAAAGCGGTTGCAGCAGAATATCAGATTCCGGATGAGATGTGCTTTCAGAGTGCGGAGGAGATGATCGCCAGAGAAAAACTTGCAGATGTGATGTTTATTACAACACAGGACAGACAACATGTGGGACAGGCAATTCCGGCATTGAGAAAAGGATATCACCTATTACTGGAAAAACCGATTTCGCCGGATCTGGATGAATGCAGAGAGATTGTGAAGGTTGCACAGGAATGTGATAGAAAAGTAATTGTCTGTCACGTTCTCAGATATACTCCATTTTATACGAAGATCAAAGATCTGATCGATGAAGGAACGATTGGTGAAATAGTATCTGTGAATTCGGTAGAAAATGTAGGGTATTGGCATCAGGCACACAGCTTTGTCAGAGGAAACTGGAGAAATTCTAATACGACAAGTCCAATGATTCTTCAGAAGTGCTGTCATGATATGGATATTTTATTATGGCTGACAGGAAAGACTTGTAAATCGGTATCTTCTTTCGGAAATACCTATTTGTTCCGGGAAGATAAAGCACCAGAAGGAGCGACGCACAGATGCATGGACGGATGTAAAGTGAAAGATCAGTGTCCGTATGATGCAGAGAAAATTTATATTACAGATCCTGTGACAGGTGTTCAAAATGGAAATACAGACTGGCCGGTCAATGTGGTGGCACTTCACCCAACAGTGGAAAGTGTACGCGAAGCACTTCAGACGGGACCGTATGGACGATGTGTATATCACTGTGACAATAATGTAGTAGACCATCAAGTTGTTAATTTAAATATGACAGATGGATCGACGATCAGCCATACAATGTGTGCGTTTACGGCATATACAGCTGCCGGAAATCGATATGCGAAGATTATGGGAACTTTAGGTGAGATTATCGCCGATATGGGAGAAAATACCATTCAAGTCAATGTGTTTGGAAAAGAACCGGAAGTGATAGATGTACGCACATTGGCAACTGATTTTTCAGGACACGGCGGCGGCGACAACCGGATGATTGAAGAATTTCTTGATATGTTGATCAATGAGTCAGGCCCGACAAAGAGCACAACTTCTGTGGAACAATCTGTGGAGAGTCATTATTGTGCATTGGCTGCTGAGGAGTCCAGATTAAATGGTGGAGCAGTAATCGAACTGGATACTTATAGAAGATAGTATATAATACAAATTTGTTACCAGGCGGCAAATAACTGCCGCATGATATAAACCAAAAGGAGGATGATTTCAATGAAAAAGAATCTGAAAAAATTAGTAGCTTTAGGATTAGTTGCGACAACAGGAACTACATTGTTAGCTGGATGTGGTGGAAGCGACAAAGGCGGAAGCAAAGATGGAAAAGTTGAGCTTGTGATGAGTGTGTGGGATTCTGACCAAGAGCCGGTTATGAAACAGATGGCAGAGGCATACTCAAAAGAAAATCCAAATGTAACAGTGAAGACACAGCTTACAACATGGAATGAGTACTGGACAAAATTAGAGGCGAGCGCAACAGGTGGATCTGCTCCGGATATCATCACTATGAACGTGCTTCATGTAGAAGAATATGCAGACGCAGGAATTTTAATGGATTTAACAGATGCAGAGAAAGAGTCAGACTTAAAGGTGCATGATAATTTCCCGGCACCACTGGTAGATGGATATACAGTAGAAGGTAAATTATACGGAATCCCGAAAGATTTCGATACAAATGCCGTATTCTACAACAAAGAAATCTTTGATCAGGCAGGAGTTGCTTATCCAACAGATGGATGGACATTTGAAGATTTCAGAAAAACTTGTGAAGACTTACAAGCAGCAGGGCTTCCGGACGGAGTTTATCCGACAGCAATTAACCGTAACTCCGGACAGACTACATATGATGCAGCTGTATTCGCAAACGGTGGATATTTCTTAAATGAAGATAACACAGAAACAGGATGGGATAAGAAAGAGACAATCGAAGGTATCCAGCCATGGTTAGATCTTGTATTAGACGGACTTTCACCGACATTACAGCAGATGACAGATACAGATCCAGACAGTATGTTCCAGGGTGGACAGTTAGCAATGTACTTCTCAGGAAACTACATGATTCCTTCTTATAATAAGACATTAGAAGGAAAATACGGAATCGTAAAAAGACCTTCTTTCAATGGTGTAGATAAAGATATCATCAATGGTCTTGCATTCTCTGTATCTGCAAATACAAAACATCCAGAAGAAGCAAAAGACTTCGCATTATGGTTAGGAAGCAAAGAAGCTCAGGAAATCCAAGGAAAATCAGGTACAGTTATCTCTGCTAGAAATGACTGCCAGGAATTATTCTTAGATACACATAAAGACTTAAATCTTCAGGTATTCCTTGACAATGTACCGAACACAGAATTACTTCCTCACTGTAAAGTGACTGCAAAACTTTCTCAGGTTGAAAAAACTTACTTAGAGCAGGCTTGGCAGGGAGAAATCACATTAGAAGAGGCTTGTAAGAACATTAAGCCAGAGGCAGATGCAATTCTTGATGAAATGAACGCAAAGTAAAGTAGGTAGATACAAATGGGCGAAGGAAAGAAAAAAGTAAGGCGGAAAGCGAGCAGACGTGAGAAGAAAGACTGGGTAGCAGGCTACGTATTTATTGCGCCGGTTACGATCGGACTTCTGATCTTCTATGTATTTCCGTTTATCCAGAACTTCTGGTTCAGTTTTAATGATGTAAACAAATTTAACATGGCAACCTTCTGCGGAATCAGCAACTATCAACGTCTGTTCCAAGAACCAGATCTGATGCTCGCCATGAAAAATACACTTTTATATGCCGTTGTGACAGTGCCGATCGGGCTGGCGCTGTCACTGTTAGTGGCATCCCTCTTAAATTCCAAGATCAAAGGAACTTCCTTTTATCGGACAATCTACTTCCTGCCATCAGTAACGATGTCAGTAGCAGTAGCACTTGTATGGAAACTGATCTTCCACGGAGATTTCGGTATTTTAAATACGGTTCTTGGAATTTTTGGAATCGAAGGGCAGAGCTGGCTTACAAACCCGCATACCGCATTGTTCTGCGTAATGATCGTGGCAATCTGGGGAAGTGTTGGTTATAATATGATCATTCTTCTTGCGGGTATGCAGGGAATTTCAAGATCTTACTATGAAGCAGCGGCAATCGACGGAGCAGGACCAGTAAAACAGTTCTTTAAGATTACAATCCCGTTACTTTCTCCAACGATCTTTTTCGTAATGATCACAGGTCTGATCGGTGCGTTCCAGGTATTCGACAGCATCTATATGATGGTCGATCCAGTAACGAACCCGGCGTTCAACAAAGTAAAGACCATGAACGTTTTGTTCTATCAGAATGCGTTTATGTATGGAGAAAAAGGTTATGCAGCAGCAATTTCTATCTTTATGTTCGCAGTGATCATGATCATCACAGTGATCCAGCTGGTTGGACAGAAGAAATGGGTAAACTACGATTAGAGGAAAGGAGGAAATACGATGAAAAAGACATCTACAAGAAATCATTTGCTTATACACATTCTTTTGATCGCAGGTATTGCAGTCACAGTATTCCCATTCCTCTGGATGGTGTTTACATCATTTAAGACATTGCCGGAATCTATGCAGATACCGCCGTCAATTTTACCGGAACATTGGCAGTTAGACTCTTATAAATATGTACTGGAGATTCTGCCGTTCGGAAAAGTATATATCAATACGATTGTGGTAACCATCATTACGGTATTGGTACAGGTTGCATTTTGTACAATGGCAGCTTATGGATTTGCAAGAATTGATTTTCCATTTAAAAATGCGATTTTCATGATCTTGTTATCTATCTTAATGGTACCGGGACAGATTTTCTTAATCCCACAGTACCTGATCATTCAGAATTTAGGATTGATCAATACCTTACCGGGTCTCTTCCTCCCGAACTTGTTCAGTGCATTTGGTACGTTCTTATTGAGACAATTCTTTATGTCACTGCCAAAGGAATTGGAAGAAGCAGCATTGCTTGACGGATGTAACAGATTCCAGATTTTTGGAAAGATCATGCTTCCGTTAGTACAGCCAGGTATCGTAGCGCTGGTAATCTTTACAGCAAAATTTGCATGGAATGACTTCATGTGGCCATTGATCGTTAACACAGATCCGGCTAAGATGACATTAGCTCCAGCACTTTCTACACTGAAAGGACAATATGCTACAAACTACCCGGCACAGATGGCAGGTGCCGTAATGGCAGTTATTCCGATGATCGTACTGTTCTTCATCTTCCAGAAACAGTTTATCGAAGGTGTTGCACAGTCTGGTATCAAAGGCTAAAAATTTAATCGAATATGTAATAGAAATATCAGAAGACGAAAAGTAAAAAATGCACGGTTCTATAATCGTGCATTTTTTGTACAAAAAAACAGTATAAAAAGCCAAGTGGGGGAGATGGCAATGAAAAAATTTTATTATCTTGTGCGAATGACATTTTTGGAAAAGATGGCATACACGAAAGCTGTGTGGTTTAATACGATTGGTACCCTTGTGTCTATTTTCAGTTACTATTTTTTATGGAAAGTTGTGTTTATGGGAGAGAATGAACTTGTTGGATTTACGATGGGGGAGATGATAACGTATGTCATTTTGTCCAAGGTTTTGTCGTCACAGTTTGCAGGTGGAATTAATATGCAATTTGCAGAGTGGGTATATGAAGGAACGATTGGGACAGAACTTTTACGTCCGGTGACTTTGTTTTATACATTATTTGCACGGCGCAGTGGAGAGTTTGCATATTTTATTTTATGGAAGGGAATTCCGGTTTCTTTCATTTCTTTTTTTATACTGAGAGGAGTAGGTCCGGCAGGAGCCGGGGAATTTCTTTTGTTTTTAATTAGTGTGTTGCTGGCGCTGGTAATTTTATTTTATGTGGAATTTATGGTTGGACTAGCTTCTTTTTATACACTCAGTATGTTTGGCATGGCATTTACAAAGATGGCAGTATTGTCCATATTATCTGGCGGGGTTGTACCATTAGCTCTATTTCCGGAAGGAGTTGCAAGGGTATTTGGACTTCTTCCATTTGCGGGTATGGTATCAGTTCCGTTAAATATTTTTCTTGGGAAATATGGATTGGAAGAATGTATGGGATATATGGGACTTCAGATATTTTGGTGTATTGTAATGGGAGCATTAGCGCATTTGTTGTATCATATGGTGATTCGGAAAGTGATTGTCCAAGGAGGATAGAAGAGTGAAAAGATTGAAATATTATTTTCGACTGTATCAGGCATTTTTAAGAATAGGGATGTTATGCCTTGTACAATATCCGATGGATAGTACTATTCGCTTGATCTCTATTGTTGCGAGGGAAGCAGCAGGATTTCTTGGCGTATTTGCAATCGCAAATGTAGTTGGTAATCTTGGGGAGTGGAGTATATATGGTGTTTGCTTGATATTTTCCCTGGGTGCAATGACGGAGGCTATTAGCCGGGGACTTTTAGATAATGTATGGAGCATTGGGAGTTTTGTTAGGAAAGGAAAGTTGGATATTTTTTTGATACGTCCGGCTTCTGTTTTGTTTCAAATGCTGACATTTCGAATGGAATTTGCGTCGTTAGTCAGTTTTTTTCTGCCGTGTTCTTTGATGATTTGGTCACTCGCAAAATCAGGGGTAGAGTGTTCGATTAGTTTGATCGCATTTTTAATCGAGTTTCTCGTGATGGGCACAATTTTGAATTCTTCCCTCTATTTGATTTTTAATGCGCTTAATTTCTGGCTTGTCCAGGGAAATGAGATTGCAGATCTTATACAGACTTTTCGTGAATTTGCAAAATATCCGATTAATATATTTCCGGCAGTTTTTCAAGTGCTTTTTACCGTAGTGATACCGTTCGGCTTTATTGGATATTATCCGGCAATGTATTTACTTAGGAAAACAAAGATGTGTGTACCGATGTGGCTTTTGGCAGTGACATTGCTCTTTGCGCTGGCCTCAGTGCTCATTTGGTGTTGTGGAATGAAAAAATATGATAGTACAGGTACTTAAAAGGAATAGCATTGGAATCAGTGCTTATAATACAAATGTGATATAAATGAGAGGAATTAAGAACGGTGAAGATGATAGAAGTGCAGCATTTATGTAAGGAATATAAAAGAAAAATCGTACAGCCGGGGTTGATTGGCGGAGTGAAAGATTTTTTGACTCCACAGTTTGATAATTTTTGTGCGGTGGATGATATTAATTTCCAGATAGAACGTGGAGAATCAGTGGGATATGTAGGTCCGAATGGAAGTGGAAAATCAACAACAATCAAGATGCTTTCAGGTGTACTTACCCCTACGTCCGGAAAAATCATTGTAGATGGGATAGAACCGATCAAGAAGCGGATCCAGAATAATAAGCAGATCGGGGTGGTGTTCGGAAATCGTTCCCAGTTATGGTGGGATGTTCCTATTATAGAGTCTTTTCGTGTTCTGCAAAGACTCTATGAAATTCCGAAACCGATATTTGATGAGAATATTGAAAAATTTCGAGATATTTTAGGACTGGAGAAACTTTTGGATGTGCCGGAGAGGCAATTATCCTTAGGACAAAGAATGCGTTGCAATATTACGGCAGCATTTTTGCATAATCCTAAAATTGTGTATTTAGATGAACCGACAATTGGATTGGATGCGGAGTCAAAACAGCGGATACGTGCATTTATCAAACAGATGAATGAGGAAAAAAAGACAACATTTATCGTTACTTCTCATGATTTCCAAGATATAGAAGCACTCTGTAAGAGAATTATCCTGATTAATAAAGGAAAAATTGTTGTGGATTCGGATATGGAGCACATCCGCAAAGAGTTTACAGAATTTAAGCGGATTACAGTGGAAGTAAAGAAAAATGCAGTGGAAATGGCTAGAAGTTCAAAAGCGGCAGGGATGAATGTTAAGGTTGTAGATGATTACCATTTAGAAATCATATATCGTCCGGAGGAAAAGAATCCAATGGAGATCATGGTAGAACTTGGAAAATATGGAGAGATTGTAGATATTTCTATTACGGGACAGGATATTGAAAGCATTATACAAAAAATTGTAACAGAGAATAATAAGGATAGAAGATAAAATGAGATTACATTCTGGCAAAACTATGCTATGATAGGGGAAACTTAAAAAATATGAGTGACAGGAGAAAAATTAAGATGAAGAAGACAGTATCGATCTTGCTTGCAATCCTTTTAGGAATGAGTATATTTGCAGGATGTGGAAAAGGGAAGGAAGAAGCCTCAAAAGATACAACGAAGACAGAAAAGGAAACAGAAGGTGGTGAAGAGAATCTTCTTACCGGAAAGCATCATGTAGAAATCCAGGTGAAGGATTATGGGACGATTAAAGTGGAACTGGATGCAGATGCAGCGCCGATCACGGTGACAAATTTTGTAAATCTTGCAAAGGAAGGTTTTTATGACGGACTGACTTTTCACAGAATTATGAGCGGATTTATGATCCAAGGCGGAGATCCAAGAGGCGATGGCACCGGAGGATCTGATCAGACGATCAAAGGTGAATTTTCTCAAAACGGAGTGGAAAACAATCTTTTACATACGAGGGGTGCGATTTCCATGGCGCGTTCTCGCGCAAACGACAGCGCAAGTTCCCAGTTCTTTATCGTTCATGAGGACAGCAAACATCTGGACGGAAGTTATGCGGCATTTGGATATGTGACAGAAGGCATGGATGTTGTAGATAGAATCTGTGAAGATGCAGAACCGACAGACAATAACGGCACGATTCCGACAGAAGAGCAGCCGGTCATGACATCCGTGAAGGTGATAGACTAAATCTCTTGCAAGAGGGAATGGGAGAGGGAAGGAAACGATGAGAGAGACAAAGCAGGCAGAGAAAGAAACTATGCCAAAACAGCAGCGAGAAATTACAGTGGAAATCCCGGGATATCAGAAACTGAAGATGAGGTATTTGATCCTGGATTATAATGGAACAATTGCATTGGATGGAACATTGCAAAAAGGGGTTGCTGAGCGTTTGCAACAGCTTTCAGAACAGTTGGAAATCTACATTGTGACTGCAGATACACATGGGACTGTGAGGAAATTGTGTCAGCAACTTCCGGTACAAATACATACATTTCCGACAAGTGAAGCGGCAGAGGAAAAGCGAAAGATTGTGGAAACGCTTGGCGCTGATTACTGTGTCTGCATAGGAAACGGAAGAAATGATCTGGAAATGTGCCAAATTGCAGGGCTGTCTGTTGCTGTGATGGGAGAAGAAGGAATGTGTGGGAAACTTGGGGCAAAAGCAGATATCTGTGTGAGAAATATTACAGATGGATTGGACCTGCTTTTATATACCAAACGGTTGATTGCAACACTTCGAGGGTGAGAGTAAGAACAGATAGAAGATTCTTTGATAAAAAAGTAACAAAACAGTAGTTTTTACCAAGAAAGTCCTTGACTATCCGAAGTAAAACAGATAAAATGATATACAGATAGCGGGGGAAACCGTTATTGGATATATAAAAGATGAACGACTTCATGGCAAAAAGTCGTATTTTTCATGTTTTATACTAAAGCAAAATATTTTTAGGAGGTCGTTTAGACATGGCAAAATGGGTTTATATGTTCACCGAAGGTGACGCAAGCATGAGAAACACTCTTGGCGGTAAAGGTGCTAACCTTGCAGAGATGACAAAGTTAGGTCTTCCAGTGCCACAGGGATTCACAATCACAACAGATGCTTGTACACAATATTATGAAGATGGAAGAAAAATTAACGATGAGATCATGGAACAGATCATGGACGCAATTGTTAAAATGGAAGAAGTTACTGGAAAGAAATTCGGTGACAAAGAAAATCCACTTCTTGTATCTGTTCGTTCTGGAGCAAGAGCTTCTATGCCAGGTATGATGGATACAATCTTAAACCTCGGATTAAATGAAGAAGTTGTCAAAGTATTAGCTGAAAAATCAGGAAATCCACGTTGGGCATGGGATTGCTACAGAAGATTTATCCAGATGTACTCTGACGTAGTTATGGAAGTCGGTAAAAAATATTTTGAAGAACTGATCGACGAGATGAAAGCTGAAAAAGGTGTAACTCAGGACGTTGACCTCACAGCAGAAGATTTACAGAAACTTGCTGAACAGTTCAAAGCTGAATATAAAGAAAAGATTGGGGAAGAATTCCCTACAGATCCAAAAGAACAGTTAATGGGTGCTGTAAAAGCTGTATTCCGTTCTTGGGATAACCCACGTGCTAACGTTTACCGTCGTGACAACGATATCCCATATTCTTGGGGAACAGCTGTAAACGTACAGATGATGGCATTTGGTAACATGGGAGAGACATCTGGTACAGGTGTTGCATTTACTCGTGACCCAGCAACAGGAGAGAAACACTTAATGGGTGAGTTCTTAATGAACGCTCAGGGTGAAGACGTTGTTGCAGGTGTTCGTACACCACAGAAGATTGACCAGTTAAAAGAAGTTATGCCGGAAGTTTACGAACAGTTCGTAGGAATCTGCAAGACTTTGGAAGATCACTACAGAGATATGCAGGATATGGAATTCACAATCGAAGATAAGAAACTCTACATGTTACAGACACGTAACGGTAAGAGAACAGCTCAGGCTGCTTTAAAGATCGCTTGTGATTTAGTAGACGAAGGAATGATCACAGAAGAGAAAGCTGTTGCAATGATCGATCCTCGTAACTTAGATACATTACTTCACCCACAGTTTGATGCTGCAGAATTAAAGAAAGCTGTACCAGTTGGAAAAGCTTTAGGAGCATCTCCAGGAGCTGCTTGCGGTAAGATCGTCTTCACAGCAGAAGATGCAAAAGAGTGGGCTGCAAGAGGAGAAAAAGTTGTTCTTGTTCGTCTTGAGACATCACCGGAAGATATTGAAGGTATGAAAGCTGCTCAGGGTATCTTAACAGTTCGTGGTGGTATGACATCTCACGCTGCCGTTGTTGCTCGTGGTATGGGTACATGCTGTGTATCTGGATGTGGTGACATCACAATGGATGAAGCAAACAAGAAATTTACATTAGCTGGAAAAGAATACCATGAAGGAGATCCAATCTCTCTTGACGGTTCTACAGGTAACATCTACGACGGAATCATCCCGACAGTAGACGCTACAATCGCTGGTGAATTCGGAAGAATCATGGGATGGGCTGATAAATATAGAACATTAGGAGTAAGAACAAATGCGGATACTCCGGCAGATGCAAGAAAAGCTCGTGAGCTTGGCGCTGAAGGTATCGGACTTTGCCGTACAGAGCATATGTTCTTCGAAGGAAACAGAATTGATGCATTCCGTGAAATGATCTGTTCTGAGACATTAGAAGAAAGAGAAGCTGCTCTTGAGAAGATTCTTCCAGAACAGCAGGGAGACTTCGAAGCTTTATATGAAGCATTAGAAGGTAATCCGGTAACAATCCGTTTCTTAGATCCACCGTTACACGAATTCGTTCCTACAACAGAGGAAGATATTAAGAAACTTGCTGATACTCAGGGAAAAACAGTTGAACAGATCAAAGCAATCATTGATTCTTTACATGAATTCAACCCAATGATGGGACATCGTGGATGCCGTCTTGCAGTTACTTATCCAGAAATCGCAAGAATGCAGACAAGAGCTGTGATCCGTGCAGCAATCAATGTACAGAAAGCACATGCTGACTGGGATGTTTGCCCAGAGATCATGATTCCGTTAATCGGAGATATCAAAGAATTAAAATATGTGAAAAAAGTTGTTGTAGAGACAGCAGATGCTGAGATTGAAGCTGCTGGTGTTGAATTAAAATACCATGTAGGTACAATGATCGAGATTCCAAGAGCTGCTCTTACAGCTGATGAGATTGCAAAAGAAGCTGATTTCTTCTGCTTCGGTACAAACGACTTAACACAGATGACATTCGGATTCTCTCGTGATGATGCTGGTAAATTCTTAGAAGGATACTACGATGCAAAAATCTTCGAGAACGATCCATTTGCAAAATTAGACCAGATCGGTGTAGGTAAATTAATGGAGACAGCTGTGAAATTAGGAAGACCGGCAAATCCAGATTTACATGTAGGTATCTGTGGAGAGCACGGTGGAGATCCAAGTTCCGTAGAATTCTGCCATAAGATTGGATTAGACTATGTATCTTGCTCACCATTCCGTGTGCCGATCGCAAGATTAGCTGCTGCACAGGCAGCTATTGCAAATAGGTAGGAGTTCTCTTTCCTTTGAATTACCGCTTAGTTTCGAGCAGGCAGCAGCCTATCGAAAGGCTAACGGACAGTATGTAAGGAAAAATCAATGGAGAGATACCATTGTACGGGTTCTCATAGACCTTAATTAAAAATGAAATAAGATAAGCGTATCATTAGAAATAGTGGTACGCTTATTTTTTTACCCCTATTACACATTTGAGTACCCTACCCATTCTTCTATATAATGAAGTCAAGAACGGAGGTGCTGACAATGAGAGAAACAAAATACCACGCATATCTGGATGGTGAAGAAAGAACAATTCTTTTACATAGCCTTGTGGAATTGAAAAATCAACTTATTCAGCAAGGCAGATATACAGACTGTGTTGACGAGCTGATTGTCAAAGTTATAAACGCCCCTGTGAAGAAACTAAAAGTATTGGTGTAGGAGGTTGTGATGTATGACAAAGATTTTGCCGAGCTTGTGAAAATTGCAGCGGAGAAATTAAAAGAAGATACCGTTTATAAAATGCTCATACACAGCGAGGATTATCAAAAAGAAAGCGACGAAAGGGATAAGGCGGAACGAAACTATGAACAACTTGATTTGACAATGGAACAGAGAAAGGTCTGTGATGTTTTTTTAGATTATAGAGATAGGCAGAGCTTGGAATACTCTGATTATTCCTATTTGGCAGGCTTATATGATGCGTTCCGTATTATGGCGGTCATTTTCCCCGATAGGTGGGATATGGAGCAGATACAGAAAGCTTTATCCTTAATTAAAAACTGAATATAGAAGTAGATACATAGCCGATTGGTGTAACAGCCAGTCGGCTTTTTTGCGTTCACCGCAACATTCAGAGCGAAGTACATAGCCGCCTTTGACAAAGCGGCTAAATAAAAGCGAAAGGAGGACGCTATATGTCAAATTGCAAAGTGATCGCTCTGACCAATCAGAAAGGCGGTGTGGGTAAGACCACCACAGCCGTCAATCTGGGCGTGTGTCTATCAAAGCAGGGAAAGAAAGTACTGCTTGTGGATGCAGACGCACAGGCAAATCTTACGATGTCACTTGGCTATCCACGACCAGACGATTTGCCCATATCTCTTGCGACGATTATGCAGGACATCATCGACGATAAGCCCTTTGATGTTCAGAAAGGCATCCTGCATCACAGCGAGGGTGTGGATCTGTTACCCTCAAATATTGAGTTATCAGGTCTGGAAGTAAGGCTTATCAATGCAATCAGCCGTGAGCGTGTTCTGACGACCTGTATTAACGAGGTCAAAAAGAATTACGACTATGTGCTTATTGATTGTATGCCGAGCTTGGGGATGCTGACAATCAACGCATTGGCGGCGGCTGACAGCGTGGTTATTCCGACACAGCCGCATTATCTTTCTGCGAAAGGTCTGGAGTTATTGCTTCGCTCCGTGTCAAAAGTCAGGCGGCAGATCAATCCCCATCTTCGGATTGACGGTATCTTAATGACAATGGTAATGCCACGCACGAACATTTCTAAGGAAGTGACCGCATTGGTAAGGAGTGCATACGGTCAGAATATCAAAGTCTTTGATGCCCAGATACCACATTCTATCCGTGCAGTAGAAGCTACCGCAGAGGGAAAAAGCATTTTCGCCTATGACAAAGGCGGTAAGGTTGCCGCAGCTTATGAGCAGTTTGGAAAGGAGGTGGCAGATATTGGCGATAAGCAGAAAAAGCAGCATCGAGCTGACCGCATACGATGACCTTTTTCAGACAGACGAAAGCCGTGCAGAAGCGGCATTAAGTAAGATAAGGGATATTCCCATTTCTGAAATTGATGAGTTTCCAGACCATCCCTTTAAGGTTTTAATGGATGAGGATATGGAACAGCTTGTTGACAGCATTAAAAGAAACGGTGTAATGACACCTGCGACTGTCCGTTTGATGTAGGACGGATTTTGCGGACATTCAAAATAAAAAAGAATGTGGAGGTAACAGACAATGGCAAAATCATTATTTGAGGAACTGGGCGGCAAATACGAAAGGCAAGGGGATTATTTGATACCGTG
>SKET01000646.1_pt1 | contig 27416 bp, 22 predicted proteins | sample 4841461 | NCBI WGS metagenome assembly SKET01 (sample SAMN11008802, study PRJNA524170) | human gut metagenome | biome: Human fecal sample; material: Feces; isolation source: fecal sample from pouch patient p5 | host: Homo sapiens | place: Israel: Tel-Aviv | collected 2014-02-13
TATGCAGCAGAAAAAGGAGAAGGTATCATGAGAATAGCAGTAACATATGAAAATGGACAGATTTTCCAGCACTTTGGACACACAGAGACATTTAAGATTTATGATGTAGAAGAAGGGAAAGTGGTACATTCAGAGGTAGTAGATACCAATGGAAGCGGACATGGTGCATTGGCGGGAGTTCTTAATGCATTGAACGCAGATGTTTTGATCTGTGGCGGAATCGGAGGCGGCGCGCAGACAGCATTAGCGGCAGCAGGCATTAAGCTGTTTGGAGGAGTTTCCGGAGATGCAGATAAAGCGGTGGAAGCTTTTATTAATAAAACACTGGATTATAATCCGGATGTGAAGTGTTCTCATCACGAGCACAGCCACGGGGAAGGACATACATGTGGTGAGCATGGATGTGGAAGCCATAGTTGTCATTAAGAAGAATAGCAAAAAAATAATAATACGAAAGGATGTGTCAAGGCAATGGAGAAGTTACCGCAGCACATCCTTTTTGTGTTATTTTACAGAAAGACAGATTGTATTTTAAAGGAACAGATCGTGCAGTATTTCTTGATAAGAGAGAATTTACAGGACCAATCTACACACAAATCAAAGAAGCTGTAGATTTTGTATTGAGAAATATTCGACTCGGAGCAACGATTGATGGATTGGTGCGAAAAGAGAAATATGAGCTACCGCCGGAAGCAATCAGGGAAATTTTGTTTTTAGTTTGTATTCGATTGTCTGTGGTGGAAATGGGATTAAAAAGTAACACCTGAATTCTGTAAGGGGAAATGCTTGAGCGAGCATTATAAAGATACCTTTTTGGAGAATATTATGTTATAATCACTCAAGAGAGAGGTACGATAGATGAGTGGTAAGAAGAGAAATGCAATGTTGTTCGTTCTGCTGTTTACCTTGCTTCTGGGAGTGATCGTTCCGGTTCAGGCACAGTCGGACGGCAGGACAAAGACAATACGGGTGGCGTATCGTGAGGACGCAGACTTTATTAATAAAAGCAGCAGTGGAGTATACAAGGGATATGGAGTGGAATATCTGAATAAAATATCTCAGTATACCGGCTGGAGATATGAATATATCAATGAATCATGGGAAAATCAGCTGGCAGATCTGAAATCCGGAAAGGTAGACCTGATCTGCAATGCGCAGAAAACAGAGGCCAGGGAGAAGGATTATGATTTCTCCTGTATGCCTGTTGGCACAGAGCAGGCGGTGCTGTATACATCTGAGGATAATGAAGATATTTATTTTCAGGATTATGAGCATATGAATGGCAAAAAGGTAGGTCTGCTGAGAGACAGCTATCAAAATGAAGAGTTTGAACAGCGTCAGAGTGAGAAAAATTTTCACTGTCCGGAGGAGTACTATGAATCTGAACAGGATCAGATAGAGGCTCTTGAGCAGAAGAAAGTGGATATGATCTTGACGGGAAGTATCTCCAAACATGATTCACTTAAGATTGTGGATAAATTCGGGGCTGCACCTATGTATATCATGACAACAAAGGGAAATACAGAGGTCATGAGTGCGGTAAACAATGCTCTTGAGCAGCTTAAAGCAGAAGTGCCGGATCTTACGGAAAATCTTACAGAACAGTATGTTATGGACAAAAACAGAAATTCAAAGCCTCTTCTGACCCGGGAAGAGACAGAATATGTCAAAAGCGTCAGCGCACCCATAAAGATAGGATGCATTGGTGATCAGCCGCCACTGATATATACAGATAAAGAAACAGGAAAGCTGGACGGAATCTATATAGCGTTTCTGAAGAAATTCAGTGAAATCAGCGGGATACCTTTTGAGTTTGAAAGTCTTTCTCCGGATATCGATCCTATAGAGGCTGCGCAGAGTGGAAAGTATGATTTTATAGCCGGAATTACCGCCTGTCAGGAAATGATCGATGAACCTGAAGTTCATCTTACAGGTGGATTTTTCACGAGAGAATTTCAGATAGTAGCAGAACGTGGAGAAGATATTAATACTCTGGAGACGTTGACTGTCTCTATGAATAGTATATTTGAGAAATATAAAAGTCTGAGACCGGAAGGGGAGTTCCCATATAAAGCGATTTACTGTGATTCACCCCGGACAGTTTTGGATGCGGTGGTAAATAAAAAGGCAGATATGGCCATTATGGACAGTTACGCGGCATCTTATTATCTGCAGGATGAAAAGTATCGTGATCTTGCATTGTCGGGAATTGTTTTTACCAAAGCAGAGACCTGTATGATATACGGGGATAACACAGATCCCGATCTTGTTTCTGTAATCAATAAGAGTATCGGAAGCCTGAGCAGTCAGGATGAGGAGAATATTATCAGGCAGTATTCCATAAATCTGCTGAAATCTTTTTCCATATGGGAATTTATGGAGAAATACAGATATCAGATTGTATGTATCCTGATTTTTCTGGTGGCATTGACTATACTTGTGATTGTTAATAACAGACACAGGACACAGATGCAGGTGGAAGCTGCGGCGCAGGAAGCATATCGCTGCAGGATGGAGACGGATGAACTGACCGGGCTTCTTAATAAAGAAGGATTTTACCGGAGAGGCAGGGAATTTCTGGAGAAGCATTCGGAGGCAGATGCCAGAATTGTCTATATCAATATTGAGAATTTTAAGCTTGTCAATGATCTGTTTGGAGAGGATGCAGGTGACGGGTTCCTGAAGTTTATCGGTCTGGAGCTGGAGAAAATTTTTGGCAGGATAGATATTGTCAGTTGCAGATATGAGGCAGACCATTTTGTGATTCTGACTTTGGATAATGAGGACAGGATACAGGCAAAGATAAATCATTTCTGTAATCGGATCAGAGATTATTATCTGAAGACTACAGTAGAGATTTCTGCCGGGATTTATGAGATACGAGACAGATCAAAGAGTCTGAGAATCATGTGTGACCGGGCTCATCTGGCGGCGGAGAGCATTAAGAAGAATCATATGATTCAGGTTGCTGTATATGATGATACACACAGAAAGAAACTGATCCAGGAGCAGATGATCATTAATGAGCTGGATGATGCCCTTAAGGAAAAGCAGTTTAAGGCATTCTTTCAGCCCAAGTATGATATGTGTACTGACCGTGTCATCGGAGCGGAAGCGTTGGTTCGTTGGGAACATCCGGAAAAGGGACTGCTTCCTCCGGGAATCTTCATCCCTGTACTGGAGAAAAACGGATACATTGCAAAAGTGGATCTCTACATTTATGAAGAGACCTGTATTTTCCTGAAGAAATGTATGGATGAGGGTATTCCGCTGCATCCTGTGTCCGTAAATCTGTCCAGGGTTGGGTTCTATAATCCGAACCTGTTTCAGACCCTTTGTGAAATAGCAGAACGCTATCAGATTCCGAGAAAATATCTGGAACTGGAGATAACAGAAACTGCGTATGCCACTGACTCGGAAATGATCTTTTCGGTTGTGGAGAAGCTTCGCCAGGGAGGATTCCGTATTCTGATGGATGATTTTGGAAGTGGATATTCTTCCCTGAATATGCTGAAAGAAGCTCCTGTTGATGAGATCAAACTGGATATGCGTTTCTTAAGTGCAGCAGATCCTTATGGAAGAGCAGAAGAAATCCTGCACATGATCATTACTATGGGAAATCATATGAAGCTTTCCATTATTGCGGAAGGTGTGGAGACCGAACAGCAGAAGGTAATGCTTCAGGGGTTCGGCTGTAACAAGGCTCAGGGATATTTCTATGCCAGACCTATGAGGGAAGCAGAATATACAGAGCTGCTCAGAAAAGAAAAAGCAGAAAATTAGATGTACAGAAGGTTGAATAAAGGGCTGTCCGGGAATCATCAAAACCGGCAGCTCTTTGTCATCAGAAGACCAATCATATAAAAACTAATCATATAAACAAAAAAAGGAGAAAATTAAAAGATGTATTATGTACCAGACGGCACGAAAGAGTGCGGATATTATGAATGTAAAAAATGTGGCAACCGTTTTCTGTCTATGCAGACGATGAAGAGGATTCCATGCCCGGACTGTGAGGCTGAAATCGACTATGAGATCGGCCCGGACGAGTCACTGGAGGATGTGCTGGATACAGCAGAACTGATCCAGAAGATTGAGGGTGAAGAAGAGGTAGAGAAGATGGACACACTTCTGAGCCTTGCTCTGACCGGCGGAGATTACAGCTGGATCTAGTACAGCGAATATTAAGTAACTGCTATAACCTGAGTCCATAACGAATCCTAAAAAATTTTTATAATCTTATTTATTGACAGAGGAAATTATCGGTGTTATTATGTTTATTATAAAACATACTAATTCGATAGGAATAATAGGTGTAAAGGAACTGACGATATGAAATATGATGTAGGTATCATTGGAAGCGGTCCGGCGGGTTTAAGTGCGGCAATCTATGCAAAGAGGGCTAATCTGTCAGCCGTAGTGATAGAAAAAGAATATGAAGGAACCGGACAGATCGCAGAAAGCGGACAGGTAGATAACTATCCGGGATTTCCGGGCATCAGCGGTTATGATCTGGGTGAGAACTTCCGGGAACATGCAGTGAAGCTTGGGGTATCCTTCATGGAACAGGAAGTAACAGAGATAAAGAAAGAAGCTTCATCAGATTTTGAACTTGTATTTGCAGATGGTTCGCAGGTGGAAGCGAAAACCGTAATCTATGCGGCGGGAGCCACACCGCGAAGAGCGAATATTCCGGGAGAACAGGAATATGCAGGAAAGGGTGTCTCTTACTGTGCAATCTGTGACGGATCATTTTACAGAGGTAAATCAGTCGCAGTTCTTGGTGGTGGAGATACAGCACTTGATGATGCTGTTTACCTGGCGGATGTGGCAGAGAAAGTATATGTGATCCACAGGAGAAAGGAATTCCGAGGAGCCGCTGTTACAGTGGCGAAACTGAGAGAGAAGGAAAACGTTATCTTCGTACTGGAGCATCAGGTAAAAGAGATCATCGGAGAGCAGAAAGTAACCGGAGTAGTTCTGGAAGATGCAGCTGTGATAGATGTGAACGGTGTATTTGTTGCTTACGGAGCAGTACCACAGACAGATCTTCTGAAAAAATTTGCAGTACTGGATGATTCAGGTTATGTCAGAGCAGGGGAGACAGGAGAAACCGCTCTGGAAGGGCTGTATGTGGCAGGAGATGCAAGAACAAAGAAACTGCGTCAGGTGGTAACTGCGGTTTCGGATGGTGCCAATGCAGCAACCGCAGTGGCAGAATATCTGAAATAGAAGAAACTGAGAGAGTATTACGATAATTCAACCGGCTGTAAGGATACCGGACAGCCGCAGATCTGGAAAAATATTTGAAAAAACGCTCTAAAAACACAAAGGAGAGATAAAAATGGCACAGAAAGTAGATTATGCAGCCTTAAAAAAAGGCGGATATATGAGACAGAAACAGAAAGGTTACGGTTCCCTGAGACTGGCAGTGGTCGGTGGAAACCTGACTGCAGAGAATATTAAGACAGTAGCAGAAGTAGCAGAAAAATACGGCCGCGGATATGTACATATGACTTCCCGCCAGGGCATTGAGATTCCCTTTATTAAAGTGGAAGAACTGGCAGAGGTAAAAGAAGCACTGGCAAAAGGCGGTGTGGGAACCGGTGTGTGCGGACCACGTGTACGTACAGTTACAGCCTGTCAGGGTTCAGAGGTCTGTCCAAGCGGATGTATCGACACCTACACACTGGCAAAAGAGCTTGATGAGAGATATTTCGGACGGGAACTCCCGCATAAATTCAAATTTGGTGTTACAGGATGCCAGAATAACTGCCTGAAAGCAGAAGAAAACGATGTTGGAATCAAAGGCGGCATGAACATCGAATATAAGGAAGACGACTGTATTTCCTGTGGTGTGTGTGTGAAAGCCTGCAGACAGGATGCACTGAAGATGGTGGACGGCAAAATAGAACTGGATGCGCAGAAATGTAATCATTGTGGCCGCTGTGTAAAGAGCTGTCCGGTGGATGCATGGAAAGGAACTCCGGGATATATCGTATCTTTTGGAGGAACCTTCGGAAATAATATCTATAAAGGAGAAGAACTGCTTCCTCTGATCCCGGATAAAGAAACACTGTTTCGTGTGACAGATGCGGCAATTAATTTCTTTGAAAAAAATGCAAATCCAAGTGAACGTTTCCGCAAAACATTGCAGCGTGTGGGAGAAGAAGATTTCCGTAGTCAGCTGAAAGATGCGTATGAAGGACAGTGAAAGGAGAACATAATGGCTGAATTAGATTTTGAAGTAACCGATGAGGTTGATATTACCGATAAAGTATGCCCCCTGACATTCGTGAAGGCAAAAGTAGCAATCGAAGAACTGGAGGATGGAGAGATTCTGGCTGTCCGCATGAACGATGGCGAACCAGTGCAGAATGTTCCGCGCAGTATGAAAGAAGAAGGGCATAAAGTACTGAAATTAACCGATAATGAAGATGGTACTTACACCATGTATGTAAGAAAGGTGGAAGACTGATGGCAGTACGGGTAAGCAAGACGGATTTTGAAGAGAAAGTCCTGAAGGAAAAACTTCCGGTTCTGGTGGATTTTTATTCAGATTCCTGCGTGGCGTGTAAAAAGCTGGCACCGGTTCTCGGAAATGCGGAAGACGATTATGAGGATAAGATTAAAGTATATAAAGTAAATACGAACTTTGATGTGGAGCTGGCAGAGCAGTATGAAGTGCAGGCAAATCCGACGTTGATCCTTTTTAAAGACGGACAGGCGAAAGACCGGAAAACAGGAGCATTGAAACAGGCAGAGTTAAACAGCTGGATTGAAGGATTACTCTAAAAAGAGAGCAGGCATAAAGGAGAAAAATATGTTTATCACAGTAGCAGGAGAGAAAAAAGAAGTAAAAGACGGACTGACACTTCCGGAACTGATCGCACAGGAAAATGTAGAGATGCCGGAATATGTAACCGTTTCTATTAATGAAGAATTTGTTGCATCAGAGGATAAAGAGTCTACCGTATTAAAAGAGGGAGACAATGTAGAATTTCTTTATTTCATGGGAGGTGGATGCTAAATGGCAATGACAGATGAACAGATCGAGCGTTATTCCCGTCACATCATCTTAAAAGAAGTGGGTGCAAAGGGACAGAAGAAGATCCTGAAAGGAAAAGTACTGATCATCGGTGCAGGCGGTCTTGGTGCACCTGCGGCAATGTATCTGGCAGCAGCAGGTGTGGGAACAATCGGTATTGTGGATGCGGACGAGGTAGATCTTTCCAATCTGCAGAGACAGATCATCCACAGCACAGCAGATATCGGAAAAGCAAAGGTAAAATCAGCAAAGGAAACCATGAATGCCATGAATCCGGATGTGGAAGTAAAAACTTACCGGATGTTCGTAGACGCATCCAACATCCGCGAACTGATTCGAGAATATGATTTTATTATTGACGGAACTGATAATTTCCCGGCAAAATTTCTGATCAATGATGCATGTGTACTGGAGAAAAAACCATTTTCCCATGCAGGTATCATTCGTTTTAAAGGTCAGCTGATGACCTATGTACCCGGGGAAGGTCCATGTTACCGCTGCGTATTCAAAAATCCGCCGCCCAAGGATGCAGTTCCTACCTGTAAGCAGGCAGGTGTCATCGGAGCAATGGGAGGTGTCATCGGTTCCTTACAGGCAATGGAAGCAATCAAGTATCTGATCGGTGTAGGTGATCTTCTGACAGGATATCTTCTGACTTTTGATGCGCTGACAATGGAATTCCATAAGGTTAAACTGCCGAAGGATACTCATGACTGTGCAGTATGCGGAGATCATCCGACAATCCTGGAACCGATCGACTACGAGCAGGAGGTCTGTGAGGAAACAGCAGGCCGATTTGCCACAAGAGATGAGCAGTAAATACAAGAAAAACCTGATGCAAAACAGGAGAAAAGTATGGCTATAATAAGAATGAGAGATCATCTCTATGATGAGATCGTTAATTATGCAAAAGAGCATCTTCCGGAGGAAGCCTGCGGGCTTTTGGCCGGAGTGGAAACCGGGGAGGGAAGGGAAATCCGAAAGGTATATTTTCTGGAGAATAAAGATCATGCAGAAGATCACTTCACCCTGGATCCCAGAGACCAGATAAATGCGATCAGGGATATGCGTGCCAATGGATTGAAACCGCTGGGAAACTGGCATTCCCATCCGTCTTCTCCATCCCGTCCGTCAGTGGAGGATATCCGTCTTGCTTTTGATTCAAAGGCAAGTTATCTGATCCTGTCACTGATGGCGGACTATCCGGTATTGAACAGCTTTCATATTGAAGGTGGGGAATGGACAAAAGAGGATCTGAGGATTTATTCAGAAGAATATTATTTTTAAAGATTTACAGACAGGATAACAGAGGCAGAAATGTTTGAAGCAGGATTATTTGTGGAAACATTTCTGCCTCTGTTTATACTGTCAGCATATAAAAATTCCGTACATTGTAAAAGTATAGCAATCCTCGTAAATAATGCATCTTAATCCAGCCCATCAGAGTGTGAAATCCTGTGTCAGATATCTTTGCCTCAGCCCATCATAGCATGAAATTTCCATAATAAAGTCGTGGCAAAATCATGTCAACTGCAGAATAAGGCTTGAAAGATTATGCAAAATAATGTAAACTCAAAGAGTTAAGATATGTAGACATTATGTATGCCTGTAACGTTTAAGTATAGTATATTCCCACAATGGCTGGACGGTTGCAGATAACAGATCGGTTACTATAATAATTTGAGCATCTCCGGTGCGGATATCCGGAGATGCTTTGCTTTGGAAATTGTGTGTGAGGGGTATAAAAAAAGTATGAGAAAAGATTCTGACAATGCAAAACTGTTGGAACCGGGGGAATTACCGTCCAAAAGAAAAGTCCTGGTCGTAGAAGATAATGAATTAAACAGAGATATCCTCTCTTCTTTTCTGGAAGAGAAATTTGATGTTTTTCTCGCAGAAAACGGGGAAGAAGGACTGGAACTTCTTTCCGAGCATTACAGAGAATTATCAGTAGTACTGTTGGATATCTGTATGCCTGTGTGTGATGGATTTGAATTCCTCAGACGCAGAAACACAGATAAATTTCTGTCAACCATACCGGTTATCGTTATGACCGGAAGTAATTCAAAAGATGTAGAACTTCAATGCCTGGATCTTGGTGCAGTTGATTTTATTCCGAAGCCCTATAACTTTAAACTTGTAATGGGCAGGATCAACAGTGTGATCAAGCTGAGGGAGTCCGTAATGGCACTGACTGCAGTAGAACATGATGAGCTCACCGGAGTTTATACCAGACAGGCGTTTTTCTATCATGCAAAATCTTTTCTGAAAACCAGACCGGGGGAGAGATTTCATCTTGTAATTGCTGATATCAGAGATTTCAAACTGATTAACAGCAGTTACGGGGAGAAAGTAGGAGATGAAATCCTCTGCTATCTGGCAGGAGCTTATACAAAGATGCTGAAGACAGGTCTGGTATCCAGATATGGGAGTGATCAGTTCGTATGTATGACGTGTGATGACTGTGATCTGTCTTTGGAAACAGTGACAAAGATAGAAGAAGAAATCGCAGAGCATGCACCTGTTCCCAATCTTATGGTCAAATATGGAGTTTATCAGGATATTGATAAATCTTTACCTGTTTCTGTAATCTGTGACAGAGGATTTATGGCGATCAGAAGTATCCGCGATAACTATGAGTGTAACATTGCCTATTATACAGAGAAAATGAAACAGAAGCAGATGCAGGACCGTTTGCTGGAGAACAGATTTGAATCTGCGATTAAAAATAAAGAATTTGTGGCATATTTCCAGCCGAAATATGATGTAAAAACAGAGAGGATCACAGGAGCGGAATCACTGGTGCGATGGATCAACCCGGATGGTTCCATGGTAATGCCCGGAGATTTCATCCCGCTATATGAAAAGGACGGACTGATCGTGAAGCTGGATGAATACATATTCCGGTATGTCTGCGAATTTCAGCGTGAACTGATGAAGAAGGGGCAGGAGCTGATTCCGATTTCTGTAAATCTGTCGCGTACAAGCATCCATCATTCCGATATTGTTGAACGTTATATGAAGATTGTAGAGGAGAATGGGATCCCGTTTTCCTGTGTGCCTGTTGAACTGACGGAAACAGCTACTCTGAATAATGTTATGATCAGAGATTTTACAGAGAAACTGGTAAATGCAGGATTTGCACTGCACATGGATGATTTTGGTTCAGGATATTCTTCACTGATCACATTGAGTGAATTACCGTTTAATACACTGAAGATTGATAAGAGTCTGGTTGACTGTATTCACCAGCAGAAGGGAAGAATGGTCGTGCAGCAGGTGATCATCCTGGCACATGGACTTGGCATGAAGGTGGTTGCAGAAGGTGTGGAGACTGCAGATCAGCTTGAACTTCTGAAGGAGATGGAATGTGACAATATTCAAGGATTCTATTATTCCAGACCATTGCCGAAAGCAGATTTTGTTAAGAAGTCAGAAGAGAATTAGAAAAGAAAACAGAAAAATCATCATAAGGAACTTCCTGATAATATTTATCGGAGTTCTGTATGATGATTTTGTTATTGTATGATGATTTTGTTATTGTATGATGATTTTGTTATTGTATGATGATTTTGTTATGTTATAGGAAATTACTCCGTAATGTTCCTATAACATAACAAAGCCCTTCGGGCAGGATTCTTTCTTGTAGCACTCCTCCTGAATGTATTATTGAAGAGGAGTGCTATAGTTTGAAACCGCTTTTTGCGGTTGGATCTTGGCTTGTGTATTTTTGGCTTTCTGATGAAATCAGATGTTTAACAGGTCACTGTATACTTTCAGTGCTCCGTCAGTGTCATGTGCAAGAACACGTTTTGCAAGGACTTTACCAAGCTGAACACCTTCCTGGTCGAAGCTGTTTAAGTTCCATACGAATCCCTGGAACATGATCTTGTTCTCGAAGTGAGCAAGTAATGCACCCAGAGATGCAGGTGTAAGTTCTTCACCTGCGATGATGCTGGAAGGACGTCCGCCCTTGAAGTTCTTGTTCAGGTTCTCATCTTTTTTACCGCATGCAAATGCTACGATCTGAGCAGCAACGTTTGCACAGAGTTTCTGCTGGCTTGTGCTGTTCTCGATATCTACGTCTACACCAAGCTGGCTCTTCTTAAAGCCGATGAACTGAAGCGGAACGATGTCAGTTCCCTGATGTAATAACTGATAGAAGGAATGCTGTCCGTTTGTACCTGGTTCACCGAAGATAACAGGTCCTGTTACATAGTCTACAGGTTCACCGAAACGGTTTACGGATTTACCATTGGATTCCATATCACACTGCTGTAAGTGTGCAGGGAAACGGCTTAATGCCTGAGAGTATGGGAGAACTGCTGTAGCAGGATATCCCTGTACGTTTCTCTCATAAACACCGATCAGTGCATCCAGCATATCCGGGTTCTCAAGGATATTTTTGTTTGTAGCAAGCTTGTCCTCGGCAGCAGCTCCATCGAGGATCTGTGCAAATACTTCAGGACCGAAAGCAAGAGAAAGGATCGCACCGCCTACACCGGAAACGGAAGAGTAACGTCCGCCGATATAGTCATCCATAAAGATTGCTGTAAGATAATCTTCGCTCTTTGCCAGAGGTGATGTCTCGCTTGTTACGGCAAGCATATGTTTGGATGGGTTTAATCCTGCTTTAACCAGAGCATTCTTTACGAAGGCTTCGTTTGTCAGTGTTTCAAGAGTTGTACCGGATTTGGACACAACGATGAACAGAGCATGAGCAAGGTCTACGGAAGCAAGAACAGCAGCTGCGTCATCAGGATCTACGTTGCTGATAAATTTAGCTTCCATCTTGGATGTGTTGTTTGCTTTAGCCCAATTCTCAAGAGCAATATATAATGCACGAGGACCTAAATCACTTCCACCGATACCGATCTGTACAACAGTTGTGAATTTCTCGCCGTTTTCGTTAGTAATCTCACCTGCGTGAACTTTATTTGCGAAGTCTGCGGCTTTCTTCTGCTGTGCAACGTAGAATTCACGTTTGTTGACACCATCAACTACTACGTCTTCGCCAAGCTGTGTACGTGCAAGGTGATGAAGAACCATACGTTTCTCTCCTGTGTTGATCACAGCACCGTTGTATAATTCCTGGAATTTGTCAATAAGCTCAGCCTCATCTGCCAGTTTTGCAAGTGCATCCAGAACTGTCTCATCAACCTGTTTTGCAGCGTAGTTGTAAGTTAAGCCGGCTGCCATCGGTGTGCTGTATTTCTTTACACGTTCAGCACCTTTCTCGCCTGCCATGGCATCTGCAATATTTACATGACCTTTCAGTTCGGCAAGCTTGCTGTAGGAAGCAAGAGTGTCGAGATTTTTCCATGTTGCCATAATAATATTCCTCCTTTAAGTGACTGCAGCTGTATGGCCGCAGTTATTAACTATAATTATACTGAATAATTGTTCTAATTTCAATGCACGAATGTATGGGATTCAGAGATATTTCGGTACTGCTGCGCGAAAATTTTGTGAATATTTCTCTGTCCCGCTTTCGTTACTGTTCACACACCACTGTCCCGCGAGGTGTTTTGGCATGAATATGCCAAAATCCCGAGACATACAAGCCAAAATTCCATTGCCGCAGGCAATCTGGAATGAATTTTGGCTACGTTACTGTGAACGGAGTGAACAGTAACGAGATTTTTTATAGAGTCAGGTGGATATCCTCAATTGAAGCAGGGCTTACTTAATTGGGTTAATTTACAGTATTCTCTGAAATTATTACGAGTATACTCAAAAAACAGCAGAACAGATACAAATTATCCATCCTGCTGACGTTCCTTCCATAGCAATCTGCGTAAATAATATATTAATCCAGTTCAGTAGAATTTCACGCTCTGCTGAACCACATCACAATTCATTATTTTCCAAAATTGCAATACTCATAATGTAGTTATAATCTTATACAATGTCTCCACGCTGTACGGCAGTATTCTCTCATCCAATTGAAATTTCGGATGATGCAGAGGATGATTCTCTCCTGGTATTCCCGCAAGAAATACTGTGAAAAGTCCTCTGGTTTCTCTGAAATATCTGTATGCGTTGTCACCGGAAAGAAACAGCTCATCTTCTCCTTCCAGGACAAACTTATCCCCGAATACTTCTTCACCCACTGCCTTTGCTGTCTCTGTAAGTTCCTCATCATTGGCAAACGCATATACCGGATCTTTTGGAAATTCCATACGGATCTGTGTGCCAGTCTGCTTTTCAATTTCCTGCAGATTTCTCTCCAGCTCGTGCTCAAGTGCCATGTAAGTTTCTTCATGAACTGCGCGTATATTTCCGTTTAATACCACATGGTCTGCAATAATATTCGTATATTCACCGCCATGGATCGTACCCGTACCCACAATATATTTTCCTGCATCCGGATGCTGTTTTCCAAAACTTTCATTCAGATCATGAATGGCACTTATCACTTGAGCAGCTGCATAAATTGCATCAATCCCCTTATCCGCTTCACACCAGTGACTGGATTTTCCATGAACATGAATCTGCATACTGTTGATCATGGAAGATGCCTGTCCCTGATGCACTGCCATTCCAAATGTCATGTCCGCTGCGTAATGAAACATCAGAAATGCATCTGCTTTCGGATTCTCTAATGCTCCGGCCTGAAGCATTCTTTTTGCACCTTCACCAATCTCCTCTGCAGGTTCAAAAAGGAACCGGAGTCTGACCGGAAAACTTTCCTGCATTCTTTGCTCTTCTGCCACAATTTTTGCAAGGATCAGTGCTGCTGCCAGGATCATATCGTGACCGCAGGCATGCATACATCCCTGATTTACTGATGCATATGGTAGATTTGTCTGCTCCTGTATGGGCAATGCATCCATCTCCGCCCTGAGTACAACCAGTTTCTCCCTGTTTCTCAGAGATGGAAGTTCCGCGATCAATCCTGTAGGTTCTATCGGCACAATCTCATATCCCAGTTTCTCCAGATATTTCCGGATATATGCAGACGTCTCCACTTCCTGAAGTGCCAGCTCCGGATGTTGATGAAAGTAATGTCTCAATGTGATTAATTCTTCCGTATATTTTTCTATATTCATCTGTTTTCCAACCTTTGTTCTCAGGGATTACCATTTTCATCTTCCGACATACTCAAAACCGCATTCGGACGTTCCAGGCAGAACTTCTGTATCTCTTCCAGAAATCTCTGACCGTATTTCTTTAGCTTATTCTCGCCCACACCGGAAACCTCCAGCATTTCTTCTTCATTTGATGGACATTTGATGCACATATCTATCAGCGTCTTATCACTGAACACGATATATGGAGGCATGGCTTCCTCTTTTGCAATTTCCAGACGAAGTTTCCGCAGGGCTTCGAATAAATCGTAACCTGCTGCCGTAAGCGCATCTGTACTGCGTTTTCTGACAGATTTCTGGGGCTTTTTCTTTTTATCCGGTTCTTTTTCCTCGTAAGTACGCATGATCACGTGAGTATTTTCATCTCTTAGCGGAGAAATATCGCCCAGTTTCAGCACACTGTAACGTTCCTGTGTCTGATAGAGATATCCCATCTCAGTCATCTGGCTGATCAGTGCCCTGAGTTCTGCCTCACTGTGATCATTCAATGCTCCATAAGATTTATACTTATCTGCTCCAAGCTCCCTCAACCGGGCTCTCTTAGCCCCCAGCAGAGTACCAAGCACAATTGTCAGTCCATACCTTCCTCTCGTCTCAGCTACACAGTTCACTACCCACTTCGCCTCTCTGGTCATATCTGTCTCATGGTATTCTCTGTGACAATTTCCACAATTATCACAGGGACCGAAGGTCTTTTCACCGAAATACTCCAGAATATAATTTCGCAGACATCCTGTTGTTTTACAATATCCTTCCATGATCTGAAGCCTTCGTATATCCCGCTGACGAATGAGAAATTCATCCTCTTCATCCACATCGGAAAAATCTTTGTTATCCAGAAGCATTCGGTCGATTATAACATCCTGTGCAGAAAACAATAGAACGCACTGTGAATTCTCTCCGTCACGCCCTGCACGTCCTGCCTCCTGATAATAATTCTCCATACTCTGCGGCATATTGTAATGGATCACATATCTCACATTGGATTTATCAATCCCCATTCCAAATGCATTTGTTGCAATAATAACAGGAGTTCTGTCATAAATGAAATCATCCTGATTCTTTTTTCTGGTTTCATTATTCAGTCCTGCATGATATCTGGTAACAGCAACTCCTTTTTGGAAAAGCAGTTCAAAAAGATTGTCCACATTTTTTCTTGTAGAACAGTAAATAATCCCGCTCTCTGTTGGATGTCTGTCTATGTAATCCATCACAAAATCGTCTTTTCGCCGGATATTTTCCACGCTGTAATATAAATTCTTTCTATCAAACCCGGTGATCACTACTTTCGGATCTTCCAGATTTAAAGTACAGAGAATGTCGTTCTTTACTTCCTCTGTTGCAGTTGCGGTAAAAGCACTGACGATCGGACGACCGGGAAGATTTTTTACAAAGTCTACGATTTTGACATAGCTTGGTCTGAAATCCTGGCCCCACTGTGAAATACAATGTGCCTCATCCACTGTCACCATGGAAATCTCCACCTGTCTGGCAAATTCCAGAAACTCATAATTTTCCAGACGTTCCGGTGCAACATAAATAATTTTGTATCTTCCTCCTGCTGCCAGGTACAACGCCTTGCTAATCTGACTTTCCGACAGTGAAGAATTGATAAATGCGGCATGTATTCCCGCTTCATTCAAAGCCTTTACCTGATCCTGCATCAGTGAGATCAGAGGAGAAATTACAATCGTAATTCCTGACAGCATCAGTGCCGGTACCTGATAACAGATGGATTTTCCGGCTCCTGTCGGCATGATTGCAAGCACATCCCGGTGTTCCAGAATGGACTCCACAACACTCTCCTGCCCTTCTCTGAATGTATCATATCCAAAATAAGTCTTTAAGGTTTGTACTGCCTGTCTGTTCACCTGAAGCCTCCCTCTGCATTTTAATCTATTTTAATCTCTTTTTCAGCTCCTGAATCAGTTCGGAATAGTCTCTGTGCTGCATCTTCGGAAATGCCTTGATGATACGCCCCTGACCGACAACGGTATGATTGGTAATAGAACTGGACAGTTCCTCAAACTGAGCCTGAAGCTCCGCTCTTTTTATACGAAGCATTTCGATAGATTTTTCTCGCTGTGCGGCAGTTGCATCACGCAGTTCTGCTGCTGCAAGAGTTGCCTGAACCTTTCCTTCTCCCACTTTCTGTGCTGTGCCAATCGTAGTCGTAGCCAGTGTATCACTCAGTTTATCACTTACAATTCTCAGATCTGAGCGAACCTTATCCAGTCTGGTAAGCTTTTTATTCAGTCCCTGGATCACTGCTACTGTCACAATAAAATCTGTCAGATACACAGCATACAAAACTGCTATCACAATCCATTCCCAGGTTGCAGGTGTATGTAACGCATGTGCCTCTACATACTTCTGGAAAATTTTTACTACCATAACGATAGCCAGTCCCCAGATCAGAGAAAACTCCAGGCAAATGTAGCCATGAAAATTAAAGGGTTTATCTGAATAATCCCACCATCTTGCGTGGAAACACACATCCAGCAGCCAGCCTGCAACCAGTTCCACCGCAGTTGCCAGAACAATTCCAAACACAAAAATCATTCCATCACTCATCTGACGCCCGCTACCCTGAATTGTATTGAGCAAAGCAAAAACAGAAAGCACCCCAAATCCATATACCGGGCAAACCGGTCCATTCAGGAAACCTCTGTTTATAACTTTTCCCAACGCTACTGCATGAAAAATAACTTCAACAACCCAGCCGCCAAAAGAATAAATAAGAAAATACAGACATATCTGAAAATACGTCATTCCACAAATCATTCGTTGCTCCTCCTTGCTTTCATCAAACCACTTTTCATATCCCATTATCACAGTTCAAACAGAAAACTTACCTGATTCAGTTAAACTTACCCTAGAGTGTGTCTGAAAAATCATTCCCGCAATCTGCACGCCCCACTTTGCGGGATATTTCACCCAAATTCAGTTGCCGTAGCCCGCTACGGCGCCCTCATCCGGGCAAAATATCCCACAAATTGTGACGCACATCTTGCAGAAAGCCTTTTTCAGACACGCTCTAGACTGTTTTGTAATGTACTGATCAGTTCCTCTATAACAATTGGTTTGGATAGAAATCCATCCATACCACATGCCAGTGCTTTCTTTCTGTCTTCGTCAAAAGCATTGGCAGTCATGGCAAGGATCGTAATTCCCGCCAGTGCTGGATCATTCAGTGAACGGATCTGCTCAGTAGCCTCATATCCGTTCATTACAGGCATCTGCACATCCATAAGCACCAGATCATAATCACCTGGTCTTGAATTCTTAACCTTCTCCACAGCCTCTGCTCCATCTTCCGCTGTATCAACCTGAAAACCATATTCACTAAGGAGTGCTACTGCAATTTCTCTGTTCAGTTCATTATCTTCCACAAGCAGTATTTGCCTGCCTCTGAAATCTGAATCTGCTGCCGGAAGAATATTATCCTCTGCCCCGGCCTGCTTCTGACCGATAGCAGCCATCAGAGTCTCTCTGATATCTGACATAAACATAGGTTTGGCACAGAACGCAGTCACCCCTGCTGCCCTGGCTTCCACTTCAATATCTGACCAGTCGTAAGCAGTCAGGATAATGATTGGCGTATCATCACCAAGACTGCGGATCTGACGGGTAACTTCAATGCCATTCATATCAGGCAGACGCCAGTCAATGATATAAGCGTGGAATGCATCCCCCATTTCCATAGACTGTCGTGCACGGAGAACAGCCTCCTTACCGGAAAGTGTCCATTCCGAACGCATTCCAACCTTCACAAGCATCTTAGTCACACTGTCACAGGTATTGAAATCATCGTCTACTACCAATGCTTTCAGACCTTCCAGCTCCGCGATTTTCTCTATACGGTGGTTCTCAGGCTGAATCCGCAATGGCAGACGGATAATAAATTCAGTACCTTTGCCCTGTTCTGTCTGAACCTCAATGGTTCCGCCCATCATATCCACGATGTTCTTGGTGATAGCCATGCCCAGTCCTGTACCCTGAGTCCTGCTTACAGTGGAAGTCCGCTCTCTCTCAAAAGGAGAAAAGATCTTCTGTACAAATTTCTGACTCATGCCGATTCCGTTATCCTTTACCCGGATTTCGTACAGTTCACAGCCTCTCTGTGTACCCGAATACTCTCTCAGCCGGACAGAAACGGTTCCGCCTGCAGGAGTAAACTTGATCGCATTGGACAAAAGATTCAGCAGCACCTGATTCAGCCTGGTCTTGTCGCAATAAACATCCTCATTGGTAACATCCATGACATCCATGTAAAGCTCTAACTGTTTCGCATGGATCTGTCCGCTGATAATGGTTTTCAGATCATGAAGAACCTCTGACAGACTGACTTCCGTCTCTTCCAGATGGATTTTCCCGCTCTCAATACGGCTCATATCCAGGATATCATTGATCAGTGAGAGCAGATGATTACTGGAGGAAAGAATCTTACCCAGATAATCCCGAACCCTTTCTTTATCATCAATGTTGCTTACAGCCAGTGTGGTAAAACCAATGATCGCATTCATTGGTGTACGGATATCGTGAGACATATTGGAAAGGAAGGTGCTCTTTGCCTTGTTTGCAGTCTCCGCAGCGCGGACCGCCTCAGAAAGGGCCTGATTCATTTTTCTATCAGAGGTACGATCTGACAGAACCAGGATATATTTCTTTTTTCCGTTTACCTCGCTGCCCATTGCAACGTTATGAAACCAGCGGTGTTCTCCTGTTTTCTGATGAACATATTCAAGATCCCATTCCTGCTGCTCATGAACCTGGATTTCTTCCAGATACTTCTTCTCCGGATCTTCAACGTCCCCGGGATGCAGTTTCCCAAGGACACAAATATCTTTACGAATCTGTTCTACTGTAATTCCCAGCAGTTTTTCCACATTGGGACTGACGTAATCTGCCTGATATGTTTTTGCATCCAGCATCAGGAAAACGTCATCTACATTCATTGACAGCTTTTGAAACAATTCGTCCCTGTACAGGATCTCCGTATCCTTTCTCTTCAGGTTTACCCTGTTTTTCCGGAGAATAATTCCAATAAAAAGGCCGGCAATACACACCGCTACTGCACTTACAAGCAGCACAGTGCTACGCTGCAGAACATTCATACTTGCATTGACGATATCAGCCTGGACAAGTCCCAGAAAGATCCAGTCCTGAGGTTTGGATTTCTCATAGACCAGATAGTAATCCTCTCCATCCAGATTTATCAGCATTGCATCTGTATGTCCTTCCTTAAACTCTTCTGAGAGTTTAAGGATCTCTTTTTCAGACATATTGGAATGTTCTCTCAGAATCCCAAAGAAATTATACACCTCTCCCCATGACTCAGAAGAATGATCCACAACAACACGGCCATCCGGATGAACCACATAACTCTGGGCATTTCCATTGAAAGCAGAAATATTCAGCACATTTACGATATCAGAGTTTTCATAGGCAATGGCAATGGCATCATATTCAAAGCCCTGATAACTTCCATGAGGCCTGGGAGTGGCAAAAACAAGGAGCTGGGATTTTCCGGGAACCGTTGCATTGGTTATCACATCATTTCCCTGCAGGATCTCATCTTCAATATTTTCCTGCAATCCCAGATACCCGGTTTCACCTGTTGCCATCTTATAGTTCCCGTCCGCTGACAGGAAATAAAAATCTAAAAAGCCTGCATCTTCCTGTGCTTTCTCTATATACTCACGAATTTCACTTTCATCGGAAGTGTTCTGCAAATATTCCCCCCATATATGGAGATAAGTCAGATTCTTATTTGTCAGCTCACTTAGCATATTATCAGACTGATGAAAAATTTCTGTCAGGTGAGAAACACTTTCCTCATAAACAGTCTTCGATACAAACCCCAAATATTGGAAAACAGTCAAAAGGATTCCAACGAATAGGGCAATAAGAACTGCTGCATTCCATCGTTTTCTCACAACCCGTTTCTTTCTGTTTGTATTATGATTCTTAACATCCATTCTTCTCACCTCAGAGTAATGTAGTCTTCAGGCTCTGCAAGAATGGCATTACCATCTGAAACATATGTTGTCCAGGTATCTTCCACAGAGGTATCCCCTCCATCAAATACAATATTTTCCTCTGCCGGATAAGCTTCCATATATTGTGGTGCTGCAAGGCAGGTCACAGTAAAAGTATCCTTGTCCTGAATCTGTTTTCCATTCTTTGAAACTTTACTCAATGTATAACCATTATCCGTTTCCTTGATTTCTACAGAAATACCACTGAACACAGGCAGAGAGCCGCGGTTAAAGGGGATAAAGCCTCCCTGGTAGCCTTCTATGAAGTTTCTGACCGTTTCCTTCAGTTCTGCCCCGTTCATCTCACTGCTGTAAGCGGAAAGCTCGTTTGGCATGATCATGTTGCCTGCCATTTTTTCTGTATAACCGGCCTTCAGTACATTTCCTGTAAAGCTGTTTCCTGTTGCAATCAGCACATCCGTCCCATAAATACCGCGCAAAGTGTTTGCCATAACAGAATAGGCTTCATTGCCTCCGCTGGTATGGAAACGATTGGAATAAGTTTTCTTTGAATCCAACACAATATCCTCAGAAGTGGATTTTTCTTCAAGAAGCTGAGAATTAAATGACTGATAAGCCTGCTCTGCATTATATTCTCCTGAGATCATCTTAGACACCACATCCCTGGAAATGGAAAAAAAGTCATTTGACGCAATACGGATATACATATGGTTTTCTTCGATCACAGGTTTCACATCCTTCAGATATTCCGTAAGCCGGAAATCCACATCCTGGCTATAGCTTAACAGATCCTGCCCATCATAAATGATCCGGTTCTGCGCATCCTCTGAAAGCATTGTGTTCAGTACCTTCATTGCTTTCTGCCGACGTGTTTCATCCTTTGTCAGGTCACGGTTTAAAGCTATCTGGAAATATGGTGTAGTCATCAGCCACTTTTCGCCGTTCTGCTGAAAGAATGGCAGGAATGTTGTGTTAATGCCCTGATCCTGGAACATTTTTACACTGGCAGAACTGCCGAAATACATGGCAAGCTTACCACTTTTGTACATCTCAACCACATCATCATAATTCATATCTAGATCATCCTGGCTCAGCCCTGTATCCTGAATAAACTGCTCCATACGTTCAAAAGCCTCCGGCCAGACGGTACTGTCCAGACCTTCTCTCTTTGTATTGTCCGGGTCACTGTAGATGGTACGCCACTTACGTCCATCCCCAGAAGACAGCTCTGATGCAGACAGACCCTGCAGTGTTTCCATACAGGTATAATCATAGTAATAGTCTGCAGTAAACCCACGGATACCCACCTCATCAAATGCCTGGCAGGCAGAAACGAAGCTTTCATAATCCGTTGGAAGAGGAATATCATACTTTTCAAAAAGATCTTTGTTCACTACAAAGCCATGGGCATCTGCACACACAGGAAGCCAGTTTACGCTGCCATCCTGATTTCTGAAACTGTTAAGGTATGTATCATAGACAGCACCTGCAGCATTAGTTGTGGAAAGATCCATCAGACTGTCTTTCAGAGGACTTGCATCATGGAGGGAAAACCGGCAGCAGGTTATAATATCCGGCAATCCACCGTTTTCGTTCAGAAAACGATAGAAATCCAGATCATTATTGCCTACTACAAATTCAATGTTGATATCCGGAAGCTGTTCCTGGATGTATGGTGCGTATTTTTCATACAGATTTGTAGTCCATAGATACACTGTGATAGTTTCCGCGTCTTCTTTTTCCGTACTTTTCCTGCCGCAGCCAGACAGAAGTGACATGACTGTCACCATCACCAAAAGTACAGAAACTAACTTGTTCCATTTTTTCTTTTTCATTATAACTTTTCCCTCTGATTGTGTTTTACTAACTCATTGATCACTTTTACTAATAATTTCCCATCAACAGGCTTGGCAATATGTTCATCCATTCCTGCTTCCTTTGCTCTCATTTTGTCCTCAGTGAACGCGTTTGCTGTCATGGCAATGATCGGTATCACTTTTGCATCCTCTCTGTCCAGAGAGCGGATCATCTTTGCTGCTTCATATCCATTCATGACAGGCATCATAATATCCATAAGAATGACATCAAATTCTCCAGGTCTGCTTTTTCTGAATATGTCAACAGCCTTCTGTCCATTCCATGCTTTTGTCACCACAGCGCCTTCATTCTGAAGCACAAATTCTGCAATCTCCATATTCAGCTCATTATCCTCTGTCAGAAGAACATGGAGCCCCTGGATAGAAGTTTCTGTTTTTTCTTCCGTTTCAGTCCTGTCCTTCATATCTGCATCAATCTGGAATGGAATCCGAATCACAAATGTAGTCCCTGTGCCTTCTTTACTTTCAAAGGAAATGGTTCCGCCCATTTTCACCACCAGTTTTTTTGTAATTGGCATTCCCAGTCCTGTTCCGGCGAATTTTGTGCGGCTTCCTGCATGTTCCTGTGCAAATGGTTCAAAAATGCGTTTCTGGAATGCCTCTGCCATTCCGATCCCGGTATCTCTGCAGACAAATTCCAATGTGGTCATTGCTGTCTGTTTCGATGGGATTTCCCGACAGCTGATATAGACATATCCGTTTTCTTTGTTATATTTCACCGCATTGGACAAAATATTCATCAGAATCCGTTTCACATGCACCGGACTTCCAATAAGATTCCAGTGTGTAACTTCTTTCTTTTCCCAAAGGATCCGGATATTCTGCTCTGCAGCCACCTGTTCGATCACACCCAGTATTTCCTCAGAAATACTGTTCAGATTAAATGGGATTTCTTCCAAAACCACTTCATCTGACTCCAGCTTGCTCATGTCCAGAACTTCGTTTACCAGTTCCAGCAGCAGATGGGATGCCTCTTTGATCTTTGCTCTGCATTCCGTCTGTTTCTCCATATTATCTGCATAATGGTCTGCCACATTGATCATGCCGCAGATTCCATTGATCGGTGTCCGGATATCATGGCTCATCCTCTGCAGAAACTCGGTTTTTGCCTCATTGGCTGCTTCTGCTTTTTTTGCTGCTCTTAGAAGTTCTGTTTTATATTTTTCATCTTTTTCCTGTTCCTGTTTCCGGTGTGCCAGATCCGCTCTGTAACCCCAGAAGCAGAATATACCGAATATGAGTAAATAAAGAAAAACGACAGCTGTTACACTTAGTGGCAGGTTATGGAATACTTCCGTATCCGGAAGATAGGCATAAATATAATAATCCCGCTGCTTCAGCATGATTCCGTAACCTCCGGTTCCTTCATTTTTTAAATGAAAAATATGCTGACTGTCTGTATGCTCTTTCATTGCCTGGACAACCTGGTTGCCGGCAGTATCCTGTCCCAGCAGGCTTTCATCGTTGCTGGCAACGATGGTTCCCTTGTCTGCAACAATAATCGTTCCATCTTTCTGAGTGCTATAGCCATTTAAAAGGTTCTGTATTGTCAGGGTATAATTTCTGACAAATTCCGGAGATGTATAATAATAGATTGCAACCATACCCGTCCCATCTTTTCTGGCACAGGCTGCAATATCGATTCGCGATCCGTCTTCTCTGGAAATCCGTTCCGAATAAGATCTTTCTTCATATCCGGTAAAATCCATGATAATGTCTTTTTGCAGATAATCTGTGATCTCATTGGTCAGAGCCTCATCCATGCTGTATTTGCAGACTGTCTTTCCCTCTGCATCCAGCACAAGGATACCATCCACCCAGAGGGTCTGCAGATTTTCTTTCAGAAACTCCTGGCTTAGCCGGCCGCCGTTTTCTGTTTCCATGTCGATATTCGTACTCATCTGTCTGGCACTTTCAATGGCGCGGAGGAGACTTTTAGATTCCGAAGCTTCATTATAATGGGTGTAGGTGGAACACTGCACTTTGACATAGTTTACAGTTTTCACCATCCTGTTCTCTGCTTCCTTTTTCTCTGCCTGAAAAAAGTAATACAGGGAAGTTGCAGTCACACAGATTCCAAGCAGAATGCCGAATATCCAGAATCGTTTTACTTTTATTCTTCTCCTAATATCCAAGATCATCCACCTCCAGATACTTCTGGGGATCATCCAGATATTTTTTAATGATTTTCAGGGATGTGCCATCCTGACGCATTTCTTCCAGCGTCTGATCCATCTGCTCACAGATTCCTCTGTCATCCTCTTTTGCAAAAGCAACACCTATCCCGACCACCATCAGCGGATCTTCCAGAATACGGAAGCTTGCATCATAATCCTTCATGTACTGGACAATGGATTCCTCATGTGCAGCAACTGCATCTACATATCCTTTTCCCAGAAAGGTATAGATCAGTTCCCTGTGCCCAAGACTGATCAGATTGCCCAGTTTGGGGATCCTTTCATCTGTCCGGTTCAGAAAGATGCCTTCCGGTTTGGTTGTGGACTGGACGGCAAGGTTCTTTCCCTCCAGATCACTTAGTTTATAGATATCACTGCTCTCATTTACAGCAACTACCTGGCGGCTTGCTATGTAGGGTCCTGCCCAGCGGTAATCGTCAAGGCGTCCTTCCATGGAAAAACAGCCCATAATACAGTCAATCTCTCCGCTTTCTACCAGTTCTTTTTTCTTCTCCCAGTTGATCTGGACAACATCCACCTGATAACCCATTCTTTTAAAAGCTTCTGTAGCCAGTTCCACATCAATTCCTGTGGGAATCCCATCTTCATTCAGATAATTGTATGGCGGATAACTGTCACTGCCCAGGGTGATGACGGGCTTTTCCCTTTCTTTTTTAGTGATATTTGTGTTTTTACACCCTGCCAGGGCAGTTGCTAAAATTCCCACAAGCAGAATGCCTGCAATCACCTTTTTCCCTTTCATCTTTTCTCCATTCCTGCTATTCTTTTCTATTTTTTCTCAAATTTAACCGAATCAGGTAAGTCCCCTGCGGAGGTTGCGAATATCCGCTTGAAGACAAAAAAAAGTTCCTTGTAAAAAATTTTACAGGAACTTTTTCCATAATGCCCATTTAACATTTACCTTTTTTATTACTGAGGCATGATGCAACCGGCTGGCATGGCCAGATTTCAATCTGACTTTAGCTCCTTCTGGCTTTGCGCTCCGGCTTTTCAACCGGTTTGCCAATAAATGCCATAAAAAATTTTTTTTATTATAGCACTCATACTATATCATGTCTATAAGAAAATATGTTACTGTTCACAGCAACACGCTTCGCGGGATATTGCCAGTGAACAGTAACGAAAATATACCTCTTAACATACAAATCCAGCTTCCCATCAAAACTTAAGAGAAATTTACCGGAATGAAACTCCTTCATCAACCGGCCATGATTTTCTAAGTGCCCCATAGGAGATCAGAAAATTCGCAAGCCATCCGGCCGGTACAGCAAGCCAGACAAATGCAATTCCATAACGCGGTGCAAAAATCAAGGCAACTGACAGCCGAATGGCAAGGTTTACCATATTGGCAATGAGAAACGGCCGCATAATTCCAAGTCCACGAAGAACTCCATCTGTTGCCATCTTAATACCCATAAAAATAAAGAAATATCCCAGCCATTTCATATAATCCCCGGACACCTGATATGCCAAAGCGGTTCCATCTTTTCCAAGGAATAAGGAAGAAATTGGGGTGTGCAGTGTTTCAATGACTATGAAAGCAAGGACTGCGAAACACAGATCTAACACCAGTGCAGCGTGATATCCTTTTTTAATACGTTCAATTTTCTTTGCTCCAAGATTCTGGGAAACATAGGGCGAAACCGCATTTCCAATGGATACAAATATCAGTGAAAAAACATTCTCTACTCTCATGGTTGCCGCATAACCTGCCAGCGCCTGTGTACCGAAGGGATTTACAACCGCCTGTACGATCATCATACCAATTGACACTGTGGATTGCTGAAGAACCGATGGTACTGCAATACGAAGCATGGAATGTAACTCCTGCCTGTCAAACCAGTTAAAGCGGCTTTTATATCGACGCATCCGGTTAAAGAAAATCAAAAGCGAAAACACTGCGGAAATCCCCTGCGCAATGAGAGTTGCAAGGGCGGCACCGAACACACCCAGCCCTAAACCTGCCACCATCCAAAGATCCATAACAATATTCAAAACAGAAGAAAATATCAAAAGGCCCAACGGAATCTTCGATTCACCGATGGAATTGAACATCGTTGAAAGGATATTGTACATAAACAGAAAGGGAAATCCCACAAAATAAACACGCAGATACAGTACCGCTTCATCCAGTATGTCAGCAGGTGTTTGTAATAAACTCATCATAAAATGAGAAAAAACAAAGCCAAAAACCCCCAGAAGTATACTCAGAATCAGAAAACTGATCAACGATGTTGACACAATTGTTTTCATTTTGCTATAATTCTGAGCTCCAAAATAGCGGCTCACAAGTACACCTGCTCCTACACCGGCTCCCAAAGCCACACAGATGAAAACATTGGTCAAAGCGGCACAGGCTCCAACTGCCGCAAGTGCAGAGGATCCCACAAACTGACCGACGATAATGGAATCAGCCATATTATATACTTGTTGAAAGAAGCTGCCCAGAATCATAGGCATTGCAAAAACAGTCAGTGCTTTAAGAGGGGCATCTGTGATTAAATATTCGTCTTTTGACATTCTCATTTTTCTCCATCAATTCCTGCTTTTTATCCGAAATCACAATTGTATTTTCAAAATGTAAGTTTAAGATTTCGTTACGCAACAATTATATGTAGTTACAGCAAATAAGTCAAGCTGCTGTTTACTTTTAGTAATATAAATGATATGATATTTGATATTGAAAAAAGCTGCTATCAGATGGATATTATTTTATATTATTTTACAGGAGGGAACTTATGTACCTGGACGGTTTAGATGAGCTGGATCAGAAGATTATCCGGCTGCTTATAGAAAACGCACGTATCTCTTACTCTGATATCGGTGAAGAAACCGGTATTTCCAGAGTGGCAGTAAAAGCCCGTATCCAGGCTTTGGAGAAAAGAGGCGTAATCGAAGAATATACAACAATTATTAATCCGCAAAAAATCAGTGGTGCTGTATCATGTTATTTTGAAATGGAAACAAAACCGGAGCATCTGTCGCAGGTAACAGATATATTGTACAAAAATGATACGGTCACACAGATTTACCGTGTCACAGGAAGAGACAGGCTTCATGTACATGTCGTTGCTTCATCAGGTGATGAAATGGAATACTTCCTGCACAATGTCATTGATACACTGCCTGGCATTATCAGCTGCAGTTGCAATATGATCTTATCACGCATTAAAGATATTAAAGGATTACGGCTATAAAAG
>SKET01000650.1_pt1 | contig 27303 bp, 16 predicted proteins | sample 4841461 | NCBI WGS metagenome assembly SKET01 (sample SAMN11008802, study PRJNA524170) | human gut metagenome | biome: Human fecal sample; material: Feces; isolation source: fecal sample from pouch patient p5 | host: Homo sapiens | place: Israel: Tel-Aviv | collected 2014-02-13
TGCCCAACAGATTGATGTTCGGGCCATTAATAATTTGTATTCTCATCGCCGTAGTCCTGCTTTTTTAATACCTTTGTATCCAAAGAACAATATTTCAGGCTACAAAGGTAGAAAAAAGAAATGGAAATCAACGAAAAAAACAAGAAGAAGGAGCAACAAGCACTGATAATCAGAAAGTACCAGCAGTACCTCAAGCTGGAAAAGTCTTTATCCCCCAATACATTGGACGCTTATCTGACCGATCTGGATAAACTGATGAGTTTTCTGACTCTGGAAGGGATAGATGTTCTTGAAGTATGCCTGTCCGATCTCCAGCGTTTCGCTGCGGGATTGCATGACATCGGCATTCATCCTCGTTCTCAGGCACGCATTTTATCCGGCATCAAGTCCTTCTTCCGTTTCCTGATTATGGCGGATTATCTGGAGGCTGATCCCAGCGAACTGCTGGAAGGTCCCAAGATAGGATTAAAACTCCCCGAAGTGCTGACCGTAGAAGAGATCGACAACATCATCTCCTCCGTAGACCGCAGCAAAGCCGAAGGACAGCGCAACAGAGCTATTCTGGAAACATTATACAGCTGCGGACTCCGTGTATCCGAACTTGTCAGCCTCAAATTATCCGATCTCTATTTTGATGAAGGCTTCATCAAAGTAGAAGGCAAAGGAAGCAAGCAACGTCTTGTTCCCATTTCCCCCCGTGCCATTAACGAGATCAAACTTTATTTCTTGGACCGCAACCGGATAGAAGTTAAAAAAGACTATGAAGATTTTGTGTTTGTCAGCCAGCGGAGAGGCAAATCACTTTCCCGGATTATGATCTTTCATATGATAAAAGAATTAGCACAAAATGCGGGTATCACCAAAAACATCAGTCCGCACACTTTCCGACACTCCTTTGCCACTCATTTACTGGAAGGTGGCGCCAATTTACGGGCCATCCAGTGCATGCTCGGCCACGAATCGATTGCGACGACCGAAATTTATACCCATATCGACCGAAACATGCTTCGCAGCGAGATTATCGAACATCATCCCCGAAATATCAAGTACCGGAAAGAAAAAGAGTCGGGTTTTCATTAAATTATGATAAAAACCTCCTGCTAACTACATAATTATATTAAGAATTAATATCTTTGCGATGTTTTTCCTTTATTAGGATTGAAAAGGGGTTATAAATATGACGATATTTCAATTACAAACATTTAATTTATACCTAAAATGATCAAGAAGTTGTATTTGCCTTTACTTATGGCATTGGTTGTTGCATTGTCATCATGTAGCAACAAAATGGGTGCACTGTCATCTGATTACTTCACTACGACTCCTCAGGTACTGGAAGCTGTAGGTGGTAAAGTTCCTGTGACTATCAACGGAAAGTTCCCTGAAAAGTATTTCAAAAAGAACGCAGTTGTTGAAGTAACTCCGGTTCTGAAATGGGAGGGTGGACAAGTTAAAGGACAGCCTGCCGTATTCCAGGGTGAAAAAGTAGAAGGTAACGACCAGACTATCTCTTACAAGATGGGTGGTAATTACACGATGAAAACTACATTCGACTACGTTCCTGAAATGGCAAAATCTGAACTTTACCTTGAGTTCAACGCAAAAGTCGGAAAGAAAACAATCGCTATCCCTGCTGTAAAAATCGCAGACGGTGTGATCTCTACTTCTGAATTGATTAACAACACTTTGAGCAGTGCTAAACCGGCTTTGGGTGACGACGCTTTCCAACGTATCATCAAAGAAGCACACAACGCTAACATTATGTTCCTTATCCAACAGGCTAACATCCGCTCAAGCGAATTGAAGACTGCTAAGGAATTCAACAAAGAAGTTGCTAATGTAAACGATGCTGAAAACAAGAAGATCAGCAATATCGAAATTTCTGCTTACGCTTCTCCCGATGGTGGTGTGAAGTTGAATACAGGGTTGGCTGAAAACCGTGAAGGTAACACAACCAAACTGATCAACAAAGACCTGAAGAAAGCTAAAATTGAAGTTCCGGTTGATGCTAAATATACTGCACAGGACTGGGAAGGTTTCCAAGAACTGGTTTCTAAATCAAACATTCAGGATAAAGAATTGATCCTTCGCGTTTTGTCTATGTATCAGGATCCTGAACAAAGAGAAACTGAAATTAAGAACATCTCTTCTGTTTACAAAACTTTGGCTGACGAAATTTTGCCGCAATTGCGTCGTTCTCGTTTGACTTTGAACTATGAAATCATCGGTAAGTCTGACGAAGAAATCGCTAATCTGGCTGCAACAGATCCGAAACAGTTGAACGTAGAGGAAATTCTGTACGCTGCTACACTGACTAACGACCCGGCTAAGAAAGCTGACATCTATACTAAAGCTTCTCAGCAGTTCCCGAATGACTATCGTGCATTCAACAACTTGGGTAAACTGGCTTATCAGGCAGGTGATCTGGACAAAGCTCAATCATACGTGAAGAAAGCAGAAAGCATTAAATCTGCACCTGAAGTAAACATGAACTTAGGTCTGATCGCTCTTGCTAAAGGTGACAAAGCTGCTGCTGAATCTTACTTAGGCAAGGCTGCCGGTGCAAAAGAACTGAACGAAACACTGGGTAACCTGTACGTAGCTCAGGGACAATACGAAAGAGCAGTTAACGCATTTGGTGATACTAAAACAAACAGTGCTGCTTTGGCACAGATCCTTGCTAAGGACTACAACAAAGCTAAAAACACATTGGCCGGTATCGCAACTCCGGATGCTTACACAGACTACCTGATGGCTGTTCTGGGTGCAAGAACTAACAACACTTCTATGCTGACAAGCAGCTTGAAGAGTGCTGTAGCTAAAAACCCGGCTCTGGCTAAGAAAGCTGCTACAGATCTTGAGTTCGCTAAATATTATACGAATGCAGATTTCATGAGCATCGTAAAATAAGCGAGACTTCATTGAGCAAAACATAAAAAAGAGAGTTGTCCGTCACACAAATGACGGACAATTCTTTTTTTTTATCCACAAAACCCTTACTTTCGCAAAAAAGAATGAAGAATGAGAAAGATAGGGCTTCTATTTATTACCATATTTTGCTTGCTTGCATGCAAAAACAACAGTTCCAGGATCAGTTTGGAAGGCGAGATCAAGGGATTGACTAATGACACACTCTACCTGTATGGGACAGATGCTTTGTACGATCGTATAGATACGATTTATGCAGAGAAAGGCAAGTTCAGCTACAACCTCAATATCGATTCTACAGTAATTGACACACTGACTACAGCCGTACTCCTGATAAACGGTCATGTAGAGTATCCTGTTTTTTTGGATAAAGGAAATCAAATTACGATCAAAGGAAATATTGATGATCTCAGCTATCTGGACATAAATGGCAATGAACCAAATACGAGTTTGAGCCTTTTTATGAAAGAACAAAGAGGCTTAGGCAGTGCATCAGACAAAATGATGCAGGAGAAGGCCGAAACATTTATCCGCCAACACAACTCTTCATTGGCAAGTGTTTATCTGCTGGATAAATACTTTGTACAGACTCCGCAACCAGACTATATCAAAATAAAAGAAATAGCTGAGGCTATGACAGGTGCACTCCTCGACCGCCCGTATATCGAGAATATCAGCGACTACATCGATCAATTGGAAAAAGTGACTGTCGGGAAATCTGCTCCTTACTTTAGTTTACCCAATGAAAAAGGCGAGAAATTATCACGTTCTGCCGAGAGATTCAGAAATAGATATCTCCTGCTTAATTTCTGGGCTTCATGGTGTGATCCGCAACCTGAAGCCAATGCAGAATTAAAAAGACTGAATAAGGAATATAAGAAAAACAAAAATTTCGCAATGTTGGGAATATCACTCGACATAGATAGAGAAGCATGGGAAACAGCCATTAAGAAGGATACTTTGAGCTGGGATCAAGTATGTGATTTTACAGGACTTAGTTCGGAAACAGCCAAACAATATGCCATACTGACGCTCCCTACTAATATACTGCTCTCTCCCACCGGCAAAATTCTAGCAAGAGATATCCAGGGAGAAGCGCTTACCGATAAGCTGAAAGAATTACTAAAAACGGAAGAGAAAAAACCAGGGAAATCTATCCGCTAAACCGAGTTACTAACCTAAAATCATTGAAAACACGTGCTAATAAAAGTATTCGGAGCGGCTGTACAAGGCATTGAAGCAACCCTCATTACAATAGAAGTCAACAGTTCACGAGGATGCATGTTCTACATGGTAGGTCTTCCTGATTCAGCCGTTAAAGAAAGCCATCAGCGCATTCTGTCCGCCTTACAAGTGACCGGCTACAAAATGCCAACCAGCAATATAGTCATTAATATGGCTCCGGCAGATATTCGCAAAGAGGGTTCATCCTATGATCTCCCCCTGGCCATTGGCATGCTTGCAGCCGGCGAAACAATCTCATGCCAGAAGCTATCACGTTACATAATGATGGGTGAATTAAGTCTTGACGGAACTATCCAACCCATCAAAGGAGCCTTACCTATAGCCATCAAAGCACGCGAAGAGGGATTTGACGGATTAATCGTACCTTCACAAAATGCACGGGAAGCGGCGGTAGTCAATAATCTGTCAGTATATGGAGTAAATAATATACAGGAAGTAATTGAGTTCATCAATGGTAAACGTGAACTGACACCAACCATAGTCAATACCCGTGAAGAATTTTATGCGTGTCAGAGTGATTTTGAATACGATTTTGCAGATGTAAAAGGCCAAGAGAACGTTAAACGGGCACTTGAGGTAGCGGCGGCAGGAGGACACAATTTAATTATGGTAGGAGCCCCCGGAAGTGGTAAATCAATGATGGCCAAAAGATTACCTTCCATACTCCCCCCCTTATCCTTGGGAGAAAGCCTTGAAACAACCAAAATACATTCGGTCGCTGGTAAATTAGGACGCAATTCCTCTCTGATATCTCAGCGGCCTTTCAGGGACCCGCATCACACCATCTCACAAGTAGCGATGGTAGGAGGAGGCAGTTTCCCACAACCGGGAGAGATCAGCCTAGCACATAACGGGGTACTCTTCCTGGATGAACTCCCGGAATTTAATCGTAGCGTGCTCGAAGTATTGCGTCAACCCCTTGAAGACCGGCGTATAACCATTTCACGAGTGAAAAGCACTATTGACTATCCGGCCAGCTTCATGTTGGTAGCCTCCATGAATCCGTGTCCTTGTGGCTACTACAATCACCCGACAAAACCATGTGTCTGCAATCCGGGACAAGTACAAAAATACCTGAATAAAATATCCGGCCCCCTGCTGGACCGAATAGATATCCAAATTGAAATAGTTCCCGTACCATTTGAAAAGATTTCAGACCGGCAACAGGGAGAATCCAGCGCTGCCATTCGCCAAAGGGTAATCAAAGCCCGCCAGAAACAGGAAGAAAGATTTTCCGGCTATCCGGGAACTTATTGTAATGCCCAGATGACCAGCAAGCAACTTTCTTCTTTTGCACAACCTGACACGAAAGGGCTATTACTGCTAAAGAATGCCATGGAACGCCTGAATCTTTCAGCCCGTGCCTATGATCGTATCTTAAAAGTATCCCGCACAATAGCTGATTTGGAAGAAAGCGAACAAATACAACCCAGCCATTTGGCAGAGGCAATCAGTTATCGGAATTTAGATCGGGAAAATTGGGCCGGGTAACGTCAAGAATAAAAGCATTATGAAAAAGAGCTTTCTTATTATACTCTGTTTAGCTTTACTATCTTGTGTGACCGGATGTAAAGATTCAACTCAGACTTTACTCAAGAAGTCTGTAGAAATGGAAGGTATTTCTACAGACAGTATGCTATTTTATCTTCAACAAATACAGTCCCCCAATCACCTGAATGACAAACAACGGGCAGAATACTGCTTTCAATTGTATAAAGCCACATTGTGGAAAACCCAAAAGCCCAAAGATTCACTATTAAAAGTCTGTATCCCACTTTTCCTACATGTTGGAGATACTGCCCAATGGTTGCAAGCCCAACTGGAACAGGCCAATAGTTTCTTTTATAAAGATCAGCCGGATTCTATTTTACATTCTACCCGGGAGCTTCGGGACAAAACAGAGTATATGACTCCCACCCAACAAAGATATTACTATAACATACAAAAATTCACCTATTTCAATCAAAAAAAGTATCCAGAAGCACTAAAATTGGCTAATAAGGTGTTGGCCCTGAATAACCCTTCTAATGACACTCTTTCTTTATTTTATGATCATCGGACCCAATTGGAAATATTAAGAAAAATGGGAAAGACCGATGAAGTCATAGAAGGGTATTACAAAATGTTGGAATGGTTTGCTCCTTCCAAAGAATATCATTATCTAACTTACACCATAGCCGAAGACATCGTAAACTATTATCTAGGACAGCAAGACTTCGACAAGGCACTGGAATCTGTGCAAAACCTCCGCCTGTATCGTCGCAATCGCTATGATATACCTTACTACCAATTGATCCGAGGTCAAATATTCCAGTCCCTGCATCAATTGGACTCGGCCGGATATTATTATAAACAGGCAGCTACCTCAACTTCACCCTATATCGCCATTGAGGCTACCTCACGTTTATACCAGCTGACAAATGCGACCCAGCAACCGGAACAGGCATATTATCTGGCTAAAACAGAAGATATACTATATAAAGACCTCACATCAAACCTCAAAGCAAAAGAAACCACCAGAAAATATAATGAAGTAAAGCTCCAGAACGAACTCTATCAACTACGCCTTACCCAACAAGAAAAAGAGCTGTGGATGATGGGAATAGCAGTTATTTTATTACTTATAGCTCTACTAATACTCTTTTTCTATCATCAAGAAAAGAAAAAAAGACTAGTATCGGAACGAAGGCTACAAGCAGAACAGGCCGGAGAGGAAGCTCGTCGGCTACAACATGAAAATGAACTATTACATAAAGAAGCCGAATTAAGTGCACTGCGCGAAAAAGAGATCATCATGCGCAACAAAGAAAGCGAGATGCGTGAAGCTTTGTTCCGTCATATTTCTTTCCTTCAGAAACTTCCTTCTCTCCACATCGAGAACTCTACAGATGACAATCCGAATAGGAAGAAAATTACTGTAAGCGATGCAGAATGGTGTGAAGTGAAGCAAGCGGTAAATGACGCATTTAATAATTTTGTTGATCGTCTGCAAGAAGATTATCCGCAACTCAATGAAAAAGATATCTGCTTTTGTTGCCTGGTAAAGATTAACGTGAACATACAAGATCTATCGGATATCTATTGCGTCAGCAAAGCGGCCATAACCAAACGCAAATACCGAATTAAAACAGAAAAGATGCATATTTCTGACGAAACTCTCAGCCTGGATGCCATTCTTCAAAACTTCGGATAGTATTTGTCCGCCTATCCGAAGAGGCTATATTTACATAACCATTTATAAAACAACAATTTAAACCATATTCATACAATCATTCTTGTCCGCCTGTTTTTTTGCCTTCTCTTACCTTAATATCTAATTTTGCTGTTACAAAACGCGTTTGATTATTCATCTAATTATTTATGCTTATGAAAACAAGAATGATCTATCACAGTTTGGCAATCTGTTGTCTATTGCCTGCTTTTGCTTTTACAACCGGTGAAAACGACCCATTTATCAAATCGCCTACTGTTGCCAAACTAACAAATACCCCTAACGGTCCGCTAATCAGTTGCGATCTGAAGGCACTAAAAGATACTGTAAACTTCCCATTGAGCCAGTTAACAGAAGAATTACAGATTGTAAAATTAGACAATCGGGACGAAGCACTTATTGGCGGCTGGATACGAACAACCGTCGGAGAAAAATATATTTTAGTGAGCAATAACAAACAAACTCCTTATAAACTATTCGACCGGACAGGTAAATTTATCACCAATATCGGATCTTATGGACAAGGCCCGAATGAATATCTAAACACTTATGCCGAACAACTGGACGAAGCCAATAATCGCATCTATATCCTACCCTGGCAAAGCAGCAAGATATTGGTATTCGACTTGAAAGGTAATGCATTGGATCCTATCCCCCTGTGCCTGAGAGTTCCTAAAGGAAAATTCCGGGTAAACACAGCTAAGTCAGAAGTCACAGTCACAGTCCTGCCATTCCCTAAATGGCCGGCAGTAGTCTGGACACAAGATTTAAAGGGTAAACGTAAAAACTTTGTAGCACCGGGAAGCCTTGCCATGCCACAAGACTTCAGTAACGAAGTGTCAATGGGGAATAACACAGCTGCCTACGATGTGATGTTAATGAAAATCATGCCACAACCAAGTGTAGATACCCTCTACCATTATAATGCCGCCAGCAACAAACTGGAAGGACGTTTCACCGTCAAGTATCCTTCAAATGATAAAATCCCCTGGCATGCATATTATGAAATCCCTAAATATTTCATCGGTGATGTCTCTTTCCCAATACAAATAGACGAAAGTACATTCTCCGGCTCTAAACCGGCTTATTACATGGTTGACAAAAAAACATTGCATGGCAATTATGTGCGGCTTTACAACGATTTTATCAGTACCCCGAGTCAGACGATCTATCCTTCGTTCAACAATGGATATTATGTCACTAATATGGAGCCTATGGCATTGAAAGAGATACTAGAGAAAGAAGTAAACAAAAAAGGACTGACCGCAGATAAAAAGAAAAAGGTACAGAACTTGATCAAGACGTTAAATGACAATGACAATAATATTGTAATGTTCGCCAAACTGAAACAATAACAAGATGGTTTATAGAAAAATCTCCCTATAGAAGAATTTTTATTTTTAGATACAGAAGACCGGTAATATTCCTAATAGAACGTTACCGGCCTCTGATCGTTTCACTTATTACTCTTTATTTCCGAAAAAACTGTTCTGCACGTCCCGGTGAAAATAGTTCCCATAAAGAAGCTACTGTCCAACCCGGAGCAAATATATCATTATAATATCCTTTCCCGTTTTTGCCATAATCCCAATTGGTATGTTGCACTACCTCAGGATAATATCCGCACTTAGCCACTCCACACAGATGCCCTTCATAAGGGAGTAACTGACGCATTGAAGTACTGATTACTTCGGCAAACTGTGAGAAACGAGGTTCGCTATACTCTTTGGAAAGCCAATTTAGTATAGAAGCAAATTCAAAGATAAACACATCGATGTGATTGTTTTCCACAGATACATTGCCCCATCCGCGCGTCTTGAGCCCAATATCTCCCAACATCTGTCCGGGCGCAAAAGGTACATCCCACAAATAATACCATGACAAAGCAAAATAAGCTGCTTTTTTTGTCAATCCCGTATAGTGTTCACGTTCTTTGCCCTGACTTACCAAAGCTAAATAATAAGTAGCTGTAGCCGCATATAAAGAGGCCTCTTTATCCTCACAGTTTGCATCAAGAGTAGACGAAAAATAATCCGATTTAGAGATTAATTCTTTCTCCAGATATTCGGCGGTCCGTTTAGCACTTTCCAGATAACGTTTATCCTTGAAATATTTATACCCCATCACTAAAGGCAGAGTAGCCGATGGTGTACTTCCGCCACTCTTATCTACAATAGAAAGATCATCCTTAAATTTACGGGGAAAACTTCCTTCCGGATTTTGCAACTGCAGGAATACATCAAGCATTTTACGTACCTTCGCTTCCCACTCAGGATGTTTACGTCCGTTTCTTTTCTCAAAATCCAGATAATGAAATATAGCATAAATACCTTCGGACTGACGCCGAATGCTAAATACCGTCTCCTCATAACCGGTACGGTAGTCAACGAACTCTTTGAAAAAACCTGCAGGAGAAAACCCATTCACCAAATAAGTATCAAAGACTTTCGCTGCATTCTCTTTTAAATCAGCCCGATTATTCTTCCAGCCATATTCCCAGGCATTAAATGCGTTCAGCAAAACTCGTCCCACAAAACCAACCTCTGCCGAACCTGTATTTTGGCAATCATCAGTACGCATATGTACCCCTGAATTATAGTTCAGAGGACGATCACCTACAAAACTCTCAATAAAAAAATGGCTAAGAATCTCTTTAGTATAATCAGGAGTATAATCCGTTTCCACAGGTTTCGGTTGAAAAGTATCATAGCAATATTCCCAAGTATGACTTACAAACTCGGCAAAATCCTCCCCTTTTCCTTCATGAATTTCCCAGGTTAGTGAAATACTCTCTCCTTTCTTTAATAGTTGGAAAGCAGTGACTGAAGGTGCAAGTGTAAGTTTACGAATATAGGTTTTTGGAGCCTCTTTATACGGAAAACCAAATGCCAAAGCAGCCGTTCCATCCAGATTTTCAAATCCGGTGAAACCGAGTGAAGTAGTTCCCGAAAGAATCACCTCACCTTCCTTATGAGTACTCAAAGCGTCCTGAATATATTCTGCCCGGCGGACCACAGTCATGTATTTCTTTTGTTTTTCATCAAAAAGACCGGTCAAAGGCGTGCTCAATCTATCTTCACGCACTACCCAGCTATCGGAAGTATGAAACGATGGAGCCTCTTTAGGTGAACGTAAATTACGACGATACCAGAAACCTGGCAAATAAAACTGGCAATCATCATGACGAAAATCCGTTCTGATTCGCTCTTCAAAATTGAAGTACACATCTTCCATAGCCGTCAGAACCACCGTTACCTGCTGTTTATCATCCACAGTTGATATCTGCTGAAAGATAGTTACCGGTATTTTCTCTTTTGCTTTCCACTCATAATCGAAATAACTATCCGATAGTTTACTGAGAGTAAGCGGATATTCCACAGCCGGATTCCCCGGGACTTTAAGTGCCAAAGAAGCTTGTGACTTTTCCGGAGAATAATTAGCTGCCCCTGCAGTTCCAGAAAAAGCTACTGCCAGACACACCATTGTCTTTAAAATCATTTTCATAAGGGTCTTTTCATTTTAGTAATTTCTATTTGTCGAATGATGATGACAAAGTTACCCTAACCGGCAGTTCTTTTATAAAACAAATAACCCAATTAATGACAAAAATGTCCTAAACACATAGATTCATAACAATATCCGACCTTTTTTTAGCATTACCCTATAAAGTCCTTTGGAAGTACCCCGAATTGTTTCAAGAAACATTTAGAGAAATAAGAAGGCGAATTAAATCCCACTGTATAACAAATTTCATTGACGCGACTCTTGCCCTCTTTCAGCAATTGTGCCGCTTGCTTTAAGCGTTCCAAACGGAGGTACTCATTCGGGCTTAAGTCCAATACACCTTTAATTTTTCGATAGAAGCTGGATCGACTCATCTTCAATGCATCTGCCATATCTTCCATGCTGAACTCCGGATTATGCAGATTAGCCTGAATAATATCATTCAACTTCCATATAAACTCTTCATCGGCTTTGGTCAAAGCCATCGTATTGGCTGCCACAAAGGGTGACTTCGCAAAAGTCTGACGTAACTTTTCACGATTATGAATCAGGCTGGAAATATTTGCGAGCAGATATTCCACAGAGAAAGGCTTTTCAATATAAGCATCAGCCCCCAGTTCCAATCCTTCGATTTTCGATTGAATATTAGTCTTGGCAGTTAGCAGTACAACGGGAATATGACTATAACTCAAATCTGACTTAATAGTTTTACACAGTTCAAAACCATCCATCTGAGGCATCATTACATCACTCACCACCAGATTAACATAATGATTATCTAAAACAGCAAGTGCTTCAATTCCATTCATAGCAGTTAGAACCGAATACTCCGTTGTAAGTTGCTTCCTGATAAAAGCTAACATATCCGGATTATCTTCTACCACTAGAATCATCGGTTTCTTTTCTTTCGTATCGGTTTCTTCCTGTTCCCATCCACAAGAGTTCTCCTCAACCTGTGATACGTTTTCAGCCGAGAGAGTAATTGTAGAATCTTGATTCACCGGCAAGGTCAAGCAAAAGCAATTCACCTCTTCACCCTTTTCCATCATCAGACTACCTTGATGTAATTCTGCCAAAGAACGTGATAGGGCCAACCCGATACCTGTTCCGGTAGTTACTTCATCTTCTTTATCCAACCGTACGAAAGGTTTAAAAATCTCCTCTTTCATTGTATCAGGAATCATCTCCCCATCATTAAAAGTTCGTATGTGAAATACTTTTTCGTCTGTTTCCAAAGAAATCCGGAGATAAGTAGAGGCATATTTCACTCCATTATTCAGCAAGTTACTGATTATTTTTGTCAAAGCTTCCTGATTGACATCCGCCATAAAGCACTCCTGTGGAAGTTCTAATATAAAATCCAATCCTTTTTGCTTGGCCAAAGAAGTAAAACGGAGATAGGTTTCACGAAGCACTGCAACAACGTCACATTCAGTAAAGTTCAACCGGAATCCCCGTGTTTCTGTCTTTCGAAAATCCAACAACTGATTGGTAAGATTCAACAAACGCTCCGTATTCTGCTTCATGATATACAAATCCTCTTTCGTTTCCGAATCCACTTCCTTTTTCAGGATAATATTTTCCAAAGGACCTTTAATCAGGGTCAGCGGAGTTCGTATTTCGTGAGCAACGTTGGTAAAGAAATCAATCTTAGCATGATAGACTTCCCGTTCTTTCTCTTGTTCAAGCATTTCCATTTGGCGATGTTGCTTCCGATAATTCCGTCTTTTAAAGTAGAAGATGACACAGACCAGACACCCCATGAAAAATAATACATAGAAACAATATGCCCATCCGGACAAGTAGAATGGAGGAAGAATAGAAAGATGAAGTGAAGTCTCCTGTTCATTCCACACTCCGTCACTATTAGAGGCCTTTACTTTAAACACATAATCGCCATAGCCTAAATTGGAATAAGTCACCAAAGGGCTTTCTCCTATTGTCAACCAGCCTTCGTCAAAGCCCTCAAGCTTATACATCAGTTTATTCATCCTTGGAGCCTGATAACTTAGAGCAGCGATACGAAAAGAAAAAGAATTTTGATCGGCAGTGAGTACCACTTTGTCAGAAAACGTAATACTGCTCTTCAAGGGTGAATCGGTTTCTCCAACCGGCACCTCTTTATTAAACAGCAAGAAATCAGTAATAGCTACTGCCGGCACCTGCCTGTTTTCAGCGAAAGTTCGGGGATCAAATGCTACAAATCCATTAATACTACCCAAATAAATGTTACCGGCCTCATCTTTAAATCCCGAACGGTAATTAAACTGGTTGGTCGGTAAGCCATTAGCAGTAGAGAATACTTTCATTTCCATGGTTTTGGGATCAAAACGGACCAACCCATTATTTGTAGTAAGCCACAAAAAACGATCATCATCTTCCACAATCTGGTAAACCACATCATTGGGAAGTCCATCTTTCAGCCCATAGCGTGTAAATGTTTCCGTATCAGGATGAAATAGGCAAAATCCCCCACCTTGTGTAGTTAGCCATATTTGGCGATACGAGTCCTCAAAAACACTCAGCACTTTATCATATGGCAGACTCTTTTCATCCTCGGCATCAAATACATAGTTTTTCCATCTTCGTGCACTTACGTCATAACAATAAGCTCCATTGGCATAAGTTGCCAACCAAAGATTTCCATAAGAATCTTCTTTAATATCATAAACAAACTTACCATTCAACTCCGGAATGCGGTCAAAATTATCCTGAGTACGGTTGTAACGCAGTAAACCAAACAGTGTACCCAGATAAATTTCTCCGGCAGAAGTCCGACAAATAGAGAAAATGCTATTATCGTTCAACGAATGTGGAGTATGACCTTCCGTATACGTCCTCAGAACCACTCCCGTCCGTGTATCAATCACCCGAAGTCCTTTAGAGAATGTTCCCACCCACAAATGACTGCCATCCATGCACAAACCATGGATATTAGTAAATCCGGCACTTGGCTCAAAAAAGTGGAATTCTTTCGTTTTCGGATTAAAGTGATTTAATCCGCCGTCTTCCGTTCCTATCCACAAAGTACCGTCATCCGCCCGACAGAATTCACGTACCCGCTTACCATGCAGACTATTCGCTATATTCTTAGGATAATATTTTGCAAAATAGGTATATTGTCTGGGATAATAATCCACTCCTCCGAAATAAGAACCGATCCAGAGCCCTTCTTCACGATCTTTATATAAAGCATAGATAGCATTGTCTGACAAAGAATAAGAGTCATAAAGAGAAGCACGTAAATGAATGAATTGCGCTGTACGCAAATTATAAATATAAATCCCGGACTCAGTCCCTATCCACAATTCATTATCAGAATATGGCAGCAGATCACGACAAAAAATAGATTCACCACTCTCATCGATAGCCAACAGGTTACGCACTTGCCCCGAAGTCAGATTCAACTCACTCACACCTTCCTTCACAGAACCAATATACAAACAATTATAGTTTCCTTGAACTATTTTGGTGATTACTCCTCCTTCAAATTCTCTTTTACCATCTTCTGGCGATCCATAAGGATGCACAGTTGCCAGATTATCTTTGGAGTAATAAAGACCGTCACCATAAAATCCGAGCCAAAGAGTTCCACCGCTATCGAAAGTAAAACATTTGATATTGGAAGAAATCTCACTTAACGGATAATTGCGAAGTAGTTTTTGACGAGCATCGTAACAGAACATTCCCTGAGCCTCCACAGCTATCCAAACCCTGCCTTGCTTATCCCCTGCAATCATTGAAACAGAACGTTCTATCCTTGTCTTCTCCAAGCTCTGGCAATCGAATTCCTCAAAAGCCTCCTTCTCAGGATAGTAAATATATACTCCTGCATCAGTACCGACCCAAATGTTACCATTGAAATCTTCGTAAAGCGAAGTGATAAAACTGTTTCCAATGCTACGTGGATTAGCAGCATCATGCTTAAACTTACGAAAAGACAATCCATCATACCTGTTCAAGCCATCTTTGGTACCAAGCCACATGAACCCCTTCCGATCCTGCAGAATCGCATTAACCGTATTCTGTGACAAACCGTTTCGGATACTCAGGTTCTTAAAATAATAATGTTCTTCAACCGATTGCGCCTGGCAAAAGATTGTAATGAAAAAACAGGCTAAAACGCAGAATGTATTCTTCATGATGGAGTGAAAGGATTACAACTCTACAAATATAGGCCAAATGGAGTCCGAAAAATAGAATAATTATCCCAATCTATGAAAAAATAGTCCTAAATAGTCTCTTAAAGTTCTACAATCCTTTTCTGATGACAAAACAAGAGGTCTCCATTGTCATTGTGCAAATGCATACCATTGCCCTCACAATAACGGAAAAAGCTACAATCAGCACACTCTCCCTTACGGGCCCACTCACGATTACGAAATACCTGAAAACGTTTTTCCCACACTTCCATAAAATCATCTTCATAAATATTGCCCTGATGGAAATTACTGCGAATGCTGGGACACGACGAGATCGAACCATCTGCCAAAACAGAAGCTACACTGATACCTGCATTACAGGAATAAAAATGATCACGTACTTCACTTTCATATTTACCGAGAAAACCTTCACAACCATAACTCAAGTGGACACGCCCCTCTTTCCGTACCTTCTTAATGAATTCCAGGACTCCGGTAAACTCCTCGTCTGTTAGCTGGAATTCCGGATGATTGGCTGCACGCCCTACCGGAAAAATAGTAAAAATACGCCAATTACGTACTCCTATAGTGTACAGATAGGCTTTCAGCTCTTCCAGATAAGAGTAGTTTTTCCGATTGACACAAGTCACGACATCCCATGTCAGTTCCGGTTCATGCACTAACATCTTGATAGCTTCCAACGCTTTTTCATAACTATCCGGATTGCCGCGCAACCAGTTATGTTCCTCCGCAAATCCATCCAGACTGATCGTAACAGCATGCAGGCCGGCAGCCATCAGACTATCGAGCCGTTCGCGGGTCAAATACAACCCATTGGACACAATCCCCCATGGATAACCTTTGCGATAAAGAGCCATCCCCACCTCTTCAAGATCATCCCGCATCAGCGGTTCACCTCCGGTTATGATGATATTAACCTCATTAGGATTGACGTGCGGCGTAATCGAATCTACGACTTGAAGAAAATCCGCTGCAGGCATATCCTTCTGCTCCGACATTTTTCGACAATCACTGCCACAATGCTTACAAGCCAAGTTACACTGTAATGTACATTCCCAGAAAAGTTGACGCAACGGATGCAATTCCCTGAGGTTATTTCTTATCTTTAAGGCTATTTCCAACCCCAGGCGTTTGCGAAGTGACAATCGTCCAGAATTATTTTTCATTGTCTTTTGCTGTCTCCTTCTTGATTTCAATTGTTTTATCAATACTTGTTTCTCCACGGTACCAATGGCTGCCACCTGTAAATCCACCGGCTTCTACCTCGACACTATCCTTAGAATAAGTACCATTGGCATCACCATCCACATCGCGAACGATAAAACGATATTTTTTAGATGGAAACTCCGTCCTTTCAGTAGCAAAAGCTCCATCTTTATCAGTGATCAGCGTATCCGGATAACTGAGCCATTCTTTGCCATCGCCCGTATGCACAGCTCCGGTGACCACTTCTATACCCGGTACAGGTTCCTGCGTATCCGCATCAATCACTTTGCCCTTCACCCGATATTTAGCAGAAGGCATCCCATATTCTACAGGTATATCTCCACCTCCATTGTCACAAGACACAAATCCAAACAACATAAGTAATCCTGAAAGCGCCCGATTACTGTATCGTAGCCATTGTTCGTTTTTCTTTTTCATATATAGAATTCGCGTTTAAAGTCCATCTCATTTTAATAAACGCAGAAGTAAGTGTAATACTGCATCTGATATCCTTCTTTTTTATTCCGAAAGTAATGTTTATTTTTCTATGCGAATACGGGCATCAACGGCAACAACCTCCTTTTCTGTTGCCAGCAACGGATTTATATCCATTTCTTTGATTTCTGTCGCAAAACGAAGCAGCGTAGATAAGCGTACAATAATTTCTGCAAATTTATCCTCGTTTACTCCTTTTTGCCCACGAGTTCCCTGTATTATTTTATAGGCCCTGAGGGAATGAATCATCGAATAAGCCTCTTCATAAGATAAAGGAGCCAAACCGGACGAAACATCTTTCAAAACTTCCACAAAGATGCCACCCAGTCCACAGAGCACCACGTGCCCGAACTTTTCTTCATATTTAGCCCCGATAAACAACTCCGTTCCCTTCAGCATAGGCTGCACCATGATAGCACGTGCCTCAGGTATCTGCATCATGCGGTCAAACTCAAACGCCAAATGCTGTTCACCTTTAATATTGAGTACCACTCCTCCTACATCCGATTTATGAACCGGCCCCACAACCTTGGCCACCACCGGAAATCCACAGCGTCGCGCGAAAGCAAGTACTTCGTCTTTATTACCCGATACAAATTCTTCGACTACCGGAATACCGGCAGAATGAAGCAACGCCTGAACATAATGGGGTTCGATATAGCCGTTCTGCGGAATAGAATCAATAATCCTACGAATGCGGGGTACATCTACACCAAAAAGTTCAATTTCCGGAACAGCAGGTTTTGGAGCATTTATGATACGTGACAAAGCAGTTCCCAACATCACTTCATCAGCAAAGTTGACATGACCTTTCTCTAAAAAAAAGGCAACCTCTTCACCAGCCGTACGCACAGAAGGAAGAACCGGGAAAAGTGGCTTTTTACAAGTCAGCATCTTTTGATGCAATACCTCATAAGTCTCAAACATAGTCACTAATCCCGGTGTGCCGAATATGGCGAGAATCGCATCTATGTTTTCGAACTTTTCTTCACAATAATCAATGGCAATACTTAAGTGCTCGGGGGTTCCGGTTGCCAAAATATCAATCGGATTGCCTACGGAAGCCCCGGGAAAAAGCTTGCTCTTCAACTCTTCAGCGACCGGACCCTCCAGTTTAGGTACATTGAGTCCACCTTTCGAAAGAGCATCAGTCAGCATCACCCCCGGTCCACCAGCATGAGTGACAATAGCGAAATTCTTTCCTTTTAACTCAGGCAAAGTAAAAATACAACCGACGGTTGTCAATTCACCCCGCGAATAGCATCGCACTATACCGGCTTTACGAAACAAAGCTTCCACAGCTGAATCAGAACTGGCTATAGCTCCCGTATGAGATGATGCAGCGCGACTTCCGCTCTCCGAACTCCCTGCTTTAATAGCCGCGATTTTACAACCCTTACGAATCAATGAAGAGGCATGGAACAGCAGACGATCCGGATTCTTGATGCTTTCTATATAAATCAACTTGATCTTGGAGTCTTTCCGGACATCAAAATTTTCGTCCATATATTGCAATACATCTTCTACACCTATTTGCTTAGCATTACCCACCGACCACACAGAATTAAACTGAAGTCCTTTTGTCACTGCCGATTCAAGAATAAACACCGCAGTAGCGCCGGAACTGGAAATTAGATCTACTCCATGTGGATTCAGATTGGGAATGGGTTGCGTAAACACACTGTGATGCCAGGTATTCATTAATCCGATGCAATTCGGGCCAATTAATGACGCTCCATATTTATTAACAGTTTCAAGAATGCGCTCTTCCAATAAAGCGCCTTCCTGCGTTTCTTCTCCAAATCCGGCCGAAAGAATTATGAAAGCCCGCGTCTGCTTCTCTGCGGCCAGTGTTTCCACCACCTCCGGACAAAGAACTGCAGGAATAGCAAGAATAGCAAGATCTGTATCGGGTAACTCCTTTGCATCGGCAAAGGAAGGCACTCCCTGCACTTCTGTTTCTTTGGGATTGACAGCCCGAAGTTCTCCCTGATAACCACCGTTAATCAGATTCTTCAGAATAGCGCCGCCCGGCTTATGTGTATTGTTCGAAGCCCCCACTACGACAATACTCTGGGGACAGAGTAACTGAGTTGTAATCATAGATTGCATATTATACGATTATTCATTCACAAATATATTGTTTTAGAAACAACCGACAAACAAATCTCACCTAAAAGATACAAAGCAAGAAGATCTCCGAACTGGCAATATTATCAGAAAATGACTGTTTTTTCCACTACTATCCTTATATATCTCATAAAAAACAGATATTAGCAAAAGCCTCATCTGTCAATAATACACCGGCTTTCCATCCTCCAACAAGAAAGGACGCTGCATACGGCCCATATAAGTATTTCCACATACAAGAAACAAAGACCGGACAGGTACCTCTCCAAAGTCGAGCGTACGAGAATCTTTAGAAGTCACTTCTTTAACCGGTTGCCAGCCGTCTTTCCAATAATACAAAGTATATGCTTCATCACCCAACTCTAAAACCCGCTTTACATCATACGTAAGAATACCATTCAGCACAGTGGTCTGCCGGATCGGAGTAATGAAGTGAATGCTATCCGGAGTCATCACAAACGGATTCCCTGTCGGAACCAACTTTCCTTTCTTATCCGCCATCTGAAAATAAAGTAATCCGTAAGGTAACACACGGTGCAGCACACTGTTGCTTTCTACTCTTCCCTGCGACACTACTTTGAAAGCTCCACGGTTAAAAGTAGCTATATAAGCCACCGTATCCGATGTATGTACAGGTAACCGGACACTATCGGACAAATAATATTCGGCAGTTACCTCTTTCAGTAAACGATTGGCCAATTGTGCATTCCAACGGTTACGCCCTATTTTCGGCTCTGGCTGACGTTCATAGCAGACGCGCTGTACCAAAGGAGCAATCCATTGATTCCGTTCCGATTCGCGCTCATAAGGAGAAAAATAGAAAAATTTTCCATTTTCATCGGTAAAGCTGTTATAAGCATGTCCTCCATTCACTTTGCCATGGTATGGAAGAATATCAAGATTCAGGGGGATACCGACAGCACGCATCAACTGTACAGCATTCAACGCCAGATGATCACAGGTGCCCCCTCCCAGCTTTTCTATCAACTCGATAGAGAAGTCCCCCGGTATTTTGGCAGCATCATGAAGATATTTCTTTCCATGCTGTGAGTTAAAGAAGAAAACAATCTCTCTCATGGTAGCCCCTGCTCGTGCCAACGAGTCGACCGTCATTTTATAACGTGTATAATAGTAAGAACGCCATCGGTCCAAAGGCTCCTGTTTTAACCGATAAGGCAATATATTCCGACAAAACTCTCTAAAAGATAATTGTTTGCACCAAGGATACTTTTGCCAGACTTCAAAAGCCAGATCTATGTTTTCTATCAAATAGTCGGCTGTTATACACGTTAAGTCCGGCTCGGGTTCTTGTTGTATATAACAACTATCACTCTCCCGAAGCAAATAACGGATAGTTCCTTTACCAATCATATTTTCAATCAAAAAGCAGGCAGCTTTATGTTTCAACGAATCGCCTTCGTAATGCCCTAATACTTGTTGAAGTTCCTTCCGATTGTCTCCCGCCAATGTGAGAGCCTGCTCCAATGGCGCATCATGTACCGGGGTGCAAGAGAAACAGAGAAGAAGTAAAAATAATATGCCGGTAAAATGCTTCATCAGGAATCAGTCTTTAGTCTTTTAAGGTTAATAAAATGATCTCTTCCAAAGATATATCGTTTTTTGCAATTATCCGGAGAAAATACAGCCTTTTTTATCCTGGCAGAAAAATTGGCATCATCGTTTTTGTGCTTCCATACAAAAAATGGTTCTTCTTCAAATTTGGTGGTAAGTTTTCTTTTACTCATGGAATCTAATTCAGTTTTCGGAAGTGTAAGCCCTCTTTTATAGTTGACAAAAAAGCAAGTATCCCGGCTTTCACCCGCAGAGTCCATCCGTGAGGTAAAGAAGCGAATCTTAGACTAAACCATTTGAAAATCAAGACCTTAAAAAAGCAAGACTTCTATCCTTAAAAGCTTTGTTTTAACACAGAGTTAAAACTTGTTCTTTGGATGTGAATAAAAAGTTCTTTAAATGCAAAAGACTTGTTATCTGCGCACAAGAACCTGACAACCTGCAAAGGACGTTAACAATGTTAATTGAAGAAAGGTATAAGGATGAAGATACCGGTTCAGACGGTGTAAACTCACTTCCGAAACTTGAGTTATCTTATTCATCCGATGTCTGTTTTTTTCTTATTAAAGCAAGCAAAAAGGACAATTATCAACTTGAAAATAAAGAAATAAAGAATTGATCACCAAATTTGAAGAAGAACCCCAAAAAAGCATTTCGATCTTCCACCATCTGAGACGTATACAACTGATTTACAGAAGCATACTAGAACATCACGGAAGAGATCAAGCTTTCCAAAAAGACATTGCAATCAGCAATGATTGCAAGAAGATGGTCATTGCATACAGATTCCTCAATATGATAAGTATAGTAAATATTGAAAAGGAGGAAATTAATAACCTATTCACTGATGGAAATAAATTAAATTGGGAACAGGTAATAGAAGGCACTCCCAAACCTTATTATACCAAAGTACACTGCAATAATGCATATATCTGGGCCATGGCAATAGAGGGGGAAGACCCTTCAACATTCCGCTCTCGCCTGGATATCTTTGACTGGAAAGGCAATTATCTATGTAAAGCCCATCTGGACAAATGGGTTTCCTCTTTCAGCATAGACGAAAGAAACCAAACCATGTATGCTGTAACTGCAGATGACATGCTTGTTCGATACAACATCAAAGAACTACTGGACCAGCTTCCCTAACGGCTTTTCTTCTTCATATAACAGCCCCATACTCTGCATTGAATTCAACGAAGAGTATGGGGTTATTATTCAAATCATCCATCTTATTTATAAAGAATTCCTCAGAAAGTCGTTATCTTTGCACGTTCCCAAGTAGATAACAATAAATACACGCAATATATCAATGGAAAAGAACTTTAAAAGAACTACCGTCACATCGGCACTGCCGTATGCGAACGGCCCCGTCCATATCGGCCATTTGGCCGGTGTATATGTACCGGCAGACATCTATGTCCGCTATCTGCGACTGAAAAAAGAAGATGTACTTTTCATCGGAGGTTCCGACGAACATGGGGTACCCATCACCATCCGTGCCAAAAAGGAAGGTATCACTCCGCAGGATGTAGTAGACCGCTATCACTTCCTGATTAAGAAATCATTTGAAGAATTCGGTATCTCGTTTGACGTATACAGCCGTACATCGTCCAAAACACACCACGAACTGGCTTCAGACTTCTTCAAGAAGCTATACGAAAAAGGAGAGTTTATCGAAAAAACTTCGGAACAATATTATGATGAAGAAGCACACCAGTTTCTGGCCGACCGCTACATCACCGGTGAATGTCCTCACTGTCATTCGGAAGGTGCCTATGGTGACCAATGCGAAAAGTGCGGAACTTCACTGTCGCCCACTGACCTGATTAATCCGAAAAGTGCCATCAGCGGAAGCAAACCGGTCATGAAAGAAACCAAACATTGGTATCTGCCACTTGACAAACATGAAACATGGCTGCGCCAGTGGATATTGGAAGAACACAAAGAATGGCGTCCGAACGTGTACGGACAGTGCAAAAGCTGGCTCGATATGGGTTTGCAGCCGCGTGCAGTCAGCCGTGACCTCGACTGGGGGATTCCTGTTCCGGTAGAGGGTGCCGAAGGTAAAGTTCTCTACGTATGGTTCGATGCACCAATCGGTTACATATCCAATACAAAAGAACTGCTTCCCGATTCATGGGAAACCTGGTGGAAAGATCCCGAAACCCGTTTGGTTCACTTTATCGGAAAAGATAATATCGTATTTCACTGCATCGTATTTCCGGCTATGCTGAAAGCTGAAGGCAGCTATATCTTGCCGGATAATGTACCGAGCAACGAATTTCTGAATCTGGAAGGAGACAAAATATCCACTTCACGCAACTGGGCAGTGTGGTTACACGAGTATCTGGAAGACTTCCCCGGGAAACAGGACGTATTGCGTTATGTATTGACAGCCAATGCACCCGAAACCAAGGACAACGACTTTACCTGGAAAGACTTCCAGGCACGCAATAACAACGAATTGGTAGCGGTCTACGGTAACTTTGTGAACCGTGCGATGGTATTGACACAGAAGTACTTCGAAGGTAAAGTACCCGCTGCGGGCGAACTTACAGATTATGACAAAGAGACACTGAAAGAATTCTCCGATGTTAAAGCCGAAGTAGAAAAGCTGCTCAATGTATTCAAGTTCCGTGATGCACAGAAAGAAGCCATGAATCTGGCTCGTATCGGAAACAAATACCTGGCCGATACAGAACCCTGGAAACTGGCAAAGACGGATATGGAACGTGTAGGTACTATCCTGAATATATCTCTGCAACTGGTAGCCAACCTGGCCATCGCTTTCGAACCATTCCTTCCGTTCAGTTCGGAACGCTTACGCCAGATGCTGAACATGGATAGCTTCGACTGGGCAGAACTGGGACGGAACGACCTGCTTCCTGCCGGACATCAACTGAATAAGCCGGCATTATTGTTCGAAAAGATAGAAGATGCCACAATTGAAGCACAAGTACAAAAGTTGCTCGATACAAAGAAAGCAAACGAAGAGGCTAATTACAAAGCCAAACCGATCCGCGCCAATATCGAATTTGACGACTTCATGAAACTCGATATTCGCGTAGGTACTGTTCTCGAATGTCAGAAAGTGCCTAAGGCCGACAAATTATTGCAGTTTAAAATAGACGACGGACTGGAAACACGCACCATCGTCAGCGGCATTGCACAACATTACAAACCGGAAGAGCTAGTAGGCAAGCAAGTTTGCTTCATCGCCAATCTGGCTCCACGAAAGCTGAAAGGTATCGTCAGCGAAGGTATGATCCTGAGTGCCGAAAATAATGACGGCAGCCTGGCCGTTGTTATGCCCGGACGGGAAGTGAAGCCGGGAAGTGAAGTGAAATAAATAACTAAAGTAAGGGTGTATTCAGGACTCTATGAAAGGAGACCGGATACACTCTTTATTTTTACTAACGGTCAGGAGCGGAAATATAATATGGCAGAACAGTCGCTAAAAGAGAAAACAGCCAAAGGATTATTCTGGGGTGGATTCAGCAATGGCATCCAGCAATTACTGAACCTGCTGTTCGGAATTATCATCACCCGTATGCTGGATTCGACAGACTACGGTATGATTGGTATGCTGGCTATATTTACCGCCGTAGCCAACTCTATACAAGAGAGCGGATTTACGGCCGCTTTGGCCAATAAGCAGACGTTCCGTCATGAAGACTACAATGCGGTGTTCTGGTTCAGTTTTCTAATGGGTGCATCGCTTTACCTGCTGCTCTTTTTTTGTGCCCCGTTTATCGCAGCATTCTATAAGACTCCACAGCTTATTCCTCTATCCCGCTTCCTTTTCCTGGGTTTTCTGATTTCAAGTTGTGGAACTGCCCATAATGCGGTATTATTTAAAAAACTAATGGTGAAAGAAAAAGCGAAAGCAACCATTACCGCACTATTGTGTTCAGGCACCATAGGAATTGTCATGGCATACAATGGAATGGCTTTCTGGGGGCTGGCCGTACAGCAAATCACCTATATTTTCATCGCTAATGCGCTGTTATGGTACTTTTCTCCGTGGCGTCCTACTTTTTCGTTCAATTTCAAACCTATCAGGGAGATGCTTCCGTTCAGCAGTAAACTGCTTATCACCAATGTATTTCATTACATCAATGATAACATATTTTCTGTTCTGCTGGGGCGCTTTTATACCAGTCAGGATGTAGGTTACTATACTCAGGCCAACAAATGGACCAATATGGGCTTCTCACTGATCAGTAACATGATCAACGGAGTGTCTCAGCCTGTCCTGGTCGAAACCTCTTCCGATGCCATGCGACAGAAAAATATATTTCGGAAGATGTTGCGCTTCACCGCCTTTATCTCTTTCCCGGCCATGTTCGGACTGGCATTGATAGCCAACGAGTTCATCGTAATTGCCGTCACCGCCAAATGGCAGGCATGTGTACCCATCATGCAGATTCTTTGCATCTGGGGAGCATTTGTCCCCATTACTTATATGTACTCCAATCTCCTGATCAGTAAAGGAAAGTCGAATCTTTTTATGTGGAATACCATTGCACAGAGCCTGGTTCAACTCACAATGCTTCTTTGTACTATCTCACAAGGCATACTCGTCATGGCCGTGATTTATACGGTTATCAACATCGGTTGGCTACTGATATGGCATTATTTCGTAAACAAGCAGATTCACATCACCCTATGGGAAGTCATGAAAGATATCACTCCGTACCTACTGATCTCCGGAGGAGTCATAGGAACCAGCTATTTCCTCACGATCGGCTTCCATAACCTATATGTATTGCTGATTCTTAAAATAGGAATAGCCGTAAGCCTTTATGTGTTCATCATGTGGATCGGCAAATCGGTGATCTTTTTTGAAAGTGTACAATTTATCCGAAAAAAACTCCTAAAATAAGTCATGAACATCCTGATCCAACAAACCAAAGCATTTCCCCATCGTGCCAATAGCTTTTATTGGTTCTATGCGCAACTGACCGAATGGCTGACTGCACACGGAGTGGACAGTAAGCTTTACTTTTCGTACCTGGAACTGGCTGACAGCGAATTTGAGAACGGCCTCCTGTTGCCCGATCATTATTCTCAATTCTATACACCCCGCAACATCGAAGCAATCTGTCGCTTCATTATCGACAAACAGATAGACGTGATTCTCGATTACTCCCATGTCATCACCGGAGATACACGCAAATATTACCTCGAAATCAAAAAAAGAAATCCCGGAATCAAAATATGCACGATGATCCACAACTGTCCCAGCCATACGACACAGTTAAAACAATACGAGTTATCTACACTCCGGTTCAAAGACGTGCATGGACCCAAGAAACTTTTTCAGTGGATGCTACCACAACTCTACATCAGCTTATTAAAAAAAGTGGTCAGCCATCAAAACCGTTCGGCATACGACACGCTCGACGAAGTGGTACTGCTGTCACCCGCTTATATACCCGAATTCAAGAAACTTATAGGTAAAAAAGACGCATGGAAGTTATCTGCCATCCCTAATGCCATAAAACCTGTGCATAGTAACATCCCAATTGAGGAGAAGGACAAAGAAATCATCTTTGTTGGCAGAATGGCAACCGAAAAGGCATTACCCAAATTACTAAAGATATGGGGCATGGTTCAGGATAAACTGCCGGACTGGAAACTCACCCTTGTAGGAGATGGACCAGCACGAATGGAATGCCTGCAAATTATAGAAACCTACCAACTCAAACGAGTTCAATGGATCGGATATCAAATGTCTATTCCCCATATAGACCGTGCACGCATCCTCTGCCTGACTTCCGTCATCGAAGGACTACCCACTGTTTTCATCGAAGCTATGGATCTGGGTGTAATCCCCATAGGGTTCAATTCTTTTCAATCTATTTATGACATCATAGACCATGGCAAGAACGGATTTATCATCCCCAATAATGACTATCAAGCCTATGCCGACACTCTTCTCCAACTAGCTCAAAATGATGAATGGAGACAACGTATCGCAAAGAACGCACAAAGCAGACCAACAAAGTGTAGCATCGACCAGATAGGCGCACGATGGATGGAAGTTTTTAAAAAACATCACTTAATCCCCCAAAATCATAATATGGAAGATATAAAAATACACATCGCTCTTGCTGCGGATTCAAACTATATTATCCCTGTTACGGTAGCCCTACAGTCCATTTTCGATCATCATACGGAAAACCTCTTTATTTACCTGCTCTTCCTCAAAGGAGCATTAAAGCAATCCGACTTAGAAACAATCTCCGAGTTCGTAAAAAATCATGGAGCTATCTTTACACCTTTAGAAGTCGGATATGAGCAAATCGCAGGATTTCCGGCAAGCAGACATGGCAAATCGACCCTGCTTAGGCTTTGCCTCCCAACCCTACTCCCCAATTTGGATAAGATACTCTATCTTGATGGAGACATTGTCGTAATGGATAATCTGACCGCATTATTCCAAACTAACCTTTCATCCTATTACATAGCGGCAGCCAAAGATTCTACACGCATCTACCACCCCAACTATCAGACCGCTTTAGGCATAGAAAGCACGCATTGGTATTTCAATGCTGGGGTTACACTACTTAACCTCGACCAACTTCGCAAAATAAACTTGCCTAATGTAACCAACCAATTTGTCCATCAATACTATAAGCGAATAATCGCCCCCGACCAAGATGTACTCAATTATATCTGCCAAGGTGGGAAGACCTTATACATTCATCCCAAATATAACATGAACTATGCCGTCGAAAAGGATGTGGCTACCTTGGTATGGGGCAAACAAGCTATTAAAGAAGCTAAAAAGAACCCCGCCATCATACACTTCATCGGTCCGGTAAAACCATGGTCGGTTTTATC
>SKET01000669.1_pt1:0-22500 | contig 26762 bp, 24 predicted proteins | sample 4841461 | NCBI WGS metagenome assembly SKET01 (sample SAMN11008802, study PRJNA524170) | human gut metagenome | biome: Human fecal sample; material: Feces; isolation source: fecal sample from pouch patient p5 | host: Homo sapiens | place: Israel: Tel-Aviv | collected 2014-02-13
AGCCCGGGCAAGGCGGGCGGTGTCCACCTTTCAGGGCCAGGGATGAGAATCGATCTGAATGCTAACATTGGGCGGGCCGCCAATAGGCTGAGGTGTAAGCCCTTATAAAACTTTTCCTTTCTAGACGTCCCTCTAGTGGCCATTGCTAAGTCCGCAAGTATACCAGTTATACAAAAAACCCTTGCAGCAAAGCCAATTGCAGTGAGAGAGCTCTTTGATTTCCCCAGCTAGTTTGAAAGCGCAGCGATAGCAGGGGAGAGCACTTAAAAAAGGGAAATCCCCATTAAAATAGAAGAAAAAAGGTATGAACTTCAACTGGCGAACGCTGTTTGCAGAAAGACGCGTTAACCCTTTCCCATATCAAACCGGGGAAGGTAGGAGGGCTGGTTATCTCTACCTTCTGACCTTGCTATCCCTAATACTGACCAAAGCAACTTGGGGTGACAGTCAGTCATTTCCTTGTTTGACATGGCATTGGCAGTGGAAAGGAAAGCTCGAAGAGCGAGGAGAAACAGTAGGTGTAGGTGTAGTAAATCTTTATTAGGGAATCCTTTGTATTGGCTAATCTGTTTTTCTGGTTTCTGGTTGATTCGCAAGTTCATCTCCTTCTTTGTGGAAGGAGCAAAAGTGACATATATATAACCCCACGATCAAATGCAGTAAGTAATCCCGGAGCAAATGAACTCAAGAGTGAAGAGCACGGATTGCAGCTGAAATGAATGGAAGGTTTTAGCCTTTGGAAGTTGGGGGTGAAACCAGTGGAATTCTTTTTTTTATTCTTTTTTATTTAGGCAACTTAATGACAAGCAGCGGACTGCCAAGTCGGAGTGGAATGGGGTAACGCGGACGACCTTACTCCTGCCTCTCCAGTATCCGCTTTGGGTGGGGCAGGCTGACTGCAACGCTCATCGCGCTGCCTTTCCTAATTTGAAGGGTCTTGACTCATAGATTCAATTCACAGGTATTCGTGGAGCACTAAACGAGATCGAACTCAGTGGATAAAGAATGCTCCCCGAAGTCCTCAACCTTAGTGGCGTACTACATGACTCAATTATTATCAGGCCTATGAGATAGAACGAAGGCTTCTGAGATCGTTAATCTAACTATTGTATTCTATATGTTATTCTTAGGCTTACGAGACAGATCCTAAAGCAATTCTTCCTCCACTTCCCTACAGGTCTCTGTAGCGTATGGAATGGGCAAACGAGGACGACCTTACCGTTTATTCTTTATTTTTATTTTGGTATCTGTTGTGCGAGACAAGCGGACTCTGGCTCCCTCTACACCATTCTCCCCAATTGACACGTCCTGATTTATAGTCCCAAAACGTAAGGGAACAAGGCTCGCCTTCCCCTCTCCCGCTGGTATCCGCAGACAACCGACTGCTGTAAGGAACACGCCCTTTCTCTTTCTAACGAACTGCTCTGATAAGACCATACGCGGGGAAGTGATTTACCGGGATTATTTGGTTCTACTGGAGCAATTGATATGTCGGCAGGGAATGTAGGTGACAGCTCACTGGCTCTCGAAGCCCTTTTCCGGGGTAACCAAGTATCATGTTGCATGAATCAATCTTTCTTAGGGTTCCCTAAACAACAATTTTTATTTTCTTACACTATAGTGATTCTTTTTTTTATGGTATAGATTCTAATGCTAGAGGCTTCTGCCATCGGCTTTGTTGCAGTCACGAGCTGCTTCGTTTACTGGAGCGTACTGCCTATTTCATGGCCACCCACAACAGAGGAATGGGAATTCTAATTCTTTTATGTCTCATCTCATGGGTTCCCAATCCAAGTCAGTAGATAAGGGGACGAAAGAACTAGAAAACCACTTCGTCGGATCGTCCTGATGAAATATAGGACTTTGTTTCCCCGGTCGATGCAGAAAAGTAGTCACGGATCGAGAGCTTCTCTCGCTCCTTGTATTCTATGTACGGCACTGACCGTACTATTTGTACTATATCCAAACCATTTCTATTCACTGATCAGGGACTTCCCGATGAAAACATAAGGATAAGGGGCTTAAGGCGGAGTCAAAAGAGGAGTTCATTCTTTCTTCTCTTGCTCCAGCCCTCTGGGTAAGTTACCGCTGCTGCTGGGGAAAGAAGCTAAGATCAATCAAAGCGGGACAATAGCAAAAGTCATATGATGGCTGCCTATTCCACTTTTAAGACCGGTTAAGAGGTCTAGACGTGCAAAGATATCTCCGAGACGGAAAAGAGACTCCCCCCTCTTCTGATCAGGACAACTGGGCTATAGCCAGACTACGTTGGTAATGAATGGATGGAAATTACACGCACTAGAAAACCTAAATTAGTTGATTAAGGCATTTACCGATCTTCGAATACGTGAGGAATTGCCATTGGTTGAGCTACTTTATATACTATTGTCTCAGGTAAGACTTGACTTGACTCCCTTCTTTAATTCTACATTCTTGAATCTGGGCATTTCTCTTTTCATTCGCTTTTCGAGGGCTTCCCTCTCCCGATGGTCGAGCCACTGCGTTTCGTCGACTCAACCATGACTTTCTAGGCATTTTAGTAAAGAGGTCAAGGACAACCTCACTCAAGAAAGCTTTCCTAAAAGAAATTCTACCACAAGACACATCTTAGGATTGGTATTTCCATTAACGCGATGCCTCAAAAAGTTCTTACCGCTGAAAGAGTAAATTAGTCCGGTACGCTCGCTACACAAGAAAATCAATAAGTTAAGTAAGGGTCTGGTGATTGTCCTTTCCGGCTTTACCTTCTATTTAGGAGTCGCTGCGGGCATCCGGGATCGGTCCCGCTACGCTAAGGCTTGTTTCCCAGAAAAGGTTCATTGATTTGAGATTACATAGGTCATCTCCATAACAAGAGTCAGTAGGAAAGTGAAGGAGTGGCCTTAGTCTATCTCATAGGCCGAGAGCAAGCAAAGCCAAGGACAATCTCGCTCAAAAGAGCAGCAGGAAACATCCACGCGAGGATATTGAACTCGCAGCACCTAATGGAATGCGCCCCTGCCAAGGGTGGGCGGAAAACTACCTTAATACAATATATTCTATCTTTTCTTGGGAATACTGCTTATAACAGTGGCACAATGGTTCCTAAAGTAAAGTACGAAAGCCATTCCGTTCGTTACAGTAGTCGGTATCTCCAGGGGAGTCCAGAGCGTGTCAGATTAGTGCATCTCGTTCCAGCGCAAGCTTTCCAAAGTAGAGCATAAAAACCACTTGTTAATTACCAAGTCAAAGGTCAATGGGAAAATGAGAGTTGAGTCTAGTGGCTAACTCATAGACCTAAGAACAATAGATACATACTTGATGAAGCGAGTTGCTAGATAAAGACTTCCAAGCTCTCGGGTAAAGACTTCGGCGCATACAAAATGATCGATCAGAATGCATATCAGTAGCTCCATGGGAATCGGGGGTCGGTAGATCGCTCCTGCATCCCTTAAAGTTCGCTTTACTTGGTCGAAAAGATCGCAGTGTCAAGTCCGCTCTTGACAAGCAGTCCCTTAGAAAGGATCCGGTAATAGCACTTCCGCTGGCAGCTATCATATATAAGCTATCCGCAGAATCTTAGACTGATGTTTCCCTCTTTTCCACATTGGACACTGGAAGATGGGTTCAATCGACGGGTTGAGTGGTTGTTACCTCGGATCTGTTTCTTTCCAGTACAAGCACTTGATTGTTACTCGTTGGTTCCTTTTTGGGCTTTGCTTGAATCTAAACAACTCGGGAGTGAAAAAGGAGAATTTACCTGCCATTGGACTACGAACAAGAACCTTTTGAGCACACCATTGGTGGTATTAGCCGCAAATAGGATTCGAACCTACGTCCCCGTACCCCTTAGATTAGAGTTACCCAGTGAACTTCCGTTGTTCCGTTGCGGCCCTGTCGAGACACTGTGTGCCATTCGTTGACCATTGATCCGACCTTTTATAAGAAATTTCTCAATCGATCGTGAAAAGAGCAACCAACTCTTTAATAATCCACTGATCTAGACTTCATTCGGTTAGTTTAGAGTTGGTGGAACATCCTTCTTTTTAGAAGTATTTGGTCGTTATCCCGACGGGAGAGAAGAGTCAGTTAGCCCGCCTATTTATTCATTTATTCATTTATTGGCGGGAGCATTCCTACCTGTTTGAAAGAGAGCCAAGTCTCGAAAGCAGCCCATTAAATTCGATTATTTTACTTATTTATCCGTTTTTTATCCGCTCCTTTTTCAGCTACCATACCAAGACTAGAGGAGAAGGGCAAGTATTTATATTTGCTTTATGGGATATATAATTGATCTCTTTTTCGTATGTTTTATGATTCGTATATGTAGGGATATGGGCGCCATCCTTCTCAGTTAAATGGACTGCTCTTCTCGCTGTTTCTGACTCAATACGTATAGAATAATTATAGCTAGTCTTCCTACCCCCTTCCCTGGCCGTGGCTGGGGCGAATCGACGCACTTATTACTTATTCACTTTGGTAAGGGTACCTGGTTTCATAACCGGTGTCTGTGGGTTCGCTTCCTTGCTTTGGATGTATCCCTCGATCTTACCACTTCCGCATCTGCTACCTCATCAAAAGCAACCGAACTTCCTGACCTTGCCTCTGCTACTACCTCGCTACCTGCTTCCCAATATCAGATAGATTGCATTCCTTCAAGCCCCTTTCCCAGAAAAATACAGTAATAAAAGGTAAAAGACGGATCCGCGCCTCAATCAGGTCGTGCTCAGTAGTGGTGGGATTCACTAAACCAATAGAAAAGGGCTAAACAAGTCGATCTGCTAGTCCTAAAACGTATTCTTGTGGTAGGGCTCAGCTCAGGGCGAGAAGCAGGTTTTGAAAAAACTCGTCTTTCAGCAGCCAAGAACATGATATAACACATTCAATCTTTCCTAATTAGGGAAAATACCCCTCATTGCTCCGTCCCGTTAACGCCTATTATCGAGTGCTAAGCCACTCGCTGAATTACTGCTTGCAGGTCCTGAAGAACGGAAGTCTGATCTTTACATTCATTCTCCTGGGAAGATAGATTATATAATTAGTTAGGTGTACGGCTGCTGACAGGAAAAAGCCGTCCAAGAGGAACGAGAGAAGTGTAGCCTTTTGAGAGTAAAATAGGGTGCCGGGTGGCTAAGGTAGCAATGATCGGCTGCGCCTCACCTTGTTATCCGGTAAGTGGAACCCTGGGGACTCCCGTGGATGGCACTTGATGAGGTTTGACCGCTCATACCTCTTCTCTATTCTGTGTGTGGGCCAAGCTACTTTCTCGTCGATTGAACTGTTTTTAGGCCCCTTATTGCCCGATTTCATAGGTTTCGCACTGGGCTGGTCTCAAGGTTTTCAATGATTTCCCTGGGGGAAGCACCACTTTTTGCCGTCTTCTCACCTACCTTATAGGATTTCTATTAGTGGAGATACCTATTTTTATAAGGCTGGATAAAGCTTTTTCGAATCTCTCTCGTTGACATCGAAATTCAAATTATTCCTAAAATGAGACTGATTCCACGGCCAAATCCGACATATAAAAAGGCCCCTTCGATCTGTCTGATGTGCAGGGGTACTTTAAACGAAAGAAAAACCCCGGCTCGGCAAAGCTTTCCGCGAGTATTTGTGTTTGGCTAGAAAGCCCAAACCATCGGTAACGAGGAAAGGGGTCAAGCGCAACGGGCGCATCACATCATTCAATCCAAACATCTCTAAAATAAAAGCCAAGATCATATATCACATTAGTATAAAGGATGAGAAAGGTGTGCTTGTTCTCTGTTCATGTAGGTCAGGAAAATGGGAAACATGTGATTCATGATCTATGTTATGTAGGGGTAAAGTTCATCCATCATTCCATTCTGTAACTTCCGAGAGTCAGTCTCAGCCAAGGGAAGAGCCATCATATGAGATGCACCATCTAAGTGAATGAAAAAACCAATCTACTTTGATCACCTGGAAGTTCTGTTATTTAATATTTGCCTTCGGGTTGACTTCCATCTGTTCAAAGGGTGTTGGTTTCACCTCTCTCTTCTGCTTCGCCTCGCTTCGGAACTCTATTCTCAAGACTCTGTCTTCAGCACAGCTTCTTTATTCCTCTTAGCTATCGCTTCGGATGAACCATTGGTAACTAGAATTAGCACAAGATAGTTTAACCTTTAATTTAATGCATGAAGTTGAGAAAGAACATAAGAGAGTTATCGCAAAGCAGCTTGTAGATCAAGAGAGGAAAAACGGGACGGGACGGCTAACCCAACTCTTTGCTCGAAAGAGGGGGGATCTTTCGATCACTCTGTTAGATCCAAGGCACGTCTTCATCAAGCTCTCGAACAAAGAAGATATGCACCAAAAAAGAGAAGTTTTTGATTGAGGGATTGATGCTTAGGGTTTTCCGCTGGAGCCATGATTTCCGTCTCCGCAATGGTGATCCAATGCATGCGCCTATTTGGGTCTCGCGACCCCATCTGCCTATTGTCTTCTTCTTTGAGTTTCGCCTCTTTTCTATCGTCTCTTTTTTCGGAATTGGCCTGACCCTTGATGGTCCTACGAAGCTTGTCTCACGCCCCAACGCAGCTAGGGTTTGTGTAGAAATCGGTCTTCTCTCAAGGCAGTTTACTTGCTTACTTGTTAGAGTAAGGAATTTTTGTTATAGATAATAGATGTCCTTCGCTTCATCTGCACGGTGTAATAAAGCAAGGTAAGAGGAGCATATAAGTCAGGCTGCTTAATTAATGTATAAGACTTAGATCAAGCTAGGGCTCGTTCGCTTAGCAAATCTCTAATTAGTCTTCTCTGGTGTCGGCCACAGTCCAAGAAGTAGTCTTTTCCCATTTGCTAGCAACAAGAAGAGAGTTAGGGATTCGGCGCTTATAATAAGAGAAATAAATCACGCGGACTCAAGCCAGCAAACAAAAGACTTTTTATAATATATTTTAGGTCGATCACGGATTCAAGCTATAGCAAAGAAGACTTATAGTCGATCCGGGACTGAGATGCAAAGACAGAGGAATATGGTAGAAGGAGTACAACAAGCAATCAAAGGAATGCAGGCGTTGATAAGCGTAGAGGGGCTAGAAAGAGAAGTTAAGGTCGGTAGGCAGAACAGGGGGGGGGGTTTGGGAAAGATAGTAAGTACTTCTTATATCAACCACAGGCTCCCGTGTTTCTTACTTTTTTTGAGTAGTATCCCATTCCTCTATGCCATTCCCGCATTCACTCTATCCGTCCAACAAGCTCTCTCTCCCATTGGTAGGCAGAAGACAGGGGTTTTGGAGGGAACTACTAAAGGTGTGTATAAGCCCTACATACAGTGTATGTGTCCCTCCAGCCCAGCTGAGCTTCGCTATGAACTAATAGACTGAAATTAGCATATAATGAAAGATGGATTATAAGTACGGTGAAACCAGTATCCCAATTGTTAAGTCAACCATAAGGAAATCGGCACACATGAATGACTTTAATTCAATACTTCCCCCGGAAACTCTACAATAATTGGTTTAATCGATCGGTCTGAGGTCTGTGCCCTGTCCACAAAATCCTTTAATGAGATAGATCGGTCCCTGGAATATTTCGTACTCTTCCCGTCCACAAATGACTTTCTTGAATTAGTTCCTCTATCTTTCTTGCCTTGTAGCAGCAAGAAGTACACGTGAATCGATTTCTGTAATTCAATATACCTTCCCTTCGAGATCTCTTTTGAAGGTGCAAAATCTATAAAAAATAGATGTGGAATCCGCTTATGGTATTGGAATTTTTGAAAACATTGGCTCAATCCGTCCACGGTTATTTTATTGTGAATCCTGCCTTCGCCTTTTTGTTAGCAGCTCTTCGATCAACCCAGGAAAGAGTACCAGAGGCCATGTTTTCTAATCCAAAAGGTCACTTTCATGGCTTGAATGGGTCAAGATAGGACCTTTCAAAAGGATCGTTTTTTGGGCTTGATTTTGAAGCGTAGTTTTCCACTCTATTTTCTACTATATATATAACAAGGAGTGGAGCTGGAGAATCTCCCTCCCCGGCTAGGCTACTACGTTTTCTTGTTTGAAATTCCAGGTCTGGTCTTCATTGGTATTTGCTTTTTGCTCACCGACTACGTTTTTTTCTTTTTAGTTCTTCCCCCGCCCGGTCGAGCTGTCTGAGGTCGATGGTGCATCCGGTAAGCTCTTTCGGTATTCATCTCCGGAGCCCGGTCAGATGCTTCAATCCTTCATTCATATTCCGTCTCAATATCTTTCTTTTTTTCAAGTCTATATTGCGAGTTTACAGCTCGAATGTTTGACTAGTCTTCTCCTCCCATGTGATAAATGGGCGGTCTCCCCTAGACCTTATTCCGTCTAAGCTCTCATAGCATTCGTCTTTCTTCCTTCTCTGCTGTACATCTGTATTCTTTCCCTCGCTTTATAGAGATCTTGGCTTTCTGGTTTTTTGTTTCTTTGGTCAGGGGGTGCTGTGGAGAAAGAATTTAGGAAACCAAGCATGTAATAAGCGGAAATCAATACACAGGAAAGGAGTTGTACACGAGTTTGGTAAAGCATTCACCTTTCGGTTGTACATCGACCTGTCGGGAAACTCGAAAGTCTCCCGCAAGCGTCCCTTCTTAGGTCGGCATTTGGCTTTGGCCTTGCTTGTTCGGTTTTGGCTCATTCTTTAATATGTTGTATCTTGCCATGTCTGCTCCGTCTGTTGGTATAACATATATGTCTTCTCTGGCAATAGCCAATCAAGAAGCCAAAGCTGGAGCCAAGCCGGCACACCGGGCGAGGAATCCCTTACTTGTTCGGCTGGCGGATGCCGTTCTTGCTCTTTATGAAGATGCAGATGCAGTATAATACGAAAATTTATAAGCCAAGTTCGGTACACCAAGCCGTTACACAAATCTCTTTGTTTCAAATAGGTTATCCCATATCGGCCGGCCAATCAACAAAGATCTGAAGAATGACCACTTTTTGAGCCTACGAAAGGAAATTCCATTAGAACATATAACAGAGGCGTGAATGGGGGAATACGATACCATAAGGAGGAATTCATAGAACTTCATATTCTACTACCCGAAGGAGGAGGTATATGGCAATAGCCAAGTTTACGATAAAAGAATAGGACAAAGGTATATATTAAAAGTCTGAAGTCAAGGTAGCAAGACGGTATGAAATTGTTACACGAGCAAGCTAAGTCCATTAGAGTTCATTTAGTCGAGCCTTTAAGAGCCATGCGAAAGCAATATCATGAACGTACGAGAGGAAGATGAACATGCTCCAAGTAGGCTTTTTTTCTACTTCTTATATCTTATAGTTATAGTAGCTCCGCGGATCCGCCCTTCGAGCGATGGTATAAGGAAAATGTTTATTCCAGAAAGCACATGAAAGAACGAAATAAAGAACGTACCGAAGGAGCATGGGGTTTCGGGGGGGACTTATGCTTTTATTAAGGTTTAATACTCTTTGTGTTAGGCCCCCCCTATGCTAGTTACTAACTTAGGTACCTAGCCCAGAATCCAGAATCCATCGAAAAAATCAAAGATAGTAATGCATTCTTAGAACAAGCATATCAGCAAATCAGCTACGTTACCCTTTTTCGCTTTCAAGATTTCTATCTTTGTTTCGTTTCGCTTTTTGTTGTTGTTGGTTCCCATTTCATTTTTTGAGATAAATCTTGTTTTTTCTTGCTCTTCTTTTAAATCCTGGTCTTGTTTCAATTGTAGTTCTTCGGTTGAGTTCGTTCTTTTATTCAAATACATCCCATTTCAGGTTAGCTCTCTGCTCGGGATGCATGGGCGTCCGTCCTTCATTCCCATCCTTTATGTTATGTAAAAAGAGACTTCCCCTCCCACTCTCCAATATAGGGGACCTCTATCGAGCATCTCACATCTGTCTGTATCGTCGGTCGTATTTCTTTAGTAAGAGGACGTGTTAAAGCAATAAATATCATAGATCTCAGGCGAGAGGTAGATCCACGTGCGAAAAAATGTGTTATTTCATAGGGGAATGATACCTTACTTAAAATAAGGAATTAGTGGAATATGCCAGAAAGAAAATAGAGGAGCGGGGCGGACATCGGCACGTGCGTGGAGGCTAGGGCAGGTAAGTTCACATAAGGGTCTGAGCTCATATGTCGTACTCTATCATTGGCATGGGCGGCATCGATTCATTCGATTACATTTTACTCTTCAAAATCCATCTATGGATTCCCGGAGCTGGTTACACAAAAATCCACTTTTATTCGATATCCGAGTCGAGCTGGGATAACTTTGATTATATGATATGCCCTCTTTCTGAGCCAAGAAGGCATGTTTTCGCGCTTTCATATAGAGAGGAACCCCCGAGAATATACTTTATTTCACGCCTATAGAAGAAATTGAAAAAAAGTAGAGGATGATGATTTGAATGGGGATTTACAGAAAAATTTCCATTCTTATTTGAGTACCTAGGGAGGGAAGGATCCCGAGCGTAGAACGAGAAGAGTAAAGTAAGAAATAAGAGTTATATTGGCACGTACTGGAAAAATCTATCTTTGTTTGGTCAGTACATCAGCGAAGCCTTTCCCATTTCCTCTTTTTCAAATCATTCTTTTGCCAGTTGTTGTTGGAAACATAGGAAGGCCAGAGGCCCCCTGTATTTAGAATTTCGTATATATGGGCATCCTTATTAGTTTAGTCCAAACTAAACTGGAGTTAAAACTCTGGTAGGGAGGTCATATCTCTGTCTCGAGAAAATGCTTTCTTTTGAGCCGCAGGGTCGAGGGGGTCGTGAGACCCTCGAAAAAGGACTCTCTTATTGGCGTATAAACGGAAAAAAAATCAATCCAATGCAAGTATGGCTTTCAAGCTTGTCCCCCTGTTGCCTTAAGCCTGGAGACCGGAGGTGCTTGCAGACCGGAGGTCGCGGCTGCTTGCTTTCTAAGGTAAGGTACGAACTAGTGCTGGTAAGTGAACGAACCTGTGAATTCTCGCGGCAGGCGTTCTCGAGGTCTTTGGTCCAGTTCAAGCAAGGGAAGGACAGACTGGACTGTTCCCTCGTGCTTCTCCCTTTAGGGGTGAAAACCTTCCTGACCGGAGTGCCGTTCACTCTACTTCTCCTGGCGGGAAGTACTTGTTCCCTTCACCAACCAATCTTCGGATTCAAAAATCGTATGTATATAAGCATAGAAAGCGCACCGTTTTGATATGGCAGTTGAAAATATATCTGGAGAGTTGCTCACTCCAACGAGCCTAGGCGGCCTAGGTGGACTTTGTCCACTTCCTATCAAAGCTCGAGTCTCCGGACTTGAAGAAAAGAAAACGGTGCCCACGAGACGGCTTATGGTGTTGCACAGGAAAGTCTGCTGGGCAGCAGAAACTCCGTAATTAAGATCCTGAAGCGCTTGCCCGCAAAACCTTAAATTTTGGAAGGTAGGTTGCTTGACATACTGTGACGGTGGCTCCATACGGGATCGATCTTCTTGTCATATTCGTTTAATACCATTCTGACTCAGAAAAATTTCTCTTGCAGTTTTCAAGCCAATCGTTTTCTCGCTCGGAGCTGAATGAAGGTATTTCCTTTGGCTAGACGGAGTGGAGTGACGCGAAGTTCCTTTCAAAAGTATTTTATTATAGCCTTATTTTTGCTCCTGATTCGTGGGGGGTCGTGGAAGAATTGGGTTCGACTCCCATAGCCCCGATGTGGCGAAAAAGACTGATTCAACGAGATATGCCTTGCCTGCATTAAGATTTAAAACTTGTCGTCTACTTTCAGGAAATGTTCGGAACAGAGAACTTACAATAATACAACGCCGCATTCTCCGAAGATTGAGGAACAAGAAGAGATCTATTAAGAGAAAGATTTATCCGAGAAAAAATCTTAACAGTTACATCCAATCACAAACTACACGAAAGTTGCCCCTTTTTCATGGGGATTTACCCATCACAGAGATGCACAGAGGAACAGAGCGAACTTCATATATCCCTTTTCCACTCAATCCAGAAACAAGATCGGACGTTATTCTGGTTCGTCTCCATTTTTGTGAAACTATTCCTCAAGCAAGGCAGCCGATAAGTCATCGAAGGGTTTGTGTGAATAATGGAATGGTAAGCATTACTCATTTTAAAGTGTCCCACGGTGATTTAATATCTTTTCAAGAAAATGACGCGAGAATCCGCGGTGAAGAAATAAGGAGATCTTTCTATATCGAAATATCAGTTGAAAAAATCATAGGCAAATTCCTGGATCACCCGGTAAGAATGTGGAGAAGAACAAAAACAGAATGGTTCCACCTACTCAAAACTCAGAGGGGATGCCGCCTACTACTAAAATCCCGGTTTTTGCAACAGTTGCGCTCTTCTATGCAAGAAAAAGACTTAGAAAGAACAAAGAAGTTTGGATCCGAAAAAGTATGCTTAGGCAGTTCCTTCGCTGAGCACAACAGAATGAAGAGGAATTTGTATCATTTCAAATCCCTATTCTTATCGAAGAGAAGGAACGAGAAAAACCGAAATCTTCCTACTCGAACAAGAAGTCCTATAGTTTACAACTCTTCTTTATATAGTAATTCGACCTATTGCTCCGCATCCCCCCATCAGTTTACTATGAAGAGAAGAATCAAAAGGATTGAACTACCTACTCATTATTCGGAGGTGAATCATAGAACACCAAAAGCTGTGGTATCTTATGGACCTAACATAGGTCACATCCCTCACGACATAAGATTGAAAGATCTAAACCTTCCTCTTCGGAGCGGAAACGGACGTGGCCAAAACATATAAAGATCGGCGTAGTCGCTCATAGGGACATATCTATCCGGATAGAGGATAGTCTAGATCGATTCATAGATAGATTTCTATCCATATAGATAGGTATCTCCGTGGGTAGAGATAAAGATAGGGATCCATCTAGATCTTGATTCACTATTTCCATTTTTTTTTCTTGATTCTGATTATTGATTGCCTTTTTGTGACGACAAGTTTTAAATCTTAATGCAGGCTGGAAACATCATTTTTCAATTATTACTTGCTGGGTCGGAGCGTAGACGAGCGAGTAGAGCCCAGGAAACAGGGAAGCCCGTCATAGAGCAGTCGACTAGAAGTAGAAGACTGCTGGCCTGAGAGAAGGCGGCCTCTCCCGGGAAACATGGCCCAATTTCTCTTCTTTCTTTTTTATTTCGGGTTTCTTTATTTTTTCAGGGGCCCAGAACGCTAAAGGGTAGGGGAGAAGCAAGCCGAACCTCTGATCGACCTGGACACATAAAAAATTCTCGGCGTCGAGAGATATTTGAGATTCCGTAAGTAACTTAGTGCAACATGGCAAATTTCATTGAGAGGAATCAGCAAAGAAAAGAAAAACGGGTCACAACATATTATTAAGATTTGATCGTTGCATTACTGTATAGAAAAAGAAAAAAGAAATTGCGTATGAAATACGCCCAAAGACTCCCATGCCTTTCTTGGTTGGACCAACCAGATTTCCGAAAAGTCTTTCTGTTAGAGCAAGAAGCGGAACTACAAGTGAATCTTAATAGAAAGCTTATGATGAGCATCTATTTGAGTCGATCATTTCCAAGATCTAATTCAAGTTTTTTCTTATGTAGTGGAAATGCCTTACAATCTGAAGTTTTACGCTTAAGGGAAGAAATGTTCTTGGTGGATGCAGGACCTGGGACCCCCAGAATTTGTATGCAAGATGAGCCTACAGGAGTGCCAATCAACCGAGCCGCCAGGTTTGAGAATAAGGTGGGATCCCGATCCCTGGATGTAGTGGCCGGTGAATCACTGATCAAAGAGCAGATTTTGGAGAGATTCTTCATCGATGTAGTGGCCGGTGAATCACTGATCAAAGAGCGAGCAGCCGCCAGGTTTAAAAATTTGGTGGGATCCACAGATGTAGTGGCTGGTGAACCGCTTCTTCTTCTTCCGCGAAGATTCAGACAAAACCGAGCTTGGATGGAACTGAACAAGATTTGGCGAACGAATACAAAGGTAAGGGGCTTTTTTATTAAGAAAGTAAAGGGCGGGTATTCAGTAGCCATCGCGGGTTTCCTTACCTTTCTTCCATTCCGTCGAAGAAATTTTTCGAGTGCTCGATTCACCATTGAGAGGATTAACCTCAAAAGGAAAAGGACGAATATTGTGGTGTTACAACAGCGGCGGATCAAACAAGAACTTATTTGTTTCTAGATGAATTTGTTTCAACAACCGATCCTTGTCCGTGCGTGGAAGGAGGAGAGTTGTAGCCGGATCGAACTCCCTTGACCTCTGAAGCGCTTGGACATAGGATTTCCGGCCAGGGTGGTAGCGCTTTTCCAACCAATTCCTCAAAAGGGCTAAAAAGCTCCTCTATCCCTTCAACCTTCTCGGGAGGTGGGATGCCCCATAAGCGCTTTTACCTTTTTTTATACACCTTCCCATCCATCAATGAAAAAATTTCTTATGTAGTATCTAAGGAACTCGACCCCAACTCATCTATCCCGACCGAAGCTGACCGTTGAACCTCCAAAAACAGGACCGGGTGCTCCTGTCTTCTCTTCCCAATGGGAGGAATCACCCTGCTAGGAGCATCTGTAGCGGCATCAGTAACGAGGGAAAGAGAGGCGGAAGGCGCCCCGATAGAGAAGGTGAAACCTTCCAAACTATGAATAAAATCCCTCATTGGATTGGCCAGTAGAACTTCGAAGCTTATCGGGCCTTCTCTTGTAAGCTAGCTCCATTCGATCGATCGCTTCCGTTCGGAATAGATTAGTTGGGAATTGGATGCTCTGCAGTGAAGGGCCTAGCTGCTAAAGCAGTTGATCCACTCGATAGGGCGGGAAACGGATAGAGATGAAGATGCAGAGTCTGATGCGCCTCTCATCCCGGTGAAGAAGAGGTGGGTTTCCTGGGCCCCTCGTTGGGTCGGAGCTTCCTATCTCTCATTCGTTCGTTCCCCCTGGAGTAAAGTCATCGGAATCGGGGTTTGGTTCCGGTGGCCTCATATCTCCTACCCAATTTGAAGGTGGGTCAATGGACATTAGATACGTGATAACACTTGTGGTTTCGGTGAATCGCCTTCACTCTCGGGGTTCAGTACCTGCCTCTTGGTGTCCAATACCCAGTGATGGGAGAAGGAGTGGGAGACGAAGAGAGAGAAGATGGTTGCTTAGCAGCGGAAGCTGGGGATCGAGAAGCGGAGGGAGAGCTTAGGCTTGAAATGGAGCTAGGATACCGGTATTTTTCCCTACCTGGATCCGAGTCTTTCTCTTCTCCTGGACCGAGCACCGAGACCGAGGAAAGAGAGGCTGGATACGAGTCTGATGAGATCAGAGCCAGTGAAGAGAAGAGGGAAGGCTGACTCTGCTAGGCTGGCTTGCTTGTTCGACTAGAGCACATAAATAAGGTAGCTTGCTTACTTAGTGCGAAACGCTAAGGCCAATTAAGCAACGTTAATGGACCGTATAGCTCGTTTAGACCGTTAGACACGTTAGGCCTCTTAGCCAAGGTCTTACAGGTATGCCTCGTATGCTCGGTATGAAACTTCTTCCTTATGCCCTTCTTTAGCTATTACGCTCGTTAGCATGTTATTAAAGGAAAGTATTACTGTGATATTCCTATCTATCTCTATCTGGCCAAGGAAAGATCTCTAGTTAGCCCTACTATTATTGGAACTAGGCGGCTATTAGGAGAAGATGATAGACCTATAGATATTATCTTAGAAGCACTCTAAAATGAGAAACTTAACATTAACAAATGAAATATCAGATTAGGGCCTTTACCCTGGCCTGCTCTAGCCCTTTATCTAGCTGGCTTTCCTTCTTTCCTAGTCTGCCATCGAAAGCAACTCAAATAAGAGAATAGTCCTAGCCTGCCCCAGCTCTGGATCTTTGCCTTGGCTTGGAAAAGACTGCAGACTTGGGAGATACTAGAGCTTTTGGTACTCACACTATGGTATGGCCAACAGGTCGGGCTGGCAGGCAACTTCCAACGACATGTAAGGCGCCAGCAACTCAAACCCCATGTAAAGATATCCATCTGTTAGCTAGAGCCCTACCAGAGACAGAAAGAAATTTACTGGGTGGTAAACAAAATACCGTTACACCTACCCTTGCCCTTAGCTTGCTTGGTGGAACTTGATTGAATGAGCTGGATTACAGGGAAGGCTCAATCGCTGGAAGGAAAGTATCACGGGATGTAACAGAAGTCCCACGGGATAGAGGGCAACTCATACTGTAATTGGATAAACTTACCACTTCCACTATATGTATAGCCCTTAGTACTATCAAGAAAAGCATTCTTCGAAACTCGGATGGATATGGATATCGAATGGAAGCACGACTAACACAGGCTTTAAGAAAGACGAAGACTTGCTTTCCTGGCTTGCGTAAGAGAACTGCTTTCTGGCAGGGAACTAGCTAAAAGAGAAGCTCGCCTGGAAACCTCGTATGGGCCACCGGTAACTGGCAATGGTTCGCAGGTAGCAGGACTTTTTTTTAGGATTGTATGGAAGCACTTACCAATGAAACTGGCTGGCTTTAAAATTCCTGCTTTAAATGGAAATACTCCTCCAATCCAAGGTCCAAGGGGCGCAGCGGGAGACAACTAAAAACACTTCTACTCGGTGAGGGACTTATACTTCTCCTGGGGCTATCTACTCCAACTGGATGGCCAATGGCTGGAAATGGGTAGGAGGGAACTGCAACTCAAACCCCAGTAAGGCGGCTATGGCTGCATGAAATATAGGCTAGAAAAAAATAAGAAGTCCTCTTGAGCCACCCACCCTTAGCTTGTTTGGTTTGGACCCTTACGTTCGGTACACTCGTTAGGAAGCGAAGGGCTATAAAAAGGACTGCTTTCCAACTCACTAGCTTTAAAGTAAGGCTCTCCTAATGGCTCGTATTCACCTCTTCCCTCGGCTGGAACTACCACTCAAACTAGATCGCTGACAGAAGGAAGGTAACTATAAGGGCTTAAAACTGGCCTGGTAAGAGACTCCACTCCAATGAGAACTCAAACTGGATCGAATGCAGGGGTTTCCTATTGCAGACTTTGACTAGATGACTCCAACGGGCTTAAAAAAACACTAAAAATGGAGGGGATTATCTTAGCACTGCTTATGAATAGGCAACTACTGGAACTGGACATTAAAGGAAGGGAATCGTGTACTGAGCTAGCCTGCCTTGAACTTGAAGTAGGTAGTCTCTCCTATATCTGATAGCTTTAACTGGCCACTACAAAGAAATTGCCATAGATCGAAACTTATTCCAGGCTTAGTATCCCCCCTATAAAAGAAGACGAGTCATAAAGGCAAATATCTAACAATTTCAGGGGGGCACATCCAAACTGAATAGTACTCGCAGGTTCTCTTTTCCATATGTTCTTCCCGATGCCCTATCCGACAGCCGTTAACCGCCTTGCAGGGAATTCCTTACTCAAAAGTATGAGAGTGCGGCATAGCAAGAGCTTCCTACCTCCTTCTAACGCTTATCTCTTTTCTTGCTTCCTTGCTTTAATCCAATAGGCCGAATTCCTTGCTTGCATCCCTTTGATTGCTTAGTATCTCCTCCTTGCCGCACTCTTCTGGTACAAAGCAAAGGACTGGACTGCAAATTTTTTATATAAAGAAGAGTTCTGTCTTTCTTCATTCAAGTAAGATAGTTTATCGAGAAACCTCCGCCCAAAGGTGCTTTTTTGAAAGCCGGTCACCGGTGGCTAAGAACCTTTCCTCACTCTAGAAGCCTTCAACAAAGGCCACTTGATTTTCTTGTTCGTAAGGGGCGTTGTATATCTATATTGGACTTTCGATTTTGCGTTGTTTTTTTTTCACGAGGTTTTGTATATAATCCAATGTTCAGTGAGATGACTTTCCTACTGACCGAATCGCTTGAGTTAGTTGAAGGAAACGAGGCTTCCGGCCCGGCTGGTCCCACTACTGGCGAGGAGAGTTTTGACTGCGAGAGGCGCGTCTGATGGTATCGTATATAAGATCACGGCTGCATTTAGGAGTGATCTTTCCCTCTTCAACAAGCCGGCGGTGATCTCACTTTCGAAAGAGAGTCTCGACGTGGCGGTATACACGTAGCTCCATAGCGGGGCTAGTCATTGGCTACTGGTTTCTTTCCTACCGGACCGGAGGCGGCCGAGAATGTTATGTCAAAAGGACCGACGACGATGGGAGAAGGAGTAGGAGCGGTATGCTCAAAATAGAATGAGAATGATTACGAGATAGAACGGATCTCCTTGAATTCATTCATCACGTTTTTAACGTGGATAACGAGGCGCTGCCGCAGGCGGCAGATCCACAACATACTGCAACTCACGAGGCGCTGCCGCAGGCGCCAGCACCGGCTGAAGTTGCCCACCCCGCTCCCGATCAAAATGAGCGTGCGGCACTTCTAAGGGACATTCACACTTTGATTCGGGAGCAACTTCGCGAATATTGTGCAAGGGGGAAAGGGGGGCTCGCGCACTCGCCGGAAATGCTGGAACTATACTCCAGTAGCGCGAAGGCAATAATGTCTTACGATCTGGATATCCCCGCGGAGACAGATACGGAAACCCCCCGCAGATGGGTGGGAGAATATAAGGGGGGACCCTAATCTCCTAAAGCCACTCATTAGGGAATACCGGTCAAATTAGTCTGTCTGCCGCTTTCTTTCATAACAGAGCCGTTATTCCCGGCTGGCATAGAAGTCTCTCGTGCGGGCGAAGGAGATGCATTTCTGGTACTGGTGGTACTGGACAAGCTCTCAGGGAATAATCTCTTTCTTATTTCTGCCTTTCTTTCCCATGACGACTAGGAACGGGCAAATCAAAAATTTCACTTTGAATTCCGGACCTCAACATCCTGCTGCTCATGGTGTTTCACGATCAGTATTGGAAATGAACGGAGAAGTGGTGGAACGTGCGGAACCACATATTGGAGCACTCCAGTGCGGCACGAAGCCGCTGACGCCGAGTCGGCTCCTATGCCGCTAGCTATGCCCTGCTTGGTCCCCCGGCACGGTGGAGATTCCGTAGCGCGTCATGAGCACCGGGCTAAGGGGCGGTTGAGCAACTCAAGCGAACCGCCCTACCTTACTACAACATAGGGACAGAAGGGAGAAGGTTGTGAAGGTGGCCTCGTTATCCACACCTCCGGTCGGATGAATGGAGGACCGACCGACCCGGGTTTTCACGAGCGTTGGCGGGTCCTGGAGTGCCTGTCAAGGGCGCTAGCGCATACCCCGGGGTGATCATCACCACCTGCACCTCACATCTCGGCGCAGTGGAACGTGTAACCCGCCTGCTGTCTCATTCAACTACATTTGTTCCTGTAATCCATAGCCTAACAGAACGCAGCAGCGAGGGACAACCCGCCCATACAGCCAGCGGGGAGGATGGCACTACTGGCAAAGACCGTCTGGTGAAAACGCCGCAGGCGCGAGGCGTGGTAGGCCTGCGCCGGGGGAGCATAGCATAGGGAGGAAAGGGAGCCGGGACGGTGGAAGAGCCAGGGGAGGCCGGGTCATTTGACGGAAATGGAAGGCTTTTCCCCTATTAGAGAAGGCCCTATGAAGTAAAGGGAAGTGCATGAATTCTTGGAAAAAGAGGGAGCGAGCCTATATAAAAAATGTAAAAAAGTAAATTCAATGAATAGATAGAGTCAACGGTACGACAGACAGCGCTGCCTACACGCGAATTAACTTCCGAGGTCGGGCAGTCTCAATTTCACTACAGGATTTGCGAATGAATGCTGGGCTGGGCCACCTCGAATGGCGTGAGCCGCATGCGGGGAGACCCGCACGTACGGTTTTTAGGGGGATATCTGGTCGAAAGACCGGCCGGCGCCCACCCGACTAGAGGGACTGAGAAATTAATAGAGTACAAAACTTATCTTCAAGCTTTACCTTATTCTGATCGTTCAGAGGGCGATCGCGGAGTCACTGAATGAAGTCCTCCGTTTCTTTCGGAGGTGCTGACCCGCAGCGAGGCAGAGATGACTAAGTGACATATGGAATATGGCGACGACAACAGCATGTCGTAGAAGGAGATAACAGGTGGAGCCAACGACCCACTAAGACTAAAGTATCTACAACTACATCCCCGAGCGGCAGTCAAACGGAGGCGTGAATGCAAGATGCCAGCGGAATGATCGGCCGGACAGAGGCTGGGGCTGCTTCCTTCCCACCGCGTCCTTCCTTGTGTGTCGGAGATATAAAGCGAGCGCACCGGAAAAGAACGGGAACTGGGTCGATCTATTCTATGGCGAAGCATCCGAAGCATAACTGCACACTCACACGATCTTTGCCGAGAGATAGGAGCATTCGGTGGAACCGGTGAACTACACTTGCTTCTGGATAGATGTGTGGGACAGAGGGCTCGTGGTACCTGCTGCCCACCCTTCCTCCTCTGCTTTGAGAACCGTGTGAACGGAGAGTGGGCAGAAGGGAAGGAGGTCCTCATACGGAGTCGCACACTTACTTGAGCAGTGCGGGAGACTGGGGAATGGGTCGAGCAAACTCCCCCTGGGCCGAAAAATTACAGACGAAGCTTTACTTAGATAGGGCTTTGATTTGATTGGTATTGATTTTTTCTTAGTGATTGGAAAGGAGGGCGCCGGGGTATGTTATAGAAAGGGAAGGCGGAGGTAGTACTTCGAATGGCGAAGAGCGGCGGCTCGGCAGGGAAGGAATGGGAAATCGTCAAGGATGACTTCTTTGTTGGCGAAACGAAGGGCTAAATAGCGCCAGTGATTCTCTGAGCCGGTCTGGATTTCCAACGCCTCGGGAAACTGGTCGAGATAGATGACAGCACCCTTTTCCTCTCTTCCTTACTCTAACAAGTAAGCAAGTAAACTACCTTACCGGGAGGGCAATCTTCTCTTATGGCCTTCACCTCCCGCCCGGTGACTAAGAAAGAAATTGGTTTGCGCTTGAATTGAAGTGATGAGGTCGCAAAGCAAAGAGGGAAGCTGGGCTCCTATTGAAACGCTTTCCATCCCTCAAAAGGCGACCTGCTTTCAATACTAGTTGTTACGTTACGCTGCCATTTTTCCAATATCATTGAATAGCATGGCCTGGGGCTAAGGTAACTCAAGTGGGAGAGCCGTGTTATGGGTAACCTTATTGCACGGTTCAGAGAGCACTTGTGTATGTGATGCAAGTGAACGTGTACGAAAAAGCTGTCGTAAAGTTTCGTTGTTCGTTCCGTCGTCGACCCTATCTATGTTTCTATGATGGCCCAAGAACACGCTCATTCTTCAGCCGTAGAGAGACTTTTGAATTGCGAGGTACCATTACGAGCTCAATATATACGAGTGTTATTCCGTGAAATAACTCGAATTTCAAATCATTCACTTGCTTTAACTACTCATGCTATGGATGTGGGAGCATCAACTCCGTTCCTGTGGGCTTTTGAGGAGCGGGAGAAATTGTTGGAATTCTATGAAAGAGTCTCCGGAGCCAGGATGCATGCCAGTTTCATACGACCAGGTGGAGTGGCCCAAGATTTGCCTCTTGGCTTATGTCGAGATATTGATTCCTCCACACAACAATTTGCTTCTCGTATCGACGAATTAGAAGAGATGTCAACCGGCAACCGTATCTGGAAACAACGATTAGTGGATATTGGTACTGTCACTGCACAGCAAGCAAAGGATTGGGGATTCAGTGGTGTAATGTTAAGAGGTCGTGCGACATGAAGACATTGATAGCAATATGGGGGAAGTTCCCATCGGGCAACAGCGGTTCTGCCTGACCCTACTTAAGCATGCATATTATGTCAGTGAAGACTTGGTGTGAAGCCTTGGAGCTTACGTTAGAAGAGCAAAAGGCCCGGGGCTAGGGTGAGCTGAGGGGGGACAGCGTAAGTGAGCGAATGTGTGTAAGCCCAGTCAAACATGACTGTTCTAGGCAGGGCGAGCCACCCACCTTCGAATGGTGTTGGTCCGTAGGACCGTGAACGGATTCGCCTCTGGCCTCTGGGCACGTCGGAACCGCATGAGTTCACCGGGGTGGAGCACGGTCCGCCAAAATCGGCATAGGTTAGGTGCTATTGATGGAACATGGTAAGCCTATCTTTCTCCATATGGAAGTGCTGCGGGCACATAGAGATGTGGGTAGAGGAAGCCTCAAAAAGCGAAGGCCGAGCTGCAGGTCACGTGACCTGCACCGAGTTGGTGGCTGACTGGGCTTTTTCCTTGATCAAAGCAGATCAGCTCGCCTTCTTGTTATCCAAAAGCCGGTCGAATCGGGCGGGCCCCCGCCCCGGAACGTCGAATGAAATAGGTGGCCGAGTTCTCTTTCTACAACCCTTTTGATATGATAGGCCCGGCCACCTTCCCCCTATCCCTTATGTTTAGGAGCGGGACCCGCCCAAGAACGACCAGTCCTGTGGTGGTACGGAAGGCACGGACTCCGCGAACGTCCCGCGCCCCCTTTACTAATAAAGGAAAGAAAGCCTCAACCAGAACCACATTCCTTTTGCGTGCGGATGTAGCTAAGTGTCTGACTCTATTGGTCATAGTTTCCTGCTGTTGCGGCCGGTGCTCGTTTGCGCGCGCGCGTGAACCAACCCAACAAACAAGGAAAGAATGCCTCTCGGGGCATCTGAGAATGATTCGAGCC
>SKET01000672.1_pt1 | contig 26673 bp, 26 predicted proteins | sample 4841461 | NCBI WGS metagenome assembly SKET01 (sample SAMN11008802, study PRJNA524170) | human gut metagenome | biome: Human fecal sample; material: Feces; isolation source: fecal sample from pouch patient p5 | host: Homo sapiens | place: Israel: Tel-Aviv | collected 2014-02-13
TACCTCAGAGTACAATAAGACTACTGACTGGCAGGTTAGTAAAAATCTTATTGAACAGAGAGGTATCTACAATGAAGTTTAACACACAGAATGCAAAAATTGAAGCTATTACAGAGTAAGCGCTTAATTGGTTCTTTCCATACTTAGTTGAAATTAATGTATTAAAGTTGTATAATATATTCAAAATATATTTACCAGGAAGGTTATCTGTATGGACGAATTTATTAAGTTACTTGACCCAGCCTATGAACTAATACAATATCGCATAAAAGAAAATAAAGTGATTTTTCATATTGCATCAACAATAACTGAATTAGAATGTCCGTTTTGTGGACGCAAAACATCTAAAGTTCATTCTACTTATCAAAGAGAAATTCAAGATCTTCCTATGCAAGGAAAAAAGGTCATCCTGTTAGTCGATACCAGGAAAATGCGATGTATGAATCCGGACTGTTCTCACAAAACTTTTTCAGAGAAACATCCATTTGTGACTGCTAAATCGAAAAAAACGAACCGGTTAATCCAAAATATTTTATATACATCATCCCAGCTAAGCTCGTTGAATGCTTCTAAACTTTTAAAAAGTGAAAATATTACAGTTTGTAAAAGCAGCATCTGTGATCTGCTTAAAAAAAATGCCATCCATTGTGGATAAATCTTCTGTAAAAATGATATGTGTGGATGATTTTGCGCTCCGTAAAAGATTCTCTTATGGAACAGTTATGATAAATTTAGAGAATCATCGAATTATTGATATGATTCCGTCAAGAGACACAAATGATGTCTGCAACTGGTTGAAAACGTTCCACAATATCGAAGTTATTTCAAGGGATGGAGCCATTACATACGCATCCGCTGCTACAAATTCTCATCCTGATGTCATACAGATTAGTGACCGTTTTCACTTGATAAAGGGATTTTCGGAAGTTATCTGTAAATATATATTTCGTGAGTTTCCTGCAAGGGTTGAAATACCATTAACAGAAAGCATTACGGATGAAATGAAAGCATTATATAACACTGCAAACCGGTCATTGCGTATAAAATTCGCCCATGAAAAACGCAGGGAGGGACTGACCATATCGGATATAGCGTTATTGCTACATTCTTCGCCTAAAACAATCCAAAAATATCTTGCTATTCCAGAAGACCAAGTTCCTAAAAGCAAGGAAATTGCCAGGGAACGGCAACATCAGCTGGCAGTAAAACAAAAAGAACAGGAAATAGAAGAAGCAAGACAGATGGCCTTGGCAGGATATCCCATTGAGCAGATTGCCACTCTAATGCATCATCCCTATAAAACCATACAAAATTATTTAAATCCTGATTTTTCAATTACGAATGGACACTATAATGTTCGAATTCTAGGGAAATTAGCTCCATATGAAAGGGAAGTAATAGAACTCAGAAGCAAAGGATTAACCTACCCTAAAATACATGATATTATTTGTAAAAAGGGATATACAGGCAGTGTAGCTTCGTTACGAATGTTTATGCAAAAAGAAAGAACACGAATGTATGAACAGAACGAAACAGAGAAGCCGCATTCTGAATATGTGCAAAGAAAATCCTTATGCCAGTTGGTTTATAAAAAACTCGAGGATATCGGTACAATCACAGCCAAACAGTATCAAGAAGTATTAAAAAAATATCCTTTATTAAGTGAGCTGTATGCATTAACCAAAGAGTTTTGTAATGTCCTATTTTCTAATAATCCTGCAAAATTAGATGAATGGATCAATGAAGCACAAAAATACGATATACCTGAACTTCAAACATTTATAAATGGCATAAAAAAGGACTTAACTGCTGTAAAAAATGGAATTATATATTCGTATAATAATGGCTTAGCAGAAGGCAGTGTAAATAAAATCAAAGTTATAAAACGAATAATGTATGGGCGAAACAGTTTTGAATTATTGAAAGCGAAAGTGCTATTCGGAGAACTCTTTCACGTTAAATTCAACTAAGCATGGAAAGAACCATTTTACCGTTTACTATGTTGGCGTCCGAAAAGATGGAGCAGTTTTGGGTATTAATGATCCGGATGGTGTGATGCTCCAAATTGTGAATTTTTTAATTCAAGATGTATAGAGAATTTATTGCTCTCAAACGAGGTATCAAATGACAAGAACACATGCAGATAAAGATAGTTTGGCTTCAATATTGGCTTATATTAATACATATTTAAAGTATAATGGGAAGCAAGGATTATTAGACGAGAATAAAGCGTTAGAAGATGTTATGTGTGAAGTTTTAAATCGCATATATGGATGGAAGTTGGAGAACCTAAATCACGTTGAGAAAAATTTCCCTGGGATTGATCTGGGTGATTGGGAACGGGGGATTGGAGTTCAGGTAACGGTAGAGAAAACCAGCAGCAAGATAAATAATACGATTGCTAAAATTGTTAAAAATGAAGTATACAATAAATTTCCTCATTTAAAGATCTTGATTCTGGGCGATAAGCAAGCCAGTTATTCGATTCGGAATGACGAAAAAATTGTATTTGATGATGAAAAAGATATTATAGATTTTGTGGATTTATTAGATGTCAGTTCACGAATGGATTTCCAGGGAAGACATAAGTTAGTTGTTTTTTTGAAACAGGAATTAGGCTGGGAGGCAGAAAACACACAGTTACGCATATTGACTTATGAGAAAGTACAGAAATATCAGGAAGAACAACATAAAGAGAATTCATACATCACGATTTTAGGTTTGCATAAAAAACTGCCTATCCAGGATGCCTGGATAAAGCTGAATATTTTGACCGAAGAAGAACTTAAACGGAAACAGACAGAAACACAATGGGATTTTTTGAATCAGTATGATGAATATTCAGGCAGGAGATCGGGTAAGACCTATGATGCGGAAACGTTAGTAATTGAACCGGGAAATAAGGTGGTTTTGGCGGGCCCTGGAATGGGGAAAAGTACTTTATGTAAGAAACTGTTTTTACAGGCAGGAGCAATGAATAAATTTGCCATAAAGGTGCGTTTATGGGATGTGGCAGGATATATGCGGGAAGGTGTTGCATTTGAAATTGCTTTATGTAAAGCTATGTGTCAGTCTCTGGCAGTTGAATTTACGAAAGCAGAGTTGGCTCATTTTTTTTCAATTATAATTTTGGATGGACTTGATGAGTGTGGAGATTATAGACGTACAGTAGCGAAATCTATTGCTGTATGGGGATATGGCCATCCTTATCAAATGATTATTGTAACAAGCAGACCAATTGGATATGATTTGACAGAATTGGCTGACTATAATCATTATCAGATTCTTCCTATGGATGAGTGGCAGATGGAGTCTTCTTCGCAGAAATTAATGGAACTGGTTCAGCAAGATTGTGAGAAACAGTATCAATGGTTTAGGAAGAGGCTTCAAAATTATGAATTGCATAAATTAGCATGCAGAAGTCCGTTGGTGCTGGGCTTTATGGTGCAACTGTCGCTGCAAAAAAAGGATTTTGGCAATAGTAAGATCAGTCTTTATCAGGAAATTGTCAATGAATGGCTGCAAGGTTCCAGTCGAGATAACGAAAAAATTATTTCAGAAGTTGAATTGCTCTACGGGATTGAAGCAATTGCGTTTTACATGATGAGTCATGTGAGCGATGAAGCCAGAGAAGTATATACAAAAAATAATATTATTACCTATGTGGGGGAACGTTTTACAGAAGAGATGGAATATCCTTTATTAAAGGCAAAAAAAATTGCGGAGCAGTGTCTGGAGTTTTGGCTGGAACGTGGAATATTAGATAAAGGATTTTATAAAGGACAGGAGTGCTTTTTGTTTCTGCATTTGAATGTGGGTGAGTATTTGGCCGCTTGTTATCTCACTAAAATGTCATTAAAAATGAAAAAAGAATGGGTTCATAACCATTATCGGGAAAATATCTGGCAGGAGACATTGCGAATGGCAATTGCCTGTGATTACCAGGGGATTTTTGTAGAGGAATTGATTGTTATAGAGTCAAAATGTCAGTTGCCCGAGGGCGCAGTTTTTTTAGCGGCACAGGGAATTAGTGAAAGCAATCGAAAAAATGTTCCCCAGGAATTGTATGACAAAATATTTGAGTATTGCTTTGGGGATAATAAATACTTAAGCCAGAAAACAGCTATGACCATAAACTGTCTTAAGGGAGCAAAAATAAACTGGCACATAAGAGAGTTGGAAAGTTATGCGTCATCCGAAGATATATGGAAGAAAATGATTGCATATCATGTCATTTTAATTGCTTTATCTGATGAAAATGATAAATTACAGATATGGGCAAGAAAATATGTGATCGATTATAGGAAAGTATTTGAGAGAAATTCGTTCAGACCTAGAGTAAATGATCTACCTATGGCAGTGGGATTTTTGCAGACGCAGGGAAATGATAAAGAACTGACAGAGGCAATTAAAAAAATATCATTTGAGGATATTAGTGTTCATGAAATTGAAATAATCGGAAAATATATGGAAGCTATTGGTGAGGGTGAATGGTTTAATAAACGTTATGAAGGGCTTATGGCAGGTGCCAGAGAATTTCAACATGCGCTGGTCAGTAAGGAACTGGGACAAAGTGAAGAGCGGTTAATTGCGTTATTGATCGCTATATTTGGAGTGGAAACATCAGAAAAGGTGGAAATCTGTCGCGAATATTCGAAGATCATTGCTGTGCTGAATTATATGGAGTCTGGTATATCCGATATCAGATGGCTTGGAAGAGATCTGCAGCGTAAGCATTCACAGGAATTCGTGAAGCTCATTTGTATCACGGTTGACCTTGATCTGGAACAGCTTAAAAAGGAATTATATAGTTTGTCCCATTTTGGGGATAAGAATAGCTCATTTGTTTCATATGATCATACGGTTCATTTACATTTGAAGGGGGAATGGTCAAGATGCAGAGGAGAGGTTTCTGCTGAGTTATTGGAGGAGGCACTAAGCAGTCATTCCGGTATATTGGGAGTCTGTGCCTGTTATATGGCATATTATAATATAGATAAACCGGATATAGTAGAACTTTTAGTGAAGCTGTTTCGAGCCAGTGCAGAAGATAGAATCGTGAAACGGGTGGGTATTGTACTTAAAGCAGGTGGATACAAAGAATTAGAAGTGGATGCGGAAGAAAGATTAATTGATGATTCAATTCTCTCTTTTCCCTGCTTATTTGATTATTTGTCAAAGATACCAGACATTGAGAATGGACATGCGGACAGATGGTTATCCTGTATAGAACATGGACTGGCCGGCAATCGGTATTTGGTGATTTCTGCTTTAAAATATGTTTTATCTCTGAGAAAGGAAAGTATTTCTGAGAACATTCGGACACAGTTGGAAAGTATGATAAAAGGATCGTACAATAAGTGGAAAAAGAAAAGAATAAGATGTTTGCATTGCAAAGAAGAGGTATTTATAAAACCAAATGGTTTTTGTCCCAAATGTTCTGTTGGTACAGAGTTACCAACAAAATATTTTATAGAAGCTCTTGTAAGTTTTTCATCTTTCACTATGGAGGAATATATTCATTTATGTAGTCACCCTATGTCAGATGTTTCTGCCATTGCGAAAAGAGAATTGCAAAAAATATGGATAGCAGCTCCGAATAAGCTTGAATATGTGATAGATAATTTTGAAAAACTTGAATATGACGGTTGCATATTTGAACTGATTTTGCAACTGCCTTCACAAATTACGTGTCCTTATGGAATGGCATTAAAAAGACTTGGGATGGAGATTAGTGAAGAAATGCAGCTAATTTGGCTGGGGAATTTACGCTCTTTGGAGTGGATTTCAGCAGAATGTATGAAAACAATGGTATGCGAGAGCCTGTCTGATGAGAGTGATGCAATCAGGAATAAAGCTATGAAATGCTGGCTAGGGGAGAAAGACTTCTGGTGGGAGAATTTTGCATAGTAAGAATAAAAAAACTCCCTGCGTGGTCAGAAGCTAGAAGAAAAATTGACAAGTTATTTTGAAAGAAGATGCCAGAACAAAATTTGGTGGTTCTAATCCTATGCAGCCAACTGTAATTGAAGGCGAAAAAACTTGCACAGGGATTAGGGATGCAATTAAAGCTGGAATTTGTTCCGATGCCAACAAAAAATAAAATGTAAATGGATATGAAATGACTATTCCACATATTTTGTTACTGTGATAAAATGTGAGAAAATATATATCAACATATGAAAAACGGAGGCGAGAGAGTTATGTTCGATACCATTCATCATATTGCAATTATTGGAAGCGATTATGAAAAGTCAAAACATTTTTATGTGGATCTGCTTGGATTTAAAGTAATCAGAGAAAATTATCGAAAAGAACGTGATGATTACAAGATTGATCTGGCATGTGGACCGCAGGAAATAGAACTTTTTATCATAAAAAATGCTCCAGCTCGTGTAAATTATCCGGAAGCATTGGGATTACGCCATCTGGCATTTAAAGTTAAGAGTGTAGATGATACAGTAAAAGAATTGAATGGGAAAGGAATTGAAACAGAGCCGGTACGCCTGGATGATTATACCGGAAAGAAAATGACATTTTTCCATGATCCAGATGGACTTCCATTGGAAATTCATGAGTAGAAAATAGCATAGAATAGAAAGAGACAGATGCAGGTAATGAAATACTCCCACATCTGTCTTTTTTGCGCAAAGATTTATTTATCGGAATGTCGCAGACAGCTTTTTATAAAGGTAGCAGCTTTTATCATTTGTTCTTTTTCTTCATCAGAGCAGTCAGAGGATAATTCAAACCAGGTCTGATCAGCAGAAGAAAGAGAAAGAGCAGGTTTACCGGAATCTGCAGATAAAGCAGGACTGTCAGTATGGATACTGCTATTGTCATCCAATAATCTGTTCTGGATTTCTGATAGAGCTTTTTCACGATATTGAGCATCCATGTCCTGGATACTTTCAACAGAAGCATGGTAATTGCTTAATATGTGATTGATGTATCCATTTTTAAAATGCAGAAAAAGAGCATCTTCAGATAGAACTGCCAAATCCTTTGAGGTTGCAATTTCTAAATCTGCCTGTCCCTCCATTTTAAACAGAATAGAAAACAGATCGGATACAGACTGAATTTCAAAATCCATAAAAAGATTCACACTGATACCTAACGCATCAGCAATTTTTGAAAGTTGTTCATATTTCGGATTACGTTCATTGGCTTCGTACTTGCGGAGTGTACTGAAACTGATCTCAGCGTCCTGTGCAAGTTGTTCCTGTGTCATGTTACGAGCCAGACGAAAATACTTGATTATTTCTCCTGTATTCATAGGCAAAGTCCTCCAATAGCAAAAGTATATCACATTTTTAAATAAAAGTGCCACAAAAGTTTTGAGAAAAATATTGACAGATACAAATGTGACATATATAATGATAACAGATACAAAAGTAACATATAGCTTACACAACAGATACAAAAGTACAAGTAAACTTATACATAACTGTCATAAGAAATATGAAAAAATATGCGGAAAACCAGACAGTTTAAAGATAAGTGACAGTTAAGTATAAGATGATCAGGAAAGGATGGAATAGGATATGGCAGAAATTATTATGGGAATTGATCATGGAAACGGAAATATGAAAGGGGTACATGTAAACTTTCCATGTGGTCTGGTAAGATATACTTCTGAACCAGGACGATTTATGAATGAGGATATTCTGGAATACAACGGTGTGTATTATACGTTATCAGAAACAAGAATGCCATTCAAAGCAGATAAGACAGTGGATGAAGATTACTTTATACTAACTTTATTTTCACTGGCTTTGGAAGCAAAGGAAAGAGGAATCACTTTATCCGGCAAAGATATTGTACTGGGAGTTGGACTGCCACCAGCAGACTTCGGACAGCAGGCTCCGGGATTCAAAAAATACTTTATGGAACATTCAAAACATGGAATTTCTTTCCGATTCAATGGAAAGCCGGTAAATTGTTACCTGAAAGATGTTCTGGTAAGTCCTCAAAATTTTGCGGCAGTCATGTGCTATAAAGCAAGCCTGTTCCGTCAGTACCGGACGGTCAACTGCATTGATATTGGAGACGGAACTGTAGATTTACTGGTAATCAGAAAAGGACAGCCGGATTTGTCAGTTCGTGTCAGTGACAGATCTGGAATGGCGATTCTCCGTTCAGAAATTTCTAATTCCATCCAGCAGAATTACGGTATCCATCTGGAATCCTCAGACGTAGAGCAGGTATTAATGCAGGAAGCAACGATTCTGGATGAAGAAGTGGTAAGAGAGATTCAGAAAATGGCAGGGGATTGGATGCAGAGAATTATCAATAAACTCCATGCGTATGTACCAGATTTCCGAACTAATCCGGCAGTATTTCTTGGTGGAGGTAGCCTGTTATTGAAACAGCAGATTGAAAAATCTTCTGATTTTAAATATATAGAGTTTATCGAGGACATCCGGGCAAATGCGGTAGGATATGAGAAAATGACAGCATTACACATCCAGAAGAGACAGGGGGTGTAATGTGTGGGAGAGATACGGGTTGTACTGATATTTAATGAAGATAATGAACGGCAGAGAGAAATCGGAAGGTATCTGAAATCACAGAAAAGGTGCAAAACAGCACTGATTACAGAACTGGTTTATGCGTGGCTGCATAAAGAAAATGCACCCGTTTCTTCCTATAATAATGCAAATGTCAGTGTAGAGGAATTAAAGCAGCAGTTGTTGCAGGATACGGATTTTATACAGCAGATAAAAAAGAGTGTAGTTATTGAAGAAGATGCCGGGAAAGTGATAGAAGAAGAACAGAGCGATGGACTGGATATGGATGAAGGGATGCTGATGGCGGGGCTGTCGATGTTTGAGAATAATTTATAGGATAGTTTTTTAATATGGCAGTATTGTATATAAAAAATATACAGTGCTGCTTTTTTGTGTTAATATAACTGAAAAGAAAGTTTTTTGTTTTTTATAATCGGCGTAGAAATGAAAAAACGAATATCATGGGGGAAGGATTATGATTAAATATCCATTATATGTTACATTAGATACGAATATTTTTGATGCTAATAAGTTAGACTTCAGTAAAGAGAGTACATTAGGCTTGCTTGTTAATTATGTTGAAGCTGGTAAGATAAAAATTGTATTGAGCAATATTGTTATCAAAGAAGTTGAAAAGCATGTTATAAAATCAAGTGATAGTATATGCTCAGCATTTCGGGAACTACGAAAAAAAGCGTTAAGTATCGCTTCAGAAGGGCTTTTGGAACAAGTTGGAATAAAACCTGACGCATTGTTTCTAAATAAGATAGAGTATCAAGAAAAGTGTTTAGGTGTTTGGAATAAATTTTTGGAAAGTTTAAAGCCTGAAATTATGGATTTGTCATTAGTAGATTTAAAAGAGATAGTTGATGATTACTTTGAGATTAAGCCTCCATTTGAAAATAATGAGAAAAAAAGAAAAGAATTTCCGGATGCGTTTATTGCAAATCAGATTCGAGAAAGATTCGGAAAAGATAAAATAATTGCTATAATAAGCAATGATAAAGGATTCAAGAAAGCCTGCGGTCGTTCGGAAAATCATGTTTTTTTTACATCATTAGGCGAATTATATAACACAATGAATAGTCAAGAAAAAGAATATACGGCAGTTCTTCAAGAAATTAATTCTTTGATTGTAAACTATACTTTTGAAATTCGAGATGCTATAAAAAACGAGGAGTGCGTTGAAGTCCATGGTTTGTCATATGACAAGGATGGCATAGAAAGTGGATTTAATTATACTGATTTTGAGGTCACCTCTATTAAGAATATCAATTTTCATGTAAGAACTATTGATGAAATTACAGATGAAATAGCGTTGGCTACATTATTATGCACTGCGGATGTAGAGGTAGAATGTTCTTATGAGGATTATGATAATGCCGCATGGGATGCTGAAACAAGAACTTTTTATTTTTTACAAGCAAGAACAAATATTGAAAGACATCGGGCAAGATTTGGAATAAGAATTGAATTAAATCGTAAAGAAAATAATCTACGAATTATCCCATTTAAAGTAATTTTAAATGGAGATACATTATATGAACGTTTTGAAGTGAGAGAAGATGAGGAGCTTTATGATGCAATGGATATAATAAATCAGGATAGAGAAGATTTAGGATTATATTCGTTGGATAAGTATGCCGATTATTTAGAGGATGATTTAGTGGACTCATCATTTATGAATGAGATTATTGGGAAATTTGAAAGAATTAATGAATTATATCAAAAATATGATACTATAGCAGCAATGTATGATGAGTTATTGTCGGTCATTAAAGATACAGAATCAAAGGAGATTGTGAAGCAACTGACATCAAATTTAAAAGATATTACAGGATTTCCAGTCCCGGCTGATTTAAATGCTATAACTGCTCAAGAAAAGGATGAAATTATTTGCTGGGTGGATCAATCATATGAAAGATTGTATAAACTTAGTGAACAAAAAGGTCTGCCAGATAATTTTAAATATGGAGATACAATAGAAATACAAAATGGTTTAGAAAAGTATCAGTTTAATATTGGGGAGTTTTCAGGTATAGCGACGGCTGGAGATCAAGAAGATATTGAGTTGTCAATAAAAGATAACGATGGAGAAATACTAGGAAAAGGACGTGTAAGTCTTACGATAGGATATATTGATTTTGATGAAGATGGATGTGCTAGTAACGGAATAAATGACAGTATAGAATACTGTTATGAAGATATTGCAAAAGCATTAGAAAATATCGCAGAACTTATCGAACAAGATATTAAAAATGAAGAGAATATTGCAAAAGAAATTGAAAAAGTAATAACCACAGAATAATAGAAAATTGAAAAAGAGAACAAAGGGCGTAGAGGATATGAAAATTCCATCTACGCTCTTTGTGTTTTGGACTATTTTTCGTCAAGACCGCAACACCGCAAGACCGCAATGTTGCAAAATAAAACTGCCGGATGCATCGGTTCCGACAGTTATTTATCATGTATATCATCATCTGTAAAAGTTAAAATGTCATTTGGGGTACAAGATAAGATCCGGCAAAGTTTTTCGATGGTTGATGCGGTAATATTCTGGTTATTCCGGAGTTGCTGCATAGTTCGGTAGTCGATGCCATTGTTGACGAGATAATATTGAGATATATTTCGTTTTTCCATTGTAATCCATAACGGACTATAATCAATCACATTGTCCCCGCCCTTCTAATTTATTTCCTGATTGTTTAATTATAAGTAGGGGAAAATGCAAAAATATAGTGAATAAATTCACTAGATAATATATAATTGGAAACATAAAAAGAGAAAGCAGTATTTATGGATTAAAAATATTATAAAGCATTGTTAAGTGGAAATTAGTCTGGTTCTCGAAAGAGGAACCGCAGTTCCCCAAACGAGAACTATAAATTGATAGAATATACTAAAATACTGTAAAATCAAAAATTTTCATAGTGCATAGAAAGGTAAGATGCACATGATGGAATCATTAGGAAATAGATTAAAGCAATTAAGACAAAACAATCGCTTGCGGCAGGATCAGGTAGCAAGCTTGGTTGGAGTAAATAAAAATACAATGTGTTCCTATGAAAATGATGTCAGACAGCCTTCTTATGAAATTTTGGTCAGATTAGCTACAATTTATAGAGTGAGTACCGACTATCTGCTGGGGTGTGAAAGTAAAAGAACGGTTGACGTATCTGGTCTTACACCAAAAGAAATACAAACAATTACAGAACTGGTTGCAGACATGACGGAGAAAAATAAAAAGCTGGAAGGGTTATAGATGGCTCAAAATGCAAAGGAACAAAATGATTATAGAATTACATATTATAATGCAGTGTCATCAAAAGAAGTTGATTGGTTATGGTATCCGTATATTCCCTATGGAAAGATAACGATATTGCAAGGAGATCCAGGAGAAGGCAAATCGACCATGATGATGCAGCTTGCGGCACTTATTACAACTGGAAAAGCTATGCCAGATGGAAGCGGAGATAAAATACCGGGAAACGTAATTTATCAGGCGGCAGAAGATGGAATTGAAGATACAATCAAGCCACGATTGGAAGCGGCAGGTGCAGATTGTAGTAGAATTGCATTTTTGGAACAGCCGGATGAAGAACCAATATTACTAAATGACACAAGATTGGCACAAGCGATTGAAGGTACACAGGCGAAATTGTTGGTTATTGATCCACTTCAAGCCTACTTGAGAATGGATAGTGAAATGCAACGTACAAATTCGGTGCGTTCTGTTCTTACAAATCTTGCAAAAGTTGCAGAACGGACTGGATGTGCAGTTGTGCTGATTGGACACATGAATAAAAGCAATCGGACAAAAGGCATATATCGAGGACTTGGAAGTATAGACATAGCTGCAGTAGCAAGGAGTATTTTATTAGTAGGAAGGGATAGAAATATTCCGCATTATCGTGTAATGCTTCAGATAAAAAATAATCTGGCACCAGAAGGAAAGGCATATGTATTTGAACTACATCCGAATTCTGGATTTCGGTGGATAGGGCAGGAGGAATATGAGGTAGAAGATCTTTTGTCTCATAAATCAAAAACAGATAGTAAACTGGACAAAGCAAAGGATTATCTGCAATTACTGTTAAGTGGAACAGATATGGCATGTGCAGATATATTTGATAAAATGCGTGCAAGTGGTATTGGTAAACGTACTGTGGAGCAAGCAAAAAAAGATATGGGGATTATATCCTATAAATCGGGAGATAAATGGTATTGGCAGTTAAATGGGAGTGATGCATCAGGTGAGCGGATATGAAAAAGAAATAAAGAAACAGGAAGAACAAAAGAATAAGATTCGTGAAAGATATAAGGGTGTTGACCGAAATGAATTGGAATTCATTCCGGCAAAACCAAGAGAAAAGTTGTTTGAGGATACAGCAGAGAAAAGGGTTTGTGCCTATTGCCGTGTTTCTACTGATGATGTTAATCAGACTTCTTCTTATGAGCTGCAGAAGAATCATTATGAAGATATGATTAAAGAACATCAAGGATGGGAGCTAGTAGGAATTTATGCTGATGAAGGAATATCCGGTACATCTTTACAGCATAGAGACGAGTTCAATCGGATGATAGAAGATTGTAAAGCTGGAAAAATAGATCTGATTGTTACCAAAAGTGTCTCCAGATTTGCCAGAAATATAGTGGATTGTATTGCAAAGGTTCGTGAACTTGGAAATATGCGACCAAAAGTGGGTGTGTTTTTTGAAACAGAACATATTTACACATTGGATAATACCAGTGAAATGATGCTGGCAGTATTATCCGCAGCTGCACAGGAAGAGTCTCATACGAAGAGTGAGATTATGAATATTTCCATAGAGCAGCGTTTTTCAAGAGGGATATTTCTTACACCCAAATTATTGGGATATGATGTAGACGAAGATGGTAATCTGGTAATTAATAAAGAAGAAGCAGAAACAGTGCGTTTATGCTACTATTTGTTTCTTAACGGTTTTCCAACTGCGGAAATTGCAGAAATACTGATGCAATTAAAGCGGAAAACGAAACTTGGAAATACCAAATGGTCAAGTGGTACTGTGGGAAGTTTATTGAGAAATGAGAGGTATTGTGGAGATGTACTTTCCAGAAAGACATTTACACCTAATTATCTTGATCATAAATCAAAAAAGAATCGTCATGATCGGAACCAGTACCGACAAACAGATCATCATGAGGCTATTGTTGACAGGGACATTTACAATGCAGCACAGAAGATGCTGACAGCAACCAAGTATGCGAAAAAAGGATTTCCATTTCCTAATCTCAAGGTAGTAGATGGTGGAGCATTAAAAGGTTTTGTGTCAGTTAATCGGTCTTGGACAGGATTTACCGTAGAGGATTATAAAAAAGCAAGTCAGAGCGTGTATTCTGATCAGAATAGTATACAAGATATTGAAGAATCAAGAGAAGAAAAGAAAGACGGAGGATTTGATTTATCTGGATACGAGATTGTTCGGGCACAGTTCTTTTCTACAAGGTTGAATCCAGCCATGACAATCTCAGAAGGACGGATTACCTTTAATACTGCCTGTTTGAAGAAATTTGAAGATGTGGAATATGTAGAAATTCTTTTTAATTCAATAGAAAGATGTATCGCTGTAAGACCATGCGATAAGGATAACATCAATGCCGTAAAATGGGGAACGATACGAAAGGGTAAATGGGCAGTCCTTCCTAAAAGCTGCCGGGGATTTTCAGAACCACTATTTGAATTAATGGATTGGAATAATGAGTGTAAATATCGTTTTAGAGGTCAATATTCAAAGGAAGATAACGAACAGATCTTATTGTTTGACTTGGAAGAACCAGAAGTGATTAAACATGAGATAATTCAAGAGGATTTACCTGATACAGATACGACTGAAACGGAAGAGAATATAGTAGATATATCTGAAAATAAAACAAAGAAGATTGTCAGAACACTTTTCCCGAAGCAGTGGCAGAATCATTTTGGCGATAGCCCGGAAGAGGTTGTTCTTTTACATAGAGTTAAGTATTGTGGAAATTGGGATGTGCTGCGTCCAGCTAAAATAGTAGAAGGTTTGGAACCTATATCAGAAAATTTATTGGATAAGCTGAATGAAGAAGCACAGAACATGATAGAAAAGATGAGGTGTGCAGTATGAGTGAAATGATGATAAATCAGACTATTGAGAACACAGAAAATATAGATCAGAAAGCACTGGAACTGGCACAAGATTTTAGTTATGATGGTTACCAGGTTGTAAGAAGGGAACTTTTTGCACATTTACGGGAGCCAGCCGTTGTAATTCGAAGAGATAGTGTGACATTTAATACTGCCTGCATTGCTGGTTTAGAGGATGCAGTTTACATACAGATTCTTGTTAACCAGGATAATAAGCGAATGGTAGTGCGGAAATGCGAAGAAAACGACAAAGATGCTTTGAGATGGTGTATTGAAAAACCTGATAAGAGAAAAAGTAGAAAAATGTCAAATAAATTATTTTCAGCAATGATGTATGACATGATGGGGTGGAATACAGACTGCCGATATAAGATTTTGGGGCATAAAATAACACATGAAGATGAAACTATGTATATTTTTGATTTGTTGGAAACAGAGATATTCATGGATACAAAAAGAAAGAAAAAAGCGAATCCAGATTCGTTGGAGAAAAATGAAGAATTAGTTACTGCAGAAACAGATCAGACACCGGAGCAGAATCAGGAAGAGATAGCAGCAAAAGTGGCGAGAAAGTTGAACAGAATACCATTTTATCCTAAAGATTGGAAGGATTCTTTTGGCTTATCAGTAGAAGAACATAAAAAGGCACTGGAAACTAATTTAACAGACGGCTATATAGAATTTTCAGCAACAAGGTGATAGGAGAAAGTGCGCTCATTTGGAAGGGAGGAGTGCAGATGCCGAAAACCACAGTAAATATCACAGGGGTATCTCTGTGCCAAAAAAAAGGAATAATACGAATATTTCGATCAACGATAAAAGAATTGGGTGATCCGAGGTATATTCGCTTCTTATTTAACCCGGAGAAAAGAACTTTAGCAGTTCAGTCTGTCAGCCGAAAAGAAGCGGAGTGTTTTCGTGTGCCTAAATATAATCCTAAAGACTGGGATTTTAAAATTTGCAGTATTCAAATGCTGAGGATAATCTGGAGAGTTTGTGAGTGGAATGAAAATGACACGTATCGAATAGCAGGAACGCATTATCCAGAATATAATCTGGTGGAATTTAATTTGAATCAGGCTAGGATAGTGCAATTTGGAGAAATAGAGTAGACATAGAATCGAAGAATTTGGGACTTCTGAGAAATCAGGGGTTCTTTTTTTGTGCTTATTTTGAGGGTGAGTTGATAATACTATGCTTTATGAGATATTTTTGAAAAAAAGTTGTTCCTGAGTTGACATAAGGAGGAACCATGAGCCTGGTAGGTACCAGACCGATATTACAGGACGAATTGCTGAAATATGAACTGCATCATAGAGCCAGAATCGCCATCAAACCAGGAATTACCGGTATGTGGCAGGTAAGCGGTCGAAGTGATATCACAGATTTTGAAGAAGTCGTGCGACTGGATACAGAATATATCAGTACTCTCAACCGCAAATACCCTTCAACTCTCCAAAACCTCTGTTACCTCATATCTTCCGTATAAAAAAGGCGTGTACTTCCCAAGTACAGCAGAAAAAGAGAAGATCAGTGTTGGAGCAGAGCGGCAGCGGAGATACAGAGCGATGAAGCGGTGGAGGACTGATCCGACAGAAGAAAACTTCTGGGGTGTGGTTCTGGCTTATGCTGGTGTGAAATTCAAAACTTACTCTTCAGAAAGTTGCTCTTAAGCTCCGGCACAGCAGGAAGCTGGTACCCTTTTGCGGTAAGAATGTTCAGTTTAAAATCAACAAAGTTTTTTTCGACTCCAGCCACCTGTGCGATCTCCTCAAGGGTGGCGAATCCTGTATGCGTGTATTGAAAGTCTTGCAGAAGCTCGTGGTATTTCAAGGCACGGTATGTGCTGGAGCAGTGGGTTGGCAGAGAAGCCTCCATTTGAAGCCTGCCGGCGTTGAATTCATAGAAGCCGATTGGTTTCAGTACATCATCATCTGACAATAGCAGTTCAGCAGCAAACGTATTTGCCCTGCGCTCTGCTTTTGCGTTGCTGAGACTATAAAAATATGTATCCTGGAAAGCTTGACCGGATGCCGCATGTTTCCGGTCAAAGATAGCGTGCCCAAGTTCGTGAGCCAGTGCGGATCTGCGTTGTTGCTTTGAGCAGTTTGGATTGATGCCGATGTATTCGCAATTTAGAAGCACAGTATAGAATCCAAGGAGTTCTTCGCAGAACCGGATGTCTTTAATTTTAATGGCGCGCTGGGCAATGATAGCTTCCGGGTCATTGCTCTTGTATCGGCGGCTTACAGCGTCGGCGGCAGTAATAGCAAAGTTGTCCAACAGCGACTCCTTTCCTCTGTAAGTCGATTACAGATATTTTTTAGGAGTAAACTTTTTTGCCTCTTCTTTTGCGTCAAGGAAGAGGGCTTCCATTTCCTTAATGAAATTAGCCTGATCTTCTTCGGACAGCTCGCCGCCTGCAAAAAGGGCAGAGGTCTGTTCTTTTATTTTCTTTGCCTGCGCTACACCGCGGGAGCCATACTTCTTACGGACGTCAGCATAGAATTGGTCATCGCTGAGTTCCTTCTGGAAGGTGGCATCATCCATAAAGTAGTCGGTCGTGACACCAAGAGCAGCGGCAATCTTCTGGATTGCGTCCACGCTTGGTTCGCGCTCGCCGGCTTCGATATAGCGGATGGCACGATCAGACATGGATGCTCGTCTGGAGAGTTCGGCCATGCTCATACCTTGTGCGGTTCGCAGAGCTTTGATCTTTTCGCCGTTGGTCGCAGTCGGTGTAAGCGCGGTGGCTGCTTCAGCCCGGACATCCTGTGTGTCTAGTAAGTTCGTATCTTTTTTCATGTCATGCCTCCATGTGGGATATTTTGCTGTTTCTTGCCGGAAGGGAAAGTTGCCGGTGAGAAGCAGCAATTTTTTTTTAAAGCCTACTTGACAAGGAACAACTGTTCCTATATACTAAGAACAACAGTTCGTGAACTTCTGTTCCTATAATACAATAATAAGTTGTAGAAGTCAATAGGGAAATGAACTTCTGTTCCTTTTTATTATGGTATGGGATGTAACTGTGGCTGTAACATGGACTTAGCATAACGCAACTTCGAGTTAAGAAACGCAATAAAAGCAACAGAATAAAATTGTTGCGTGATATTGACAAGTATGCAATGCGGTGATACTATATAAACAGAGGAGGTGTGACACCGATGGGAAGAAAGAAGATAACGAATCTTTTTCCTGATTACATTCGGACGGGAAAAGCTGATCTGGAAGTGCTAAGTCAGTTGGTTCTGAGTGCAAAGGGAGAACGGTCGATGAATGACTTTGCGAATGAGTGTGGGGTAAACACATCGACGATCTCCCGTATTATCAATATGAAGAACACAACGGCTTGTTCTGATGAGGTGCTGGTGGCGATATCAAAGGCTGCAGATCCGAACAGTGGGGTCACGCTGGAGAAGCTGTTGGCGGCAAACGGAATGGTGAAACTTGTTCCTGCTGGTACAGAGGGAGCGGTTGTCTCTCCATCTCAGATTGTTTTTGGCTTGGCGGATATCGCCGAAGAGCAGACTATTGAGCCAGATCCTAATTCATCAGATATGTTCTTACGGAATGCAGCGAAGACGCTTACAGGATATAAGTTAGAGCAAGATTACAGGGAAACGCTGCAGAACGCATTCCTTATGAATGGCTATTTTGTAGAACTGGTTTCCTACGAAAATATGATCTGGCCAAGGACCAAACAGTACAGAGCTGATTTTGCAATTCGGACAAATGCTCTTTTGGAGGAAGGAATTGATACATGGCTGTTTGAGTGCAAGTCTTATACGGCAGGAATTGGCAGAGGTACGATTAGCAAGATGAATCAGCTGTTTGCGATGGCATATATGGAAAGCCCCCGTGATCATGGCATTAAGGTTTCGGTAGTAGTAAACCATGTAGCTATGATTGAACAGGCGCGGGAGTATTATGCTGGGTGCAGGATTAGAGATTATTTCTCTTTTATTCTGATTGATCCGGTGAACCGATGTGTGAAAGATGAATTTTGTATTCCGCGAATCGATGGAACAGAAAAGTCAGTGTTTAAGGTACAAGATGGGAGATGAGGATATTGATTTCAAAATGTGGAATTTATACGTCGCAAGGAAAGCGGGTGCTCCTTGCAACCCGTGCAGTTGTAAATGGCCGTAAGGCTGTTGCCTATGTGAAGAACGGGCAATTGCAGGGGTATGAGTACCTCGATGATTTTAATGAACAATGCTATTCAGGTCCATACATGACCTTTGAAGATAAAAAGGAACAGCTCAGGATGTGACTGCTCCCTGTAACCGCTTGACTCACCGCAGGACGTGTGAGCCAGCCTGATTGAATTTACACCTGCCTGCAGGTGCTGCCCGGATATGCTGGAAAGCGTAGTGTGCGTGGTAAGCCGAGGTAGACTTTAGATGACCTTAGTTTAGGTTGTCTTGGGTCTGCCTCGGCTTTTTTGTTATCTGAGTTTACAAGAGCGATGCCGTGAGCATTTTACATCACGCAGACGTCTAAAAAATATAAAATACTGGGTTATTACTTAGTAGCGGAAATCCGGCTTAGTGGAAGTGGCATTGATTGCTTACATGGTGGATTTCCGTGTCAGGAATTTCAAAAAGAATGACCATTGGTGTTGGTTCTTCTGTTGTGAATGCACTGTTTGAAAAAGGTGTTGGGTATAAACGTAAAGGCGATAAATTTGTTGAGGAGTGATAAAAAAGAAGTCTGATTTTTAGCGCATTTGCACCAAAAAAGTTATTAAAATTCGACATATCCACCTGTCGATTTTTGGACACTTTTGGTTGTCGATTATTGGTGCCGGGTGTATACTATAAGAGCGGTCAACGAGATGGCAGTAATCGGTAAAAATACCCGTTGTTTGACCTGAAAGCCACTTAGTATACATAACTAAGATTTCCCCCATAAGTGGCAGGAAACTATACCAATAACGAAAGCAAATACATAGATAGGAAAATACATAGTATGAAGATTTTGATTTTAATTAGAAGCGTAATCAGCGCAGACAATTTCATAAGAGGCCGAAGTACGGGGTTGCGCAGGAAGGAATCGTAGATTTTAACCTGACTTGTTGTCGACACCTTTTTTCAGAAGGATTGGGTCGGAGCATTCCAGAGACTGTGTACTTTGAGTAGCATCTGAGTACATAGTCACAGGGATGCCCCGGCCTTTTTTGCTGCTTATGCTTTGGGAAAGGGGGTGTCAGGCGTGGTCGATATTCACAGTGATGAGTATATTATCGGTCAGAATATCAGAAAATATCGTAAACAGAAAGGCTGGTCACAAAAAGACCTCAGCGATGCTGTGGACATTGACCGCGCCAACATTTCCGGAATTGAAAACGGTGAGCGTGGTGTGATAAATTGCGTGATGCTGAAGCGGTTTGCCAGAGCCCTCGGTGTGTCGATGGATACGCTGATGGATGAAGAAGATGAGCCTCCCTGTGCAGACACATCAATCCAGGAAAAATATGATATGCTGAACCCCATGCACCAGGAGATGGTGAGAGAAAGCATCGACTGCTATCTGCTTAAAGAGCAGAAAGTAGCAATTTGAAGATCGTACAGTACAAATCAGGCTGTGCGGTCTTTTTTTATGCCTACAATGTCGTGAATTCAAAAATGTATCAAATTTGACCCCAAAGTGTGTCAAGTCTGAAATCTGCAAGAGACCGTCATTTTGTTATCATATAGTCAGTTCAAGGGACAAGCCCACAGAGCCAAGACGAAAGCACCTGTCGGCAGTACCTCGGACAAATTAAAAAAATATCGAAGCCCGATTCTAGAGCAGGCGAAGGATACCATAAGCGATCTGACAGCACAGCAGAGTTATTTGCTGGAGCTGGAGGACTGAACATGGAATCATTCTAACCTTCTTTAGAATCGGGCTTTTTGCGCCTTTTGACCGCAGAGTCTGTCCGTTTCATGAGGATGCGGCGAATCTGCCATGTATGTTCTTCAAAGCCAGAGCTTTCAGTATCCTTCCCTCCCAGAAGTCCGGGGGAAAGGACAAAACAATGATGAACATGATGACTGGAGCAGTAGCAATCAACGGTGGAGTAGGTGTGATGGAGGTTCGCCAGCCGCAGGTGGCAGTCAGCCAGATGGCAGCAAGCGCGGCACAGGCTGCAGAGCAGGTGGCTCTGAATGCACACATCACCCTGCGTGAGCTGAAAGGAATGATCGACACTGTGGTGGAGAAGAAGCTCCCGACTTTCAAGACCCTCATGGAGATGAACCCGGTGGCAGTAGCCCGCACGAGCGTGAACGGTGCAAAGCTGACGGCCTATGAAAACGGCTATGCAGTCTACGAGGTGGACAGTGCCCACACTGTCATGGCCGTGGAACGCTGCGGAGATTACCGCTACGATTTCACCGATGGCACACACCAGATCGTGCCGGCAGAGACTTTCGAGGATGCCGAGTGGAGTCTGCGCCTTCTGATGGAAGGGGAGAAGCGTATACTGAATGCCACACAGGATTTATTATGGGAAGAAGAATTTGATGTATCTAAAGAAGATGCCCTTTCTTATTTCCATCCATGTGCTGAAATTATTAATACGTTGGGTCTTAAACAAAAGAAATATGACGGGTATTATTACGATGAATCAGGTGTACTCACGGCTTTTGATACTGACTTAACTAAACAAAAAGCTGGATTGATTATTTGGAAAGAAGCTTTGGATAAATTTTTGAATATTAAGAATCTTCATCTTGTATGGTTTATAAACGCATCTAAGGAGATACATGGCAAAAAGCTCATGGTTATTAAGTTCACAGATTGGACTGGATTATTAGAATATACTGGTAATTCGATACAGGGTGGTTATTATAGCGTAGGAAAAAAGAATTAAAGGAGTATATTCTTATAAAAAATAACAAAATGTAATGTTGATAAGAATAAGAGTTGCAGTTTATTTGCCAAATAAAAATTTTTATTAAAGGATAGTAAAACTTGCAGGCTGGCAAAGGGTAAGATATAATCAATATATATTTAGACGAAGAAGGTGACGCAGTGAAAGTCGATTTTATAGAACTAACGAATTTTAGAGGTGTTCAGAAACAAAGAATTGCATTTGAAAATAAAAATTTTGTTGCGTTGATAGGAGACAATGGTAGCGGAAAAACAACCATACTAGAGGCAATCACAAAAGGGTTTGTACCGGTATTAAGAACAGTTAATGCAGAAGCAATGAAAGAGTGTGATCTGGCAAATAAGGATGTAAGGAATGGAGCTAATGGAACAGCAGTTACTTTAGGGATAACATTGGATGGCGAAAAATATGTCTGGACAAACAAACGCAGATTATCATCGCAGCAGCCGTTTGAAAGTGCAGGAGATGTAAAAGAGGAAAATGCAAAATCTTTAAAAGAATTGAAATCCAAGTATTCGCAATGTGTGGAAGAGAGAAAGCTGCCATTGATTCTTTACTATGGAACAGACAGAATTATACGAGAAGTACCACAGAGAGGACATATAAAAAACTTTCAGGTAACAGATGCTTTAAGAAACTGTTTTGATAATGTCAATTATTTTAGAGACTTTTATGATTGGTTCAAGACAGAAGAGGATATTGAACTTCGAGGAATCCGTGAAAATCCAGATTATAAGAATCCAAAACTAAATTGTGTTAGAACAGCTCTGGAGAGAACGATAAAGGGATATTTCAATTTAAGAATTGAATTAGCACCGTCAAGAATGGTAATGACAAATTCAGAAGGGGTAGATCTACAGATCGATCAGTTAAGTGGAGGATATAAAGCAGTTTTATCGGTTATTGCAGATATTGCAAAGAGATTATCAATGGCAAATCCGGATTCGTTGAATCCATTGGAAGAGGAAGCTGTGATTTTGATTGATGAGCTGGATTTGCATTTACATCCAAAGTGGCAGAAAGAAATCGTTGCTGATTTAAAAAGAACATTTCCTAATAGTCAGTTTATTGTTTCTACACATTCTCCATTTATCGTTCAGTCATTGGATGCTGACGAATTATTTGATATTAAAATAATGCAGTATGCAGAAGAAGAGGGTAATTACAGAGGATGGAGCATAGAAGCTATTCAGGAGCATAAGATGGGTGTGGAACCTAAAACCGCTATTTTCAATCAACATTTAGAAGAATTTTCAGCAGCAATGGATGAGGAAGATTATGAAAAAGCAAAAATGCTTTATGATGAGTTAAAGGAAATGGTGAGTCCAGGAAGTAACGAAAGTAAGATTTTAAAACTGGATATGGAGATGATTGAAGCAGATGATAAAGCTTGAACGAGGAGAAAGACCAAAAGAACTCACAGATGAAGTCTGTGAAGAATTAAAAAAGTTGTATGCAGAAGATAGGGATAAAGATGTCTGGAACTCAACTAAAATTAAGAAGCCATTAAAAGAAGCTATGCTTGATATGAGTCATGGAAAATGTTCTTATTGTGAGTGTAGGTTAGAGATAGAATCTAAAGATGCGACAATCGACCATTTTTTGCCGAAGTCTAAAAATCCAGATGAGGTAGTAAACTGGGAAAATCTTTTTCCATCTTGTTTACGATGTAACAGAAAGAAAAATAATCGTGAGGAAAAAATTATTAATCCATGTGAAAATGAACCAAGGGAATATCTCGGAATCGTAAATGCTAATCGTTTCAGATTTAAAGCAATTGATTCCGGTGGAATTGGAGAAAGTACGATTGATGTAATAGGACTCAATGATATTCGGCGAGTGATGGTTCCAAGAATGGAAGAGTGGGAATCATTAAAAGAGCGTTTAATGGAGATTGAAACTGATTTAAAAGAAGAGGGATTTAAAAAGAAATACAAAAACAGATTACGAAAAATAATGGAAAATTGTTTACCAGATATGTCCTATTCAGCAACTAAAGCGACAAATCTTTTAAATGATGATACTTATAATGAAATAAAAAATATTCTTCTGGAATCAGAACAGTGGACAGCTGATTTAAAAAAGTTAGAGGAAGATATAGAACATATCGCATTAAGATTAGTATAATAACAAGACTCTCACATGATTTATATTAAGCATATTTCATGGGGAGTCATTTTTATGTATGCGTTCCAATTATATAAGCATAGAAGAAAATTCCGTTATTTTTCAGATTGTGTAGCAGATTCTTATGAAAAAGTGTTTGGAATCATCTTGACAATATGTCGAATACGACATATTATAATTATAAAGAGGAAGGAGCATTCTAATGTACGAGAGCATTTTATATGATACAGAAGATGCCCTGTGCAGGAACTATTAGATTCCCTGGATCCTAAGTTGCTGGCAAAAACTTTGCGGACAATTGACTTACTGGAAATGAACGGTCCATTACTTCGTGAGCCATATTAAAAACGGAGAATGGGATATTTGAGCTTCGCACCAAGCAGGGATCAGATATTACAAGAGTACTGTATTTCTTTGTTGTAGGCAAGAAGGCGATACTGACCAATGGATTTATAAAAAAATCGCAGAAGACACCAAAGGCAGAAAAAGAACTGGCAAAGAAGTATAAAGCAGATTATGAACGGAGGTATGGCAATGAGTAGCTATAAAGATTATAAAAAAAGAGCATTGCAGAATCCGGAGGTAAAGGCAGAATATGATGCATTGCAACCGGAATATGATATTATCCAGGCGATGATTGATGCAAGAGTGCAGCAGAATATGACACAAAAAGATTTGTCAGCTAAAACCGGAATTACGCAGGCAGATATAAGCCGGATCGAGAACGGAACAAGAAATCCCAGTCTGAGTATGGTAAAAAAACTTGCACATGGATTAGGGATGCAATTAAAACTGGAATTTGTTCCGATGCCAACAAAAAATAAAATGTGAAGAGTATGAGAAAATAGAAACAGCAGGATTCTTCAGAAGTGATACGTCAATTGGTGGTAAACGGTAAATTCCGAGTGCGGAGGAGTTACCATTTGATTAATAAATCGGTATATCTTTATCGGTAAAATAAGTCGTAAAAATACTGGAAGTTAACATATATACAGATTGGATTTGATGGAAATAAGGCTGACTTGAAAAAGTAAATTCCAGTGCAAAGGTAAATTCCACCGCACTTTAAATTTTGATATTTTTACGAGAGGTTTTTAGGCAAAATCTCTCGTTTTCTGTTATAATTGTTCCAATTTGACGAAATTTTCTAGATTTCATGGCATGCTAAATGGGCTACTGGAATTCGGTGTGCTAGACTAAATTCCACCAGCCATATTTGAAAAATGTGAAACGTTTACATCCAGTCTGACTGTATTACTATGAGAAGATAGAGCCTATTTTTGCAGAAATAGTTCCACTTGAACACGATTTGTTCGAATGTTTAAAAATAGATGAAGAATTTGAGCGAGAAGCTAAATGCGAGTCCTTTAAGGTGTATTTTGGAAAATATATAGAGTTGACAAAAATGCTTAAAAATGAAGTGCTTCTTCATCAAGCCTGCGAGAGATAAGTTGGCACAAAGCAACGAAGTCTAATAACTATCGCCTTTGTAGTAGCAGAGTAAATGTGGCGGATATATGGAGAGAAAGAGCGTGTACCTTAAGCGTGGAGGTCTCACAGAGGTTCCATGTGCCTAGTAACAACGAACTGTGAGAAGTTAGCCGAGCCCATAGTAGTGAAGAAGTCTCTGTAATGGAGATACCTGATATGAGCTCTGCTATTGGCAAGCGAGATTATACGTTATTGAGTTTTATGTATGCAAGTGGAATGCGAGCAAAAGAAGTATGTGATATGACAGTCGGTGACATTACATTCTATTCGGATAAAGCAAGCATTAAGATTCTCGGTAAAGGAAGAAAGATGCGTCGAATCGGAATTCCTACACAAGCTGCAAAAAATTTAGAAAAGTATATCATTTACAGAAAGATTGAATCCAAACTGGATAAGCATGTCTTCTCAAGTCAGACACATGAAAAAATGACAGTTTCGTGTATCGAAGAAATATTTAGCAAGTATATTCAGCGTGCACGGAATGTGAATCCAGGATTATTTAAAGAAGCTTATTCACCGCATTCTATGAGACATACTACTGCCACTCATATGTTAGAGGCTGGAGTTCCGCTAATAGTTGTAAAAAATTTGGGGGGACATGCTTCTCTGCAGACAAAACTAAAAGTTTTTTAAAGGAGGATCTTATGGATAAGATCACACGTCAGGTCCGCATTGAACATTGGACCCAGATCATGAATGAATGTTTGAACAGCGGTATGAATAAAACTGAATGGTGCCGGGCTAATGGGATCTCAGACAAACAATTCTTTTACTGGCAAAGGATTCTCAGAAAAGAAGCTTTTGCTGCTTCGACATCAAAGGACCTTTCGGTTATCACAGACCCGGCAGATGAAACCAGCCCACAAAAGATTTCGTTCGCAGAGATCAGCATTCCAATAAAACAGGAGTCTGTCAGAAATGGACTCCATCCGGATATCATCCTCCGAAAAGGACCGGTCTCTGTAGAGATATCCAATTCCGTTTCAGCAGAACTCCTGTCACGTATCGGAGATATCTTTCATGCTGAATGATGCTTCCGGGTTCCGCAGGATCTATCTCGCTACCGGCTACACAGATCTGAGACGTGGTATGGAGGGGCTTGCATCCATTATCAAGTTCAATTTTCAGCTGGATCCGTATCAAAAAGATATTCTGTTCCTGTTCTGCGGAAGACGTACTGACCGCATCAAAGGGCTGGTCTGGGAAGGCGACGGCTTCCTGCTTCTATACAAAAGACTGGAGTTGGGTGCATTCAACTGGCCCCGCACAAAAGAAGAAGCATTGGAGATCACCCCAGAGCAGTACCAATATCTCATGCAGGGACTGGAAATTGTTGCACGCCATCCGATCCAGGAAGTCAGACCGGATAAGATCTTATAAGATCCTGTGCAAAACAGAGAAAATAAAAAAATATCTTCCAATCATCATAAGTCCCGAAAAAGAGTTATCCACTTTTCATAATTCCGCTGCCTTCATTTATTCAGGAGTACTTTCAGACCCCTTTACAG
>SKET01000470.1_pt1 | contig 26020 bp, 29 predicted proteins | sample 4841461 | NCBI WGS metagenome assembly SKET01 (sample SAMN11008802, study PRJNA524170) | human gut metagenome | biome: Human fecal sample; material: Feces; isolation source: fecal sample from pouch patient p5 | host: Homo sapiens | place: Israel: Tel-Aviv | collected 2014-02-13
TTCGACTATTTTTACTTTTTCTACTGGTTCTATCTTACTCTTTCTGAACATGAAAATACCCCCATATAGGACTTTTATATTTCATTGTCCTATATGAGGGTAGCATACCAAACATCTCCCGGGGGCCTTTTTTTCAAGATTTATTTATCATTCTCAATATATTTCTTATTGATATCTTTCCACATCTCTTTATCAACTCCGGACCATGAGATTTTATCCGGATTGTAATATGGATCTTTCTTCGCTTTCATCTGTTCTTCGTAATCTTTATAAAGTGCGATTACCTTTGGTGATAACAGAAGCACGATCAACATATTTACCCATGTACAACTTCCAAGTGCAAGATCTGATAAGTTCCATGCGATATCTGATTCCAGGTTACCCCAGATGAAGATCAGAACAGGCATTGCAATTCTCATGATCCATGTAACAACTTTACGTACTTTTGCTTTTGATTCACCCTGGAACAGATACATAGCTGCTGTCTCTGCTTCATAGTAGTAACTGATCAGACATGTGAATGAGAACAGTGCTAACATAATCGCAATAAATGTAGGAGCGATCTTGCCCATAACTGTCTTACATGCTAACTGTACGAAGATAACTCCGTTCGTTCCTGCTGCTGCGAGTGCAGGAAGTTCTGTAGAGCCACTTCCGACATATCCGCCTGCTGTATTAAAGCAGTCTGTTAACAGAATCATAAGTCCTGATGCAGTACAGACGATAACTGTATCAAGCCATACACCTGCTGCATTGGCCATACCCTGTTTTACCGGATGGCTTGTCTCTGCCGCTGCTGCTGTAGGAGATGCTTCACCCATACCAGATGCACTTGAGAATGTACCTCTCTTAACACCCTGCTGGATGATCACACCGATTGTTCCACCAAATACTGCATTCTTGGCAAATGCTGCTGTTACAACTGTTTTGATCAGTGCCGGTACTGCTGTAATGTTCATAACAATAATTACAACTGCTGCGATCAGATATACCGTTACCATGAATGGTACGATCATAGATGCGATCGCACTGATACGTTTTACACCACCGATAACTACTACTGCAAGAATCAATGCAATGATCAATGCACTTACCCACATCGGAATCTTGATCGCATTATGGAATCCGTCACAGATTGTATATGTAGCTGCTGCCGGCATGAATACAGAAGTTCCGATCATAAGGATCAGGGCCATAAATGTACCATATTTCTTCCATCCAAGACCTCTCTCTGCACAATAAGCTCCACCACCACGATACTGGCCGTCAATACGTGTCTTATACAGAACTGCCAGTGTACACTCTGCGAAGCATACTGCTGAGTTCGTCATACCTGCAAGGATCATCCAGAACAATGCTCCCGGACCTCCCATGTAAATTGCTACCGCAACTCCGGCTACGTTACCTGTACCGACACGCATTGCCATAGTCGTACAGAACGAACCGAATGCCGAAATTCCCGAGTCAGAATCCTGTTTGTCAATAATTCTGCTCCACATATCCTTAAAATGTACAAACTGGAAACCATGCAGTCTGATTGTAAAATATAAACCGCTTCCTACAATCAGTACCAACATTCCTACACCCCAGATGTAACCATTCAGGAAGTTTACAATGTTGTTTAAACCGTTTAACATATTATACCCTCCGTATTCCTTTATTATTCGTTAATTTTATCACAATTATTTATGAAAATCAATAAATAGATGCAATTATAGACGAATGTTTTTTGTTTTTCCTCCCAATTTTATACATTTTATTCTATTTTTATGCATTTATGCATCATTTATATTTGTTAATTAAAAGACAGTTTCTTTCATCATAGTACTGCGTTAAACAATCTTTCTCTTATTTCTTCTTTGGAAGTGACAATATGATCACACCGGCAATGATTCCGACAAATCCTGCCAGATCCATTCCGGAAAATGCCACATGCATAAAAATCACGGACATTGCTGTCGCTGTTAACGGCTCTACCGATGCGAGCAGACTTGCCTTGGAACCACCAATCAGCCGTACGCCTTCCATATAACAGCTAAAAGACATCACTGTACCGAAAATAATCACAACTACAATACAGCCAATACATTGCCAGTCCCAGGTAATATCTTCCACCAGCGTCCATGGCCGCACAAATGGTGTCAGACCGATTCCACTGATCAGCATACCCCAGCCAACCATCGGAAATGTTCCATAGATATCCATCAGATTCCCCGGAACCAGATTATAGAATATCGTTGCGACTGCCGATGAAAGACCGAATATCAATGTCGTTTTCGATACACTTAGCTGAGTCAGATTACCATGTGTTGCCAGCAATACCGTTCCGCCAAATGCAAGGATCAGGGCAAGGATTTCATTTTTTCCCGGAAGTTTCCAGTTTTTAAGTGCAAGAAGTACCATAATCATTACCGGCGCCGTATACTGCAGAACAGTTGCAATTCCCGCATTGGAATCTTCCACCGCCAGATAATACGTCATCTGACATCCGGCGATACCAATCACTCCATATACCAGCATCCTGAGCACATGCCGCTTATTTTTCCAGATACGGAATATTCCGTCCTTCTGCACCATATACGCTCTGGTCAATAATATGATCCCTGCAATGATCAGACGTACATTCACGATCCACGTTGCAGTCACTCCTTTGTACTCAAATGTGTATTTTCCGAATACTCCGGCAATCCCCCACAAGAACCCTCCTGTAATGGTAAGTGCAGTTCCCCTCACTGTCTCTTTTCGTTCCAACCGCTCTGTCAGATTCTCCTGTGCCGTATTGTTTTTTGTTGTCTGTGGTTTCCCCTTTGTCATTTTCCCCTGCATTCCTCTCTTTTGTCTGGTTTGTCTGTTCTATTGCATACTATGATATAAAAATCGTACATCCCATCGAAGCAGTCATTCTGTGTGAAATAGATATCACCGTCCTGTCCTTCGAAATCGTGAACTTTCTCATTCCTTCTGCGCAGTCATCCACGTCCAGAATTGCCTTGGTCATGATATCCCCTTCGCCTTCTTCTCTGAGACTTGCACGACTCTTTAATACGAGACTTCTTTGATCTCCAGTACAACGCGCTCAAAAATAGTTGTACCATCAACTACTTGGATGTTAGTACAACTATTTTTTTCTGTCAATATAGAATTTTATTATACACAAACCGAGAAGGGCAGGTCACCCTGCCCCTCAAAAGGATAGTATATCAATATTTAGTTAAGCGTCTCTGTTATTGATTTTCTAATCTGTATTCTATGCAGTTGCCGGAAGAATACGTGACAGGAAGGTCTGTGTTCTTCTCTCTTTCGGAGCTGTAAAGATGCGTTCTGGCTTTCCTTCTTCTACTACATATCCATCAGCCATGAAGATAACTCTGTCTGCCACATCACGGGCAAATCCCATCTCATGTGTCACAACGATCATCGTCATTCCTTCTTTTGCCAGGGATTTCATAACATCCAGTACATCACCTACCAGTTCCGGATCCAGTGCGGATGTCGGTTCATCAAAAAGAAGTGCTTTTGGTTCCATTGCAAGTGCTCTTGCTATGGCAACTCGCTGCTGCTGTCCTCCGGAAAGTGTACTTGGATAGACATCTGCTTTATCTTTTAATCCGACTTTATCCAAAAGTTCCAGCGCTTTTTCATGCGCTTCTTCTTTGTTCATATGTTTGGTAAGAACCGGTGCCATCATAACATTCTCCGCAACCGTCTTTAATGGGAACAGATTGAATCTCTGAAATACCATACCAACCTCTTCACGGAATTTACGAATGTCACATTTCTTATCTAACAGGTTCTTTCCTTCGTATTCTACAATTCCTCCGGATGGACTCTCCAACTGGTTGATGCATCGAAGGAAGGTACTTTTTCCGGAACCGGATGGTCCGATGATACATACAACTTCTCCTTCCTCGATATCAAGGTTGATATCTTTTAATACTTCCAGGTTTCCAAATTTCTTTGATAAATGGCTAATTTTAATCATATCAATCACCTCATTTTTCTTTCAATCTGTTTCTGAACAATTATCAATATAGAAAGTATTATCAAGTAAAACACTGCCAGTGCGGTATATGTAGGAATTGCTTTAAAGCTTAAAGCTGCATATGCCTGTGCCTGATGTGTGATCTCATTTACCGCAATGGCTGATAATAATGCCGTATCCTTTACGGATGTAATAAACTGGTTAAAGAGGGCCGGTAAGGCGGATTTGAATGCCGGAGGAATGATCAAGTGGAGCATCGTCTGTGAACTGGTAAGTCCAAGAGATGCTCCTGCTTCTTTCTGTCCCGGATCAATTCCCATCAGTGCTCCTTTGACGATCTCAGAAATAAATGCTCCGGAGTTCAATGCAATAACCCCAATTCCGACGATTGTACTGCTGATATCTACGCCGACCAATTTTGGAATTACGAAATATCCGTAAAGTGCCTGCACCATAAGTGGTGTTGCTCTGATAATCCAAATGTAAACCTCAGCGATTGCTTTTCCTACTTTATACTTAGACTGTAATAAATATCCACAGAGACTTCCGATCAGGAATCCGATACCGATACCTACTACAGCGATCAATACTGTTAGTTTTAATCCTTCAAACATCATCGGGAGTAAAACATCCAAAAATTTCATATCCATATACTATCTCTTCCTATCTGTTGTTTTTTTCGTTCATTTCAAATATGATCCATAAGATCTATTCGCACCATTTTGCATACAATTCATCTGTTGTACCATTTTTGATCAGTACTTTTACAGCCGCATTGATCTCATCGTAATATTTGCATTCTTTGGAAATTGCTACACAATATGGGGCCTGGCCCTGATTGAATTCATCTCCTACGACTTCAAGTTTGCTGTCCGGTGTTGTCTTAATATAGAAGTTTGCTCCAGGTCCGTCCTGAATAACTGCATCTACTTTCTTCTGTTCTAGAGATTCGTATGCGGTTGTGATCGTATCATGTACTTCCAGATCTGCATCGGAAAGGTTCTTAGATGCATACGTATGAGAAGCTGTTCCTTTTTCTACGGCTACTTTCTTGCCTTTCAGGTCATCAACACTCTTAATTCCTTCGTCATTTGATTTATTTACCATAACAACCTGGCCGGAATCACAATAGATATCTGAGAACTTCATAACTTCTTTTCTTTCATCTGTTGCACAAAGTGCTGCAGCTCCCATATCCAGTTTGTTTTCTGCAAGTGAGGTTGTGAGAGCCGAATAATCCATTGCCTGAATGCCTCCGTCAATCTCAAATCCTAACAGGTCCTGCAAATCATTTATCAGATCCAGATCATATCCTATCAATGTCTTTCCATCTTCATCATAATAAGAAAATGGTCCGAAAAGTCCGGTTGTTCCGACTTTCAGTTTTACACCTTTCATGCTGTCTTTGATATCATCTTCTGTCAGAGTTTTCTTGGTCCCGGATTTGGATGAAGAATCATCACTTGATTTACTTCCACATCCTACGCCAAGCATTGCCACCATTGCTGCACACATCATAACTGCTACTAATTTCTTTTTCATAATTGTGGTCCTCCTTACTGTTCCATTTTTGAAATCTGCTATAAGACAGTTTTCTTTGGATCCTCTAATAACTGAAAATGTAAGGGCACATTACAAATGATTTTTGTAATGCGCCCTTGCACTTCCGTCCGACAGACCTTCTAACCTACCCGGGATGAATTAGAAAATAGTTTCTTATATTTCAGATAAATGAAATACAAAAAAGCTTTAGCATACGAAAAGGCGCCGCAGGTATGTGAACCGCGACGCCTTTGTCTGTCTTGTTCTTTATGAACTTGTGATTATTCTAACTGTTTTACTGATTTCCGTCAATCTGCAATTTTGCTTAAAATTGTCTGTTAATTTTGTTGATTTATCGTTTTTATCACGAATTAGTTTCTTCTTTTTTACACTATTTCTAAAATGTAATCTTTGTTTTAGTATTATTTTGTGTTATTTCACTATTAAAGTTTGTAATACTTCTTTTTATTTTATTACCATGATATACAGGTCAACCGATAAATATTCTTTTTATTTTATTCTTTTTCTTCTTTCCGGATATATTCTTCCAATGTCGGAAATGATATGGCTTCTCCGGTACACATGACCATAAGGTCATCCCTGAGTGCTCTTGCTTCTACTGTATCTACCTTTCCAAGCTCTTTCAGCAGACCAAGCGTCTTTTTCTGAATTTCTTCTGATACATCTTCCCATTTTTCACGGAATCTGCGCTGTCTGTAGTACACTTCCTTCTCAGCCGTATACTTTTTCATGATCTGCAACATATGCTCCGAACATCCTTCCAGATCAATGTGCTTAATGATATTCTTCAGATCTACCGCATCATCCAGTGCATTATGGCTGACTTCCGTTCCCAGCCCACAAAGGATCTTCAGACTTCCGATCCCGGCACTCTGCAGATCCAGTTTCGCCGAATAGATGTCTTCTATATCTTTGATCATACGAAGGATACGGTTCACGATCTTTTTGGTCCGTTTCGATGCATCCTTGCGGTATTCCAGGAGATCTCTCTGTATCACGTACTTATCCGGTCCCCATACATAGACCCTTGATACCTCCCATGCTTCCAACTGCTCTGCGACTTCTTCCATCACCAGTTCATAATCCGGCGCACTTAAGAGATCTTCCTCCTCAATTCCGGTCATCTCCTGAAACCGGTCATGCAGCTTATCCTCTGCATAAATATAAGAATGAAATCTTGTCACTTCCTCAAAATCTTTCCCGCAGACCACGAATCCAACCGATACAAGCTTCGCCGGCGGTCCACCCTTTACCTGAGATGTCAGGAATTCTGTGTCTAAGAATGCTACCATCTCGTTGTCCAGTTTTTCTGCGATGTTTGGTGTATTTTGTATGAATGATTTTTTATTTATGTTTTTCGTTATATTCTTCTTTGGTTTTTTCCTGACTTTTGTCAATGAAACCCACTCCTTGTTATTTCGTTTTGTTCCTTTTGAAATGATACAGGGTGTGGGGGGATTTTGCAAGTGGGAGCAATTATTTTCTGTCTTATATCATTTTATTTTCTTCATAGCAGGTAAATATATACAATGGATTTTCATAATACAAGAGTAACTGTATCTCGTTTCAGTTTCTTACCAAAGTTCTGTGGAGTCTGACCTATCCGTCTGGCAAGTTCTGAAACGCTTATATTCTTTTTATTACATAATTCTTTAATCATATCGGATGTTTTCATCTTAATCCTCCATGCCTAAAACGCACCTCAACTTATTACATTATAAACCATTTGGTTGATATTTTGTAAATTTTCCATGAACGACAAAAACACCCTGCATTGCTACAAGGTGTACCTCGCCTTTAGCATCTAAAGTATTGATATTCTCTTTTTCAAAAAATACAGGCACATTTTTTTCTTTAAGCTGTCTGATGTACTTAAGGCATTCCAAGGTGTCTCTTGCAAATAAGCCTACCAAGGAACTCGTATCATTTATGAAAGACAATGGTTTCCTATTTCCAGTTTGCGCAGGCACCTATACCTTTTCTAAATCTCTCATAAACTTGATCCTTTCTTTTCGCTTTTTACAAATTGGCAAGCAGTGCTCCGGTATATACCCGGCGCATTTTTGCTTGTTGAGGAAGATCTCCGTTCCACTCCGGTCCGTGCAGAGCAGACGTCCACCGGACGTCTTGCACCCCAATCCACTTGAACTGCGGATAAGCCGCAGAGCCAAGCTGACGCTTTACCATAAAATCACTTTTTCTTCTTTGAATCTTCCTCATAAAGATACATTACTGCCTCAAGTGTTTTTTTCAGAAACTTTGTTTGTTCATTATGCATCTGCTTTATTTCTGCAATATCCTCTTCGTACAATTTTCCGGTTTCATTTGCTTTCCTTGCATACTGATTGAGATTATTACTAATCCTTGAATGCAAGGATATTACCTGATTCAAATCCGGCCACTCAGGAATAATCACATATCCGTTCAATGCCATCTTTCTGATATATGCACTCATGTTTTGAACTCCAGCTTCCTTCATTCGATTATGCAGTATCTCCACCTCTTCCGGTTTGAATTTTACATAAATTCCTTTTGAATACTCTTTCACTTTTCTTTTCCTCCATTTCTTTTCAAATTTGTAATTTTTAGAAATCATTCTTCCTGGGGCAATCGACAATTTCTAAAATTGGGCAACAAAAAAGCAACCGATATTACTCGATTGCCACTCTGTTACTCTTGCGAAGCTATTCCTTTTTCAAAAAATTTGTAAATATTGCCTAAATGCTTTTGTAAACTTTTTCCTTCAAAAAACATTACAAATTGATAATTGACTTTTTGAAAATTATTGTTCTCAAGTTTCTATCAAAATTAGAAAAAGCCCAAACCACAAGGGTTTGAGCTTCATTTGCGCATTCACGTTTTCTGTTTTTGGGTATAGAATCTCCGCTGCCAAATATAGAGTATTGGTTTGATTTTGTCAAGTCTTAGTTCTTATCTATATTCTTCCGTTAAATAAAAAAGTAAATTTCACATTGGACTTAAGTACTTATTTCAGTTTTCCATATATCTCATCCGTTACTATTTCACACCATTCGGATGATGTTTTTTCTCCCGGTACTTCAATTGCCAGATGTGAAAACCATTCATCTGGTGCTGCTCCATGCCAGTGTTTTACTTCTGCCGGAATATTGACACAATCTCCAGGTTTCATTTCTACTGCTTCTTTTCCTTCTTCCTGATAGTATCCACGTCCTGCAATGCAGATAAGAATCTGTCCGCCTCCGCTTTTTGCATGATGAATATGCCAGTTATTCCTGCAACCAGGTTCAAAAGTCACATTGAAAATTCCAACCTGTGACGTAGACACAGGAGCCAAAAAACTTTTCCCTGTAAAATATTGTGCAAATTTATCATTTGGCTCTCCAATCGGGAATATCATCTTTTTAGCATGAGCTCTCATTGCTTCATCTTCATATGAAAGATCACCTTCGTCTATACTCCAGACATCTTTTGCAAGATTGAATGCCGCCCATCCTTTTGGCCACCCTGCATAAAATGCTATATGGGTAATCACGGCTGCAATTTCTTTCTGAGTCACTCCATGAGCTTTTGCATTTTCAAAATGATGTACTAAAGATGTATTAATCATTCCTGAAGCGATAAGTGCTGTGACTGTTATAATACATCTTGTCTTTACATCAATATCCTGATTATTCCAGTTTTCTCCAAACAAAACATCATCATTAAAATGTGCAAACTGTGGTGCAAATTCATTCAGTGCGTTTCTTCCTGCTGTCTGTACAATTTTTTTCACTTTAATCACCTGTCCTTATTTTAACTTTGCTCCATCCTTAAAAGCATTTCCCACACGTTCTCCAAGTCTGTAATATCCGTGATGTACCGGATCATATGTAATTGGTGTAAACTTACTAAGATCAATTTCTCCGTCATCACCGAGATATTTCTCATCTGCACTTACATTTTTAATTTCCGCAAGATACTTGCTGCCATCAATGACTTTTACAAGTTCACACTCAAGAGTCAATGGAAGTTCATTGATGACTGGTGCATTTACATATTCACTCTTCGTTGTAGTAAAGCCTGCTTTTTGCATCTTATCTGCTTCTTTATTTGCAGAAACAATTCCCACATAATCGCAGGCAACCAGATGTTCAAGATCTGCCACCCCTACTGTAAAAGCCTTATTTTTTATAATATTGTCTGTTGTCTTATGGGCAGACAAATCTACAATAATCTCATTTGCACCTACAATTCCGCCCCATGCAGCGTTCATTGCATTTGCCTTTCCATTTTCATCATAGGTTCCCAGAATCATAACCGGCTGTGGATATAAAAATGGCTTTGCTCCAAAATTTTTTCTCATTGTTTTATCTCTCCTTATGGTTATTTGTTTATATCAGTATTTATCTGCCCAATCCATTCTGTAATCACCTCTTCTGAAGTTTCCAGATGATCTTTTCCTTTGGAATCAAACTGAATCTGCATTTCATGTGCAAAGGCAGCTCCTTTGCAATTTTCCTTCATATCTTTTATAACATGCCCCGGCCATCCACCATTTGTCATAAATGGAATCACTGTCTTTCCTGTAAAATCATTTGTTGTCAAAAATGTAAGCACTGCAGGTGCCATCGTATACCACCACGTTGGAGTTCCGATAGCAATCACATCATAATCAGCAAGATTTACAGATATCGGATTGATCTGAGGCATAAAGCCTGCCTCTACCTCTCTTTTTCCCTGTTCAACCACATCTTCATGACTGCCGCTGTATGGCTCTGTTGTTTCGATTCTCGCAATATCTGCACCTGTCCCATTAGTCAGCTGCTCTGCAATTCTTTTCGTGTTTCCATTTGACCAGGAATAATATACAACTAACATTTTCTTCATTATCTCTATTCTCCTTTACTTATTTTAGCCCCTGTAAACAGATAGATATAACCCACCATGACTACCGCTAAGAAAGCCACTATTACCCCGATGGTTATCTTTTTCCTTGTTTTCATTGCTCACCTCTTTTATTTCTTCTGTATTTTTGAACCTCCAAACACCTGCGACATCGGCATATGGGCAAGCATCTCATCAATAGATTTTACTTCATCCTGAGTCAGCTTTATATCTGCTGATTCCATATTTTCTTCCAGTCTATTTACTTTTCTTGTTCCCGGAATTGGTACGATATATGGTTTCTTTGCAAGCATCCATGCAAGAGAAATCTGTGCAGGCGTGGCATTTTTTTCTTCTGCAATCACTTTCATCCAGGACATAAATTCATTATTTTCCTTTAATCCTTCTTCTGTAAACTGTGGCATTGCGCTTCGATAATCTCCCGGCTTTTCAAATTCCCCATGGGAATGATATGCTGCTGTCAGTAATCCATTTGCAAGCGGCGAAAATGCAACAAATCCTATTTTCAATTCTTCAAGCACCGGGAATAATTTCTCATAATCCCTGTACATCATGGAATATCTGTTCTGAATCGCTGTAACCGGGCATACTTTATGTGCACGTCGAATAATCTCTTCACTGGCTTCTGATAACCCCCAGTGTGTGATTTTTCCCTGCTCCATTAACTCCTTCATAGCTCCTGCCGTCTCTTCAATCGGTACAGTCATGTCAATACGATGAATATAATATAAATCAAGATGGTCTGTGTTAAGTCTCATTAAAGATCCCTCAATCGATGCTTTAATCGTCTCCGGTCGTCCATCAGGAATCAAAGGTTTATTTACAGTTGTTGCAGTTTCATCAAAACGTATCCCACACTTTGATGCAAGGACAATTTTGTTTCTATATGGCCTTAACACTTCCCCAAGCAGTTTTTCATTGTGATGAGGGTCTTCTGTTGTTCCGTATATCTCTGCCGTATCAAAAAATGTGCAGCCTTCATCGATCGCTTTTTCAATCAATTCTTCTGCTTCTTTCTGTGTTGAAACAGTTCCATATGCATGACTCATTCCCATACATCCAAATCCGATTTCTGATACTTCTAAGTCTCTTCCTAAAATTCTTATCTCCATCTTTATCTTCCTTTTCTATATTTCAAACTTTACTGTAAGTATAAGAAAAAGAGACTCCGGACAGAAGTCTCTCTTTGTTACGATTCCTCCAAATATTTTTATATTCTTTTATAATCCAAGACTGTCTATCCATGAACTGATATCTGATTCAGACGCTCCACCATGGAATCGTTCCCCTTCTTTCCAGTCACCTGTTCCTGTCATCTCTTCCAGAAGATTACCGCTGTCACCGATTCCCGAGGTCGCTGCTGTACAGAATGGGATGACTGTTTTTCCTGTAAAGTCATTCTCTTTTACAAAGTTATCTACTGGCCATGCTGCAATTCCCCACCAGATAGGATAGCCAATGTATACCGTATCATATGAATCCCAGTTATCAACTGTTGTAGATACCAGTTCCACATCTCTTAAGCTCTCATCATCATGTTCTCTTGACACCCGGCTGTCATCATCTGTCCAGTCAAGGTCATCATCTGTATATGGCTCCACAGGCTCTATTTCAAACAGATCTGCCTCTGTAATTTTTGCTATCTTTTCAGCAACATCTTTTGTATTTCCTGAAGCTGAATAATATACAACCAATGTTTTTCCATTTCCTGTTGATGTATTTTCTGTATTAGAAGCAGACTGGTTGGTATTGCTTGCTCCACATCCTGCCATCAAACCGATTGCCACGATGCATGTTAAGAGTACTGCTGCTATTTTCTTTGTTTTCATTCTAAGGTTATCTCCTGTCGTATAAAATGTTTGTCACGCTAATTTCTATCGGATGAAATTGGTAAATACAAAATCCGGTGCCTTTGGCATTTCAATTCCCATTTTTGTCGCAACATTTTTACAGTTAATGAAATATGCCATATTGTTTCCAAGGATCTGCATAACCTGCATTCCTTCGAGATCCTGTTTTACTTCATCCGGATTCGTCCCATGTACCATATTCCAATATCTCGATGTGATAATCGGCATCTGCATCAGACCAAAATATTTATTTACCTGATCCCATGTGGCCGTTGTTCCGGCCCTTCTTGCTGAAATTACCACAGCGGCAGGTTTCAGGCGGAATCTGTCGCCGCCACCGTTTAAATCGGCATAAAAGACTCTGTCCATAAAGGATGTGATTGCACCGCCTGCACCACCCCAGTGTACCGGAGTTCCAAATACGAATCCGTCATAATCCCCTGCTATTTCCAGAAATTCATTCACGATATCATCCAGGATGCATTTATTTTTTTCCTGACATTTTCTGCAGGCAATACATCCTGAAATCGGCTTATTTCCAATCCAGAAAATATCTGTACTTATGCCATTTTCATTTAATGCACTGGATACTTCACAAAGAGCTGTATAAGTACAGCCATTTTTGTGTGGACTGCCATTGACAAGTAATACTTTCATTGATTTTTCCTCTTATGCTTACCAGTTCTTTTTTTCTTTTGAACTGTCATTATTCTTTTTTCTTTCCTCAACCATCTTCACGAACCATTCCACCATATTCGGATCCTGATGCGAGAAGAAGGAGCTTGTCTTCTTGTCCAGTTCTGCAATAGTCTTCATATCTTCATCAGAAAGTGTGAAATCAAAAACATTAAAGTTTTCTTCCATTCTCTCAATGTGTGTTGATTTCGGAATAACCACTACCCCTCTCTGAATATGCCAGCGAAGCATAACCTGTGCCGGAGTCTTCTGATATTTTTCTGCAATCTCTGCGATGACAGGATTCTCAAAGGTGCCTCCTCTGCCCTCACCGAATGGTGCCCATGCTTCTAACCGGATATCATATTTGTCTGCCCATTCCTTCGTCTCTTTCTGCTGATTGAAGATGTGGGTTTCCACCTGATTTACCATCGGTTTAATGCGGTTGAAGGATGCAAAATCAACCATTCTGTCTACATAAAAGTTGGAAATTCCGATTGCTCTGATTTTTCCCTCATCGTACAGATCTTCCAATGCATGGTAAGCACCGTAAGCATCTGAAAATGGCTGGTGAAGCAATACCAGATCCAGATAATCTGTCTTTAACTTTTTCATGGATTCAAGAACTGATTTCTTTGCTTCTTCATATCCATAATGTTCAATCCACACCTTTGTTGTAAGGAAGATTTCTTCTCTTGGAATGCCTGACTTTTGGATTGCATTCCCAACCTCTTCCTCATTAAAATAACTCTGTGCTGTATCAATCGCCCGGTATCCAACTTTTAAAGCATCAAGCACACATCTTTCACATTCCTCTTTTGTTACCTGATATACGCCATATCCCAGTATTGGCATTTTTACACCATTATTTAATGAAATATATTCCATTGTCGTATCCTCCTTGTTTTCTTTCATTCATCTTACATTCATACTATAATACTGATAGATTCCTTTGAGAAGTTTCGATAAGTTTTTCAGTCTTAACCTTTCGGTTTATTCTGGTTCTTACTGATTGAACAGCCATCCCATAATTTCTTTGTCACGACAAAACAGATAGCCACCGCCATGCTGATAAGTGACCGGTGTTCCTTCAAAGTAATCTTTATCTTTTACATCCAGTACCACCAGTTTATCAATCTCTGATTCCGATAATCCCTGTTCTTTGTAAAGCTCATGTATCTGCTGGTATGCCTTTTTAAAAGGTTCTGATCCATAGTATTCGTCGCTTTCGCCAATCACAAAATATACCGGCGTTTTTATCTCCACAACCGGCTCATATGCACCATCCCACTGAGAGCTGCACATAAGTGCCGCTGTATATAATTCCGGCTGCTTTGCCAATACCAGTGACAGGGTTTCTCCTCCTCCGGAATAACCATTAATATATACTTTCGATGGATTAATAATATAATGCGTCAGAAAATACTGTGTCAGTTCAATTGTCTGATCTGCTGATGTCTGTCCCCAGTCATTTAACTGTGGAGCTACAATAATCATATCGGTAATATACTTCTGTGCTTCAAATCCAAAATCTTCTGTCCGGATATTTTCTCCCACGCCCTGAAAATATAATCCCTGATATCCGGGTAATGTTACATATAGTGCATATTCCTTTGTCCCGTCATATGCATCCGGAATATATACATTGTAATGAATGTCCCCTTCATTTGGAGAATGAAGAACATTATCCAGGAGGAAGCCCCGGTATTCTTCGCTTCCCGGCGTAACATTTTCCAATTCATCTCCGGATGTATTTTTTTCTGTATTTTCTTTTTTCTCATTTGTCTTCTGCTGTACGGTCTGTACCTGGTTTATTGTTTGTTGATTCTTCTTTTCATCCTTGCCAGGTTTTGAAAAGTAGATATATACCATGATTACCATTGCTAAAATAACAACTCCAATAATTGTAAGTACTAATTTCCGCTTTTCCATAAATACACCACCTTCTTTCAGTATGAACCTTTTCGTTTTCTCTTACCTGTTTTCTTTAGAAACACTCCACTATAATATCCAATAAATGCAATCAATATCATTACTGCCAGATAATCCAGCAGAAAAGGAAAGATCCCCTTTTCATAATCATAAAATACAAAATGCATCCTCATAATCAGATAATCTCCTATCTGTCTCCTGTAAAATGCATATAAACCATAACCTGCAATTGTGGTTGCGACAGATCTTGCTGCCCATGTTCTGATGACGGATGGATGTTCCCATAATCGTCCTGCCATTGCTACCGCTATATTCCAATGAAATCCGAGATGTAATGACATCACCACCAGTCCCCAGTATGCGCAAAACATATGTATCTGTCTGGCTGTCATATATGTTCCGGAAATCTTTATCCATTTAAATATGTGATTTGACAATAATATTCCACTTATCATGGAACCCATTATAAGAATAAGCATGATGATAACCAGTACTGTCTGTATCACTCTGAACGCATTATATTTTCCTTTCCTTACAGAGGTCACCCATTTATGATTCAGTATGTGATGTGAAATAAAAAGCACAAGCATCGCCATACCAATCCACTCATGTGCAGTCTCGCTGAGCAGACTATATGGCATAAGAAGAAGCAAACATATCGTCATTCCTATATCTATCAATATTTTTGCTGTAAATCGTTTATTTTTCATATCCTACCTCTTATCTAAAGCATTCATATTGTCTTCCCAGAAAGATATTGCACGATCAATCCATCCTTCTGCTACAGTCCCCTCTCCCAATCCAAATCCATGAGAAAGGCCTTTAAATACTTCTATTTTTGTATTTGGGCCATTTTGTTGTATCTGGGAAATATATTTTTCCATACTTCTGTATGATGCAATTCCGTCACTTGTTCCGACACAGGCATAGGTTGGAGGCTCCATTCCTGTCACCTGGGAAAGTCCTGTATACTGCATAATCACCGCAGCCGGTGCAGGATATTCTTTTTCTCCAAAGTAAGCTGTTCCATAAGAACCAAGCCAGGCCGCCATCCTTGCTCCTGCTGAGCCACCCCAGAGAGAATAATCCGTCATATCAATCTGTAGTTTCTCTGCATTTTCATGTAAAAACGCAATTGCTCTGGCAAGATCCTCACAGGCAGTCTGTGCTCCCGGACGATAAATAAGAGCAAATGCATTATAGCCTTTCTTTGACAATTCTAAGGCATGAGGAAAGCTATCATGTATTCCGGCTACATATACAAAGCCTCCTCCTGCATTGATAATCGTTGTTTTTGCTCCTGCATTTCCCCGAAAGAAAAATAAACCTGTATCCTTTTTATCCGCATCTGCCTGCATTTCTTCTTCACTGTATATTGGATAAAAAATCTGCTCACCATTCATTGCCTGATTTTTCATATAATTTACGATTTCTACTGTTTTATCGGTGTTGACTTCGCTGTACCACGGCAAAATAGAGCTGACGTCTTTTAATTTCAGATTGTCCTCTATTTCCATATCTACCGGAAATATGAGTCTGCCATAATCATCGAAAGCTGAATCATGGATAACATCATTTATATTACTCTCTGCATTAAAACTTTCTTTTTCATTCATATTGATATCCTTCTCTGTCACGCTCTCTTGCTCTGTTTTTCCTGTTTCCAGCGTTTTTTCTTCCCCGATTGCCAGGTTCTGGACTGTTGTGCTACACCCACTGAACATGATAACAGTCATGATGATTCCTCCAAGAGCTATCCTCTTTATCTGCATATAGTATCCTCCATTTTCACTTCAGCTAAAGTATAACAAAACGAGACTCCATTAGAAGTCTCGTTTTGTTATTCAGTATTAACCTTTAGGTTTCTACTCGCATGTATTCAATTTTTATTTTACCTTGTTAATAGCATTTATCAGCCGCTTAACCTTAATGGACGGTTTTTTCGAATGAAGAATTCCAAACGGCATAGTATAATCCCACTCTACTGGAATGATTCTGATCAGTGGATGAACACTTTCCCAGCTCTTGAATGCCAGTAATACCTCATTATTGTTTTCGCATCGGTTAAATGCTTCTACATTGTACAGATTAAAGTCTACAATATTGATTTCAGGATGATTTTTCATCATATCATCCCTTAGCATATCGCCATAATAACTCCATCCTCTTCGCATGAGCATAAGATTTTCTCCAGCCAGATCATCAAGTGTTATTTTTTCTTTTTTTGCCAGCCTGTGATGAATTGATACCGCCACACAAAATGGTTCTCTTGAAATCTCAGTGCCATCACAGCCTCTGAATTCAAGCATTGTTTCATCAAAGATTCCAGCTATCACATCAATATTCTTTCCCATATTAGCCAGTATCTCTCTTGCATTCTCTGGTGTATTTTCAAATGTAATCAATTTAAACTTCATCTCCGGATATATTTTCTGTATCTTAGGCCAAAGTTCCACAAAAACTTCCGGTGGCGTCATCGGAGATATTCCAACACGAATGATTTCTTCATTATGATTCATTGCTTCCTGCGCCCGTATCAACGATTCTTTTGAATATTGAATCAGATATTTTGCATCCTGATAGAGCGATTTACCAGCTTCCGTAATAATAAGACCTCTGTGTGTTCGTTCAAATAATTGCAAATCCAAGCTGTTTTCCAAAGAATTTATCTGTTTAATAACCGCAGGTGCACTTATATATAATTCTTCTGCCGCTTTACTAAAACTTCCAGCTTCTACAACGCAAATAAATGTATCAAGTTGTGGATTATACATCATGTAATTCACTCCTCTTTGTGATTTTAAATCATCTGAAATGCTTTCAGTGCCCCAATAATTGCCTCTTCTTTCTCCTTCGGACATTGTGGTTGCTTTGCTCCCTCTGACCTAGGAATATTAAAATTCTCCGCTAATTCAATTCCACACTTTCTCTTCACCTGTGCAATATACAGATTAGATACCTTCATCCCATCATTATACTCTGCCACATACTTCTTTATCTTCTCATAAGTAGCCTGTCTACGCTCCGCTTCGGTCCGCGCTGGGCAAAGGTCCCCTGGACCTCTAGCGCCTCTCAGCCGCCGTTAAATCCATCTCGTCCATGTCAAGTCTCACATTCACATGATGCTTCGCTTCGTGGAGTTTGGACAATAAACATACAGTCTCCACATGAACCGTCTCGCAGAACTGATCCACCGCCGTCATCTTCTCCACGCGATATCCCGCCAGCTGCATCATCTCCAAATCTCTTGCCAGGCTTGTCATCTTACAGGAAATATATACAATCTTATCCACCCCATAATTCAAGATCTTCGGAAGTGCCTTCGGATGAATACCGTCTCTCGGCGGATCCAGTACGATCACATCCGGCTTCTCTTCAATCTCATCAAGTACCTTAAACACATCTCCGGCAATAAATCTGCAGTTGGAAAGTCCGTTTCGGACAGCATTTTCTTTTGCTGCCTCGACTGCTTCTTCAATAATCTCGACACCGATCACTTTCTTCGCAACCGGAGCAAGCACCTGACCGATTGTTCCTGTTCCGCTGAACAGATCGAATACAACCTGATTATCAATATCTCCAATGTATTCTCTTACAGTCTCGTACAGCACTTCTGCACCTTTTGAATTTGGCTGGAAGAAGGAAAATGGTGTAATCTTGAATTCCAGTCCGAGAAGCTTCTCGTAAAAGAAGTCCTGTCCATAAAGAATTCTTGTCTCATCACTCTTCACGACATCAGACAGAGAATCATTCAATATATGAAGGATTCCAACAATCTTTCCTTCTAATTCTAATGCCAGAAGTTCTTCTACTAATGGAGTTAAGTCATATTCTTCCTGCGTTGTCGTTACAAGATTCACAAGAATCTCGCCTGTTGTATCGCCTCGTCTTAAAAGAAGATGGCGGAGATAACCGACATGCTGCATTTTCTTATAATAACTTACATTTCTTTCTTTGAAATAATTCAGCACACAAAGAAGAATCTTATCCATATCTTCATGGACAAGCTGACAGTCTCCTGCTGTCAGTACATCATAAGTACTTCCTTTTTTATGAAGACCGAGAGATAACGGACCATCTTTGAATTCATCTCCAAAAGAAAATTCCATTTTATTACGATAATGGAATTCCTTCGGACTGTGCTTCACACCTTCAAAAACATATTCACCTTTTACTACCGGATCCATGATTCTGCGGATCTGTCCTTCTTTCATCTTCACCTGCTCTTCATATGGCATCGTCTGATACATACAGCCACCACAGGCCGGAAAGATACTACAGACCGGCTCTCTTGTCTCTAATGGAGATTTCTCCAACACTTCAAGAAGTCTTCCTTCTGCATTTCCTCTTTTAAATTTATTTATCATAAAACGGATCTTCTGTCCCGGAATCCCATTTTTCACAGTAACATACTGTTCTGCCTCCGGAACAAATACAATCCCCTTGTTTGGGAAATCTACACGTTCAATAATACCCTCGTAGATCTGACCTTTTTTCATCCTAATCTCCTATCAATTCTAATCTATTTTAACAGAAAAACAGACAGGATGGTTTCTTCTCTCACCCTGTCTGCACTTTTGCAATTCATTCAAGAATTATACCTGATCATCCTCGCTGAAGTAATCATCAAAATCGTCATCAAAATCATCTTCAAAATCATCAAGATAATCCGGTGATACAAAACGATATACTGCATAAGCGATTGCAGCTACTGCTGCTACTGCTCCGATGATAGCCAGTGTCCAGATTACTGTGTTCTTCTGCTTCTCAGCCTCATTCTTATGAAGAATCTCGTTCAATCTTGTTTCTGCAATGATGTCTTCTATTCTCTTGTTCATATTAACACGCCCTTTCTTCACCTTTTGTGGTGACAGATAATCTGTGTTTATTATAACACCTGACGATTCATATTACTACTGATTTATCATTTTTTTATAACTTTCTCATACCTTTACAAGCTTGGCAAATTTTGCAAACATCTTGCGTGTTCCGACACTGTCAAATTCAATCGTAACCTCGTGATCCCGTCCACCTTCTTTGATATCCGTTACTGTTCCTTCCCCAAACTTCACATGACGTACCCGGTCTCCGACCTCATAACCAAGTGGACCATTCCCACCTGCTGCCAGCTGACTTCCCTTCTGCAGGGATGCCAGTGCCTGACTTCCTGTAAGCGGCTTCCCCACCCCCTGATTCTTTGCAGGTGTCATTCCGCCAAGTGCTCCTGCAAATGCCTGTGCCCGAAATGCTTCTCTGGCACGTGCATATGTATTCTGCTGTGCTGGCATCTCCGTCTCCTGGGTAAACTTCTTGTTTCCTGTATCAAGCAGTTCCCTCGGGATCTCTTTCACAAATCTTGACATCGGATTGTACTGTGTCTCACCGTGCACCATTCTTCTGCGCGCACTTGTCAAAGTCAGTTCCTGCTCTGCCCTTGTGATTCCAACATAACAAAGTCTCCGCTCTTCTTCCAGTTCTTCTCTGTCTCCTGCATTAATACTCATATATCCCGGGAAAAGTCCATCTTCCATCCCTGCAAGATAAACACGTGGAAATTCAAGTCCCTTTGCACTATGTAAAGTCATCAGAACAACATATTCCTGGTCTTCATCCAGACTGTCGATATCCGCAACCAAAGCAACTTCTTCAAGGAATCCGCTCAATGTTGCCTTTTCATCTTTATCCTGACAACTTTCCTCATAAGTTGCCGCTTTACTGATCAGCTCGTCTATATTCTCTTTTCTTGTTTTCGCCTCTTCTTTATCTTCATTTTCAAGGCTTTCTATATATCCTGTCTTCTCAATCACTTCCTGTAAAAGATCTGTGATGTTCATCTCTTCTGCCAACGTCTTAAAATACTCGATCAATGCCGCAAAAGAGTCCAGTTTTGTTGCACTTCTTCCCACTCCTGCGATCAGCTCCGGTGCCAGTAATGCCTCATAAAAACCAATTCCACGTTCTGTTGCAGACTCCTGAATCCGGTTAATTGTTGTGAGACCGATTCCTCTCTTTGGGACATTAATGATTCTTCTAACCGCAACATCATCACGTCCATTGTCGATTGTCTTGAGATAAGCAAGAAGATCCTTAATCTCTCTTCTCGCATAGAAATTTACACCACCGACAATCTTATAAGGAATATTCATGGCAATAAATTTCTCTTCCAGCAGACGGGATTGTGCATTCGTACGATAAAGAACTGCACTGTCATTATAGGAACCTCCCTGTCTGACAGCATTTTTGATATCTTCGCCTATGAAATCCGCCTCATCAAATGCAGTATCAAACTGACGCAGACGGATCAGTTCACCTTCTCCGTTCTCCGTCCAAAGTGATTTCTCCTTTCTTCCGCGGTTATTCGCGATCACACTGTTCGCTGCATTCAGAATATTCCCTGTAGATCTGTAGTTCTGCTCCAGTTTGATCACCTTTGCATCCGGAAATTCATGCTCAAAGTCAAGAATATTCCGGATATTCGCTCCACGGAACTTGTAGATTGACTGGTCATCATCTCCAACGACACAAAGATTCTTATATTTTCCTGCAAGAAGGCTTACCAGCTGAAACTGGACTGTATTTGTATCCTGATATTCATCTACCATAATATAGCGGAATCTTTCCTGATAACTCTCAAGCACATCCGGCTGTGTCTGCAAAAGCTGTACTGTCTTTACAAGCAGATCATCAAAATCCAGTGCATTATTCGCTCTCATCTGCGCCTCATACTCACGGTAAACCTTAGCAATCTTCATCTTTGCAAAGTCTCCTCCGGCATTCAGTTCAAATTCATCCGGAAGGATCATCTCATTCTTGGCAGATGAAATTGCTGAAAGCAGACTTCTTTCTTTAAACACTTTCGTATCCACATCTACTTTCCGACAGACTTCCTTAATTAGTGTCTTCTGATCATCTGTATCATATATAGTAAAATGATTCTCATACCCTAATCTGTCAATAAACCTTCTCAAAATACGCACGCACGCAGAGTGAAATGTACTCACCCATACACTTTCCGCTCCAAAACCGACAAGGTTATCCACACGCTGGCGCATCTCTTCTGCCGCTTTGTTCGTAAATGTGATTGCAAGGATATTCCATGGGTTCACGCCACGTTCTCCGATCAGATATGCGATCCTGTGCGTCAGAACTCTTGTTTTTCCTGAACCGGCTCCGGCAAGAATCAGAAGAGGGCCGTCCGTGTGGTAAACAGCCTCTCTCTGCGGTTCATTTAATTTATCATAAATGCTCATCTTTCCACTCCTTTAAAGTTATAAAGATATCTGTAAATGTATTCCCATTATCAAACACACGTTCCTGTTTGTCAACTACATTTTCCGGCCCTCTTATCTTTTGCTTGCTATCTAGTTTTAAATACTATATAATAAATGTATTGAGGTGATAACATGAATATAGACACAAGTAATCTGTTAAACAGCATTTTGGAAGAACTTTCTTCTTTAAGTTATGTGCATCCCGGCGATGTTCCGAATATTGATCTTTACATGGATCAAGTAACTACTTTTATGGATGAGCAGCTGGCTTCGACCAAACGTTACCCTGATGATAAGATCCTGACAAAGACCATGATCAATAATTATACGAAGAACAATCTTCTTCCACCCCCGGTGAAGAAGAAGTATTCCAGAGAGCACCTGCTCCTTCTGGTCTTCATTTATTATTTTAAAAATATCCTTTCAATCAAAGATATTGAGACAGTTCTTGCACCGCTCACAGAGAAATATTTTCCGGATGGAAGCTCTTTTGAATTAGCGGATATTTACAAAGAAGTCTGCAAGATTGAAAAAGAACAGCTGGATTCCATCAAAGAGAATGTAACTGCTACTTATGAGAAATCTGCTGAGACTTTCACTCATCTTGCTGATGGCGAAGATAAGGAGATCTTACAGCAGTTTGCATTTATATGCAGCTTGAGTTTTGATGTATATATCAAGAAAATGATCATTGAACGGATCATTGATGACCTCTCTTCCAAGTCTTCAAAAAACGAAGAGAAAAAGAAAGGGAAATAAACATTTCTGTTTAAAACAAGATACAGCCTGCGAAAGACTTTATCAGGATCTTCCGCAAGCTGTATCTTTTGATTGATAAAAGGTATTTTATTGTAAGCTTAATTCTTAAGTGTTATTCTTCCGTTCCATTCTCTTCCTCAGCAAGCCCTACACGTTTGAAAACCATATCATATCCGTCATTCCCATAATTAAGAGAACGGTTCACACGACTGATTGTCGCAGTGGATGCTCCTGTCTTCTCCGCGATCTCCAGATATGTCTTCTGTTCACGGAGCATTCTTGCCACTTCAAATCTCTGTGACAATGAAAGCAGCTCATTGATCGTACAGATGTCTTCAAAAAATGTATAACACTCTTCTTTATTCTCAAGGCTTAAGATTGCCTGAAACAAATAATCTACTGCCTCGGTTCTGATCTTCTTACTCATACGAAACAATCTCCTTCTCAACCGGCTAATTATATGATGGCTTACGGCATACCATAAACCATAACAATACCTTTTGCCTTCTCAGGCCACTTTTTGATTTTAACACATTAAATTTTTAAAGTCCACCATTTCTTATGAATTTAAACTAAATTCTTGCGCAATTTTGAGTTTTTCTAAAACATTTTATGTAAAACACACTTTTTTCGTTGTTCTTCCTCTTTTAAGATGCTATAATAAATCTGTTATAAATATTTTGATACAAAAGAGAGGAGTACATGATTAATATGAAGTGCCCAATATGTGGAAAAGACCTGGATTTGCAGAATAAGCAGATTGGCACCAGCGAAAACGGGGATCCAATCTTTAATGAATATGCAATCTGCCATAGCTGTAAAAAGCAATGGAACCTTGATAAACAACGTGCAAAGAAGATCGCTGCCAAGAAAGCCGCAGAAGAGAAAGCAAAAGCTGAGGCTGAGGCTCGTGCCGCTGAAGAGAAGGCAAAAGCTGAGGCTGAAGCCCGCGCTGCTGAAGAAAAAGCGAAAGCTGAAGCTGAGGCCCGTGCCGCTGAGGAGAAAGCGAAAGCTGAAGCTGCCGCCCGTGCCGCTGAAGAAAAAGCGAAAGCTGAGGCTGCCGCCCGTGCCGCTGAAGAGAAACGAGCTGCCCGCAGAGAAGCAAAAGCCCGCGCCCGCAAAGAAGCGATTGCCCGCCTTGCTGCTGACAAAGGGATTTCAGAAGAGGAAGCTGAGCGTATCCTTAAGGAGAGAGCCAGAGCCCGCAAAGCCGCTGCACAGAAAGCTGCCACTGCTGCCACTGATGCCACTGATAATTCCGAAGAGCAGAAATATGGGAACATTCCAGCGGAAGAAATCCGTGATAAGCGTGAAAAAGCAGTTCGCAAGGGATACGAAGATATGCTTGCAACTGACCCTGACAGTAAAGCTGCCAAGAAGAAAAAGAAAGAGGAAACCGAAACTGCGAAAGCAAAAGAAGATGTAAAATCCAGAAAAATGGATGACTATGATGATGAAGATGATGATGAATATGAATATGTAGACGAATATCCACGTTTCAGACCTGGACGCATTATCCTTGGAATCATTTCCCTGCTTGCATTTGGTTTCTGTATTTATAAAGGTTTCGTAACAGGACTCAGCACATCAGGAGCTGACGTGACTTCTGCTCCTGGCATGAATTATGTCATTGTTGCTCTTTGCATGCTTGTCACTGCACTGTTATACTTCATCATGAATAACCGTGATACACTTTTTGCATTCCTTATCCCGATGATTGTCTATATCGGTGGTGCTGTTTTTGCTTTCCTGAAACATGGAGATGAATTCGAGCTTCTGATTTTAGCCGGTGCAAGTGGTGTACTTGCTGTTATTTCACTGATTCTCGCAATTGCTTCCCGCGGTGGAGATGATTACGATGATGAAGATGATTACGACGATCCATTTGAAGAAGAACACGATAATTAAAATCGCGTTGTAAATCTTTTTGGTTTCTAAGAACAATTTATATAAGATAATTACAAGGGAGTATCATTTTTCGGTACTTCCCTTTTTTGTCCTAATATGCATTTTTTATATCATATATCTAAAACATTTTTAGGTGTCAAAAACTTTTTTAGAATAGTTGTTGCTTTTTGTTGAATATGTGATAAAATGTACCTATAGGTATCTTTATATAATTAAAAATACACAACAAACACATACTCCTCAAAGATTTTTCTTTGGGGATTTTGTCACAAAGAAAGGAGTAACTGACATGGCATCATTTATAGTAAATGGTCAGGAAGTCTCACCCTCAAAGAATCAGAAACTGTTACGGTTCCTGCGTGATGAGCTGCACATTACCTCTGCAAAGGATGGCTGCAGCGAAGGCGCTTGTGGAGCCTGTACTGTTATCATTGATGGACAGACTTGCAAATCCTGCGTACCTGACACAGATTCATTGGCCGGAAAGAATGTCATCACAGTCGAGGGACTTTCTGATTGGGAACAGAAAGTTTACACTTATGCTTACGGGAAGGCAGGCGCTGTACAGTGCGGATTCTGTATTCCTGGTATGGTTATGTGCACAAAAGCACTTTTGGATGTAAATCCGGAACCAACCGATGATGAGATTCGCTATGCGCTGCGCAACAACTATTGCCGCTGTACAGGATATGTTAAGATCATGGACGCGGTACGTCTGGCAGCTAAGATTCTGAAAGAAGGGGTTTTACCAGATGATGGAGATTCTAGCTGGACTCTTGGTTCCCGTGTTTCTCGTATAGATGTTGAAGAAAAAGTGCTTGGAACAGGTAAATATCCGGATGACTATTATCCGGAAGGAATGCTCTATGGCGCTGCTCTTCGTAGTAAATATCCACGAGCTCGCGTACTTTCTATTGATACCTCTGCTGCCGAGGCTCTGCCTGGCGTAGAAGCGGTTGTAACAGCCGATGACATTCCTGGGGAGAATAAGATCGGACACTTAAAACATGATCAGTATTCACTGATTCCGGTTGGTGGACTGACTCATTATCTCGGAGATGCAATTGCCCTTATAGCTGCAACTGACATGGCAACTGTAGAAAAAGCAAAGAAACTTATTAAAATTGAATATGAAGTACTTCCTCATGTGCATACAGTGGAAGAAGCTGCTGCTCCGGATGCACCTCTTGTTTATGATGAAGAAGAGACTAACG
>SKET01000766.1_pt1 | contig 24655 bp, 20 predicted proteins | sample 4841461 | NCBI WGS metagenome assembly SKET01 (sample SAMN11008802, study PRJNA524170) | human gut metagenome | biome: Human fecal sample; material: Feces; isolation source: fecal sample from pouch patient p5 | host: Homo sapiens | place: Israel: Tel-Aviv | collected 2014-02-13
CTAAAGGAGTTTCTTCCATCTTTTCTAATGCTCTGACTAAAACACTGGAATACTTTTCAATTCCAATATAATGAATATGAGGATTTTTCTCTGCTAACCGCATAAGAAACTTTCCCTTTCCCATCCCGATCTCTAACTGAATCGGCTTACCGTCCTGAAAATAATCTTTCCACTGACCCTTGATCTGCTCTGCATCTTTAATTGTATATTCATTCGCTGCAATCTGTTCTCTTGAACCTTTTACATTTCTTAATCTCATCAAACTCTCCTATCTACTTTTCTACTTTAATACGCACTTTGCTTTCCACTGCATTTAATGTACTCTCGGAGTCGTTCTTGCACTTGCTTTTGTGGCTGATTTTCCGCCTGAAACTTTTCGCGTACATTTTTCATATCTGATATTTTTAGACATACAGTATTATTCTAATCGCTGCACATTATTTTTGCAATTAATTTTTGCTTTTTCTATAGAAGTAGGATACAATGAAAAGCAAGGTCTAAAAATGACCTGGCAAAACTCTAAAACATGGCCCAACTGGGCAGAATTAAAAGGAGGGAAACATAAGCAACGGAATATATTGACTATTATGATTAAATGTGTTTAAATATACTCAAAGGAGAGTGCTATAATGAATACATCAAATATCACAAATTATAAGCCAAAAGATTTTGCTGAACTTTTAGGCGTATCTGTTAAGACATTACAACGTTGGGACAGAGAAGGAACTCTAAAAGCAAACCGAACTCCAACTAATAGACGCTATTACACTTATGACCAGTATCTACAATTTAAAGGTATAAATACTGAAAATGATAAGCGTCATGTAGTTATTTATGCTAGAGTGTCTACAAGAAATCAAAAAGATGATTTACTAAATCAAGTTGCATTTTTAAGACAGTTTTGTAACGCAAAAGGAATTATTGTAGACCAGTGTATTGAAGATTATGGAAGTGGTCTTAATTACAACCGTAAAAAGTGGAACAAATTATTAGATGAAGTAATGGAACAAAAAATTAAAACCATAATAGTAACCCATAAAGATAGATTTATTAGATTTGGTTATGATTGGTTTGAAAAATTCTGTATGAAGTTTAATACGACTATAGTGGTAGTAAACAATGAGGAACTATCACCACAAGAAGAACTTGTGCAGGATATTGTTTCAATACTCCATGTGTTCTCTTGTAGGCTGTATGGGCTTCGTAAGTATAAAAAACAAATAGAAAGGGATGAGGAAATTGCTAAAGAGCTTCAAGACAGAAATAAATCCAACAGAGGAGCAGAAAGCCAAAATTTGTAAAACAATAGGAACTTGTAGATATATTTATAACTTCTACCTTGCTCATAATAAAGAGCTTTATAATAAAGGCGAAAAGTTTATGAGCAGTAACCAATTTAGAGTATGGCTTAACAATGAGTATCTTCCAAAGCATCCAGAATGTTTTTGGATTAAGGAAGCTTATTCAAAAGCAGTAACACAAGCAGTAAATAATGGACAAGCCGCATTTACAAGATTTTTTAAACATCAGAGTAGTTTCCCTAGATTCAAAAAGAAGAATAGATCTGATGTGAAAATGTATTTTGTAAAGAACAATCCAAAAGATTGCCGTTGTCAAAGACACAGGATCAATATTCCATCACTTGGTTGGGTTCGCATTAAAGAAAAAGGATATATTCCAACAACAAAAGATGGACATGTAATTAAAAGCGGTCATGTGTCAATAAAAGCTGGTAGATACTATGTTTCAGCTCTTGTAGAAATCCCAAATAACAAGATAGCTAATAGTTTCAATGAAGGAATTGGTATCGACCTAGGGATAAAGGATTTTGCCATTGTTTCCAATGGTAAAACTTATAAGAACATTAACAGATCAGTAAGATTAAAAAAACTTGGAAAACAACTTATTCGAGAACAGAAAAATCTTTCTCGAAAGTATGAAAATTTAAAGAAAGGAGAATCTACTCAAAAAGCAAATATACAAAAACAGAGGCTTAAAGTACAGAAACTTCATCATAAAATTGATAACATTCGTACGGATCACATCAATAAAACAATCGCAGAGATAGTGAAAACCAAACCATCTTATATAACGATAGAAGATTTAAATATATCAGGAATGATGAAGAACAAACATCTTTCAAAGGCAGTTGCTTCGCAGAAGTTTTATGAATTCAGAATAAAGCTTCAGGCGAAATGCAATGAAAACGGAATTGAACTTCGAGTTGTAGACAGATGGTATCCATCATCTAAAACCTGTCACTGTTGCGGAGCAATCAAGAAAGATTTAAAACTTTCAGATAGAATTTTCAAATGTGATTGTGGTTATACCGAAGATAGAGATTTCAATGCTGCACTTAATTTGAGAGATGCTACGACTTACGAAATTGCATAAATAAACGCAAACGTAGGTATGTACCGAAGGCTATTTCGGGAATTTACGACTATGGAGTGTACAAGAACTTGTGAGTAGATATGATTTCGGTCAATCCAAAGCATACACGATGAAGTAGTAAGTAGAACTCGTGAGAGTCTACATTATCTCGATGTGAGTATGTTTAATCACATTTTGAGTAGCAGACAGACATGATACCAAAAGACCCAGTGATGTTATTAAGCTACATCAATACACAATTACGAGATTTTTACGATTCATACGAAGACCTTTGTAAGTCACTCGATCTCGATCAAAATGAAGTAAAACAAAAGCTTTCCATGATCGGATACGAATATGATGAATCATTAAATCAGTTTAAGTAGCAGACTAGTCGAATCAATGAAAATATGTTAAAATTGTACGTAAAGGAGAACATATTTATGGAGTTGATTCGGTTAGAAAATGTAAAGAAAATATATCAGACAGGAGAGGTGATCACCAAAGCCGTAGATGGGATCGATTTTACGGTGGATCAGGGTGAGTTCGCCTTGATCATTGGCGCCAGTGGTGCAGGAAAAACTACCGTTTTGAACATTTTAGGAGGTATGGATACTGCGACCAGTGGCGCTGTTTATATTGATGGAGAAGATATCTCCAAATGGAATAAAAAACAACTGACAGGATATCGAAGAGATGACATAGGATTTGTATTTCAGTTTTACAATCTGGTGCCCAATCTTACTGCAACAGAGAATGTAGAATTGGCACTTCAGATCAGTAAGAATCCTCTGAAAGCAGAAGAAGTATTAAAAGATGTGGGACTTGGACACCGTCTAAATAATTTTCCTGCGCAGTTATCTGGTGGGGAACAGCAGAGAGTTTCTATTGCACGTGCATTGGCAAAGAATCCAAAGATCTTGCTCTGTGATGAGCCAACTGGTGCCCTGGATTATCAGACAGGAAAATCTATTTTAAAATTATTGCAGGATACCTGTCACAAGAAAGGAAAAACAGTGGTTGTGATCACACATAACCTTGCGATCGCACCGATGGCAGACCGTGTGATCGAGATGAAGAACGGAAAGATCAGCAATATTATGATAAACGAACACCCTCAGCCGGTGGAGACGATTGAATGGTAGGAAATGCGTATGAAGAAAACGGCATTACATAAAGATATATACAGAACGATCACAGGAACCCTTCCGAGATTTTTATCAATCTTTTTTATCGTTGTACTGGGCGTTGCATTCTATTCAGGAATCCGTGTGACACAAAAAGATATGCATATCACAGCAGACCACCAGTTTGATGGAAGTCAGCTGATGGATGTGAAAGTCATGGGAACACTTGGAATTTCAGAAGAGAATCTGACAGCCCTTCGGAATTTAAAAAATGTGCAGTCGGTTGAAGGAGGACATTCTGTAGATGTGATCGCAAAGAAGCAGGGAAGTGACGAAGAACATGCGATCAAAGTTATGGGGAAGACTGATAAATTAAACCAGATAACGATCATAGATGGAAAACTTCCACAAGCATCGGGAGAATGTCTGGTAGATGAATGGTATGCCCAGCAAAATGATCTGAAAAAAGGGGATGTTTTAAATTTATCTTCTGGAAATGAAGATGATCTTAAGGATACTCTGAAAGATACAACCTATAAGATCACAGGAATCGGAAGTTCATCAGAATATCTTTCAAGATCCAGAGGAAGCACTGGCATTGGAACGGGAACGTTGTCAGGCTTTATTGTGGTGCAACCATCAGAATTTTCCTCAGATATCTATACAGAAGTTTATCTGACTGTGAAGGGAGCGAAGCAAGAGAGAGCCTACAGTGATGCTTACAAAAACAAAGTAAAACAGCTGGAAGAAGAGATCAAAGATATTTCCAAAATAGAAAATGAGAAACGGTTAAGATCTGTTCAGAAAGAAGCCGAAGAGAAGATCGACAAGAAAGAAAAGAAATTCAAAAAAGAACGAAAAAAAGCATATAAGAAACTAGATCAGGCCGAGAAAAAGCTAAAGAAGTCCAGACAAAAGATCAAAGATTCCAAAGCAAAATTAGCGAAAAGCAAGAAAGAGATCTCTGATGGAGAGCAGCAGATCAAGAATGCAAAAGCTCAGTATCAGTCAGGGATTAGACAGATTCAGAATGCCAGAAAGCAGTTAAAGACACAGAAACAAACAATTCGGTCAAAAAGCAAAGAATTAAAAACACAGGAGGCAAAGCTAAAGACACAGGAGAAGAACTTACAGACAAAAGAACAGCAGATTCAGGGTGCCATGCAGGCTGGAATGATCTCACAGGAAGAAGCGAAAGCTTCCTTAGCACAGATTAATGCAGGAAAAGAACAGATCAAGACAGCAAGAAGCAAGATCAATGCAGGGAAAAAACAGATCAGCAGGGCAAAGACAAAGATTGCAAAGGCTGAAACAACCTTGGATCAAAAAAGCAGCCAGCTAAAGAAAGCAAAGCAAACGATCAAAACAAATGAAGCAAAATTAGTATCAGCAAGAAAACAGATCACCTCCGGAGAAAAAAAGATTGCAAAAGCAGAATCAAAACTTTCATCCGGGGAGAAAAAATTAAAGAGATCAAGAAAGAAAGCAGAAAAGAAATTCAAGGAAGCCGAGCAGAAGATTGCAGATGCCAGACAGGATGTTAAGGATATCAAGAAAGGGAAATGGTATGTCTTAAACCGTGAGAAGATGCAGTCTTATGTGGAATACGGACAGGAAGCAGACAGAATTGCAGCGTTAGGACGAGTGGTACCGGTCATCTTTTTCTTAGTTGCAGCACTGGTAAGCTTAACAGCGATGACACGTATGGTCGAAGAGCAGAGAACACAGATCGGTATGATGAAAGCATTGGGATACAGTGGAGTTCATATTGCAATGAAATATGTGACCTATGCCCTCGCAGCAACGCTTAGTGGAAGTATTCTAGGGGCAGTGATCGGTGAAAAACTGCTTCCATGGATCATCATTAACGCTTATAAAATGATGTATACAGGACTGGGAGATGTCTATACGCCATTAGAGATCGAATATTCTGTGATGGCAGGTGGACTGGCGGTTGGAGTTGTTGTTTTAGCAGTATTATCTGCATGCTATAAAGAATTAAGAGAAAAACCAGCACAGCTGATGCGTCCGGTTGCCCCAAAAGAAGGAAAAAGGATTTTGTTAGAACGGATTCCATTTATCTGGAAACGATTAAGTTTTATCTGGAAAGCAACGATGCGAAACCTCTTCCGCTACAAGAAGAGATTCTTTATGACGATCTTTGGAATCGGCGGATGTATGGCATTATTACTCTTAGGATTTGGAATCAAAGATTCGATTTCAGCAATCTCAGAAAAGCAGTATGGGGAGATCATTGCTTATGATTTCTCGATCACATACAAAGACGGGATCAGTGAGACAAAGAAAGAAGATCTGATCCAGTATGCAAAGCAACAAGAACATATGACAGATCTGATAGAAGTAAGCGAATCTGCAGTGACGATCCGTGCTAATGGGCAAAAACAGGATGCAACGATGATCCAGCCAATGTCCAAAAAAGATCTGAATGGCTATATCAGCCTTCAGGATCGAAAGAGTAAAACAAAGTATCAGTTAGATGATGATGGGATCATCTTAACAGAAAAGGCAGCGTCCCTGCTTGGTGTGAAAAAAGGAGATTCGATCAAGATCCAACGGTCCGGGGATAAACAGGTTACAGCTAAAATAAGTCAGATCACAGAAAATTACATGCAGCATAAAGTCTACATGACACCAAAACTTTATGAGAAACTGTATCATAAAAAAGCACAAACGACAGGTATATATTGTATTGAAAAGAATATATCTAAGAAAAAGATGCAGGAAAATGGAAAACAGATTCTTGCAAGAGATGAAGCTTCAGCATTGCATTTTTGTGCCGACGATGAGAAGACGATGTCAGATATGGTCAATAACTTAAATATCGTAGTCGTTGTTCTGATCGTATCTGCAGGACTTCTTGCATTTGTGGTATTATATAACTTAAATAACATTAACATTTCCGAGCGTAGAATGGAACTTGCAACGATCAAAGTTCTTGGATTCTATGACGGTGAAGTCGGAGCATATGTGTATCGAGAGAATATCCTTTTAACGATCCTTGGAACGATCGCAGGAATTATTTTAGGGATCATTTTACACAAATACGTAATCTTCACAACAGAAGTTGACTTGATCATGTTTGGAAGGCAGATTTATGTGCAGAGCTATGTTTACAGTATTTTACTAACAATCGCTTTTTCGATTCTTGTAAATGTCTTCGTGTATTTCCAATTGAAGAAGATCAATATGGTTGAATCGTTAAAAAGCATAGAGTGACAGAAAGGAAAAGAGACTATGAAAATGAACGAATTAATGATTTATCAAGTGTTTCCACTAAGAGCATTAACAGATGGGCAGCCATCTCATGGAATTCTCGAGATGATAGACTGGATTCCACATATTAAAAAATTAGGAATGAATGCAGTATATTTTTCACCTGTATTTTCATCCAGTGATCATGGATATGATACAAAAGATTATCAGAAGATCGATGAGAGACTTGGAACCAATGAAGACTTTAAAAAGATGAGTGATGCAATGCATGAAGAAGGAATCCAGGTGATTTTAGACGGGGTATTTAATCATGTCGGAAGAGAGTTCTTTGCATTTGAAGATGTGAGAGAAAAGAAATGGGATTCTCCATACAAAGATTGGTTCTATATTAATTTTGATGGGAATAGCTGCTATGATGATGGATTCTGGTACGAAGGATGGGAAGGACATTTTGAACTGGTCAAATTAAATCTTGACAATGAGCAGGTTAGGAATTATTTGTTAGAATCTGTCGGAATGTGGATCGATGAATTAGGAATCGATGGATTAAGACTAGATGTTGCTTATATGTTAAACCGCAATTTCATGAAAGTGTTGGTTGACTTTGTTCACAGCAAGAAACCAGAATTTTTGATGATCGGAGAAATGCTTCATGGTGATTACACACAGCTTGTGAATCCAGAGCTGTTGGATTCTGTGACAAATTATGAATGTTATAAAGGTTTGTATTCAAGTTTCAATACACACAATATGCATGAGATCGGATATTCCCTAAACCGTCAGTTTGGACCAGAAGAATGGACGTTATACAAAGGACTTCCATTATATAATTTTGTAGATAACCATGATGTGGAGAGAATCGCAAGTCAGTTAGAGGATAAAGAGCATTTACCATTGATCTATGCAATGGAATTTGCGATGCCAGGAGTTCCGGGTGTTTACTATGGAAGTGAATGGGGAATGGAAGGAAAGAAAGAACAGGGAAGTGATGACAGCCTGCGTCCAAGAATCCATAAAGAAGATTTAGTGGAAAATGAATTAACAAATTATATTGCACAGTTGGCAAAAGTAAGAGCTGGATCCCCAGCTTTAAAATACGGTGATTACTTACAATTAGCGATCGCACCAGATGTTCTTGTATTCCAGAGAAGAACGAATGAAGACCGTATCATTTTTGCAATGAACTGTGGCGACGGCGAATTTACAGCACATTTTGATGCTCAGGCAGGATGCGGGATTGATCTGATCACAGGAGATTCCGTTGATTTTGGCGGGGGACTTACGATCCAAGGAAAAACAGCAATGATAATTCGAACAGAAGAGGTATCCCTTCCTTGACTTTTATGTTAAAAACATATAAAATTAAATGAGTGTGAATACACAAAAAATTGAATAAGGAGGAAACCTGTGGTTGGTATTATTATAGCCATTATCGCAACTCTGGTTATCGCAGTTCCGGTATCTGCCTATGTAGCGAATACAAGAAGCAAGAAGGCAATGGAAATTACGATCGGGAATGCAGAAGATAAAGCAAGAGAGATTATAGATGAAGCAATCAAAGCAGCAGATGCGAAGAAACGTGAAGCTTCTTTGGAAGTAAAAGAAGAAACTATAAAAGCGAGACATGACTTCGAAAAAGAGACAAAAGAACGCAGGGCAGAACTGCAGAAGTATGAGCAGAGAGTTCTTTCTAAGGAAGAGACTGTCGAGAAGAAAGCAACCGTGCTGGAACGCAAAGAACAGTCATTAACAGCCAAAGAAAAGAACATCGATACAGAGAAAGCTCAGTTGCAGGAACTGCAGGCAAAACATCTACAGGAACTGGAAAGAATTTCTGGGTTGACCTCTGATCAGGCAAAAGAGCAATTATTATCAGCAGTAAAAGAAGATGTGAAACACGAGACAGCAATGTATGTCAAAGAAATGGAGACAAGAGCGAAAGAAGATGCCCGAAAGAAAGCCAAGGAATATGTGGTAACTGCAATTCAGAAGTGTGCAGTTGATCATGTGGCAGAGACAACGATTTCGCTGGTACAGCTTCCAAACGATGAGATGAAAGGAAGGATCATCGGTCGTGAAGGACGTAATATCCGTTCCATTGAGAACGCTACGGGAGTTGAATTGATCATCGATGATACACCGGAAGCTGTTGTACTGTCAAGCTTTAATCCGGTTCGACGCGAGATCGCAAGAATCGCTTTAGAGAAATTGATCGTGGATGGAAGAATCCATCCGGCACGCATCGAGGAGATGGTTGAGAAAGCTACAAAAGAAGTCGAAACTATGATGCGCGAAGAAGGGGAAGCAGCAACATTAGAACTTGGGGTTCATGGAATCCATCCAGAACTTGTCAGACTTCTTGGAAGAATGAAGTTCCGTACAAGCTATGGACAGAATGCATTAAAGCATTCCATGGAAGTTGCTCAGTTATCCGGACTTTTAGCAGCAGAGATCGGTGTCGATGTGAGAATGGCCAAGAGAGCAGGTCTGCTTCATGACATTGGTAAATCCATCGACCACGAAGTAGAAGGTTCTCACGTAGAACTTGGTGTGAATCTGTGTAAGAAGTATAAGGAGAATCCAATTGTCATCAATGCAGTGGCATCTCATCATGGGGATGAAGAGCCAGAATCATTGATCGCATGTCTGGTACAGGCAGCTGATGCAATCTCAGCAGCACGTCCAGGTGCAAGAAGCGAGACACTGGAAAGTTATACAACAAGATTAAAACAGCTGGAAGAGATCGCAGACTCCTTCCAGGGTGTTGATAAAACTTTTGCAATTCAGGCAGGTCGAGAAATTCGAGTTATGGTAGTTCCTGAACAAATCAGTGACGATGATATGATCTTACTGGCGAGAGATATCTCAAACCAGATCGAAGAGAATCTGGATTATCCAGGACAGATCAAGGTCAATGTGATCAGAGAGTCACGAGTTGTTGACTATGCGAAATAACAAGAAGCGATAGAGAAATCTATCGCTTTTTCCAATTTATAACGTGAGTGTCAAAAGTATAAATAAAGGAGATTTTTTATGAAAGGATACGAGAAACTAGAACAACATCTGATACATCAGGGAAAAGTTGTTGGATTTTATGAGGATATTGTAAAACTTCCAAGCGGCAAAGTTGTCACATGGGATCTGGTCAAACATAAAGGGGCAGCAGCTGTTGTTCCTGTTACAGACAAAGGAACGATCTTACTTGTAAGACAATACCGTAATGCCCTTGATCAGGAAACACTGGAAATCCCGGCAGGTGGAATTGAACCCGGGGAAACACCTCTGGAGTGTGTCACAAGAGAGATTGAAGAAGAAACAGGTTTTATTGCTGGAAAAATGACCCACCTAATGACTGTGATCACAGCCATCGGTTTCTGTGATGAAAAGATTCCGATTTATGTTGCAACTGATCTAAAGCTGTCTAAACAGCATTTGGATGAGGATGAATTTATCGATGTAGAAGAATATACAATCGATGAGATCAAAGATATGATCTTTTCTGGAAAGATCATTGATGCAAAAACAATTTCAGGAGTTCTTGGATATCTGAATATGGAGAAATAAAAGACTAAATCAGGAAAACAGAATATAAAAGACAGGCACTGCATAAGATATGACAGGAGGAAAAAATTGTGGAAAAAGAGAAATTCTTTTCAGGATTATGGATCATCATTGGGTTAATCCTTGGGAGTTTATTTACGAATTTTGTATACCAGGATTATCTCGCATATGGAGGGACCGTAAGATCACTGGTTTTAAATAATACGGATCTATATAAAGCAAGTATCAGTCTGTTTTTTTATATTTTGTTTAAAAGGGGAAAACAATATGCATTTATTTATCTGGGGGCATATCTTTTGCAACCTTGGATTTTTTTATACAGTTTTGCATTTTGTATGGCGTTTTTCTTTGGATCCATGTTATCTTTGCAGATCGTGCAAATGGGTATCAAAGGACTGATTCTTGTATTTATGAGTTTGTTTCCACACTTTATCTGTTATGCGATCACCTTGATGCTGTTGATCAAGCGAAACTTTCATGCTCAAAAAAAAGAAGAAATGCTCTATGAACAGAGACATTCCTTCTTATTTCGTTTCAGTATTTGGTTTGAAATAACATTTATAATACTGGGATGCATCCTGGAAAGTTTCATCAATCCGGCGATCATGTCAGGAATCCTGAACCTTTGGAAGTGATATATCTAGGATCTTATACGTTTCTATACATAATCTGCCATGCGATAAAGCAGAGCAGCAGATTTGTCCCATCCAAGACAAGGGTCAGTGATAGACTGTCCATATACACCGTTACCGATGGACTGGTTGCCATCTTCGATATAACTTTCGATCATGATACCCTTAACAAGAGATTTGATCTCAGGTAAGAAACTTCTGCTGTGAAGAACTTCCTGTACGATACGAGGCTGCTGATCCCATTGTTTTCCAGAGTTAGAGTGGTTTGCATCAACGATAACAGCAGGGTTCTTTAACTGGAATTTCTCGTACATATAAGCAACACGAGTCAGATCTTCATAATGGTAGTTTGGAATATTGTTTCCATGGCGGTTGACAGATCCACGTAAGATGGCATGTGTCAGAGGGTTACCATCTGTCTTGACTTCATATCCGTTTGCAATGAAATCATGCTGGTGCTGTCCAGCTGTGATAGAGTTCATCATAACAGTTAAGTCACCACCAGTTGGGTTCTTCATTCCGGCAGGAATATCAAATCCACTAACTGTTAAACGATGCTGCTGGTTCTCTACAGAACGAGCTCCAACGGCAACATAAGATAAAAGATCTTCCATATATGGCCAGTTTCCTGGATAAAGCATTTCGTCTGCAGCAGGCATATGGAATTCTTCTAATGCTTCCATATGAAGTTTGCGGACAGAACGAAGTCCACTAGCCATATCTGGTGCTTTCTCAGGGTCTGGCTGATGAACCATACCTTTGTATCCGTCACCTGTTGTACGAGGTTTGTTTGTATAGATACGAGGGATGATCAGTAACTTATCAGCAAGATCTTTCTGAACTCTTGCCAGACGTCCGAGATAATCCATAACAGCAGTTTCATTATCTGCAGAGCATGGCCCGATGATAACTAAGAATTTATCAGATGCGCCTGTGAATACGTCACGGATTTCTTTGTCTCTTGCAGCCTTGATTTGTTTTGCTTCCTCACTCAGAGGCATCTCTTCTTTCAGATCCTCTGGAGAAGGCATTTTCGCGATTTTGTGCATTCCCATAGTTGTTTTCTCCTTAACAATTCATACAATAAAGCAATTTTGCTTGCGTATATTTTAACAAATAATAATCTTTGTGTAAAGACAAGGAAATGTGAAATGAGACTTTACAAAACAGACGGAAGTTATTATAATAAAATTTATAAACAGGAAACACTTTCATTTTCTGGTAATTGAATATTGAAGTAGAGAAGATTGATTCTCCAACTTCAGGGCAGAGTGAGATACGAAAGTATCAATTCTCGACTGGCGGTGATACTCCAAGAGAGGCAAGTCCGCGAGCGTTTAGCCGATCAGGTTAGAATCCTGAACCAACAGTATAGTCTGGATGAAAGAAGTAGTTGGATGACATATCTTAGGATGCTATGTGGATCGAAGATATGTGATCAAGTCAGAAGCCCTGTCGTTTATGTAGATAAATGGACAGGATTTTTTAATTTATAGGGAGACCCTATAAATCTAAGATTTTAAATCAGAAAGGGAGAATTATCATGGCAGGAGACACAATGACAATGAAAAGAACGAAGTTCAATATCAGAACGATCGCAGTGACAGGTATGTTAGGAGCATTAGCAACTGTGCTGATGTTTTTGGAATTTCCAATTCCAATGTTGATACCACCATTTATCAAGTTTGACTTTTCCGAACTTCCAGCATTATTAGCAGCGTATGCGATGGGACCGGTATCTGGAATTGCAGTATGTTTTATCAAGAATGCGATCAACCTTCTTCATACACAGACAGGTGGAGTCGGAGAACTATCTAACTTTATCTTAGGTGTATGCTTTGTATTACCAGCAGGACTTATTTATAAGAGAAAGAAAACACAGAAGAGTGCAATGATCGGAGCATTAGCAGGAGCAGTCCTGATGTCAGTGATCAGTGTATTTTCAAATTACTTTGTTGTATATCCAGTATATACAAACTTTATGCCAATGCAGGCAATTCTTGGAGCATATCAGGCAATCAACAAGAATGTAAAGACATTATGGGATGCATTGATCTGGTTTAACATGCCATTCACATTTATCAAAGGAATGTGCAGTGTTGTGATCACATTCTTTATCTATAAGAAGATTTCCCCAATCTTAAAGGGAACAAACAGATAAGAAGATAAGAAAAAGGTGTCGGAATAAGAATTCCGGCACCTTTTGTGTACACAAAGTTAAAAATTAATCTTCTAATTTCTTAGCTGCCTTTTCCATAAAAGGTTCACTGGCAACGATGAATCTTTCGTGAGTACCGATTCCAACACGTCCTTTGTTATCAGTTACTTCTACATGGAATACCAGACGCTTGCGGTCGATCTCTGTTAAGGAACAATGACATTTGATTGTTCCACCAACTGGTGTTGCGGAAACATGTGCAATGTTTAAATTTGTTCCAACAGTAGTCTGTCCTTCATCAAGTTTTCCAGCTAGTAGATCAACTGCAGACTGCTCGATCAAAGAGATCATGGCAGGTGTGGCATAAACAGGAAGGCTTCCGCTTCCCCATTTCTCAGCAGTGTTTTCTGGAACTACTTCTTCTGTTAATTCGATTTCGTCTCCAACATGAATGTTCATAATTTTCTCTCCTAAAATTTTAGTTTATATGTATATCTTTAGTATAGCAAAGTTCGTTAAAAATTCCATAGTTTTTTCACATTTTTACAAAAAATTGCACAAAGAAGAAAGACTGGACTCAATTTGAAAAATAAGGTATGCTATTGGTAAATTGGAGGTGCTTGGTTTGAAATTATATTTGATCAGACATGGAGAAACAGATTGGAACAAGGAATTTAAGATTCAGGGAAGTTCAGACATCGAATTGAATGAATATGGAAGAGAATTGGCATTTATTACGCGAGAAGGTCTTAGACATATTCCATTTGATATCGCATATACCAGTCCGTTGAAACGTGCGAAGGAAACAGCAGAGATCATTCTTGGAGGCAGGAATATTCCGCTATATGAAGATAAACGGGTTCAAGAAGCGTGTTTTGGATCGTTTGAGGGTGCAACGTTAAAGGAATTGAGAGAAAGACAGGATCCATTTCTCAAATTCTTTGATGCGCCAGAAGAATTTAAAAAAATTGAAGGATGTGAGACACACGAAGAGGTGATCGCAAGATCATCTGATTTTTTCAATGATATGATCTTGCCAAATGAGAAAAAATATCAACATATAGCAGTATTTTCTCATGGAGCATGGATCCACAGCTTACTTACATATATTTATCAGAGAGAGATTAAGGAATACTGGCATGCGCCAAGACAGGAAAACTGTGGTGTGACAACGATCCAGATTGAAGATGGTGTCTGCCATGTATTAAAGGAATCAGAGATTTTCTACAATAAAGATGGAGAATGATATATGACAAAAAGACAATTTATGGAGGAGTTAAGATCTTCCTTAGAGGGAATGGTATCACAGGCAGTGATTCAGGAGAACATGAATTACTATGAGGATTATATCAATGAGCAGATCCGAAATGGAAAGAACGAACAGGATGTATTGAATGAATTAGGAAGTCCGAGACTGATCGCCAGATCGATCATTGATGCCAAAGGTGAGGATGATGACTATGTACAGACAGAGTATTACGAAGAGGAACAGGATGAAGGAACACCAGAAGATATGTTTGGTGGTAACACACATATTTTTACGATGAATTCTACAAAGTTCAAACTTGGATGTCTACTGTCAGTGATCATATTTATTTTTATCATTTATTTACTATTTCATATATTTAGTGCAATGATGGTTGTGTTAGGACCCGTGATCATTATCGGTGTGATCGTAGCTTTGATCATGAAGATCACAGGAAGGTAAGGAAACAAAGAAAGGAATCAATATGGATATAAATGAAGAAGCATATGCGATACAGGAAGAAGTGGTCGAATTTCGAAGAGCACTGCACCGTTGTCCTGAGATAGCATTTCATGAAACGATGACGATGGAATATATCAGAGAACATCTGGAAGAATGGGAGATTTCTTATAAGATTTTTGATCCATCAGGAATCATTGCAGTTGTTGGCAATGGCAAGAAAGAAACGATCGCATTAAGGGCAGACATGGACGCACTGGAAGTACAGGAAGAGACAGGACTTGATTTTGCATCTTTGAATCACGGATGTATGCATGCATGTGGACATGATGGACACACAGCAATCTTACTTGCAACAGCAAAGATATTGAAGAAACATGAATCAGAACTTGAACGCAGAGTATATCTTGTATTCCAGCCTGCGGAAGAAACTGCAGAAGGAGCCAGATTCATGTTGAAGACAGGAGTTTTGGACAGTGTGAAACGCATTTATGGAGTCCATATTTTTAACGGTATACCGTCTGGCAAGATTTCACTGGAAGCAGGCCCAAGAATGGCAGCGACAAACTGGCTGGCAGTTCATTTATACGGAAGATCAGGACATGCAGGGAAACCACATGAAGGGATTGATACTGCAGTGGCAGTATCTTCCATGGTTATGAATTTTCAGAGCATCATCAGCAGGAATTTAAATCCATTAGATCCAGCAGTTTTAACGATCGGAAAGGTCGAAGCCGGGACAGCGAGAAATGTGATCGCAGGGGAAGCAAAGATCGAAGGGACTGCAAGAACATTTTCCAGACAAGCTCAGGAGATGATCGAGCGCAGAGTCAAAGAGATCGCGAAAGCCCATGAACAGATGTATGGAGTAGATGTTTCGGTTGATTTTCAACAATCAAGCCATGGGGCACTGATCAATGATCCGGGTGTTGTAGAAGATGTCATGGAGAAAGCAGGGGAAGTCTTTGATCCGTCAGAGTTTACCCATGTTGAAGCAATGATGTTAGGAGAAGATTTTGCAAATTATCTGGAAGAAATGGATGGATGTTTTGCATTTATCGGTGGCGGCGACCACCCTGCAAACCATCATGGAAAGTTTGATTTTGATGAAAAAGCATTGATCAGTGGTGTCCGTCTCATGCTGACATTTGTAATTGTATAAGATATAGTTCATGAAAATCAGTTGTAGACAGGAACAACATATGATATAATCAAAAACCAACAGAAACACGTATATTTAATAGAAGAAAAGGTAGGGAAATATGAATTTAGTATACCACAGTACAAGAAATAGTGAAGAAACAGCAACCGCCTCTGAAGCTATTTTAAAAGGATTAACAAGCGATGGAGGATTATTTGTACCAGACAGCATTCCAAAATTAAATGTATCGTTGGAAGATCTGACACAGATGTCCTATCAGGAAATTGCTTATGCAGTCATGAAAGAATTCCTTACAGATTTTACAGAAGAAGAATTAAAGACATGCATTAATAATGCATATGACAGCAAATTCGATACAGAAGAGATCGCAGTGACAAAGAAAGTAGATGGAGCATATTATCTGGAATTATTCCATGGAGCAACCATCGCATTTAAAGATATGGCATTATCTATTCTGCCACATTTACTTGTAACATCAGCAAGAAAGAATAATGTAAAGAATGAGATCGTGATCTTAACAGCAACATCCGGAGACACAGGAAAAGCGGCTTTAGCAGGATTTGCAGATGTACCGGGAACAAAGATCATCGTATTCTATCCAAAGTCTGGAGTCAGCCCAATTCAGGAAAAACAGATGGTAACACAGAAGGGTGACAATACATACGTGATCGGAATCAAAGGAAACTTTGATGATGCTCAGACAGGTGTTAAGAAGATGTTCTCTAACAAAGAGTTAGCGAAAGTGATGAATGACAACGGATTCCAGTTCTCATCTGCAAACTCAATCAACATCGGACGTTTAGTGCCGCAGGTTGTATATTATGTAAAGGCTTATGCTGATTTATTAAAACAGGGTGCATTAAAGGCCGGAGAACCTATGAATGTAGTCGTTCCAACAGGAAACTTTGGTAATATTTTAGCTTCTTATTATGCAAAACAGATGGGTATTCCAATCGGCAAATTTGTCTGCGCATCTAATAAGAATAAAGTATTATTTGATTTCTTTGAGACAGGAAAATACGATCGTAACAGAGAATTCTATGTTACAACATCTCCATCTATGGATATTCTGATCTCAAGTAACTTAGAGCGTATGATCTATAGAATCGCAGGAAATGATGCAAAACAGTGTGCCAAATTTATGGCAGCATTGACAAAAGACGGTGAATATGTGATCACAGATGCCATGAAAGCAGAATTATCTGAGTTCTTTGGAGCTTTCGGAAGTGAAGAAGAAACAGCAGTGAAGATCAAAGAAGTCTATGACAAAGAAGGATATGTGATGGATACACATACAGCAGTCGCAGCAGTTGCATATGACAAATATAAAGCAGCGACAGGAGATGACAAGACTCCAACAGTGATCGCTTCTACAGCAAGTCCATACAAATTCACAAGAAGTGTTATGGATGCGATCGATCCAGCATACGATGCAGAAGATGACTTTGAATTAGTTGATGAACTTAACAAAGTATCTAAGACAGCAATTCCAAAAGCGATCGAAGAGATCAGAACTGCACCAGTTCTTCATGATACGGTATGTGAGACAGCAGCAATGGAAGACGAAGTGAAGAAGATTCTTGGAATCTAATGAATCATAAAAAAGCAACCCATGGAAGAAAATGGGTTGCTTTTTTTATACGAAAATGTTATGATAAACCAAGATAGGGAATAAATGGAAGAGAATACAATATCAGATAATTCTAAAAACATATCAACAAGATAAATCTAAGATGAGATCGATCAGATCTGACAAATCCATTCACGACATATGATGATCGAATGATGATGAATCCAAGGGAAGCTGACAATTGAATAAGACCATTTTCCGGCACAGTCCGGGAGGACATATTCCGCCATGATCTGCGGGCAATGAATTTTATGCCATGAACAATAGGATGGAGGTTCTTTTATGATACCACGAAGAGCACAGGGAGCGAACAAGGATATGATAATGAGACTTCTGCATGGTCATGGAGGTGAGTGCAGCCTGTCATAAGAATGAGGGGAGCCGGGAGGCTATGAGACATTTTGTCTGTTGGAGAATGAGGGAAATATAAAGATATGACAAGGAGGAGAGTACATTATGAAGAAAAAGAGACAATGGTTCATGTGCCTTGGGATGATCGGAGTTTTTACGGCATCCGTAATCTTATCTGTGTTTGGACAGCGAAAGGTGAAAGCACAGTTAAATACTGAGAATGCGGGGAAGATCACAAGCAGTTGGGCAGATGAGAAACATATTTTCTCATCATTTGACGATGAAAAAGCACTTTCAGTGGATGCATCCTACGGCTTTAAGATGCATGCAACAGATCAGACGAAGACGATCATAGAAGCAGGAAAGAAAGCAGCAAAATTACCAGAGATCGAGATGCCGGATTTCCTTAAAAAGTATACATGGTTTCAGACTTCACAAAATACCGCAGGGAATATTAAGATCCGAAAAACAAATATGGAGATCTATCAATGCAAAGCCGATGGAAGTAATGGCCATTGGGAAAAATTAGATTTGGTCATGACGGTTACTGGGATCGAAAAGTATAAGAATCAAGACGGTTATGTGGCGATTGGAAGCGGCATCAATGGATGTGCTTATGTTGGAATCGAAGAGATGACATTAAAAAGTGATTTTTATAAAGCAGGAACGAATACACCAGTAACGATCAAAAGTAATATGACGTTAAAGGATATTGATACATATCAGTATATCGGGATCAAAGCAAACAAGATTCACGGAGAATATGTATCAAAGAATACAAAATTAAGTTGTAAAAGATCAGGGGAAACTAGTATTTATTATGCGGATTTCCCAGACAATTACAGTAGTGAAGATTTTACTTGTGTAGGATTTACATTTGCATCAGATTCTTTTGAATATACATTCGGAAGGAGTCTTGAAAAAGCACCAACAAAAGAGGAGCAATATGTAGGATATGGACAGAATATGATCCGCTTTGACCCAGTTGACCCAACCAAAGAGGTGATCGGAGAAGATGGGACCAAGACGGAACATCTAAGAGTGCAAGATCTGACAAAATCTTGGGATTATGAAGTCAGTCAGGTAATTGCGGGAGAAATTCCAAAGGCACATTATTTTGATAAGTTTGCATTTGAAGATCAGATCGAATCCTGTTTAAAGATTCTGGATATCAAGGTTTACGGAGATGATGAGGATGTAAGCAGTCAGTTTGATATTTCACAAAACGGCAATCTTGTAAGAGCAGAACTTAAGAATCCGAAAGATGCCGAATTTTATAAAAAATCTGTTTATAAATTAAAGATCAAAGTAAAGATGAATATTCCGGAGAATGCATCCAAAGAACAGTTAGATCAATTGCGTAAGATATGGAAAGAACATGGGCATTATAATACAAAGGAAACGATGATCACAGAAAAAAATACAGCGAAAACGATCATTAATGATAAGATAGAAATGACCAATGAGGTTCGTGTAGATATCGAGCTGCCAAAAGAAAATGGAGATACGCCGGGTCTTTTGATCAGGAAAGAGACAAAACAATATGAATATCAGGCAAAAGATGAGATCACCTATAAGGTAACAGTGAAAAACCAAAACGAAAAAGCAAAGACAGCTTATTTTACGATTCAGGATACATCCTTTGCAAGTGTGATGGATATGAAGTTACAGGACATAAAAATCAGTGGTCTTGATAAGGAGGATTACATATTACAGACAGAAAATAATGGATTTATTTTGAAGTCAAAAGGTGATTATGCCCTTCCATATGGTCAGACGATCGAGATCACATATACAGTAAAAAGCGGAGTCCTTACAAATGGAAAAGTGATCGATAATACTGCATTTGCATGGGCAGCAGGAATTCCAGAAACAAAGGCATCAAGGCAGGTGTATATCAACTCGCCAAAAAATAATGTGATAAAATCAGCTCCAGTACAGCTTTATAAAAAAGGAGATCATGTAACTTATCAGGCAGTGATCACCAATCCAAATCCGGGAACTTTTATGAGAAATTTGGAGATTCAGGATGAACTTCAGGCAGAAGGGATCAAGATCATACCAGGAACCGTAGCGGTTATATCTGGTGGGAAAAACATTGCATCTGAGTGTAAGATCACATTTGATCCAAGTGGAAGAAGTTATGAGATCATAACACCACTTGCACTGAAAAATGGTACGATTCCAGCAATGGGTTCGGAAGAAGGAAAGAAAACAGGCTCTTATGAAGATCTTCGCATGACGGATAAGATAGAGATCACTTATCAGGCAGTGATCGAAGAAGATGGACTCGAAGGACAGGAAGTAAAGAATATCATGCACGTTGCTGCGACAAAAAACAGCAATGGAGATTTGATTCGGGAAGATAAAGAGATTCCGTCAGGAAGTGGGATGGCAGATGAGACGATCAAGGTGAAAGCACCAAAACTGCAGATCACAAAACAATCGGATAAAAAGGTTTATGCAGTAGGAGAAACTGGATATTATAAACTTCATATCACACAAGGAAAAGAAGGCATGACAGCACAGAATGTAAAAGTTGTGGATGAGTTCGAAAAAGAAGGTATGAAGGTTCAGAAGATCGAAGTAAAACTTAATGAAAAAGATATCACATCGGATTGCAAGATTGATGCGAAAGACCATCAGTTTACGATTGAAACAGGAAAAGATCTTGGTGAAAATGATGTGATGACGGTAACTTATCAGGTTGTATTTGAAAAGAGGATTGAAGGAGCCGTGAAGAATACAGCAGTTGCAGGAAGTGATAATACAGAAGATGATCAAGATGAAAATACAGTCGTTGTAAAACCACCTGTGTTAAAGATTGAAAAAAGTACTGCGCATAAGTCTTACAAAGAAGGACAAAGCGGAGAATACAAGATCCGTGTGACACAGAGAAATGAGAATATGACAGCACATCAGGTAGTCGTAGAAGATCATTTTGAACAAGAAGGAATGGAGATTTCACAGATCCGTGTAAAATACAATGGGGAAGATATTACCAAGCAATGTGAGGTCATAATAGATGAGAATCTTAGAAAATTTAAGATCATCACAGGAAAAGATGTCAGTGACAAAGATGAACTTCTGGTAATATATCAGACAGCATTTAAGAAGATGATCACAGGAGATATCAAAAACATTGCGGAAAGCTATAGTGATGATGCGGATAAAGTCAGAGATGATCAAGTGGTAGTAATGGAAGCTGTACAGCCAGCATTGATGATCACCAAGAAGGTTGATAAAACAACATATAAAGTTGGTGATATCTGCGAGTATCAGCTGGTTGTTACGCAGACGATCAAAGATGCGATCGCAAAAAATATTGTGATCGAAGATCAGCTTTCAAGAAATGGAGCTAAGGTGATCAAGAACAGCATTAAGATTTATGCACCAGATGGGTCAGATATTACCAGACAGTGCACGATCACTGCAGGAGAAAATAAGTATGTCATTGAGACAGGAAAGAATTTATCTTATGATGAATCCATAAAAGTATTGTATCAGGTAAAACTAAAAGAAGCATCACTTTCTGGAAAGACATTAAAAAATACAGCGACAGGAAAAGCAGATTTTGTCAAACCAGTCAGTGCAGTACGTTTAGTGAAGATCAAAAAAGAATCGAAATCAACAGTGACAACGGCAAATAAAGCAGATCGATCCAATACTTCTGAATATAAAAGATCACCAGGAGCGAGGGATGTCGCGAGTACACCAAAAACAGGAGATTCCTTCGATGAGAAATGGATTTTTGCGTTGTTGGCAGCATCTTTAGGTGGAAGTTTTATATATTGGAAAAAGAAGAAAAAACACTAGTAATTCTAGGGACAAAGCCTTTACGAAACACTGAGGATAAGGTACAATGAAAGAAAAATGTTGGGAGTGACGTATATGGCAAAAGATTTTTTCGGACGTCTGGAAGAAACGATTCAGACCACAGGGAAAGCAGCGGCTCAGAAAGCTAAAGAAGTCGCAGATTCCGCAAAAAGACACAATGATCTAAGAGTCGCTAAGAGAGATTTAAATGATCTGTACCGTCAGGTGGGAGAGAAGTATTTTGAAGAACATATGGATTACCCACAGGCAGAGTATATTGATCTGTTTAATCTGATCGAGAAGCTTCGTGGAGATATCGAAATCCTGAAGCAGGAGATTGACGGAGGAGACGACGAAGCGGCGGAAGAAGATATCGAAGATATCGAGGAATAAACTATTAACAAACACAACAAAACAGTGAAAGAAGCTTGTAAAGATTTATCTTTATGAGCTTTTTTTCATTTAGGAGGAATTTATGATAGATACAATTGGAATGACAGATATTGGGAATGGGAGACCATCCAATCAGGATGCTTATCTGTTGCGTCAGAAGGAAAAGAACGGAAAGCTTTATCTGCTCGCAGTCGTCTGTGACGGCATGGGAGGTTTGAAAAAAGGAGAGATTGCCAGTCATTATATCGTGGAAGTATTAAAACAATGGTTTGATGAAACGTTGTTTGATGGATTAGAAACTATGGGAATTGATATGATCGAGCAGAATCTGATCGATCTGATCCGCAAGATCAACCAGAATCTTTTGTTAATGAGTCGTCGGATGGAAGAAACAAAATCTATGGGAAGCACATTAACCTTATTGTTTGTTGAAGAACATGAATTTTTTGTCTTAAATGTCGGTGATTCGAGAACTTACTGGTTTGACAGGGACCGTAAATTTGTAACGACAGATCACACTCTGGCAGAGTTGGAACTGCGTGCTGGACATCTCACAAAAGAACAGGCAAAAAAAGATCCGAGAAGACATATTCTGATCCAGTGTGTAGGTGTGACAAAAGATATCCGGATTGACTGTTACAAAGGCAGATTAAATCCAGGAATGGAGTTTTTATTATGTACCGATGGCTTTTATGGGTTGCTTGAGGAAGAAGAAATCTATCAGGTAGAGGCATCAAAAGAACAGATTAAAGAATGGGTGCAGAAATGTTTTCAGAAAGTAAAAAGAAGAGGAGAATTAGACAATCTGTCCTGTGTGATCGTCAAAGTTCCGAACAAGAAATAGGAAAGATTTATCACCAACGTTATCAAGTCCGAAAAATACTTGGAGAAGGCGGAATGGGTAAAGTTTTTCTTGCACTGGATCAAAAGACCAGAAAAGAGGTTGCTGTGAAGATCGTGAAGGATCAAAAACAGTGGGACAGGGAGAGGGTGATCTTGCAAAAATTAAAACATACCAAAGGTGTGCCGGAATTATTTTTTGCAGGAAAGGAAAAGGAACTTTTTCTGGTGATGGAATATATTCTTGGAAATTCGTTAAAACGATATGGCAGAGTCTGTGGAAAACTTTATAAAAAGAAAAGTTTATTGTGGATGATCAAAATCTGCAAAGTGCTGAATAAGATTCATGAACAAGGAATCATTCATATGGATCTGAAACCGGAAAATATCATGCTTGATCGATCTGGAAATATATACTTGATCGATTTTGGAGCGGCATTGTTTGCGGGAGAAAAATTAAGTGGATATGGAACCAAAAACTATGCATCAAAAAAACAGGCAAAGACAGAAGAAAGAGCAGACATTTATTTTGATATATATAGTTTAGGAAAAACAATGGAATCTTTATTGAAAGCAACAGATGCTGTCCAAAAGATCATAGAAAAATGTCTGATCGATGACGATGCAAAAAGATATCACAACATAAGGCAGATTCAGGCAGATTTTGAGAGAATATTGAGAATCTGTCGTATGAAGAAAGGGTTCATGGTGGTGATTGCTGTTTTTTGTATCCAGAATCTTTGGAATCAGATACAGAGGGAAGAGCAAAGAGAGAAAGAAGTCATTGTACAGAAAAAGTCTCAAAGAGAGATAAAAAAGGCAATGGCTTATTTTTATGGAACGGATCAGATACAAAAGAATACACAATTGGCACGAGTGTATCTTGAAAGATGTAGAGGGATGAAAAAGAATGTGTCATCGTATTTGGTGCTTTTAGATGTTTTAGATGGCAGGAGAAATGATATAAGTGCGGAAAAACTTATGAAGATCGTACAGGATTGTCAGACCGATGTGCATGATTTCTGGTCGGCATATTTTTATCTTCATTTTTATACAGTAAATACAGCAAAACTGTCAGAGAATGTATGGAAAGAAGCAGAAAAAATGTTAGAACAGATACAAAAATATCCACAAAAGGAAGAATATCAGAAATTAGTGGAAGCAGACCGGATCAATTTATATGAAAGAGAAGCAGAAAAAGGAGATGATAGAAAGTTTTTAGAGGAAACAGACCGGGTTTTCAAAGAAAATCTTAGAGGAGATTCTGCATGGAAATTGTATGAAAGAAAGCTTGTTTATCTGGAATCAAAACAGCCAGATATCAGCAGGGAGTTTGAACGATTTCTAAAGAAATATCCAAAAGTTATGGATGCCTATGTGGAGTATAGTATTTATTTATGCAGGAACAATAAAATGACACAGGCACAAAGGGTCTATAGGGAAGGTAGAAAACAGACAGGAATGACAAGCAAAAGAGCAGAGGAATTGAGGAGGAAACTTGGGTTATGATCAGAAAATATAAGATATATATCATCATGGGAATCACAGTACTTCTTCTTTTTATGGTTTTACCGGTCGATACGAAGGGAGATTGGGAAATCCCTTGGGACATTACTCTGGAAGGAGAAGGGAATGATCCTGCATTTCGAAGCAGTACAGTGATGGAAATATTT
>SKET01000730.1_pt2 | contig 24613 bp, 19 predicted proteins | sample 4841461 | NCBI WGS metagenome assembly SKET01 (sample SAMN11008802, study PRJNA524170) | human gut metagenome | biome: Human fecal sample; material: Feces; isolation source: fecal sample from pouch patient p5 | host: Homo sapiens | place: Israel: Tel-Aviv | collected 2014-02-13
GCCCACCGGACTCGCGAACATCGAAGGTATCGTTACCGTGGCGGGTGGCAAGTATGCCGACCTGAACCCGATTTTGGAGGCTATCGGCGCTGTAGCAGCGAATGGTGCAACACCGACGGCTCTTGTTATGAATTACGCCACCTGGGTCAATCTCCTAAAGCTCACGGCCAAGGACGGCCGCAGCCTGATTAGCCCGGACGTGGCCAACGCAGCCACACCGATCCTCTTCGGCGTTCCCGTCATCCTGAACGCGTCCGCACCCGCCGACAGTGTGATGGTGTTGGATGCCGCTGAGATCGTGGCGTCGTTCAGCGACGTGACCACAGCCGTCAGCACTGATGCCCTCTTTGCATATGACTCCATCCAGATCCGTCTGACAATGCGACTCGGCTTCGGCGTGATCCGTCCGAACAGGATCGCGAAGGTCACCTTCACTACCGCGTGATAGTCATGCCCAGTCGCTCACCGTCGGCGGCTCGGGCGCGTCACGCCGAGAACGGTACTCGGCCAGTCGTGGATGGGCTCCTCCTTCCCCCTAGAACCACGGCGAGCCGGCACCCGCGTCACACGCCGCAGTGACGCGCGGAACGATGAAGCGGCAGACGGACGCCGCCCGGTTACTCTCCTTCTTGCCGGGCGACGTCACACCACCCCCCGTGGGAGAGGGTACCCCCGGGATAAAAGCAAGGCCGCCGGGCCTCTAGTGCTGACGCTGAATGCTTCCCAAAAACTTTTTTCTTGGAGTACACGTTACAAATGAATGAAACCACTCTGTGTGCGGCCTACGGCTGCTTCGACGTAATCACCGCTAAAGGCTTGTGCCGTAAGCATTATCGGCAGCTTCGTGAGTTCGGTACCATCAACCGTATCGAAGCCCAAGCACAATGCCGAAACTGTCACGCATATTTCAAACCGAAGTCGAGAGCCGCATCGTTCTGTTCCCGCAAATGTGCGAACAAGTGGCGTCGGGGCCATCCCAACCAGCCGCGGCCGAAGCCGTGGATACTGTATACCGAGTTCCTCGAAATAGGCACGTTCAAGCCTATAAAGTGTTGGGAGCTTGACGATGGCGGCAACCTGATCGATGCCACTGCGAAGCATATCGACCCACACAAAAGCTGGCCAGAGGTAATCGAGAGGGATCGCGCTATGCTGCTTCATCCTGCCGGCGCGCGGCCGTTTCGTCATCCAAGGATGTGCACGGTTGAATGATACTCACCAAGTGAGTACCCCGGATATAGGTATTTCCTATGTTTGCTCGGTGACGGCACCGCTGGGTTCAGTGTTAGTGAAGTCATCCCGGTTGGATTGCTTGAATTGTTCTGGAGTGGCAACACCCATCTTCGCTAGATCAGCACCTTCACGATATGAGCTAACGAAATCGGAACGGCTGAGCTTCTTTTTGGCAAAACTCTCATTGAGAGATTTGCCACCGGTGTATTGGTTTCCGTGGTCTCCGCCTTTACCGGCTAGTTCTCCGTTGGCTTCCGCATCACGTAACGCCTTCTCAAGCCAATACCTGATGATTCCGTAACTAACGGCTACGGTATTTCTGACCCTCAGTTAAGCTTAGGGCCACACAAGACGGCAGATAATTCCTAAAAGAGTGTGGCCTAGATTGAACCGAGGGCGTCCGTAATGGGCTACACACTAAGTCAGTAAATCATCGCATTAGCGACACGGGAAACTGCCAAGGGTATGCACGGCATCCTCATGTGCAACCCAGCATTTACCCAGCACATTCACTTGCAAAGTGCTGTAACCACATGTAGCAAAACCCTTGATTTTCAACACATCCTTGCAAAGTAATAGATACAACTGTAACCCCCTCTAACGTATTTCCACTAAGTCGTGGGTTCAGGGTTCGAATCCCTGGGGGGGCACAGGTTCTCATCCCGCGTTTCGTTGCGCATCTTATCCCGTATCTCGTTGCGTAGCAATGTCATTCCGAAAGCACTAACCCGTATCTCAGTGGCATTTCATTCGCCATCTCCGGCTCCTGTTCCTTTCGTTGTTGAGTGTCCTCATGCCATTTCAGGGCTGGAAGATCGTTCGCATTGGCCACCGGGCAATCCGTCTGCGCGGAAAATCCGTAGGACGATGACGCGACGGATACGCCAGCCGCAATGGTCAGCATGGACGGATGCGGCCTGCGCACGCTTCAGGAACGGGCGAGGACTCGCTTGGCGACATGCGAGATGGGTCACATTCCACGCTTTGGGATAGACTGGAATCGTTCGAACAAACGTTCGTGTCTGACGTCAATCTGGGGAATTCCCCACTATATGCAGTGGTGAAACGCGCGACACACCACTACAGGTAGTGTGTATCCTAGATAGTGGTTTGCAGACGAACAAGCACAACCGAAGAACGTGGCCAGTACAGCTTGCATAGGGAGGAATCGATGACCGTAACCGTTTTCACCAATCCGAGCAACCCGCAGTGCGAAGCCACCGAGCAAGAGCTTGCAAAACTGGGCGTACGCTATGTGGCCATTGACCTGACGCAGAATCCCTCAACGTTCGAGCAGATCAAGGACGCCGGATTCAAGCAGATTCCAGTGGTGATTTCGCCAAACTCGTCCTGGAGCGGGCATAGGCCGGATCTGATTCGACAGCTGGCGCAAAGCTTCGCAGCATAGCAAGCACCCCCTAACGCCGTCACGCCCACAGCGTAACCCTCCCCCGTCTGGGGAAGGGGCAGCGGCTACATGCAGCCAGCGGAAGACGGATCGATAGACATGGTCTGGAAACGGTCGACCATGAACGCATCATTGAAATAGGTGGCAAAGAACTGCGAGACCGGTGAATTCTGGGCGATGCCGGCCATGCGCGAATACCAGGCGTCCAATGCCATCAGCGTCATTACGCCGTCGACGAACAGCAGCACGAAGCATACGGCCGTCAACGAATAACGCACCTTCCACGGAATGCGCTGAATCAACGCCAGCAATCGCGGCAAAATCAGCTTGACCCATATCAGACCGAGCAACCCCCAGAAAAACATGTACTTGCCGGAAGTGCGGCCGTCAATCGACAGCCATTGACCCGTATAGTTCCACGCCGTGATGCCAAAGGCCGTTTCCATGAACCAACTGGTGAAATATTCGAAGGCACCGCCGATCAGCGCGCTGGCACAGAAAATCAGCAGCCAATTGGACCGCCACAGGTGATTCAACAGCACGGTCAGGATCACCGCGCCAAAGCCGTAAATCGGCGAAAATGGCCCCCATAGGAAGCCGGCACGATCCTGATACTCGCCGAACAGAATGAAATGGTAGATGGTCTCAATCGCCAGACCGAACACGCAACCGACCACGAATAGCCAGAACAGATTGAAGAAGTCCAGCGAAATGTAGCCTTTGCCGGTCAGATCCCGGCCGGCCATGCCCACGGCCACGGCATCCTCGTACTCACTACGCGCATCCATGCGGCGCAAGGCGAACTGCAGTCGGCGCTCCTCGCGCAACGACGGGTCGGCGGTGATATGCAACGCGATCAACACGACCAGCTGCACGGCCGGAGCGATCAGATTGACGTCAAGACCTTGCAATGCCAACGATAAGAGACCCTCCGCGAGGGTGAGCGGAATCATCACGTATGTCCACTGCGCCACGTGACGCCGTTTGTTCAGCACCAGCAGCACGCCGAACACCGCCAGACAGGCCGTGGTGGCCAACAGCACGACCGCATGAATGACCGACAGGATAACGGTGAGGTTGATGGCGTCGACCGCCATACGGCCTTCGATCACGGCACGTACCGCATACAAGGCCGCAAGCACGATGATCGGCAGCGTGACCACACCCTCGACCAGCATGATGATGCCGTAGATGCGGAAAATCAACGGCAGGCGGCGATCGGCGGGGTTGCTGGATTCATCGGCCGTCACCGCATCAACGGCTTGCGCGACTTCGATGGCGTCGATAACGGTTTCGTCGGCGATGGCCGCGCTTGTTTCGTGCTCGTTCATATGTGCACCCTCCCGGGCCAACGCTATCAAAAAACGCGTAATATCGCGTAGGGAAAATGCCAAGTGCCCGAAAACATGAAACCTCATGCCCCCTAAAACGCTATCTGGCTGCCAGATAGCGTTTTAGGGGGTATAAAGAATCCTCGCGATGAAGGCGCAAGCCTTCACCGCGAGGAGGAAAACGCCGCGCGTTCCCATTTAGCATGACATATGCGGTCAGCTGGCGATGGTGTCCGAATCGTCGGCGTCGGAATAGCTGCTGCTGGAGTTCGAACCACTGGACTTGCCGGAGCTGGAGCCGTCGGACTGGCTACCGGAATTGCCATTGGAATCGGACTGGCCATCAGAGCCGCTTTGGCCGCCCTGCCCGCTCGGAGGCTCACCCATCTGGCCATTGCCATTCTGGGAATTGCCATTGCCGGACTGGCCGCCCATCTGCCCCGGGCCACCCTGGCTCGGGCCACCTTGCTGGCTCATCTGCGGCTCATTGGAACCGGACAGCGCATTCACGGCGAAGGCACCGCCGACGCCACCGACCAGACCGCACAAGAGGCTTATGCCCGCCACGACGCCGATGACCTTGCCACCGAGCTTGGTATTGGACTTCGCGGCAACCGGACCATTGAACGAATCCGGAACAGGCTGCGCCGGCTGGGTGGGCGGCGCATAATATTGCTGAGCGGGCTGCGAAGCCTGCGTACCCTGCTGTTCGGGCATGGTCTGGGTCGGCTGCCCGTCGGTGTTCTGCTGCTGGTTTTGGGTGTTCCTGGTATCGAAATCGAAGTTAGTCATGATGTACTCCTTTGAGTGATATTGCAGTGATGTTGGATATTGGGTTTGCCGTGGGGATCAGAAGGACCAAGAGGTGCTGGTGCCGAATTGCTTGTCGAACGCCGTGCGGTCAGTCACATCCGAGCTGAGTTCGGTGTCGGAACCGGCCTCGACGGTGGTGCCGTAGGAGCCGGTGACCGTGACGGTCAGGTCACTGTCGCCGGAGACCACGGTTTTGCCGTTGGCCTTGATGGTGACGGTTTTGCCGGAGGAGTCCACCACCTTGCCGCCATCGGCCACGTTCAGGGCGGAGACGGTCGTGTCGGCCGTGACCACCCACGTCGAGGTGCCGTCAACATTCACGGTGATCGGAGCGTCCGAAGTCGAACCGGCGGAATTCTCAGTGATTTCAGCGGAACCCGTCCACGTGGAGCCTTCCAGCAGGTTGAGCGTCACGCTCGAAATGGTGTCGGCGCTCACCTTGCCCTTCAACGTCTGCGAACGCCCGGTGAAGTTCACCGTCGCACCGTTCGAGCCTGCGGTACCCCAGTTATTCGAATCGTTGCCGGCCGCCATGATCAGGTTCGCCGCGTCCGAGTCGAAGTCCAGATCGGTGTTCGAGAGCACCACGTCGGCTGTGGTGTTGGTGAAATAGAACATCGATCCGCTGGTGATCGCCGATTTCAACGTGGAGTCCTTCGCCTGGAAGGTGGCATGTTGACCGGTCGAGGATTCCGCGTCGCCGGAGGTCGACTGGTAGATGATCACGCCGTTCGCCACCGGATCGGAACCGGTGGTGCCGGTATTCGTGCTTTCCAGCGTCGAATTGTTGATCAGGATGGTGTTCAGGCCCTCCATACCGGCGATCTGCGAACCGCTCGCCGTACCGGTCACGCCCGAAACCTCAATATCGCCGGTCGAGTACAGCAGTGGGGAGCCACTGCCGGCCGTGTTCAACGTGGAGTCGGTCACGGAAACCGATCCGCCGCCGCGATCGGTGGCGAGTGACGCACTGTGGTCGCCCTTGGTCGAAATCGTCATCGCATTGGCGATGATCGAGCCTCCATAAGTGGCATCAAGGCCACGCGAGTTGGCCGCGGACGTGGTGATGTTGACATTATTGGCCAGCACGGATGCGGAATCGGTGGAGAAGATGGCATTCGATCCGGAGCTCGTCGCGTCAATGGAAGAGTCGGAGATGATGGCCTTCGACTTCTCCCCCACCGCCAGCAATGCGGAGTTGGTGCCGTAGAAGTTGCAGTTGTCGGCGTTGTCACTGTCGCCGGATTTGGTCAGCTTGCCATTGGTGATGGTCAACGTTCCGCCATTTTGCACAAGGGCTGCGTTCTGGTCGGAGCTGGTTGCGGAAACCGTTTCACCACTCGACTCCACCGACTTGCCGTCGGCGGTGAGAGCCCCGGAATAGCTGCCGGTGTAGTCGTAGCTCATGGTGTCGGCGCCGCCTCCCTGCCCTACCAAAGACATGACGGATTGCTGACTGGTTGCGCTCGCTTTCACGATGGCGGCTACGCCTGCGCCCGCACCAAAACCGGAGACTAGCGAGACGGCCGCCGCGATGGCGATGATTTTGCCGACCGGTCGATGCGTTTGCCGTGGATGATGAGCTGCATAAACCATGATCGTTCCTTTCACGAGAAGGTGGATGTTCTTGGGTTATGCGACGTCGTTAGTTGTATTGAACAACAGCCGATTGGCCGATATCTGGAAACCGTCAGGAAGGTTTCTAGAAGATTTTTGGACATTCGCTGACAATGATTTCCCCCTTTTTCCGCTGCATTTCCTACGACACTGCCCTTATCTGAGAACGGGAAGCGGGATTGTCCGGGAGATGGTATTACGCTACTTGAAGCGTAGCGCTACGAATTGCGTATCGCTACGAGACAGTCGTGAACACCGCCACTACCGGAGCGATCCGGCAAAAGGGAGCACTTCCTATGAGCAACGTGCTGAAGATCCTGCACCGTGACATCATGCGAATTCTTCGCGTGCCCGCGGCGTGGGTCATCATGACCGGCCTGACCGTCATTCCGCCGCTGTATGCATGGTTCAATATCTATGGATTCTGGGATCCATACGGCAACACCAACAACATCAGGGTGGCGGTGGCGAACGTCGACGAAGGCACCGACAACGCCATGCTGGGCCAGCTGAATCTCGGCGACCAGATTGAAAGCACCCTCAAGAAGAACGATCAGCTCGGCTGGCAGTTCATGAGCAAGGCCAAGGCCATGGAGGCTGTGCAGTCGGGCGATTGCTATGCGGCCATCATCATTCCCAAGGACTTCAGCGAAGACCTCGCGGGCGTGATCACCGGCAATTCCGAACGTCCGACCCTCGAATACTACGTGAATGAGAAGGCCAGCGCCTTCGTACCGAAGGTCACCGATTCGGGAACCACCACCGTGGATCGCACCGTGAACAGCACCTTCGTTTCCACTGTGAGCGAAGTGCTCTCCAAAACCGTGAACTCGGTAAGCGATACCATCACGACACAGACCGACAACGTGACCAGCGAAGCCGTTGCCGAACTTGACAAGACACAGCGGAACGTGGAGAAGATTCGCACCACCATCAGCGATCTCAGCGCCAACCTGGCCAACACCCCCGATCAGATTCAGGCCGCACGTGCCGCGTTGAACGACGTACAGACCGCCGCCACGAGCGCCGGCAAAGGGCTGTCCGGCACCGCCAATCTGATCACCGATACGCAGACCCGCATCAACACCTTCTCATCGACCGCATCGGCCTCGCTTGACCAAGGCTCGGCGCTGCTCTCGCAACTGTCCACGCAGACGAACACCAGCGTCAACACGGTGACCAGCGGTCTGGCGGCGGCCAACGGCTACGCCGGCAGCGCCATCGGCACCATGCAGAAGGTCAACAGCGACAATGCGAAAGTGCTCGACAGCCTACAGAAGATCGACATCTCCAATGTCAGCCCCGAACTGAACAAGCAGTATCAGCAGATCATCAGCGACCTGCAATCACGTAACCGACAGTCGGCGAATACGCTCAACGACCTCAATCAGCTCAATACCGACACCAAGAACACGGTGGCCGGCACCACGAAACTGTCGAACCAGTTCAACACCTCCACGCAGTCCACGCTGAACTCCGCCACGGACGCACGCAACGCCATCAATTCGAGTGCGCTGCCCCAACTCAACAGCGGCCTGAGCTCGCTCGCCACGACCGCCGGAACCCTTTCCGGCACCGTAACCAGCCAGAATTTCCTGACGCAACAGACCTCGTCCGTACTCGACCAGCTTGAGCAGGTCTCCGCCGACACGCGTTCCATGCTTAAGGACACCGATGAGCAACTGCAGACCATCGAGAACAAGCTGAGCCAGCTATCCACCGATCTGAACGCACTGTCGGGCGCGAGCCTGCTGAACGACCTCATCGGCGAAGATGGCCTGGACGTCACGAAAATCGCTGATTTCATGCAGTCCCCCACCGTAATCAAGACGAAGAACATCTACCCGGTGAACACGTACGGCTCCGGCATGGCACCGATGTTCAACACCCTCTCGCTATGGGTGGGCGCGTTCGCTTACATGGTGATCATGAAGCTCGAAGTGGATGACGACGACCTTGAAGATCTCGATCTGACCACCACCGAGAAGTATCTCGGCCGCTTCCTGCTGCTCGCCATTCCGGCCGCCATCCAAGGCGCGCTATGCGCAATCGGCGACCTGATCATCGGCGTGCAGGCGGTCAACCCGTTCATGTTCATACTGACCGGCACGTTGACGTCGCTTACGTTCCTGAGCATCACCTACGCGTTGTCGACTACCTTCATGCACGTTGGCAAGGGCATGTGCATTCTGCTCGCGATTCTGTTGATTCCGGGAGGTTCCGGCCTATACCCGATCGATATGATGCCGCGATTCTTCCGCGCGGTCTACCCGTTCATCCCGTTCCGCTATACCATCGACGCCTTCCGCGAGACGATTGCCGGCTTCTATGACGGGCATTGGCTGAAGATGGTCGGCGTGATGCTACTGTTCGTGGCGATCGCCTTCTTCATCGGCATTGTGATCCGCCCGCTGCTGACCAATCTGAACCGCCTGTTCGCCCGCGAGATCGAGGAAAGCGACATGATCATCGGCGAGCGACCGATGGTGGAGAATCGTGGCTATAACGTGTCGCAGATCATCCATGTCCTGTCCGACAAGGGCGGCTACCGCGAGGCCATCGAGTACCGTGCGAGCCGGTTCACCGAACTGTACCCGAAGCTTAAGCGCGGTGCACTGATTGCAGGCTTCATCGTGCCGACCATTCTGGCCACCGTATTCTCGCTGACCAATGGCACGAAACTGGTAGCACTGGCCACATGGATCATCTGGGTGTTGCTTATCATCGGGTTCCTGATGGTCATCGAATACATGCGCGACAGCATGCGCCGTCAGGTGGAGCTCGGTTCCTTGAGCGACGAAGCCATCCAAGGCATGCTCATGGAACGCCAGAAGGCCCGCATTCGCCGTAAGAAGCGCGCTCTGGAGGAACGCAAGGCCAAACTGACGCGCAAGGCCGCCAAGCACCACCGCACGAAGAACGAAAAGGACAACGCATGAAGGCAATCTGGAAGCTGTTCGTAGGCGACGTCAAACGCCTCACCAGCAACGTCGTGTCCGTAATCATCGTCATCGGCCTGACCGTGCTGCCCGCGCTGTTCACTTGGTTCAACGTGGCCGCCAGCTGGGATCCGTTCTCCAATACCGGCAATCTCAAATTCGCCGTCGCGAACGTCGATGCCGGCTACAAAAGCGATCTGATTCCCGTCAAGATCAACGTGGGCGATCAGGTGGTCAACACCCTGCGCGCCAACAGCCAGCTCGACTGGACCTTCACCTCCAAAGAGGAGGCCATCGATGGCACGAAATCCGGCAAATACTATGCCGCCGTCATCATTCCGAAGGATTTCAGCAAGCGCATGATGACCTTCTTCTCCAAGGATTCCAAGCATGCTGAGCTCACCTACTACAACAATGAGAAAAAGAACGCACTCGCGCCAAAGGTGACCGGTCAGGGCGCCGACACCGTGTCGGCGGAGATCAACGAGATGTTCTCGAAGACACTCACCGAAACGGCGCTGGACCTCGCCACGCAGCTATCCGATCAGCTCGACAAGCCCGAGGCAAAGAACCAACTGCAACAGTTCAGCTCGAACATCAGCGATTTCGCGGCCGGACTCACGCAGACCGCCTCATCACTCAAGACCTTCAGCTCATTGACCGGCAGCGCACAAACCCTGCTCGACAGCTCCGGAACCCTGATCCAACAGGCCGCATCCAGCGCGAAAACCGCCGGCAAACAGCTGAAATCGGCTTCCGGCAGCGTGACTGACCTATCCGGTGCGCTGAACACCTCCACCGAAGCACTCAGCACCGCCATCAAGCAGTCAGGCGACAGCTTCGCCGCGGTGGGAGACGAAGTCGACTCATTGTTCGCCAATGTGAGTACGCAGGCGGGCGATACCGCGACCGCGTTACGCAATCAGGCATCCAACGTGACCAACCAGGCCGCGCAATACCAGCACATCGTCGACGATCTGCAGAAAACCCACGATGATCTGCAGAACAAGCTCGACACCGATACCTCGCTGACCGATTTGGAGAAGAAGACGCTGACGGCGATCATCGGCAAATTCGAGGCATCCATCAGCAAGCTGAACAATGCCATCGATATGCAGAAGACACTCGCAGCCACACTTACCGATGCGGCGCAGCATATCGACGACGGCATCAGCGATTCCAAGGAAAGCCAGGCCGCCATCAAGGATCTCGCTACGCAGGCGAAGGCCTCGATCAATGCCGTGCACTCCGATTTCGACACGAATCTCAAGCCGCAGCTCAACGAAATCGGCAGCTCCGTAAGCACCGCTTCGAGTGCACTCAACGCGAGTGCCGCCAATCTTAAGAGCGCACTCGGCGACCTCAACAAGACCACGTCGAGTGCGGACAAGCAGCTGACCACCATCCGTGAGGTGTTGGACTCCACCGCCGACAGCCTCACCACGGCCGGCAACAAGCTTTCTACATTCAATGCCACGCTGTCCGACGCGCTGAACAGCGGCGACATGAGCATGGTCAAGGACGTGCTGGGCAAGAACACCGACTCGCTGGCCACCACGCTCGCGGCCCCTGTCAAGGTGAAGCGCACCGCCGTGTTCCCGGTGAAGAATTTCGGCTCGCAGCTCGCCCCCCTGTACACATTCGTGACGTTGTGGGTGGGTTCACTGCTCATGGCCGTGACTTTGAAGACCTCCGTGTCCCGCAAAACCCGCATGGCACTGGGCAACCCGAAACCACACCAGCTGTTCTTCGGCCACTACCTCGTATTCGCGGTGATCGCACTCATGCAGGCCACGTTCTCGCTTGGCGGCAGTCTGCTATTCATGCATGTACAGGCCGTGCACCCGTGGCTATTCATGGTTTCCGGCTGGATTTCCGCACTGATCTACTCGTTCTTTGCATACACGATGGTGGCGAGCTTCGGTAATGTGGGCAAAGCCATCGGCGTGCTGTTCCTCATCATGCAGATCTCCGGTTCGAACGGCGCGTATCCGCTGGCCGTCATGCCGCGCATCATCTCCGACATCAGTCCGTTCCTACCGGTCACGCATTCGGTCACGGCCATGCGTGCGGCCATCGCCGGCATATACAACAATGATTTCTGGACGTCGATCGGCGCGCTGGCGCTGTTCATCCCACCGCTATTGCTCATCGGCCTGCTGCTACGCATTCCGATGATGAAGTTCAACAAATGGTATATCGCAAAGGTGGAAAGCACGAAGGTGATCATGTGATGAATGGATTAATGAACACCGGTGTGCCGCCGACTGTCTCCCCTGCCGCTTCGCCGGCAAGCGTGGTTGAGACGGCGGTGCAGGGAGCCGTGCAGAAGATTCAGGGCCGACGCGAGCAGTTACGTGAGCAGACCGATCGCAAGATCATGAGGGCCACTTTGGAAATCATGATTTCCAAAGGCGTTGCGGCCGTTACGATTGAGGAGGTCGCCCGCCGTTCCGGCGTAGCCAAGACGACGATTTACCGGCGCTACAAAAACGCCGATGACCTGTTGCAACGCATTCAGCTGGAAGTTGCGGGATTGCCGGATTTCAGCGATTTGCAGCCGTCTCGTTCCGGCCTGCAGGCCATGTTGGAACGTATCCAGAACTGCTTCGACAGCGAGATCGGTCTGAAAGCGGTCGGCGTGGTGCTCTCGTCCGACAACGATTCGTTGAAGACGATCGCCGATCAGGTGATCACGCCGGCGGAGCAACGTTTTGCGACGTTCGTCGAGCGCGGTGTGGCAAGCGAGGCCTTCCGCCGTGGACTGGATACGAAATTCCTGTTCAGCACCATACTGGGCTCCATGCTCACCTGTAAGGCGCTGTATAAGGACTCCGACTCAGACGTTCCTTGGTCGGAGCGTATGGCCACGCTCATCTGGCCGTTTGTGAAAGCATGAGTCGTGAAAATGCGTCGATGGTTCAGACTGCCGGAGACAGCCTGAACCATCATTAACGGTAATTTTGATTTCCGGTAAATCAGGTTATCCGTAATGAGGCAACTGCCATATGCATCGGATTCCTAGAATGGCACGCCGCATCGGAAAATCACATTGGCGTACGAGGTGGTTTCACCTGTGCGAACGACAAACTTCGCATTCTTGATATGGGACTTAAATCCCCCCGAACCGTCATGCGGCACATAAGACAAAGGTACATTGAAGTGATCTTTGACCCATCGTTCGGCCTGTTCGCCTCGAGCCTCTTCAGCCATCAGGCCCTCCTCTAATACAAGCTGCGGCCGTAGCGCTTCCAGCACTTCTTCGAAGCGAGGCACACCGAATACCACCGCCAAGTCAATGACTTCAATACCCTGCGGCACAGGAAGACCACAATCGGAAACGACGAACACATCCTTGTGCCGTAATCCCGCAAGCGCAGCTGAGAGTTGTGCATTCAGTATTCCATGAATAAGCATATCGGCTATCCTTTCGTAGTGTTGGCATGCGGATTGCGAAATGGAATCCATTCTTGGCTGCGTTTTCCCTCAACGCATTCCGCATGCCATGGGGGCAGAGGCATCTTCACCTCAGCCTGTTGTGTCAAATCCAGTCACTGGAAATCCGCGACATTCTCCTTGGTGACGGTTTTGACTTCAATCGACTGGGTTTTATCGACTTTCTCGCCTTTGATCGCCTTGACTGCCGCCTGTACTGCCTGCTTGCCGAGCTCCTTCGGCTGCTGCGCAATGGTACCGGTCAAGGTGCCGGAAGAGATGGCCTTCAGACCGTCATCAGTTCCATCAAAACCGACAATCTTCACGTCCATACCAGCCTTGGAGCCAAGAGCTTGAATCGCGCCTAGGGCCATTTCATCGTTCTCTGCATAGACTCCGACGATATTAGGATTGGCCTGCATCAAGTTACTGGTGACATCAAGTGCTTCGGAACGATCAAAGTTGGCCGTCTGTTCAGCAACCACCTTAATGCCGGCATATTTCTTGATTTCTTTCTTGAATCCATCACCTCGGTCACGAGTGGAGGCCGCTCCAGGGGTGCCCTGCAGGATGATGATGTCTCCTTTTTCTCCAATGGCTTTCGCCAACTCATCGGCAGCCTGAGCACCACCCGCCACATTGTCGGATGCGATGTGCGCAGTCACATCCTCGCCCGTGACGGAGCGGTCAACAGAAATAACAGGCAGATTGGCGGACAGCAACGGAGCCACGGCTGGAGACGCAGCGTCGGAATCGACCGGATTAATGATGACTGCTTTGGCGCCTTGAGACTGGGCGTTCTGCGCTTGATTCTGTTGCGTTGCGGAATCGTTTTGCGCATCGGACACCAACAGATTCACACCTAGCTTATTCGCCTCAGCTTGAGCACCGTCCCGCAGATCAACGAAGAACGGATTGTTCAGGGTAGAGATCAACAAAGCCACCTTGTCGGAACCGTTGCCGGAGTTGGATGCGCCGCAAGCACTCGCACCGATCGCCAACGTAGCCGCACAGGCAACAGCAACTGCTGCGCGGATGGTTTTCTTAAAACACGGGTTAAGCATGGTCTTTCTTCTTTCTTTTCCAAATTTGGTTGGATTAGGTTCGTTTCAGTTATGTTTTTGGGGTCGGAGCAAGGAGCACGCAATTTAGAGAGCAATCACGCGATGGAGATTTGAGGAAAGCAGAGTTGCATCAGTGAGCATCGACCTTGCGACGCAAAGTATCGAAGCTGACCGCGAAAGCAATGACTAGGCCGATAACAACCTTCTGCCAGAAGGAAGAGACATTCAATATATTCAAACCGTTACGAATGACGGCCAGCAAAATGGCACCGATGAAAGTGCCGGAAACCTTACCTTTGCCTCCAGAAAGGGACGCACCGCCGATGACAACGGAAGCAATGGCGTCCATCTCATATCCATCTGCCGCCTGCGGCTGGGCGGAATGCAGACGGCCTGCAATGACCAAGCCAGCCACAGCCGCGAAGATGCCGGAGAGCACAAACACCATAATCTGCGTTTTATGCACGGAAATGCCTGAAAGCCTAGAAGCCTCCATGTTGCCGCCAACTGCATACATAGAACGACCAATAGTGGTGAAGTTCAGGATAACGGAGGCAATGATGCCCATGATGACCATCATGATAATTGGAACCGGAATACCAATGATGGTGCCGCCGAAGAAGTTGACCATGCCGGAGGTGGAGATAGGACGTCCATCAGAGATGACCAAGGTCAAGCCGCGAGCCACGGACATCATGGCCAGTGTAGCGATAAAGGAAGGTAACCTCAGGAACGCATTCATCATACCGGATAAGGCGCCGAATACTGCACCTGCCAGCAGACCGACAATGATGGTCACGCCTGCAGGAAGTCCCATGTTGGCACCTGTGTAAGCAACCAGCATGCTGGCGACAGCCGCTGTCGCACCGACCGACAGATCGATGCCCGCAGCAACAATCACAAATGTCTGCCCGAAGGCAAGAATGGCGACGGTTGCCGCCTGAATACCGACGTTCATGAGATTCGAGGCGCTGAGAAACGCCGGAGCCACAATGGACAAGGCGATACACAGGATAATCAGACCGATTAGCGCACCATTTTGTGAGGCAAATGTCTTGATGCGAGCGACCGTGGTCTTGTCTCCGGAATCATAACCGAGTTTCTTGTCTGCATTGGTCATTTGTATTCTCCTTAATCCGATCAGTGTTCGTTGTCGTTTTCGTCATCCATATGGGAGACCGCGAGTGCCATTACCTTTTCCTGCGTGGCCTCACTAGCGGGCATATGGCCTGTAATACGGCCTTCGCTCATTACCAGGACCTTGTCCGACATGCCAAGCACCTCTGGTAGATCCGAGGATGCCATAAGCACCGCGCCTCCATTGGCGGTAATTTCATTGATAAGGTCGTAGATTTCAACACGGGCACCAACATCGACGCCTCTGGTTGGTTCATCAAGCAGCAGCACTTTGACATTGGCCATGGACCATTTGCCGAACACTATTTTCTGCTGATTACCGCCTGATAACGACCCTGCGGTTTGATTGACGTTGGCCATTCTGATACGTAGTTTTTGGGCGGTCTCGTTCTCACGTCTGCGTTGCCCTGCGAGATCGGCGAATCCGCATTTTGCAGTAGACAACATAGTCGCCAAGCCGAGATTTTCAGCCACCGAGGCATCCAGAATTAGACCTTGCGTACGACGATCTTCCGGCACCAGGCCCAGACCAGCCTCAATGGACTGAGCAATGGACTTCTTCTGCAGCTTTTTTCCGCACACGCTGACGGAGCCAGAATCATATGAATCCGCACCGAAAATCGCACGAATAACTTCAGTTCGCCCTGCACCAACCAGGCCAGCCAATCCCACAACCTCGCCGGCATGCACTTGCAGTGACACCTTATCGAGCGCACCTTCACGAGTCAGCTCTTTTACATCAAGCAGTACCTCGCCCGGCTCCTGCGCGATGCGTGGAAACTGGTTGGTAATGTCACGGCCGACCATAAGCTTGACAAGTTCATCCTCACTGGTAGACGCTGGAACCGTATCGATGTATTGACCATCTCGCAGTACCGAAACCACGTCTCCCACACGGGCTATTTCGTCAAGATGGTGGGAGATGAAGACCATACCTACGCCTTTCGCCTTCAGCTCATCCATGATGGCGAACAACTGGTCACATTCCCTGCGGGTCAGCGCGGCAGTCGGTTCATCCAGAATCAGAATCGATGCATCCTGCATCAGAGCTTTTGCGATTTCCACCATCTGCTGACGGGCCACACCTAATTCACCCATCGCAGTGTGCACGTCTTCTTCCAACCCAATGAGCTTGATGGCTTTTCTGGCTTTTTCAGCCATGGTTTTGCGATCGACAAAACCCGCTTTGTTCGGCAGTGTGCCAAGGAATAAATTCTCCATAATGGACAATTGCGGAACAAGGTTGAGCTCCTGATGAATAACTGCAATGCCGAATTTACAGGCGGTATCAACATTGGGAATACGTACTTCTTTGCCGTCAATCTCAATATGGCCTTCATCAGGTTGGTAGATGCCGCTCATCATTTTGATGACGGTAGATTTGCCGGCACCGTTCTCACCGAGAAGTACATGGACTTTACCCGGTTCCACTTTGACCGAGACATTGTTCACTACCTTGGTGCTTCCAAATATCTTGGAGACACCGACAAGAGATAGTTGCGTCATATTCTCTCGCTTTCCCTACGGGTGCGGCAACGTTACCGCACCAAGATGCACTTATTCCTTGGGTCTGCTGAAACAGGCCCAAGCGGCATGTATTGATGTTGTTGATCAGAATCGCAGACTCGCGCCCGCAATCAGTTGCGTCTCCTGTCCCTCATCGGACAGACTCGACAGATCCTCTCTGAATATAGATTGTCTCCACTCGCCGGGATCGCGGGTGACCTCCTTGAACCATGTCAAGGAAGGTTTCCGCGCCTAAACAACCCAGTCTTTGCACTTGCTGAGAAATCACGGACACTTGCGGCGTCGTCAATCGGAATAGCTCAATGTCATCAAATGAAATAAATGACATTCCACTTTCCAGCACACCCCCCACGCCATTCATCATGGCAATGGCACGTACGGTATCAGGCGAATAGCCAAACACCATCGACGTCACGCCGGACGACAGCATGCGGCGTATCACTGAGACACAAGAGGACTGGTCAAAACTGGTAGATTCAACGAAGACATTCTCTTCGCCGAATAAACGTGTTCCGCAATCACGGAAAGCAAGCTCACGCTCTCGCAAAGTAGGCGAATCCAAAATCGGACCGGAGACATATCCAACCTTGGAATGCCCCTGCTCTTGAATGTCTCTTAATGCGGATTCCATCCCGGGGAACGGGTCGGAATCCACTAAAGGCACCATGTCGAGCTCATCCGCGCGACGGTCCACAAATACCACCGGCAATTGTCTACGCAACAGACGTTGCAATGCCTCCGACATCTCACCCTGAGGCACAATAATCGCCCCATCGATATGCTGCGACAGCATGTTCGTGATGAAAACATCCTGCTGTCTCACATTCTCGGACGATGTTCCGATGAATGTGCAATATCCCGCTTTAGATAGAGTGTCTTGAATCGCATACGCCAGATCCGCAAAGTATCCGTTTCGAATATCGGGAACAAGCAGCCCGACGGTCTTCGTGGACGATGATCGCATGGCCCGAGCACGTGAGTCGGGAATGTAGTGGAGCTCTTCCATCGCCTTCTCGACCGCATGCTTGGTCTCGGCGGATATCCTGCCATTGCCGTTGAGCGCTCGTGACACCGTAGATACAGAAATACCTGCGCGCCGCGCCACGTCGCGAATCGTAACGTACGCCATAACACCTCCTCTCAACTGTGAGAATACCATGTGCGGCTTGCCAGTCTCGCTTCCGGAACCCATCCTCATTGGGATGGATGAGATCAATTGCCGCCTCTTTTATGTATGTCTGACTGCGGACGACTTGGACGCCTCCATTGCGTTCCGCAAAATTCATTCGGAACTTCGACGTTGTCGAATGAATCAGGTCTGCCTCTTTCACCCATCAGATAACCCAATCTTGCATATTCTTTGCATATATTAAGTTACACCAATGCGGTAACGTTACCTCATCTAATTCAGCTCCTTTACCATTTCAATGCGGTAACGTTACCACAACTATAATGCACTGCTTCCGGATTCTCAACTTCCGCATTATTTCAGGCGTGTCACAGGAAACCCTACCCGCCGCAACATATCCCCTTTGCTTTGAAACAAAACGAAGCGGATATCGACTCGCGCCCGATTGATCAATTCCAGGAAATTACGACCATCCATCACATCGCGATGTCGCTTATGGTTCCGTGTTCCACAAGATGCGGTTTCAATAATTCGGCATGGTGATTTTCCAGCCACGGACAACCGCCAACATCATCGGAATCCAATAACTCGATGTATTCGCGCATCTTGCCCCATCCGCGTTTCGCTAATTGGCTGATGTCTTGCGCCACACTAGTTACCGCGCGAAACAGACCGTAGTACTCCAAGACATCATCGAAACCCACCACCGATATATCCGCTGGCACGCATAGCCCTCGTTCCGTCACACGCTGTATAAATCCAGCAGCCATCAAGTCATTGCCACAGAACACAGCCGTCACACCCATATCGATGAGTCTGTCCGCCGCCATGTAACCGCTGCTAAAACGATAGTCTCCTCTCACCCACAATGCTGGATCGAATCCAATTCCTGATTCCTGGAGTACATCCACAAAACCTCGTGTACGCACTCCAAGCCCTTCCCCGTCAGCTTCATCCGTTACGCATCCAATCCGACGATGCCCTGCATCGACCAAGCGCTGTGAGGCCTGTCTGCCACCAAGGTAGCCATCAAAAGCCAGACCGTCACACCACGAGCTTGAAAACAGTCGATCCATCAACACCACAGGGCACATTACACGCTCCGCATCCTTGCGAAGCTCGCGCTCCGCTTCGTAAGATTCACGGGCAGCGACTAAAAATACACCATCTACCCCGAGAGCCGATAATCGATTCATTACCGCATGCTCTTTGGCACGCGATTCTTCCGAAACCGCTACGACGAGAGAGTAGCCATCATTCGCACATTCACATTCAAGCCGTTTCGCCAACGATGCAAAGAATAGATTCTCTATGCTCGGCACAATCAGCGCAATCAGTCTCGATTCACCCGCTGCAAGATTACGGGCAACCTGATTGGGACGATAGTCCAGTTGCTTTGCAACCTGCAGGATACGATCGCGTTTTTCTTTTGAAATGCGCACCCTGCGGTTGTTCAAAACCAAGGATGCGGCCGTCACCGACACCCCCACCTTCGTAGCTATATCTTTCAACGTGGCTTTATGGTCTAAGCCATTATTCATTTCCTGTCCCTTCAACGCTGCATTGTTGCCGGAACAGACCTTCAGACATAAGCATTATCGCACATGGAAACCTCACATGCCGCGTTGCACCACACAATGCGATAGGGCCGAAGACGATATGTGCTAGGCGTTACATCGCCAAACAGAAATCCGGTATTTCTCCGCTGGTAAAGAAACAGTTCACAAGTCGAATGATGAAACCATTACTGGATGGAAGCCTCCTGCCGAGCCACCTCGAGGGCTTTATTGAAGGCCTCGGTGGTCCAGCTGGCGCCCGCGATCTTGTCGATTTTGAGGTCTTTCAGAGGCTTGCCCACCACGGCATCCGGCACGGCCTTGGCGAAGGCGTCCTGATGCTTTTTGGAGATGGACGTGAACGGATGGCCGACTATGCTCACATCGGTCACGTTCTGATCCTTGACGGTCAGATGCACATCGATGGTGTCTTCGCCGACCGGACCGTATTGGCCGTTAATCGAATAGGTGCCATCGGCATAATTGCCGGTGTCTTTCTTATCGGACTTCGTGGAATTCGAGTCGTCGGCATGATTTTTGACGGAATCACCGTCGTTGGAGGAGTTGTCGGTGGCCTTACCGTCGGTTTTGGACTTGTCTTCCTGCGATTCGACGCTTTCGCCGGAGTTGCCGGCATACTCGTCGTCCATCGGCGTTGCTTTCGGCTCGCCACAGGCCGAAAGCAACGCAAGGCTCGCCGCGGTCAGGGCGATCACTTTCACAGCAGTCGATTTCTCGTCAGTCATAGTCACTCAGTCACTCCGTTGGATTGGATCACTCCGTAGCTCCGGTTTTGGCGGCTTTGGTGGGATCGGCGAATTCGATGGCGGTTTCGCCGGTCTGCGCACCCTCGGCGGTCGAGCCGGTGGAGGCGGGCTTGCCGCCGGCCGCCTCGTACGCTTGCCTTGCCGCTTCATCATTCCACTTTTCGCCGATGAGCACACCGTGGTTGAGCATGATTTCTCGCTGCGCGCAGGAGGCGACGAGCGCATCATGCGTGACGACGATGATCGTAGTGCCCTGCTCATGCAGCTGACGGAACAGGTCCAGCACGATCTTCTCGTTTTTCTCATCCAGATTGCCGGTCGGTTCGTCGGCGAGAATCAGCTTCGGGCAGTTGATCAGCGCACGGGCGATGCACACGCGCTGCTGCTCGCCGCCGGAAAGCTGCCCTGGCAGATGGTGTGCGCGATCTTTCAATCCTACGCGTTCCAACGCCTCCAAGGCCTGCTTCTCATCGACTACGGAATGATAGTACTGCGCGACCATCACGTTCTCCGCAGCCGTCAAATGAGGCACGAGATAGAATTTCTGAAACACGAGCCCGATCATGTTCTTGCGCACGTCAGCAAGCTGCTTGGCATTCAGATCCTCAAGTTTGCGGCCTTCAAGCATCACGGAGCCCTTGGACGGCGTATCCATGCAGCCGATCATGTTCATCAGCGTGGTCTTGCCGGAACCGGACGAGCCGACGATCGCCAGCCATTCGCCTTCCGGCACGGTCAGATTCAGGTCGTCGACGGCATGCAGGTCGCCGTAGATCTTGGAGATGTGGTCAAGCTCAAGCAGGATGTTTTCGGAGCCCATGATTATTCCTCCCTCAAAACGATGGCGGGGTCAATACGAGTTGCGCGGCGGACCGGCGGAATGGACGCGACGACAGCAATCAGCATGCTCAACACGAGCGATGCGAGGCCCAACAGCCAATTAAAGCCGATGGCACGCTCGAATACGGTAACGCACAGCACACGGGCCAGCGCATAGCCGATGGCCGTGCCGAACAGACCGCCGATGAGCCCATAGATGGCGGATTCCACGTAGAATTCGGTGCCGATTGCCTGCGATGATGCGCCCAGGGCCTTGCGTAGGCCGATTTCGTTGCGCCGCTGACTCACGATGGAGCTGATGGTGGTCCCCACGCCGACCAGCGTCAGTACCAGTACGACAAGCGATACGATCCAGAACAGCGTCTGCAGCATGGTGATGATGCGAGTATCGGACGAAGTGATTTTGGTGACGGTCTGCGCCTTCACGCCGGTGTTCGGGTTGGCGTTGAGGGTTTTGACGATGGCGTTCAGGTCATCGCCCATGGCGTTCACGGAATATTCGACCACGTCGGCGCCACGCTTGGAGCCGGCCAGTTTGGCCACATCAGCGGTGGTGGCGTACACGATGGAATCCTCGTTGCCGCCGGTATCGACGATGCCGGCCACACGGAATTCGGTACCTTCGTTGTTCATGATGTCGGATGAGACGCGGCCGTTTTCCTTGACTTGGGATTCGGTCTGCCCCAGTTTGCCCACCGTCTGATTGTCCGATTCTCCAGAATCGGACATCTGGGACCCGTTTTCGTCGCTTTGGTTGTCCGATTCTCCAGAATCGGACGATTCTGATGCGGAGGACGCGGCCGAATTGTCGGAGGCACGGTAGCCGATGGTGATACGCGAACCGATATGCACCCCGAGTGCGTCGGCCACATCGCGGCCCACCATCACGTTGCCCTCGCTCGGCCAGTCACCGGTCACGTTCCAGTGGCGGTTCAGCGTCTGCACGGCCTTGGGATTGACGCCGGCCAACGTATACGGTGCGGAGTTGATGCGCACGCTTTCGTAACGATAGGCGGCGGATTTCGCGCTGTGTTCGGCCGTTACGAGCGCGGTCACGTTGGTGATGGTGGCCGTGCTGATACCTTCGGATTTCGAGGTCGCATCGGCAGGGGTGACGATGAGGTTCGCGCCATATGCGCGCATCTCCTCGTTCATCTGCTGAGGTACGGCAATGCACACGGAAGCCAGGCAGAACAGCGTGGCCGCACCTACCAGCGATGCGATCACGGCCATCACCGCACGCGAACGGCGACGGAACACCGCACCCCACAGCATGGCGAAGAACATCTTGCGATTGGTCATTTCATGTTTCCTACGATCAGCGGCCATGGAGCACCTCCGCAGGCCTCAGGTTCAGAATCGAACGAATCGACGAGAACGAGGCGATGAGCACGGTGACGGCAAGCAGCACGAACACCAGTACGAACACCATCGGACGCATCGTAATGCCGGAGCCGAACACCACGTGTCCGACGATCTGCGCCACGCCGGAGCCAAACAACGCGCCGACCAGCGCGCCGACCAGCGAAATCACGGCGGTTTCGGCGAGCATCAGGCGGGAAACCGCACCATCCGTCGCACCGATCGCCTTCATCAAAGCAAGTTCGGAGCCACGTTCGCCAATCGAGGCGGCCATCAGATTCGCCACGGCAATCGCGGCCGCAACCAGCGACAGCACGGTCATCAGCACCATCACCGCCTGCGTTTTCTGAAGCACATCGCCCTGCAATGCGGCGACCTGACGCACCTGCTTGGCCACCGACCCCGGAATCACCTCTTCGATCTGATAGGCGATGGATGACGGATATGCGGTGCAGTACCATGTCTCCCACTCGTCTTGCGTAAGCGCATTCGGGTTTTTCGACGCCTTGCGCGCCAGATCGTTGTCAGGCGTAGTCAGCGCCTTGACTTCGATCTTGTCGATCGAGTCGGGCAGATTCGCCAGCGTCTGCGCCACGATGGACGGAATGTACATGCCGTTGTTGTCGGAATCGCCCGAATCGTAGATGCCGGTGATCTTCACCTTCACCTGATTGCGTTCGCCGGTGGAGATGGTCTTGCCAAGCGTGACGGTGTCACCGATCTTCACGCCGAGCTGCGAAGCCAGGGTGGTGCCGATCAGTCCCTGTTCGGTGTCGTCTTTCGGCCAGGAACCGTCGAGTTTCCACCAGGAACGCATGCCATTCATGCCGGCCACGGTGGATTCGCCGGAATCCATGTGCAGGGTTTTGGCGAACCATGTGCCCACAATCGGCACGTTGGTGGCCTTGCATGAATCGGCGGATGCCGAGCCGTCCGAGCATCCCGCGTCCACGTGGATGTTGAGTTCCGGCGCAAAATTGGTGATGTTGAATGCCCAGAAGATCGTCTTGATCTTCGGCGCATCCGATTCCTTGAGGAACGCGGTCGGATCGGAATCGGAGGACGAACCCGAAGATCCGCCCGTGTTGTACAGGTCGCTCACCACCGCGTCGGCCTTCGGCTGCACAGTGATGTTCGAGCCGTATGTCGACAGTTCCGCGTTGAGCTTGTCGCCCACGTCGAACACCACGCCGAGCATGGCCACGCTCACGGTGGCCGACAGGCACACGGTGACGGCGATCAGCAGACGGCGTTTGAACTGACGGCTGAACGAGCGGAAAATCATGCGGAGAAAGAACATCGGTCGATCACTCCTTTCCGCTCACTGGAAGTGGCTCGACAGCGCGTCGAGCACAGAGGTTTGGATGACGATTTTGCCCGGCTTGACCTGATAGTCGAACGGCACCGGATTGCAGCCGCCCTTGAAGCCGATGGTCGCGAGATTGATGGCCACATCGCACTTCTTGCAGATGATCTTGCCGTCCTTCTCATAGTAGCCGGCGTCGCCGCAGTTGTCGCAGGCGTCGAGGCCGACGCCGTACGCGCCGCCGTTCTTCTTGATGATGATGAAGCGCATGACGGTGCCATCCTTCGCCTTGTATTGGAAGCGGTGCAGGTGGCCGTCGGAAACCTGGCTGAAGGTGATGGTGGCCACACCGTCCTTGAGCGAGTACTCTTCAGGCGGCGAAAGGGTGATGACCTTCTGCGTCTGCGCTACGCCATAGGTCAATGCCACGGTGATGCCGATCATGGCGACAAGGCTCCATGCGCCGGCGGCCTTCGCGCGACGGCGGAACGCCACATGGGAACGTGCGATCGCCTCGTTGGGTCCGGTCGGTTTGACCTTGAAGCCCATGACGATGCTGGCAACCGCCGGAATGACGAATACGAGCGCCATGGCGATGGCCATTTCGCGCTGATGATTGATGCCCCACACGAGCGCCAGGAATGCGGCGGTCGGGAAGTTGACGATGCGCTTGGATTGCAGCAGCTGCGCCAGATCGGTGAAATGAGAGGCGAACAGCAGCACGATGAGCAGCAGCACGGCCGTGGTGAACGACCAGCGCACGGCGGTGGAGCGCATCGTGCGGAAGATGCAGGCCGCGATGATCGCGGTGGCGGCGCCGAGCGCGAAGCCGAGCGCGCGGAGCAGCATATCGGAGGTGAAGACCGGATCGCCCGGCGCGCCGTCGACGAAAATCGTAAGACGCAGGATCACGTCCGGCAGCGCACGGAAGGTGGTGGCGGCGATGGCCAGCGCGGCGATGAGATTGGCCGCATCCAGCAGGGCACGATGATCATGCCATGCCGTGGTGATGCGTCGCGCGAAGATCACGATGACGAACACCGCAATGTCAAAGATCACGCAACACCATAGCGTCGGATAGTTGACGAAAGTACGCTGCGTGATGACGGCCGTGGCACGCAGCGCGGCGAACACGATGGCGCCCGCGAA
>SKET01000786.1_pt1 | contig 24401 bp, 23 predicted proteins | sample 4841461 | NCBI WGS metagenome assembly SKET01 (sample SAMN11008802, study PRJNA524170) | human gut metagenome | biome: Human fecal sample; material: Feces; isolation source: fecal sample from pouch patient p5 | host: Homo sapiens | place: Israel: Tel-Aviv | collected 2014-02-13
ATGAGCTAATACCCCGAGAAATAATAACGATGCAAAGATACATAGAAAATCAATAATACAAAGCTTTTGGGAAAGTTTTTTTCTCATGTGAACAAAATTTTTATTTGTCACTTTTGCGCCAAAGAGTTACTTTTGCGTGAAATTGTTTCAACATAGTTTCAACATACATACACGATTATGGCAACATTCAAATATGAAATATTTAAAGATAGGAAAAGAATAGATGGCACTTACAACGTTAAGATAAGAGTCACACACAATAGGAAGCTTAAAAGGATTCCCACTTCCATATATGTTACGAAAGAAGATATAACCAAGGGGTTTAAAATCAAAAATCAGTCCATCTTAGATGAATTAAATAACATCATATCCATATATCGGAGCAAGTGCAACCTGTTGTCATTGCTCATAAACGATATGGATATAACAGAACTTGTGGAGCATATAACCAAAACTGATGAATCATCTCTAAAAATAGACTTCATTTCCTACGCCCGCAAATGGATAGATGAGAACAGAGAGAAGCATGGAATCAATGTGTATTCCTGCATGGTAAACTCTTTAACAAAATTCCTGGGACGGGAGAAATTGGATTTTAAGGAGATAAATTACAAATTCTTGAAATCGTATGAAGAACATCTCGGTCAAAGACGTGCACTCTCTTTATATATGGGAGCAATCAGGCATTTGCATAACGAAGCTAAAAAAGAATATAATGATGAAGAAGCAGGGGACATAAAGATACCATGGTCTCCATTTACCAAGTATTCTATACCTAATATAATATGTACCCGCGAAAGAGCTTTGGACGCAGATACTATCAGAGCCATATACAACCTGCCATATATACTCACTAAAGATAAAAAGGAGAAGGATTGCAGATTTAATTTTGCAAAGGATATGTTTATATTATCCTTTTGCTTGATGGGTATGAACTCGGCAGATTTGTTTCTTTGTGACACTATAAGCGAAAGCAAGGGAACGCTTACAATCACATACAACAGGGCAAAAACTGCAACAAGAAGGACTGATAAAGCAAAAATAAGCGTTAACATTCATCCCTTCATATTGCCCATATACGAAAAGTATAAGGACGTATCCGAAGAAAGAGTTTTTAGGTTATATAAAAAGTATTCCACTTATGGCAGACTCAATGTTGCCATAAATGTAGGTTTGAAACAGATAGGGAAAGTTCTTGGCATTGAAGATTTGGAATTTTACGCAGCCCGGCATTCTTTCGCTTCCATCGCACGAAACGATTTAAAAGTGGACAAAGGTACAGTAGGAGAAGCACTAAATCATGTAGATAAAGAGAACAGAATGACAGATCTATACATAAAAAAAGATTTTTCCGTAATTAATGATGTTAACAGTAGGGTTATTGATTATGTTTTTAACCCCGATATGATGAAAGGGTAAATGTAAGGCAGCTTATTGGACCGCCTTTTCAAGGTTCTCTCTGATTTGTTGGAGCATTCGGAAAGCTCCGGCCATCTTATAGTTGCCCAGACATTGCTTAGCCTGCATGATACAACTTTCAACAGTAAGTTTCAAATCCGGGGTAAAAGCCGCTTTGTTAATCTGCATTTCTTTTGGAAGTTCATCAGCATGGTTATTGAACCATACGATCATTTCATTCAATTCCTCTTCGGAATAAGATTCTTTTTTTTCAGCCATAATACATAAGTTAATGTTAGTTCCGGCAAAGATAACAAAAATAGCCCCGACTCATCACGAGCTGGGGCAGTCCAATTTATAAATTTAAAGTCTTATGATGAAGATTGTCTATTGCGCCAATGCTTTACTATCAGCATAACGACAATCAAAACGGTTACACAAACACAGGCAAAACCGATTTGTTTAAGCAAAGTGGATTCTTTTTTATCCTTTACCCCTTCAGTCTTGGTTTCTTCATGTTTGGTGGAAGTGGTTTCCTTGTCAGCTTTCACTTCCGTACTGTCTTTGATTGCAGTTTCCTTCCTTTTATTCTTGCTGAAATCACCTTCCACATGACCGTCTGCCAATAATGGAGGTTTCCCGGTCAGGCTATCGGGCGGTTTTCGGGTATCATAGATACGGAAATCAATTACATAGTTACCATTAGTGGTAATGAGTTCGCTCAAAGACGTACTTGATCCGTGTACGATATTGACAGATTCACGTGTACTATCTTTCTGTATAATCTTAGTGTCTGACTTGACAGATTTATGCGAGCTGCCACATGATCCGAACAGCAGGAACAGACACATGAAAGGAGCCAGCAATATATGCCGGCTTACCCAGTTCATAACTCTAACCAACATAAGAGATATCATTTATGCGGTTCATCCACCCCCGTTTGAACTTGTTGTTTGCTGGGCGTTTCCGGCATATATCCTCGATAAAGTCAAACCGGGCAATCTTAATCATGTCGAACAACTCACGCGGATTCTTGGCATTTACTGCGGCAATGGTCTTGGGACCTACAATGCCATCCATCGTAACACCAAGCAAGCGTTGAGGAATCTTAATTCCGTGCGCACCGGATGCCCACACCCAGTCCACAAGAATATTTGCCACAGATTGATCCTGTATCAAATCAGCTTTCCATCTATCCCAATAATGTGGTTTGAGTACACGATTAACAACGTCCTCACGAGTAAGCAGATGTAGATCATCCACATCTATGTCACCGTCACCATCCTTGTCATAGCCGCACGATTTCCATGTGCCGATAGTCACGCCCATATTGGTAGCCCCTCCCAAATCGTCAGGGTCATTTACAAAACCGCCTTCCCACTTTAGGATAAACGGTGCAAGTTTTCTTACGTCAGCCATACTATTCATTTATTATAATTATTCGATTTTATTTTCTTTGAATTCCGGCAGGATATATTGTATGTTAACCGCTGCTTCATGCAAGACTTTATGAAGTTCATCTTCATTCAAATCCGTTTCATCTGTAAACTCACAAAAGATATTTCCAACCCAATCTTGAGATGAATTAAGCCGTTTAATAGCGACGCTGTTGCATCCATTTGTTGATAATAGAGATTTGGCAACTTTATCCTTAACCTGATTATCAATATCTGAATAGAACATGAAAAGATTCTTTGCGAGATTTTCTGCAAAAACGGCCACTTCACTCATGGGAAGTGATTGAATGCTTTCACGCATTCCGGCTATACCTTTTCGTTTTACCTCGAACTGCACCGAAAGAAAAGCTATATGCCCCAAGGGATGGGGTTGTACGATATATACCCTGTCTGCTTTCGTTTCATAAAGTACACGCCACAACTCACCGAACACCTTGGCGGAGTTCTCGCTGCGGTGGTAACTTCTTCTTTTCTCTTCTTTTTTAAAATATTCCACTTTTAAATCAGTCAACTTGTTTTTGGTATACTGATTATAGGCGAAATAAGCTGCCAGCAATGTTCCGGCAGCACTAATAATGTTTGCAATATCTATCTCCATTACATTCACCGTTTAATTATTATATGATAAATTATTCATCCTGTTTCCTTTATTTCTCAACTGTCCCTATCTTTCCTGAAAAAAACGCCGAGAATTTATATATATGCAAAATAAATCCATATCCATATTGCTTACTATTCATATTTCACTATCTTTGTCAATACTTTGTTGACCTGATTCTTTCAAAACTATTATTGATTGGATTTAACCTCCCCCCGTCAGACTGTGAAGCCAGACGGGGGATTCCATTATTCGACAGATAGACAATAAAAAAAGAGCCTGATAACAATATTTATTGCCATCAAGCTCCTGGTTACACTGCAAAGATAGTGAAAACTATTCCATATTCAATCCATATTGAAAAAAATAATCAGGAGCAATATTTCGATTATCCGAAGAAATTAAAGAGTCACAATATTAATAGAAAACAAATAGGATTCATGGAATCTATCGGTTGTCTATAAAATCAGATGTTCTTAAGCCTTTATCGGGAAACTTCTTTACTTTTTTCCTTTTCCTTTGAACATTTTTCAAGTCACGCACAATGGTGCTGGAAAGTACCTCCGAATAAATCTGTGTGGTCTTTACGGAAGTATGTCCGAGCAGTTTCTGCACAGTGGTAATAGCCACCCCCTGATGAACCAGCAGGGTGGCACAGGTATGACGGCTCACATGGTAGGTTATCCGTTTTTTGATACCACACAATCCGGCCAGCTTTCGAAGCTGCTTATTCACTTCCGAGTTACAAGGCAAAGCGGCAAAACTTCCGATATCCGGATAACGGTCAAGAATGCCCAATGCCCTGCTTTCAAACAGCAGATATAACGGCAGACGGATTTCCACCCCTGTCTTGACGGATTTGAAGTACAGCCACCGTTTGCCGTTTACTCTAATGAAATTCTCAGGTGTGAGCTGGCAGAAGTCAGAATAGCGCAATCCGGTATAACAGCAGAACAGGAAGGCATCGAGCACATGGCGCATGGACTTCTCTTCCACTTCGACCGTTTCCAGCTTCTTCAGCTCGTCCGGGGTAAGAAACTCATGTCTGCCTTTCTCCTGTTTGATTTTGTACTTTCTGAACGGATAAGCGTCCGCGTGCATATATCCCTGGTTGATTGCCTCATTGACCAAGGTACGGAGCTGTCTCATGTGCTTGGCTATCGTATTGACCGCATTGCCCTTTTCTCTCAAGTATTGCTCAAAATCACGAAGGAATGTATAGGTAAGATCCTTGAAGTCCAATCCGGAACGGAAATCATGCAGGACCGCCAGTGTCGAGTGCAGGTTGTCCTTGGTGGACTGCTTCTTGTCCGAATTGTCAATGGCTGATTTGGCAAAAGTGGAGAAGCTGACATTCACCGTACTTTTCTTCTTGACAGCATCCTTCAGTAGTGAGAGCGTGGCAGGTATTCCGCGCTTCCAATACCCCAACTCTATGCCTTGCAGATACAGGATGTATTCATAGAGCATTGCGTTGAGTTCGTTAGATTGGGGGTGGTTAATGACTTGTGCCCCCTCACGACTCCAGCATTCAGGCTTGAGGTAAACATTGGTCTTCAGGTAGATTTTCCTTTGATTTAAATAAGCTTCAACCTGTACAAGGGCCGTGCCTTGCTTATTCAGTTTCTTTTGGCGGTTAAAGACCAACCTGTATCGTATCTTCTCTAGCATATTTTTATTTTAAATTTAGCTATTTCCTCCAAAATAATCAAATTCGACAATATTAATCTTATAATCTCGACCTGGGAGGACTTCTGCCACTTGCAACGAATGAAAGTAATGGATTGATGGGCGCTATAGATAAATGTTCTATCCCATTTCCTCTATTGTCGGGAGGGAGTTATTATGTTCATGTACCTATGGAAGGATTACCTTTTTTAGTACAGATAAGTGCCCCTTCAGTTGCTCCAGGTTTATTTTGCTGCTGCAAAACATCATCATCATTTACTATTAATAGATTATTTAAATCAGCAGATATAGAAGGTGGGCTAGTTTTTACGTACAAAGAATCGATGTTATATGTAAAGAGATCAGGAGTCTACTTTAATATAATACCATTACATTCTGGATATATATTTAAACAAGGCACAGGGGATATCCCAAATGATGCTATTGAATTAACTATACAATGAATAGTTGATAATATGCTTCTGGGAGAACTTTTGGGAAATCCGAAGGGAACAAAATCGTTTTCTTCATGGAGTGAATTTACGGATTTTGTAAATGAAATGCCTATAAAAACAATTCAACCTTTCGTTTCCAATTTCAAAGCTTTTGCTGGAGAAGGATTCTATGGTAATGTCGTTCAAGGATTGGTTATAAAACAATTAGAAGATACTGTTTTCATCTTCGGAATAGCAATAGACGGAACATTAATATTTAGAAAAAGGAATTATCCAGACGTTTCAACTTGGGAAGATCCTAAGATAATAATTCACAGTAATAATTGACATAAAATCTATTTGAAACCCGATCTGGGAGGATTAAAAAACGGGTGGCACCGGCTTGTACCGGACCACCCGTTTTTTTTATACCCAAGATACGGTTCGCCAATCCCCCCAGAGGGAATTAGCTAATATTTACTCCTTTAATAAGTAACCATTCTTGCCATGTTTTTCCTAAGTTATATGATTTTCTCACATAAATATTTTCGGTACCATCCGATATGTAAATTTGAGCGACACCAAATGATTTTGAACATAGGACAACTAGTACACCATATTTATGAGCATATAAAGGCCATGTTCCCTGAACACTTTCATCTATATTATAGATGCCATTAATGTTTGTATCAAGAGAATCTGGATTATTATATCCTCTTAAAAATCCCAAAGAATTCGGCAAAAGTTCTCCCAGGACTTTCGCGGCAGCCGAAGAAGATGTTAAAGTTGGGTTCTTGGAACCGTCCAAAGTACGGAGCCAAGAGAAGGTGTCGGACTGGGGCAACTGGTCCTCAAACTCATCTGTTCCGGCTGCCGCAGCGGCAGCAAATGTTGATATTTCTGATGCAGCGGAAACAATCCGTGCGGAAACTAATTCTGTCATCTCATCGACGGTCACCTGTCGTTCGTTGCCGTTTTTATCCACAGCTTTAAAGCCAACTATATTATTCAAGTCCATAATGCAAATTTTAAAATTAAAACAAATACTTCACCCATGCAAAATAATTACTGTTCTCAATATAATTCGGATCATCCTCGTTGGAATATGCCTCCCTCTCAAACGATACCGTCTTATACGCCCTGCCGGCATCCTTCAACCGTACCGCCCTGACCAGCCACTCCACACCATACCAGAGATAGAATGCCAGCCCGGCCAGTACCAGCCACCAGGTGGAAAGGTCAAAACACAACAGCAAGATCCAGATAACTGTACCGATGGCAACCGCCATCTCAACCCATTGACGGGCGTGGGTACACTCATGGTTTCTCACTTTCTGAGTGATTTTCTCTTCCGGTCGCTTGCTTAAAACAAACGGACCGATTGTTATCGTATGGCAAGAACTGAACGCAAGCAGCACCTTTGCCAGAAGGTTGTTACAATATACCTTTTTCATGTTGTTCCTCCTTTTTATCTAAATAATCATTCAAAGAATCAGCCAGCAGACCGGGCAGCATGGAGGTGGAGCGTCTTATGATATCCACCTCTTCTTCGTCAATCTCGACACCTTCAGCAGTAGATTTGAATATCTTCTCAGCAAGGAGATGCGCCTTCAAACCCGCTACGTTCTTGTATATCCAGTCACCGTAGGCCTCAGTGATGTTGTTGGCTATCAGTTTTTCTTTCTTAATCCCGTCGTAAATAGGAAATTGTGCAAAATTTATTCTCATACTTTATATTTAAATTATCCGCAATAAAACATAACCCAATAATTACCCATACACTTAATGAAGCCGGATGCAAAATCCAAATCAATATAAGACACCTCCTGTCCTCCGGGAGCAGGCAGGATCCGTCCTCCTGTCAATCTTACTCCGCCGCTCATACGTTTGAAGTATATAGTATGTCCCGGAACATCCGGAGGAAGCGTCACTTCTATATTGTCTCTATTAATAAACATCACATTATCATCGTTGTTGTTCAATGAAGCTTTAACAGAGATATTCCTCCAGTTGCCAACTATGCCACGAAGAGAAACATAGCTGTCATTGTTCGGATGAAGGAAAATGTTACCTCCCTCCACGAATAGAGGAATGCTCGGAGTCTTGATGTGCATTCCGATCATGGCATTTGGACTCTGTATGTCAATTCCAGCATCATACTTAATCCCTTCAATGGTGACAAACTGCGTGTTTCCCCCGATTCTTACGTTTGCAAATGTCCTTTCGTTATAAAACTCAATTTGTCCGGCAGACAAATTGAAACCGACGTATTTATTTGTTTCATTTTCATAAAGGATCTTTGAGGACAATACCCCCGAAATGATGGAGAACGGGCCAATACGTCCTTTATCCGCCGTGATTGTTCCTGTAATCTCTGCTAATTTGCATTTAAAATACCCGGTTTCACCGTTGATAAGAAGAGTTTCACCTTTGTCATTAAAAGACTTGAGAACCTTGTCTTTGAACATGAAGCCGGCTACATTCGCACCATCGGCAAACAGGGTGTCAGTAGCGATATTCACAAACTTCTGCATGGCTTCCCAATTGGAATCACCGTTGACAGATGTGGGTGCATCGGTAACGGAAGCACCGTAATTCTTTACAAGGAAATTATAATAAACTCCCCCTATCAGATATATGACCTTATCCCGGTAATCCGCATTCCAGACATAAGTCTGTCCTGATGCGAATACACCTCTGTCACGGGGAAACGCCCCTGTTGCTCCGGTTGCTCCTATGGCACCATCATTAGCTACACCCACCCCTTTTTCAGCGACAAAATTATTATTCCATGCGTTCGCGTCAGATGCGGATTTATAAGCCCGGACGGCAAACTGGGTGTATCCGGCTGTCGCAGGTACGGATATCTGGCTGTTCAGTGTCGCACCTACATGAGCCAGCCAGCTTCCGTTGTATTTGCGGGCTGCCAGATAAAGCGTGCTGCACGTGCTTACATTGCCTGCCACATTCTGTTTGCAAGTGACAAGGAATCCAGACGGGGATGGCGTGCCTGTTGAAGTGAAGTTGATCACGCTGACAGGACTGTCCAGCCAGTAGGATGCCGACGGTCCGACGGGAGCAACCATCTCCTGCCAGTCCGCATGTACCGTCCGGTTCGCAGATCTGCCGGCGAGGATGTATCCGCCGTCTCTTTTCCTGCGGAGTCTGCCGTTTCTGAACTTGGCGATTTTAATCGGAGGGTTGGAGGTTTCAACCTTGCTTAAGTAAGATCCTCCGGCAAACGATACTGTACTGTTCTTGGCATACGGAGTATTGGCGGATTCCCAATGACCGGCTGCTGTGATGCTCTCACCATCCTTTCCGTCACTGCCGTCCACAACCATCGGGACAGTCTCGACATCAACCGCCTGACCGTTCACGTAGAACACGAACTTCAAGCTACTGGTAAAATTACCGGAAGCCACCCCGACACCATCACCGATGGGAACCTCGGCCGCACCGTCACGACTGTACTTCAACTCCCCGTCCGTTGTGGCCGTAGTGACCGCACCGACTGTCTTCATACGCCGGCAGGATACCGAAGCTACACTGTAACCGCCGTTCTTGTTCTTGCTGACCATCGTGGCCGAAGTGACAAGGCTATAAATTACCGCATCGGAACCGTCCGCCCCGCCACGGACACCGGTTATCTTGAAAGTCAGTTCACGGGTATAGAGCTGCCCGTTCTTCATTGCAGCCAGTGTGATGGTGACCGTATTCTGTTCCGGAACCGACTTTCCGGCAGCGACGGATATCGCCACCGCTCCGGTGGCCTTGCTTGTGCTTGCCGTGAAACCGGCAGGCGTGCTGACTGTTAAAGTCTCAAGGGTGAGTTTCTCGGTACCGTACCACATGGATACATGGGTAGTCCATGACTGTGCGGAAGTAGTAACACCGGTACTGGTAAGAGCGACGCTCACCATCTCATTGTCAAGGTCGGCCATGATATTCGACTCCCCGTCCTTACTCCAACGGTGCACAGGGGCCGGAGTGCTCCATTCACTCCATACTCCATCACGCTTCACACGTTTGCACGCCCATTCCACCTGATGGTCTGCATCCACGCCAAGAAAATCATCTGTCCAGCCTTCCGGTATATAATCATCCTGCTGCTTCGAATCCGGCTTGTCAGGGGTAAGGCCGATGATGTTGGTACGGGTGTAGATCCACTCGTAACCTTTGCCGTCCTTACCGTCAGTCCCGTCTTTGACCATGACCATCCACAAACCATTCCGGTATATGTAAGTACAATGGTCAGCCGTATTTCGGTAGCTGTCACCCTCCTTGGGATTGGACGGATGGGATGCGAACTCACCCAAGAAGGTGATACTCTCACCTTTAAGTTCACGACCGTCCAGCAGCATCTCCCAGTCTTCATGCACGGTCCAGTCGGCTGATTTCCCGGCAAGGATATAACCGCCATCCTTTTTCTTTCGATAATTGCCGTTCCTGAACCTTGCAATTTTAATCGGAGGATTGGATGTTTTCACCTTGGAGATAAAAACACAGCCCGCCAAAGTGACCATGGTATTGACCTCGTATGGGGTCTTAGAGGATTCCCAATGACCGCCACCTATTACAGACAGTCCCGGATCACCCTTGTCACCTTTGGCGGCTGATACAAGCCAGTCCGGATTGTTTTCGGATGGCTCGGAAGTAGTGCCCTTGTCATTGACGCACAACCATGTGGAACCGTTATGGGGCACACGGGAATAATACGCATACTTCCTGCCCGGCTCCCAGCTAGGGAAGTCGATAGGAACGCGGACTGTGCTACCGGTAATTTCATCAATTTGAAAAATCAATCCCGTCATGATGATATCCTGCAATACTGCCGAGAACCTGTCGCAGTTGATCCCGTTGATGGTCATACCCTTCTTCTTGCCGAACCAGCTCTTCATCTGTGCCGGCTCCGGGTCCCAGGTGTTGGCATTGTCAACAAGGGTGATGCAGCAGTTACCGTCACGCACGTCTATGATGATATAAGTCTGACGCTCCTTGTCGGTGAAGTTCCCCGTCTGTCCGAGACGCATCTCGTTATGGGGAACGAACTCATATCCGGGACGCGGAACCATCACGAATGTCTTCTCGTCGTAATCTGCGGAAGTGATACGGTACTGTATTTTCCGGAAACCAATAAAGTCACCGGTAGTGACGCTTTTGTCATGCCAGAAGCCTAGGAGGATATCGTCCGGCTTCTGTCCCAGCGGTACACCATCCTCCAGATCAGGGATGACAGTATAGCTGCCGTCACTATTGGCGACAAAGCTTTTTATCTTCAGCCCTCCGCCGGGACTTATAGTATTATATCCTTCAAAATAGGTCTGACGGTTGAAACGAAGTTCTGGTACACTCAGAGAGCTGCGCAGGACCAAAGCCTCCAGCTCGGCACGGGCGTCCTCACCGATGTAACCTCCAGAAACACCGGTAACGAAATCACCGAACTTGGCGTATTTCTTGATGACAGTTCCGCCCAACAGGGATAATAGGAAACCGGTGCGTTCCTCCGTATCCTTGCGCATGAACATGATCAGCGAGCGCAATGCGGAATACACGTTATGGTCTGTTGCTGGGGTGGAGTCGTGGCTTCCGATCACATACACACCGCTGCCACCACCGCCCGTATAGGTCTGTCCCTTCAGGGTAAGGCTCTCAACCTTTTCCTCCAGCTCCCCGATACGGGAATAGGCGGCGGTTTCCCCGACAGTATAAACAGGTGAGTCAAAGGAATAATCAAGATTGAATTCAAATCCGATAACCCTTGACTGTCTTCCGTTCTCGAAATAAGCCTTGTTGATAAGGTTGACCTTTTGACCGATGCTATAGAAATTATGAACGCCATCCTCACGGTATGCGTCATTTGACATCATCGTGCAGCCATAGGTACTCGGGTCTATCTTGGATTTGGCAGCGTACTTTTCAGTCTTTTCCTTCAACTCCTGCTCGGCGGCACCCACAAGCCCCAGCTCGGTTATTTTCGTACTGTCCCAGCCGGAAAGCACATATTCATCTCCATCCTGGGGAAAGAGCACATCACCGGGAAGCGGTCTGCCATAGTCCTCATTCCTGACTATCTCCCAAAGCTGTGCCTCAGGGTTCCATCCGCCATCCTCCAATTTCTCCGGCTTTCCCTCAGGATTGAACTTCACGGCAAACTCCAAACCGTTGAGAAGCCCGGATGCGAAACGTATCCTCAGCTCCTGACCGGGGAGGATATATTTCTCGGAAAAGTTAACACCCGTGTCCCTAAAGCGGTAGGCATTCCATTTTTCCTCGGTGGTTGTGCCGTCCTCATTCTCCACCTTGTCCGTCACTTCGATAGTGGTGACATCCGACATGATGCCTGTTCTTCGAGGATAGACTTCATCGAAGATAACCACCTGCTCGACGGCTTCCTCGGTAGTCATATCAGGATAAGCGTCAATGTAAGGAGTGCCTTCGGGAAGCATCAGCCTGCGCTGCACCACGCCGTTCACAACCACGGTCTCGTCAACCGGACGGTAGTCAGATGGGATATTCTTTGTTGAACCAAAAGCGTAGATACGGGTGGCATAAGTGGACCGGGATTCTGACTGTGACATTTCCTGCACGTTTTTCCCGATTTCGAAATCCACCGCATCGCCAGACTCACAACGTCCGAAATGGATGATGTTTTCAGTCACCCAACATTCGCAATCCCATTTCTTCGCCATCTCAAAACAAGCGTCAAGGATGTTGATGTTATCGTAACTCATCAACTGGGACTTGTTTTCGACTGTGGAATCAATGGAGAAAACAAAATCCTGTCCTTTGTATGTGTAACCAAGAGCTTTCAGATTTCTAAGGACTATACCGGCTTGTACGTCAAGCGGGGCGGTCAGGTTCCAGGACGCCTCCTGTCCGGTCGTCTCCGGGGTATATTTGAAGATTTTGTTTTTCCATTTCCAGTAGTAGGCGTCAAGTCTTAATTCGTAATCGTAGCCGGCGGTATTGGTGTTGAATGCGGGCTTCTGCAAGTCGCACATCTCGAACAATCCGAAGTTACATTCCACGTATGAGCCAAGTTTGAAATATATGGGATTCTCTAAGGAGAACTTTAACATGATGTAGTCCTCCTTCATCAGAGTGAACTTACGCTTGCAGCCTTCATTGATCAAAGTTGTAAGCTGGATAGCACCGGATATGTCTTTGATGTCGATTTGTTCCATGTCTTCAAAGTTCGGGGATAAAAAAAAGAGTGCCCAATTTTGAGCACTCACATACACGACAATAAAACCAATGTCGTGAATTAGCTTCTGTTTGCCGGATTTGGCTCGTTAAACTTGGCTGAAATTTTTCCGAAAGTTCGGTCTAAACTCTGTGCGTAAGTGACACTCTTGCCAGTATAAATAAGATGGTAAACCTCGCTACTATTAGCAGGAATCTGAATATCAACCACACCTTTATACAGCTCATCAAAGAAAGCTTTCTTCTTTGCTTGATAATCAGACTGAGAATTACTCTCGATAGTGAACGAAAGAGTTATTTCCCTCTCATCGACTTTAGGATTATTGATTATTACCCGTTTCCCATGTTCAAGTCGGCTTTTGTTCTCAATAAAATCCTTCATGGAAGCGGATGCCCCAATAACATCAAGAAACCCCTCTCCCATTCTCACACCCCATGTTGTATAAGCGTTTTCGCCATTAATTAATAATTCATCCATAGACTATAATTTTGCTGTATTCTTTTTAACTTCTGCTATATCTCTTTGCATCTGTTGAATAGGTTTGACGATTGCCCCTGTATTTTCTGAAATCTGTACCAATTCAAGATAAGATTGTGCTATCAAATCTCGCGTATCATCAGCGATATTCCTTGTTTCCGTATTTATGGAAAGTAGAGCATCTGCTTTTACTGTCAGTAGATTAAGTGATTGAGATTGAATAATATTCTGATTCTTTATCTCTTCTCCTGCAATCTGCAATGCTGTAAACCGCCCGTTCAACTCTTCGCCGGTATCTTGAGACATGGTTTGGGAACCTTTGCTGCTTGCAGACTGGGAAGCTGCTTCCTGTGAAATCTTGTCATATCCGGTTGCTGCGGCAAGCTCGTCACGGAGCTTCATGGCTTCGTCCACATAACCCATGTATTCATCCATCAGCTCCTTACGCTCATTATTATCAAGCGTACCATCATCCTTCATGGCTTCACCGAATTTATCATACCATGTCCTCAGTTTGTCACTAAACTGTTCACCGATGGCATTTGACAGCATCGCCTGCATGAAATATTTGGATATGTCATCAGCAAAATCCTCCGCACTCTTCTCCATATCCATCAGACTGCTTATAAAACTGTCATACATGGAATCGAATGACATTCCGATCAGGCCCTCATAAAGACTGTCGGTCAGTTCTTCCAGTTTTCCTGCCTGCTCTATATAATCATCCAGCTTGTCGGTAACACGCTCACCGTAACCTCCCTTACCGGAAGATTCCATGATATCCCATAACCATACGTCCGACCGTAGAGCCTTCATCTGTTCGGGGGTCAGATTCCACAAGGAATCGGTGCCGGAGAAATCCTGCATGCCGGTAGCTTTTCTTGCGTGTTCCAGCATTTCATCCGTCCATTTCAGATAATGCTGCCAGCTGCCGTGGCTCTTATGATATCCGGCTTGCTCCTTTGCTATTTGCAGATAGTTTTTATTGACTTCCTCCTGATACTTTACAGCTTCCCTGTAAGATTCAACCGATTTCATTCCCTTGCTTGCCTTCATCTCGTCAGTCAGATCCTCGATGGCCGTTTGCAAAGTTCCATTCCTGTCCGTCAGCCTGTCTATCGTTTCCTGTACTTCCTTGGCGTTTCCACCTATTCCAAACAAGGAGTTGAAGCCTCCGAATGAGATTGCGTTCAGGATGTTTCCTATGCCGTTCCTCAATGACTTGCCGATTGTGACAAACAAATCCCCTGACAAGACATCACCGATAATTCCACTGACAGCGTTCAGAACAGCATCAAGCAGACCACCGACAAGATCACTTAATCCGTCTTTGAGTACGTCAATGATGGACAGAATCCATCCGACAATGGGGACCTCCTTAAGAGATTCTGACGTTTTTCCTATGACATCCTTGAATCCGTTCACGGTTTTGATAATTCCGCTATATGCGTTATACAATCCACCGGATGAAATCTGCTGCAAGCCTCCCAACAAATTTTCCATGCTTGCTTTCAGTATGGTGGCAGTATCAGTCACATTACGCTGGGCCTGATTGGCGATATCAGTCTGTGTCTTCACATTGGCGGATGCAATGTCAGCATTCTGCCGTGCTGTTTCAAGAGCGTTTGCTGCGGCTTGTTTCTCACTTTCCGTTCCGCCCTTCTGCGCTTTGGTGTAATCATCCTGTGATTTCTTTAGTCTTTCCAAAGCAGCTGTTTCAATCCCTATGGCACTGATACGATTCTGTTCTGCTATTTGATAGGCTTTTACATCCTCTCCAAGTTTCTTGAAGTTGACTCCACTTGTACCACCCAAAGACTTTTCCATCTGGCTGATGGCGTCAATCAATGATTTTTGGCTTGCCTGATCGGAGTTCTTGAACTTGTCAGTCCGTACATATTTTTTCGCTTCGTCCAAGGCAGGCTTTATCATGTCGGAAAACATGGAACCAAACTCACCGAACACAGTAACCCAATCTATATTGGCTTTTATGGCTTCTGTTTCCTTGTTCTGTATGGCAACATCACGTTGTTTCTCCAGTAACTTTACTTGTGCACTATTAACACCGTTTTCTTCCTGTGCTTTCCTTATTTTTTCCGCATACTCTTGGGCGATAGCCAATTTCTGCTGCTGGAACGTGCCATATTCTTTCAAGTAGTCGTTCAAAGCCTGTTGTTCGGCTTTCAGCTGTCCTTCAGTTACATCGGAAATATCTTTATCTCTCATACTTTCGGCATTGGTATAAGCTTCTGAAATTTTCTGTGCCTGCTTGTCGGTCAGCTTACCGTTACCGGCTTTGCTCCATTCTTCCTCCTGTTTTCTTATCGCATCAATCTGTTTCTGATAATCAAGGTCAATCTGTTTCAACTTCTTTTCCGTGCCTTCTCTCATCAGGTTGATTTCATCCTGTTGGTTCTGACGGTGAAGTGAAAGAAGTTGTTCGGCTGTCTTTTTTTGTTCTTTTTTTTGCTTTTCAGCAGCTTTTTCCTGCTTGGTCAAAGAACTACCAGTAATACCGCCCAAATTTTTATAGGCTTTTTCAGTTGTTTCTACTCGTTTCTTAGCTTCTTCATACAGCTTTGAAGTAAACTTGGATTTATTCTTTTCTATTTCAGAAAGTTTCTTCTTAGCATCATCCCAGTCTTTCTTCGCTTTCTCATAATCCTGCTTGTAGGTAGTTTTATTCTTCTCTGAATCAATTCGGGTTTGCTTGACTGATTTTGCTGTATCTATAAGTGTTTTTATGTCTTTCACATTATAGATTGCTTCATCAGACAAAGTACCCTTAATATCAATAGGCAAACGAAGTTTCACAGTTCCATTTTCCCCCTTTCCTCTGATACGCTTCTCCAACTCAGAGATGTAGCGGTCAAACTCATTAGTATTAACATCTTTAAGATTGGAAATGAACTGTTCGGAGATGCCTTTGCCTTTTTCTTGCAGCATGACATCACGCATAGCACGCAATTCTTTTAGTTTCTTCACATATCCATCAACGCCTTGCTGACCGGAAAGAGTTTTCAGCAGATTCTCGTAATATTTGATTTCAGATTCAATGTTAGAAAGTTCCTTGGTTTGCTTTTCTCCGGCACGTTTCGCATCTTCTTCCGTTATCTGTTGCTTTAGTTTAAGTATATCAGCCAACTTAATGGTTTCGATGTCATATTGAGCGAATATCTTAGGGTATTCTTTTCTTAACTCCGCTAAACTTCGACCTCTTTGTAAATCCGACAACGCTATATCACGAGAACTTTGTACGAGGGAATCAATCTTCTGTTTGTGTTCTTCTTCTTGCTTTTTAGCTTCTTCTTGCTGTTCATTAAACCTTCTCTGTGCCTTTTCTGCTTCTGTTGCCGAATCGCGGAAAGCCAACATTGCAACTCCAAGTCCTACTACAGCAGTAGCCAACAACACATAAGGATTGGTAAGCATTGCAGCGTTTAAAGCTAACTGCGCTTTTCGTGCCAATAAACGGGCATTGGTAAGTCCAATCTCCACAAGAGTATGTTTACTTTCGGCAGCAGTAACAAGCATCACTGCGGTCCGGTATGTACCATAAGTAACCACTAATCCAGCCAAGATTCTACCTACTGTTTCATAATTCTGAATCAACGAAGTTGTCATTTGAATACCGTCCATGATAACACTTTCCGACTTTGTTCCCAATTCGTTAAACACGGAATCCAAAGCATCCTGCATCATAGACAACTGACCATTGATAGTCTTTGAAGCATTCTCAGACATATTATAGAACTTACCACCTGCGGAAGTTGCATCAATGAATGCCTGTTGAACCATTTCAGCGGAAACAGCACCTTTGGACATTTCATCTTTCAAAGTTGCGATAGATTTTCCGGTCTTTTCGGAGATAATCTGTAACGGGTTGAATCCAGCGTTTATCATTTGATTCAAATCCTGCCCCATAAGTTTACCCGCTGCTGACATCTGTGAAAATGCCAAAGTTAGCGAATTGAACTTACTGGATTCCCCCATAGAAATATCACTAATGGCTTTCAAGTATTTGATAGTGTCTTCTGCTTGTATGTTAAATCCAAGCATCATCTTTTCTGCTCCAACCATATCTGACATAGTAAGTGGAGAAATCTTAGCCAGCTCCTTGATTTGCGGAATCAGTTGTCCTGCCATATCCTTTCCAACCATAGTCTCAATAGCGGTCTGCATGGATTGAAATTCTCCACGAACACGAATCATTTCAGAACCTAATGCCTTTAATACTCCAGCACCACCAATAACCGCCAATGCTTTCTTCCAAGAAATAGCGATACCGTTGTTACTCTCTACGATTTCCTTAGCATTATCATTGTAAAGGGCGTATTCATCCCGAAGTTTCTTTACGGAAAGACGCGCTTCGGCTTGTTGTTGGGTTAATCCAAATAAAGCTGCCTTTTCTTCATCAAGAGCTTTGCGGGCAGCATTGTATTCTTCTAACTTGCTATTTGCTGATAACGGATTCCTTTTCAATGCTATACGATAAGCATCCCCAAGTCGTTTTACATCCGCTTCAATATCCTTAACTACCGCTTTTTGAGCAAGAATCTTCTCTGTGAATCCATTCACGGCCTGGGAAGCATCGAAGATTTTCCTTTTGAATCCCGTTTCCATCTCCGCTCCAGCTTTGGCTGCATTAGTCACCAACTCATCCAATCTTTGGTTGGATGCAGCAAGTTGGGCATTCAAAGCCTTGAAAGCAGCAGGAGTCTGCGTGCCATCCATGCTCATTAACTCCTGCTTTAATTTTGCAATTTCATTACGAAGTCTTACAACTTCTTCCCAGTCACTACCTATCTTAAAATATAATTTTGACATATCTATTTCTTTTTCCTACGATTAGCCAATTCCTTACCACTGATTCTATTCACCTTCTGACCACCATATACTGCGCGTAATTTATCCCGTTGCATCATCAGCAGATTCCGATAAGGGATAATCTCAAACACTTCTGTATAACTCAGATGCAGCGTGTCAATCAAATGGGCTATCTGCCCGAAGAACGTTGTGTTTCCTACTGTTTCGGTCTTGCTGCCAGCATCGACACGTTCCTCATCGAGCTGACACACTGAAAAGCCGAAATATCCATCATAGAGAAACAGACTTCCAAGGCATCTTTGACTTCTTCAAAAGTGCCGTTCTCCAATTCTTTGACCAAACTATCATTCCCGCAGATAAAGCATGAAATACCTTTCAGCATATCTTCAGTAGCTTCAGGAAGCTCTTTAATAGCTTCCATGACATTATCTCCAGTCATGCCGATATTGGAAAAATGATGAATGGCACGACAGATAATTTTAATTGTAGGAGGTTTAATGGTATAAACCATCCCTCCTATCTCCACATTCATGAAATCCAGCCCTAACAAAGCATCAGAAACCGTTTTTGCTGCTTGATTCATATTCTTAAACTAAAAGGGGGAATGGTATATATCCATCCCCCGGTTATCACTCTTGTGCTTTTACCAATGTTATCTCTTTTTTAAGAGTGGTATCAACTTCAGAAGGAGTGGTTTTAATATCTCCTGACTGAGTGACGTACCCCACTTTCGACACTTCATAGTGAACGGTAGCCCCAGCATTCACCTGCTTTGACTTGACCGTTGCACCGTCCAGCTTTACGGTCGCATCGGAAGGAGTAGGTACAATGGTTACTGTAGTTCATGCCTGCAAAGCTTTAATCTGCCCTTCTTCATAGTTATACTCAGAAGAAACACCTTCGATTCCCGGTTCCTGCACCAAGCCTTTTACAGCGATTGCAATTGCCTTATCCGTATTGGCTTCACGGGAAACAATACGGCATTTTGGGAAGATGAACCAAACATCATCATCGGTCAGACAGAACAATGCTTTGTTGATAATAACTTTATCCAAAGCACGCTTCCAACCTACATCTTTAGATGTTGCCTGAATAACATCGCCACCCATGAACGCTTTCTTGGTCTTCCAGTCATATTGTCCGATAGAGAAAGCGGGCGATACTTCTCCCGGCACATCATCGTAACGGTAATTCTTTCCCGTTAATTGGTTCTTGTACCCGGTGACAGAGGCTTCCGTTTCCTCAATCTGCCACGTTTCCCCGTGTACATTCAAAACCTCATCTTTCGCTTTGATAGCGGCTTGAATCAAAGTCTTTGCGATTTCGGGGGTAATGTCTGCCGTTACCTTATCAATGTCGGCAAACAAGATTCTTTTTATTCCTACTGCTGAAATCATAATCTTATAGTTTTACATTTATTACTTCAAATAAAATTCTCACATTCACGTAATGGCATTTCAAAGCTGCATCCGCTTCCGCGCCAATTGATTCGATAGAGTAACGATAGGTTGTACCGTCATAGGTGCTTACTACATCATCAAGCAGCTTGCCAGCCTTTCTTTCAAGTTCGTTAAGCCGGATTGTGTTCGCTTCATTCTCGCTTAAATTGGGTACACATAGATTCACTTCTGCGAAAGATTTCTTCCAATACTTTCCCGGCTGTTGTTTCTTCGTGTGGATGACAATCCTTTCGGACTTCAATTCACCCGTCAGCGTTTCCCCGTTGGGTACTATGCTTATTCCGAAAGCCTTGCAGTCCCGGTAGAGAATATTTCCTATGTCGGTAGTTACTATCATACTAATGCTTCGATACGTTGGTTGAGAATGTTCAGATACTCACCCATATAATCGCGCTGTTGCAGAAGCAAATCACGTTGGTGTTCGTCTTTTACAACTTCTTTAAACTTGGGAGTGTCTACAAAAGCACACAGTTTACTAAATCTTTCAGCCAAATCCTGCCGTTCGATAAGTAAGCGGTCTTTGAATGTTTCAGCCACCTTGTATGCCTTTTCAAACACATCTTTAGGCGACCAACTCTCGTAGCCGTCTTCGTATACCACCTTGTATCCTTCTTCCACTTGTTCCATAGTTCTTGGAATAGCATCAGTGGGCAGATATACCTTACCACCCTTGCGAATTGCAGGTGTAGCCTGAACTAACTTTGTACCAATATACTTTTTCATTTTTCAAATTCTTCTTTTAATCGTTTCTCCGCAAATAAAGCAGCACTACTCAAAACATCATACCCTTTAGATTCTACGAATGATGCGTATTCCGCTTCGTTTTTCAATGTCAAACCGTCTTTATCGACATCGTAATCATTGGACGTTCTCAAAGTGAGTGTGTGGTCTTGATAATCGCCATGTTCCTCCGCGTACTTCACGGCTTCATCGCCTACATCAATCATCTTCTTTTCGACCTCCCATTCTCCTTCATCGAAAAAGGAGTCGACATCTGAGAAATCGAAATCTACATCCATAATTCCGAGTAGTTAAAGTAGTTTGTACTCTTTACCGTGTAGACTTCGCCTTGACCTCTTACGCCATCACCATCCATGCAACGTACTTCATCACCAGCCTTGACAGTAATTCTTTTCTCACATACTACATGATAATTCGGACGATACACAGAGCCGTTATCAGATGAAAACTCTTTGGTAGTGTTATCATCACAACGGCACTTGCATACCTTCTGCCAGTATTCACCACCTGTTCCGGGAATAGGTCTGCCAAACTCATCCTTGTCCATCGGGGTGATAACTTTTACCTGCAATATGTGTGGGGCGAATATCATAAGAAAGTCACTTTAGGTTTGTTACCCAGTTCGTCTTTCAAACCGTACTGTTTACACAGAAATGAATAGTAATCCTTAATGCCTTGAATGTTCCAAGACATAGAAAAACCGCTTTCGCTGATGGAAGTGGCACGAAGCAATAGAGAGGGGATGAACTTCGCAATTGCCACCGACACCCGTGTTTGGCAATCCTCGTTCATCTCACCCCCTCCGCTTATCTTTGCGTTCAGACATATATCGAAAAGGTCAGCCTCCGACAAGTTAACGCCGAAGGTCTGAAACTTCTGTAATATATAATCGTTTACTGTCATGCGTTCATCTCACTCAAATCGAAGTTCACAATCAGGTTCGGGTTCGCAATCTGCGGAATCCATTCGGCTGTGTATTCCAGATAGCGACCATTGCCGTCCTTGTAACCTGAAATCAGCATATCGCCATCTGCCTGAGTGTAATTACGTCCCGGTACACCATCCACAGCTTCATAAGGAGTGTGGAAGCGCATATAACCGATTTTATCCTGCGGAAGCAGGGAAATACGACCATCTGCATAAATGGGGATATTCTTACCTGTTTGGTCTACCACATAATCTTCCTTGATTTCAATAGCCGGAAGTCCGATACCCGTAAAAATAGCAGAAGCCAGTTGCGAAGTGATAATCCCGGTGGACATATACATCTCGTTGCCTGTAAGCTGCATCTTGAACTTATCACCGAACTCGCTTGAACCGATGATGTTCTTGACGAATGTGCCACGGCTCATAATCATCTTGGGGAATGTGCCGTAAATAGATTTCAGCTCATTCAGTTTCTGCTGCAAGTAAGTGACGAAATAGTCTTTATCCTCTGTGTCCGGCTTGATAAACTTGAACGGCAAGTCGATGTTCAATAAGTCAATTCCTCCGGCATTGTCGTCCTTGTTCTTCACGCTTGCTGCTCCAGTCATCAACAGAGAGCCTACGATAATGTCCATACGCTTGTGTGGTGCCAGCAATACCTGACGGTAATCGTCATAGATGAAGTCCACGATGTCACGCATGGCAGCCTTCTGGTCTTCCGGTTTGGCAGCATTATACTTGTCTATCAAGTCCTGTAAATCAGACAAGCGGTCGATTGAGATTTGGTATCTATCACCCAAATAGGCGATTTCGCCATATCCCGAACCAATATTCCTACGTTCACGGATAGGCTTTTCACCATAACGGGAGTTGATGGAACCGGCCATCACACCCGTAACCTGACCAATGTAGTCTTTGAATACACGGGTAGTAGTCCTACGGAAGCCCAAATACTGCTGCCAATAAATTGTGTCCTTTCTTGTCTTGAGGACACGCTGAATCACTGCATTTACAATGTTCGGGTCATTAAACAATGTATGAATAGTTAGCATCATATATTCATCCTCCTTTCTTTATTTTGCCATTATACCTGCGTTTTTCAACGCTGTCAATAATCCGTTAAAGTTTTCTACCGACACCGTACCAGATGCATCATTCACTTTGGCTGCCTGCTTTACACCTCCAAGAGCAGAAGTCGTAGCTGCTGTTAAAATATACTTGTTAGCTTGTGCTGCAACCCCATCCAATTTGGCTTTATCTTCCTTGCTCATCAATCCGTCCCGACTAGAAGAAGCCTTAGGAATAGATACGGCTTCTTTTTCTTGTTTGACATCCTGAGCATTAAACTGGAAGTGCGGCATATTCGCCTTGTCAATATCTGCGAAAGGCATTACCAGCTTGGTCGGTTCGATTTCAAACGCACGCATCAAAAGGGAAACCAATACTATGCCATCCTCTACCTGCTTCCTTTCATACAGAGCTGAATTTGCGATAACTTTGGGCGTTGTACCATCTGCGGCTGTCGCTTCGTAAAGAACTGTTCCAGCTTCTAGATTTTCTCCAAAGTCTGCCGCTAACGTCAGCTTATCAAAAGCTTTGTCAGCCTTGTCAATAGCGTTGATTGTCGCTCCATGCGCACCGTTACCCAAGTGCATACCTTTGTAAGCCAAAGAACGTTTCTTGATTTTCAATGTGGTATTGGAGCCTGTCGTAAACTTCTCATATACTTCCACACGGATAGCCACTTGGGATGTTTTCTTCACCAAGTCAGCTGCAATCGGTGTGAATGAGGGCAAGTACGAGCCGACAACGAGGTTGGTTGTGTCCAACTTATACGGACCTCTGCGTCTGCGTCCGGTTTCTACGTCGTAGCGTTCTTCCTGCTCAACTTCCGGTTCAAGATTATACTTAAATCCTGCTGCCATAAAATCACTGTTTTTGTTGTTCTACAATTTCTTTAGTGTCGTCTGCAATCATTTTCGCAAACGCCTGAGTCTCATTCTCCAGTTCTTTTTTTGCTGTATCTGGAGGAACTACACCCTTAAAGCCGTCATTCGCAAACTCCTGCTTCAAGTCCTTGAAGTATGCGTCCAAGTCCTCATCGTCCTTAATGGCGCATCGTTTGGCGTAGTTTTCGGGAATACCATACTCCTTTGCCTTTGCCAAAATCTGCTGGCTACGTGTTGCTTGAGCCTTTTCCGTTTCAAACTGTGTTAGCTTATCAGAAAGGTTCTTGTTGGAGTCAATTAAAGCTTGCGCCCATGCAGGCACATCGTCTTTATTCTCTTCCGTTTTGGTGGTTGTGGTAGTCTCGATTGGCTTACCGTCTTTAAGGTTATGCTTCTTCTCGTAGTTGGAAACTGCGGTCTTGGAAGCATCCCCGGCACGGAAATCACCATAGGAATTAAGCACGTCCGAAAAACTGATACCCTCAACAATAGAGTTTACCTTTGTCTCGTCCGTTATACCCTCTGCCTTTTTGGTGGCAATACGGGTAAGAATAGCAGTGTCCACCCCAGTAAACTTGGTTTGGAGGCCCGCTAAGATTTGTTCTAAAATTGTCATACTGTATGAATTAAAATTTGAGATTCAATTTGCAGAAGTAAAAATACCGCCAATACAGATGATTAGTAAATATTTAAGCTTCCGATTCACGACAATGAGTTGATTGTCGTGAATACGGTATAAAAGTAAGGAGGAAACAATTAAAGGGGAAATAATTAGGTTGTATAGCATTCACTAAGAAAAGGTTGTGAAGAAATCAATTTAAAATTCTATTTTTGCTGTAAAATAAAGTAACAGTATGGACTATATAAATAAAGGAACTTGTATTTTTTGTGGTAAAGATGTAACTCAAACGACATTTAAAGAGAAGCCACATACTATGCCAAAAAGTTTAGGTAGTATAAATATTGGTGTTGATATTTGCGATGAATGCAATCACTATTTCGGTCAACCTGACGACTTTGTGTTTCCTAAACTTTGTATAGAAGTTTGTGTTAAAGAAATATTTGGACTACCAAAAGCCTTGCTTAACAGAAAAGATAATTCAGAAAGATTAAAGTCAATATATTTCGAATATTGGAAGTCAAAAAGAAAAATAGTTCTCAAATCACATTTTAAGTTTAATGATAGATTTCTAACAACATTTGCAAGACAATTCAAGAGAGGAATATATGAAATGTTCCTTCAAGAATATCATAAAAT
>SKET01000788.1_pt1 | contig 24382 bp, 20 predicted proteins | sample 4841461 | NCBI WGS metagenome assembly SKET01 (sample SAMN11008802, study PRJNA524170) | human gut metagenome | biome: Human fecal sample; material: Feces; isolation source: fecal sample from pouch patient p5 | host: Homo sapiens | place: Israel: Tel-Aviv | collected 2014-02-13
CTCTGTATAGATAGTATATTATATATATATAATAATATATATATATAATATAAAATAATTACTTACAATTTGTAACCGTATAAAAGGTAACTATCGCGAAAAAAACTGAATACTGAATACTGAATAACCTCTTGGGGCATCATACGCCCGGGTATAATGGCAGCATTTGGGGGAAGATAGTACTAGTTTCTCCACTCCGTATAGGTTGTTCTACATGGAGTGGAGAATTTCGTATCGTGTGGAGTATCTTCTATGTCATGACCAGATCCAGGTCCTTTGTGAGTTTTTTCATTGCAGGGTTCTTCTCCATAAGAAGTTCCAGAACTTCATTCTTGGTCAGAACCTTGCCTACCTCTTCCTGGTCGGCAAGGCGGTAGCTGATGCTCAGTTCGCTGTTGTGAAGACCTAAGACGAAAGTCTTGAGAATGCGGTTCTTGATGTTCAAAACGTCGTCTAGCAAGAGCTGGTTGTTGATGATAACCTCTATCTGCGGATAGTTGGTTATCTTCGGTACAATACTCTTCATGCGGTTGGCTAAGCCTATGAAATCCAGCTTGTTCTGCATTCTCATGCACATACTGAACCATGTTGCTTCCACCTGCTCCTGGGTGAACTCGTTCTGGTCGCCCGTGATGGTCGCTTTTTCCTCATTGGTATCATCATACGGACTGTGCAGGCGGCGCTGGTTCTCCTCCCTCTTCTTCAGGTTAGAGAAAGTCATGCCTATGCCGCCCAGCTTGATATTCTTGAGTCGTGGCTTGTGAGGCGATGCAGCATCTATAGCAGCTCCGGCAGCGGCTGAGCCTTCTGGAGAGGCAGATGTGGCTGCGGTGGCAGATGCAGAATAAGATGCAGCATTGGAGGCTGCAGAAGCGGCTGTCGGTGCCCCTGACGAAGGCACAGCAGTAGCTGTAGCAGCAGACGCTCCCGGCTGTGATGACCGGTTTTCGCTGCTGCCAGAAGGCTCAGAACCTGCACCCTGAGAGGCAAGCTTAGACTGAGCCAGGAGTTTCTGAAACAGGGATTTTAATCTATTGGGCGTACGCCCCGCACTAGGCACATCCTGATCCTCGGGCTGCGTAATCTGGCCTATCTGTATCAGGGTGAGCTCTACCAGTAATCGCTTGTTGCTGCTGGCGCGGTAATGGATATCGCACTGGTTCATCAGTTCCAGCGCCTTATATAAGAAAGGTGTAGGTGCCTTCTGGGCCTGAGCCTGGAACTTGGCTTTCTGGTCGTCGCTGGTTTCGAGCAGAGGCAGGGTCTGAGGATCCTTCGCCATCATCACATTGCGCACATGCTGGGCAAGCCCCTGTATCATGTTGCCACCATCGAAACCGCGGCTCAGAATGCCGTCGAGTGTTACCATCATCTCTGCCACCTTATTCTCCAGAGCCAGGTCTACCAGACGAAAATAGTTGTCGCTGTCGAGCACGTTCAGGTCCTCGATCACCTTCTGGTAAGTGATGTTGCCCATGCAGAAGCTGGCAGCCTGGTCGAAGATAGAGAGGGCATCGCGCATACCTCCGTCAGCCTTTTCGGCTATCACGGCGAGCGCCTGCTCTTCATATTGTATGCCTTCCTTCTCAGCCACCATCTTCAGGTGGTTGATGGTGTTGGCTACCGTCATTCGCTCGAAGTCGTAAATCTGGCATCGGCTCAGGATGGTAGGCAGAATCTTATGCTTCTCGGTAGTGGCGAGGATGAAGATGACATGCTGAGGTGGCTCTTCCAGCGTCTTGAGAAAGGCGTTGAAGGCGGCTGTAGAGAGCATGTGGACCTCATCGATGATAAACACCTTATACTTGCCTACCTGAGGCGGGATGCGGGTCTGCTCCATCAGAACCTTAATCTGGTCAACACCGTTGTTGCTGGCGGCATCCAGCTCGAAGATGTTGTAGGAACGCTGCTCATTGAAGGCACGGCAGCTCTCACATTCGTTGCATGCCTCGCCGTCTTCACGAGGGTGCTCGCAGTTGATTGCCTTCGCAAAAATGCGGGCACAAGTGGTCTTGCCCACACCTCTCGGACCGCAGAAAAGATAGGCGTGCGCCAGCTTGCCGCTCTTCACTGCATTCTTCAAAGTGGTGGTCAATGCACTCTGTCCGACAACCGAATCGAAGGTCATCGGACGGTACTTTCTTGCAGAAACTATATACTCTTCCATTATTTTTTCTTAATTGATGATGCAAAGATAACAAAAAAATATTATCTTTGCAAACAAATTCGGAAGAAATGAGTAAAAAACTTGGTATTATATGGAATTATCTCGCTCATTATAAGTATCTTATAGTGATTGTAGCGGGTGTTCTGGTAGTTGGTGTAGTTGACGACAACAGTGTAAGACAGCACATTAAGTACCAGATAGAGATAGCTACGCTCCGTTCGGAGATAGAAAAGTATCATGAGCAGTATGAAAACGACAAGCGTACCCTGCGCGATATGCAGCATGGTGCGCGGGCATTTGAGAAGATAGCCCGCCAGCGTTATTTCATGAAGGCTGATGATGAAGATATCTTTGTATTGAGTTCGGATATTCCGGAAAAAACTAACGAACAAGACGAAAATGAAACAATTGAGTAAACTGGAAAGTGCTATTTTCTTGCTGGGCGGCGTGCTGATGGTTGTCGGTGCGGCTTGCTTCGCATTTGGTTTTTCACATCCGCAGCTGGTGCAGGTAACGAGCTGGGGGTTCCTGCTGGGCACCATACTCTTCAGTGTAATGCAGGCGATGCAGTTCTATGAGGGACCTTCGCTGGTTATCCACCGCCTGAAGCGCATGCAGTATGTAGCAGACATCTTCTTCGTGCTCTCAGGCATCTCGATGGTAGATACGGTGTATGCTTTCCTGCGCCGCTGGTTTGAGAATTATGAGACCTATATCACCTATTTCTATAATAAGTGGGTAGTCTTCCTTCTCATCGCAGCCCTGCTGGAACTGTATACCACGCATCGCATCTCTCATGAACTGAAGAAGGAAAACAATCAGTAATATAGAAAGGACGAGAAAAAAGCTTTCGGTGGCCAACAGGAGTGCAAACAAAACATAAATCTTGTAAGAATGAATTAAATTGCTGCAATTTATTTCGTCAGTTCAAATTAAGATTGTACTTTTGTTCACCGAAAGTGATATAGATAGCTTATGAATAGAATATTTTACGCATTCATTGCCTTGATGGCACTTGCATCTTGTGCCAACAGTTACGATATCTCGGGTACTTCTAACGTAAGTACTCTGGACGGACGCATGCTGTACCTTAAGATACTGGAAAACAACGATTTCAAGAACGTGGATTCTTGCGATGTAGTGCACGGACAGTTCCATTTTCAGGGTTCTGTCGACTCTATGAAGATGGCGAATATCTTCATGGATGATGATCCTGTGCTGCCGCTGGTGCTGGAGAGTGGAAGCATTACGGTGAAGCTCGATGATACACAGCAGGTGGTAAGCGGTACTCCTATGAACGATAAACTCTTCGGATTCTTCAAGAAATACCAGCAGATTCAGAATCAGTTGCGCGAACTGGTACACAAGCACGACCAGGCTATCATGAACGGTAGCGATATGGTGGCTGTCAACAAGCATCTGAACGAGGAATCCATCCGCCTCTCTGAGCAGGAAGACAAGCTCATCACTTCGTTTGTTACCGACAACTTCAACAATGTGCTGGGACCGGGCGTCTTCTTCCTCGTTACAATGGGCAACCAGTATCCGATGCTCTCTCCTTGGATTGAGGATATCATGAGCAAGGCTACCGACTATTTCAAGAATGATCCTTATGTAAAGGACTATTATAAGAAAGCTCAAGAGAATCAGGAGATTATGAACGGTACACGAGATGCCCAGAGCGGCATGCAGCCAGAGATGGAAGCGGCTCCACAGGTAAATCCTGATGCGGCTCCGGCACCTACAGCCAACGAACTGGCTGCGCCTACGATTCCTGAAAAACAGGAAGGTCAGGAGTAGAAACAGGACTCTTTCGAGTTCTTGGGCATTAACATCTTGTAAAACTCTTCATTTTATAAGTTTAGTAATATGAAATTAATCAAGAATGGAACCATTATAAATGAGGGTCGCTCTTTTGTGGGCGACCTCTTGTTGGATGGTGAATTTATCAAGGAGATATATGAAGGCGAGGCACCCCGTGGCAATTACGATGAAGTCATCGATGCCTCGGGGTGTTTTGTTTTGCCGGGTGTGATTGATGATCATGTCCACTTCCGTGAGCCGGGACTTACGCAGAAGGCTGACATCAAGAGCGAAAGCCGCGCTGCTGCCTTTGGTGGTGTGACCAGTTATTTTGAGATGCCTAACACGGTACCTCAGACTACCACTCTGGAGGCCTGGCAGGCGAAGCGGCAGCTGGGCGCTGAGAAGAGTCATGTGAACTACAGTTTCTTCTTTGGTGCTACCAATGATAATGTAAATGATTTTGAGCAGCTCGATACGCATCGTGTTCCGGGCATCAAGCTCTTTATGGGCTCCAGTACGGGCAATATGCTGGTGGATAAATATGAGGCGCTGCAGGCTATCTTCAAGAAGGCGAAAGAGCTGGATTTGCCGGTGATGACCCATTGTGAGGATACCGAAATCATCAACCGCAACATGCAGCTGGCTAAGCAGAAATGGGGTGAGGACCCTGCCGTAGAACATCATCCGGAAATACGCAGCGAGGAGGCTTGCTATGAAAGCAGCCGTCTGGCGGTGCAGCTGGCTAAGGAAAGCGGGGCGCATCTCCATATCGCTCACGTTACTACGGCTAAGGAACTGGAGTTCTTTGGTAAGGATGAAAATATTACAGGTGAGGCTGTTGTGGCTCATCTCATGTTCTCGGATAAAGATTACGCTGTGAAGGGCACACGCATCAAATGCAACCCTGCAGTAAAGACCGCTGCTGACCGCGAAGCTTTGCGTAAGGCGCTGAGTAATGGTAAGATAACTGTAGTAGGTACCGATCATGCTCCTCATCAGTTGAAGGATAAACAGGGCGGTTGTGCCAAGGCAGCATCAGGTATGCCAATGGTACAGTTCTCACTGGTAAGCATGCTGAAACTTGTTGACGAAAAGGTAATCAGTATCGAGCGCCTGGTTGAACTGATGTGCCATAATCCAGCCCGTCTGTTCCATATCAGTCAGCGCGGCTTCCTGCGTCCGGGTTATAAGGCGGATGTCGTTGTGGTGCGCAAGGGAGAGCCTTGGAAGGTGACCGCAGAGGTGATTCAGAGCAAGTGTAAATGGAGCCCTGTAGAGGGTGATGAGTTTGCATGGAAAGTGGAACAGACTTTCTGTAACGGTCATCTTATCTATAACAAAGGCGTGTTTGATGTCGCCAGCAGAGGAGAGGAACTGGAGTTCAGAAACAATTTCTGAAAAAGGGAAATCTTACGGGGATTGTAAAATAAAATATCGTATCGGATGCGAAGAATAGTATACAATATAAGCGAAATTGAGCCATATATCAACTGGCTATACTTTTATCATGCCTGGGGATTGAGCGGCAAACCTCGAGAGGAAAAGGAAAAAATGAAGGCTGAGGCGCTCGATATGCTCCATTCATGGGAAGGCGAATATCATACCTATGCCGTCTTCGGACTCTTCGAAGCGAACAGCGAGGGGGATGATATCTGGCTGGAAGGGCAGAAAGTCCGCTTCCCGATGCTCCGACAGCAGCATCCGGCGGCTCAGGGAGAACCCAATCTCTGTTTGGCTGATTTCATCCGTCCTCTGGGCAGTGGAATAACAGACCGGCTGGGTATCTTCTGCACGACGGTAGATGGCGGTCTGGAGAAGAAATATCGCTCGGACGACTACCTCAATATGATGGCACAGACACTCTGCGACCGGTTGGCTGAAGCCACGGCAGAGAAGTTGCACGAAGAGGTGAGACGCAGCATCTGGGGCTATGCTCCCGACGAGCAGCTGAGCATCGAAGACCAGCATCTGGAGCGCTATCAGGGCATCCGTCCGGCTATAGGATATCCTTCGCTGCCCGATACCAGTGCCAACTTCATCATCGACCAGCTCATCGATATGAGTCAGGTGGGCATCCGGCTCACCACAAGCGGAATGATGACGCCTCATGCCAGTGTCTCGGGGCTGATGTTTGCACATCCCAAGTCGCGGTATTTCGAACTGGGACGGATAGGAGACGACCAGCTTCGCGACTATGCACAGCGCAGAGGAGTGCCCGTGCAGGCAATGAAAACGTATCTTCAATCAAGTTTGATCAAGAAATGATAGCAAGAATATTGATACCCGTAGTGGTATTCACCCTGTTGCCGTATCTGTGGATATATAAAAGGTATGGCAAGTTATGGCTGAAGAGTCTCTGGCAGCGGGTGCTCTTCTGGTTGCCGGCTTTCGTGGTTATCGCCTACAGCGCATATATCACGATACTGCCCAACTTCCTGCCACGCAATCCGGTGCTCATCGACATCTGGTTTGTGATGATGGCAGTATGTGCGGTTCCGCAGTTTGTCTTCAGCCTGTTCAGTGTCTTCGGTTGGTGCTGTATGCGGCTCCTTCACGGACATCGCAACTGGGGCAAGCTCCTCGGGCTGGTAGTGGGAGCGGTGGCGTTCTTCTGCTTTATCTACGGATTTACCGAAGGATTTCCTAAGATGCAAGTCAAGCGTATCACCATCTATGTACCTAATCTGCCGAAGTCTTTCGAGGGCTATCGCATCGTTCAGTTCAGCGACATCCATCTCGGGTCATACTATGGCTGGCGTGGTCATCTGCCTCAGCGCGATATCGACAGCATTAATGCCGAAAAACCTGATCTGATTTGCTTTACGGGTGATTTACAGAATGTTACGCCCGATGAACTGCCTGAGTATCAGGCACTGCTCAGCAGTCTGAAAGCCAGAGACGGCGTGATGAGTGTGCTGGGCAATCACGATTACACCTATTATATGGATGTAGATGATGAGCAGGAGATAGCTGCGCTCGAGAAGCGGATGCAGGACTTCCAGCGGAGTTGCGGATGGCGCCTGCTGATGAATGAGCATGTGGCGGTGCATAGAGGCACTGACAGCATCTATGTAGCTGGTACAGAGAACTATGACAAGCCAAAGCGCACCAACGTAAGGAAGGCGCTGTATGGCATCAGACCGGGCTCTTTCGTGCTGATGCTGCAGCATATGCCAAAGCAATGGCGCGAGACCTGGCCTTCTACTATTAATAAGGAGAAGGATGAGGATGGCGATGTGATTGGACCGGACAGGAAGGATTCGCTGGTTGTAGCACCGCAGCTTACGCTGAGCGGCCATACGCATGCGGGGCAAATCAGTATCCTGGGCTTGCGTCCGTCGATGTTTACTCCTTATGATTACGGCCTCTTCGAGGAGGAGGGTTGCCAGCTCTATACCACATCGGGTCTGGGCGGTACCGTTCCAATCCGCATAGGGGCTACGGCAGAAATCGTGGTCATCACACTCAAAAGAAAATGAGGAGTGTTGAGTGTTGAATGTTAAATGTTGAGTGTTAAATTATTCATTCTTAAATAAAAAATGAAGTACTTATATCGTCTGTATCAGCTTGTAATATGCTTGCCTATCCTGTTGGTAGCTAGCGTTTTAACCAGTTTAACTACTGTTTTGGGATGCATGCTTGGTAATGGTCATTTCTGGGGCTATTATCCTGGTAAATGTTGGGCCTGGCTTTGGGTCCGCATCCTCCTCCTGCCTGTAAAGGTGGAGGGACGTGAGCATCTCAAGAAGAACCAGAGTTATGTTTTCGTTGCCAATCATCAGGGTGCTTTCGATATCTTCCTGATTTACGGCTTCCTGGGCAGAAACTTCAAGTGGATGATGAAGAAGGGCTTGCGCAAAGTGCCTCTCATCGGTATCGCCTGTGAGTATGCGCACCACATCTTTGTAGACAAGAGCGGACCTTCTAAGATCCGTGCTTCTTATGACCGTGCTCGCGAGGTGCTCAAAGAGGGTATGTCGCTGGTGGTATTCCCTGAAGGTGCCCGCACGTTTACGGGTCACATGGGCGTGTTCCGCCGCGGTGCTTTCATGCTTGCCGATGAACTGCAGTTGCCGGTATGTCCGCTTACCATCAATGGCAGTTTTGATGTGAAGCCTCGCATGAAGGACATCTACTGGGCTTTCTGGCATCCTCTGAAGCTCACCATTCATGAGCCTATCGAGCCGATAGGCAAGGGAGCTGACAATATCAAGAACCAGATGAACAAGAGCTATGAGGCGATCATGAACGGGCTTGACAAGAAATATCAGGGTTTTGTAGAGAATCCGGACCAATAATTTCGGTTTTTCGCTTGTTATTTCAAAAATAAGTTGTAATTTTGCATCTGTATTACATTATATAGAATCAGAATCATTAAAATTAGAAGAAGTTATGAGTGATAGCATAGTAATCATTCCTACATATAATGAGAAGGAAAACATCGAGAAAATCATCCGTGCTGTCTTCGGTCTCGAAAAGCAGTTTGATATCCTCGTTATCGATGACGGAAGTCCTGACGGTACTGCTGCCATCGTTAAGGGCTTGATGGCTAATGAGTTTGCCGGTCGTCTGCATATCCTGGAGCGTTCGGGTAAACTCGGTTTGGGTACAGCCTATATCATGGGCTTCAAATGGTCATTGAAGCAGGGTTATGACTTCATCTTCGAGATGGATGCCGACTTCAGTCATGATCCTAATGATTTGCCTCGTCTCTATGCGGCAACTCACGATGAGGGGTATGATGTGGCTGTAGGCTCAAGATATATTTCGGGTGTGAACGTGGTCAACTGGCCTATCGGGCGCGTATTGATGAGCTATTTCGCTTCTAAATACGTACGTATCGTAACCGGATTTAAGGTGAATGATACCACAGCTGGATTCGTCTGCTACCGACGTAAGGTGTTGGAAACCATAGATTTGGATGCTATCCGCTTCAAGGGCTATGCTTTCCAGATAGAGATGAAATATACGGCTCACCGAATAGGTTTCAAGATCAAGGAGGTGCCTGTCATCTTTGTTAACCGTCGTGAAGGTGTGAGCAAGATGAGTGGTGGCATCTTTGGTGAGGCTTTCTTTGGCGTGATGCGACTGCGCCTGGATGGCTGGTTCAAGAAATATCCGAAGAAGGATTAATACTCAGTAATCACTAATCAGTACTTGGATGGAAATCCAAAAGATAGAAAAAACATACGGGCGTTCGCCACAGGCGGATGCCCTCTTTGATTTGATGGGGAAGAAGTCGGTTCATTCCATTTTTCTCCAGGGTTTGCTGTGCTCTTCGGCGCCGATGTTCTTTGCTTCTCTGCAGGGGAAGATGAGGCGTTCGATACTCTTCGTACTGGATGATGCCGATGAAGCAGGCTATTTTTATCACGATCTCACTCAGATGATGGGGCAGGAGAAGGTCTTCTTCTTTCCTTCCAGCTATCGGCGTGCCGTGAAATACGGGCAGCGTGATGCAGCGAACGAAATCCTACGTACAGAGGTGCTGGCGCGCCTCTCTTCGGGAGGACATTTCCTGGTAGTCACTTATCCCGATGCACTGGCAGAACTCGTTGTGGCTAAGCAGAATCTGGATGAACGGATACTGAAACTGACTGTAGGCCAGCAGATTGCTCAGACCGATGTGGTTCATACCCTGCGCGATTTCGAACTCAAAGAAACCGATTATGTTTATGAACCGGGTCAGTTTGCCGTGCGTGGAAGCATCCTCGATGTCTATTCCTACAGCTGCGAATATCCGTTCCGTATCGACTTCTTCGGCGATGAGATTGACACCATCCGTACCTTTGATGTTGAGACCCAGCTCTCGCAGGCGAAGCGCACAGAGATAGAAATCGTGCCCGAACTCGCCCATATCGAGAGCAACAAGCAGTGTTTCCTCAATTTCCTCTCCGAAAGTACGCCAGTCGTTGCGAAAGACCTTTCTTTCGTTTGCGACCGCATCGGTCAGATCTATACCGAAGGCTTCTCATCGCAGAGCCTTACCGAGCAGCTGGAGGGAGCTACTGAGGTAGAGGCTGAGCGCATCAGACATGACATGAAGACCGAGCTCAACCTCGTTTCTCCGCTCGATTTCAAGAAGGCAGTAGCGGCTCATCTCCGTATCGAGTTCGGCAAGGTCGCTCCGTCAGAGAGTCCGGCTGTGATACCTTTCAATATCGCTCCACAGCCTCTTTTCCATAAGAATTTCGATTTGCTTTGTCAAACTCTGGAGGATTTCTTGCTCCAGGGTTACACCTTATATATATTGGCAGATAGCCAGAAGCAGCAACAGCGCCTGAAGGATATCTTTGAAAGCGAAGAGCTGAAGCGCTACGCCATCCGTTTTACACCGGTAGACAAGACGCTTCATGAAGGCTTTACTGACCATGACAAGAAGTGCTGTTTCTTTACCGATCATCAGATTTTTGACCGTTTTCATAAATATAACCTGCGCTCAGATAAAGCGAGAGCCGGCAAGATGGCACTCACCATGAAGGAACTGCAGGAGATGGAAGTGGGAGATTTTATCGTGCATGTAGACTTCGGTATCGGCAAGTTCGGCGGTCTGGTTAGGGTTCCTGCGGGCAACAGCTATCAGGAAATGATCCGCATCGTCTATACGAACAATGACAAGGTGGATGTTTCTATCCACTCGCTTTATAAAATCAGCAAATATCGTCGCAGCGATACCGGTACTCCGCCTCGCCTGTCTACACTGGGTACAGGTGCCTGGGATAAACTCAAGGACAAAGCTAAGAAGCGAATCAAGGACATTGCGCGCGACCTGATCAAACTCTATGCCCAGCGCCGACGGGAGAAGGGATTCGCCTTCAGTGCCGACAATTATCTGCAGCATACGCTGGAGGCTTCCTTCCTGTATGAAGATACGCCAGACCAGAATAAGGCTACTCAGGAGGTGAAGAAGGATATGGAGAGCGGAAGACCGATGGACCGTCTGGTTTGTGGCGATGTGGGCTTCGGCAAGACTGAGGTTGCCATCCGTGCAGCCTTCAAGGCAGCGTGCGACAGCAAGCAGGTTGCGGTGCTGGTGCCTACTACCGTTCTGGCTTTCCAGCACTATCAGACTTTCAAAAAGCGTCTGGAAGGCATGCCTGTAAGGGTAGACTATCTCAGTAGAGCCCGTACAACGAAGGAAACCAGAGAGGTGCTTGACGCCCTGAAAGAGGGTAAGATTGATATTCTCATAGGTACGCATAAGCTGATATCAAAGACCGTGAAATGGCATGACCTGGGACTGCTCGTCATCGATGAAGAGCAGAAGTTCGGTGTGTCTACCAAAGAGAAACTCCGTCAGCTCAAGGTAAATGTCGATACACTCACGATGAGTGCCACTCCGATTCCGCGAACCCTCCAGTTCTCTCTGATGGGCGCCCGGGATATGAGTATCATGCGCACTCCGCCACCTAACCGTTATCCGATTCATACCGAACTGGTAACGTTTAGTAGTGAAGTTATCTGCGATGCCATCAATTTCGAGATGAGCCGAAACGGACAGGTTTATTTCGTATGCGACAGAATATCCAAGCTTCCGGAGCTCAAGATGCTCATCGAGAAGCATATCCCAGACTGTAGGGTAGCAATCGGTCACGGACAGATGAAGCCTGAGGATCTGGAGAAAATCATCATGGGCTTTATCAATTACGATTATGATGTACTGCTTTCTACCACTATTGTAGAGAACGGTATCGACATTTCCAATGCCAATACGATTATCGTGAGCGATGCTCATCACTTCGGATTGAGTGACCTGCATCAGATGCGTGGACGCGTAGGAAGAAGCAACAAGAAGGCTTTCTGCTATCTGATGGCGCCACCTAAGAGTGCACTTACTCCTGAGGCGCGTCGCCGTCTGGAGGCTCTGGAGACTTTCAGCGAACTGGGTAGCGGCTTCAATCTCGCCATGCAGGACCTGGATATCCGCGGTGCGGGTAATCTGCTGGGCTCTGAGCAGAGCGGTTTTATGGAAGATCTGGGTTATGAAACCTACCAGAAGATTCTCTCTCAGGCTGTCACTGAGTTGAAGAACGAGGAGTTCTGTGATCTTTATCAGGAGAAGATGGATGAAGGTGCCCAGCTTACGGGTGATGATTTCGTTGACGATTGTGGCATAGAGAGCGATCTGGAGATGTATTTTCCTCAGACTTATGTGCCGGGTGACAGTGAGCGCATGCTCCTTTATCGTGAACTGGACCGTCTGGAGAGCGATGAGGAAGTAGAGGCTTACCGCAAGCGTATGATAGACCGTTTTGGTCCTGTGCCTCATGAAGCAGACGAACTGATGCATGTGGTAGGTCTGCGTAGGGTAGGCAAGAAGCTAGGTTGCGAGAAGATTATTCTCAAGCAGGGCTATATGCAGATGCAGTTTGTGAGCAATGTAAACAGTCCGTTCTACAGAAGTCAGATGTTTAACCGCATACTCGCTTACGTTACCAGTCATATTCAAGATTGTGTTCTGAAGGAAAAATTCAACAAGCGAATGCTTCGCATCAATGATGTGAAGACTGTAGGACAGGCTGTAAATCTGTTGAATCAGATATCGCAGATAGATTTAGGTAACGAAAAGAAATAATCTGTGTCTACAGTCTATGGGTAAAATCCTGTATCAATTGTGGAAGTAGACAATAAAACAGACTGATGATTTATACTGAAAGGTTAGAAATCTGACAACGTTACATGATGATATGTCAACTTTACATGATAATATGTTTCAGTTTAGTGAATAAAAAAAACATTGGAATCTCAATATCCCTATTGAACTCCAATGTTTTATTTTTTTGTATAAGTAAAAGATGATGATAAGCGTTTCACAACGCATTTTGAATTTTTCTGTTGCAAAGATACTACTTTTCATTATAATATAGGGGGTAATATTTGGTATTTTATGGGGTAATATTTGATTTAATTTATAAAAATGACACTGAAAATACACTTATATAACAAATAATACCTGTAGAATGAACTATTTTGTTGCATAAAAATAAAAAAATAGTGGAAAAACACATAAAAAAGTTCTTTATTTCATTTTTTATTTGTACCTTTGTTCAGGCATACAACAATTTTAAATATATATATAAACATGAGACAGAAAAAGTACATCTTAAGCGAGCAGGAACTTCCTACTCAGTGGTACAACATTCAGGCAGATATGCCTAACAAGCCATTGCCACCGTTGAACCCTCAGACACACCAGCCAATGAATGCTGATGATTTGTCACACGTATTTAATAAGGAGTGCTCAAAGCAGGAACTTGATACAGAGCACGCTTGGATTGATATTCCGGAAGATGTGCTGGAGAAGTACACCTTCTACCGTTCAACCCCTCTTGTACGTGCTTATGCCCTTGAGGAGGCACTCGGTACTCCGGCGCATATCTATTTCAAGAATGAGAGTATCAATCCGTTAGGCTCTCATAAAATCAATTCAGCCATTCCTCAGTGCTACTACTGTAAGCAGGAGGGTGATACCAATGTCACTACAGAGACTGGTGCAGGACAGTGGGGTGCAGCCCTCTCTTATGCAGCAAAACTCTACGGCCTGGAGGCAGCAGTTTATCAGGTAAAGATTACCATGCAGCAGAAACCATACCGTTCCAGCATCATGCGTACGTTTGGAGCCACTGTAGAGGGTTCTCCTTCCATGAGTACACGCGCAGGTAAGAACATTATCACACGTGATCCTCATCATCCTGGTTCGCTCGGTACTGCCATCAGTGAGGCTGTTGAGCTGGCTACAACCACACCGGGCTGTAAGTATACGCTGGGTTCTGTGCTCAATCATGTGGCACTTCACCAGACCATCATCGGTCTAGAGGCAGAGAAGCAGATGGCGATGGCAGGTGAGTATCCTGATCAGGTGATTGCTTGTTTCGGTGGTGGTAGTAACTTTGGTGGTATTGCCTTCCCATTCCTCCGTCACAACTTCACAGGCGAGCGCCATACTGAGTTTATAGCTGCAGAGCCGGAGAGCTGTCCTAAGCTGACTCGCGGTAAGTTTGAGTATGATTTCGGTGATGAGGCAGGTTACACTCCATTGCTGCCAATGTTTACTCTGGGTCATGATTTCAAGCCTGCCAACATTCATGCAGGTGGTCTCCGTTATCATGGTGCTGGTATGATTATCTCCCAACTTCTGAAGGATGGTTATCTGCATGGTGTAGATATCCCTCAGCTGGAGTCATTCAAGTCAGGCATGCTCTTCGCTCAGACCGAGGGTATCATTCCTGCTCCAGAGAGCTGTCATGCGATTGCAGCCACTATACGTGAGGCTCTGAAGGCTAAGGAAGAGGGCAAGGAGAAGGTTATCCTGTTCTGTCTCTCAGGTCATGGACTTATCGATATGCCGTCTTACGATAGCTTTATCAATGGCGATTTGCACGATTATTCTGTGAGTGATGAAGAAATCCAGCAGTTCCTCAAGGATGTGCCAAAGGTTGACTAAATTACAGTTAACAGTATATAGTAAACAGTTGACAATTATTCTTTGAGATATATTGAAATAACAATATCACATTATAAAAGAAGCCAGGCTGCGAAAAGCAACCTGGCTTTTTATTTAGAGATTCTATTTTCTTTTATTTAGAAATTCTATTCTCTTTTTTTTAGAAATTCTATTCTCAGTTCGAGACTTCTATCTTTCATTAGAAGTTCAACCACTCTTCAATAGCCTTAGCGATGACATCGAAGCTTGTGGTAGGCTCGAAGCGGGCTACAACCTGACCCTTCTTGTTAACGAGGAACTTGGTGAAGTTCCACTTGATATCGGCACTCTCCTTGTAGTTAGGATCAGCCTCGCTCAACATCTTGTCGAGAACAGGGTAGAGAGGGTGGCTCTCGTCCCAACCAGCAAAGCCCTTACATTCTTTCAGAAATTTGAAGAGAGGGGCAGCATCGTCTCCGTTTACCTTGATCTTCTTGTAGCGCTGGAACTCTGTGCCGTATGTAAGCTTGCAGAACTGATGAATGCTTTCATCTGTACCAGGGGCTTGCTGACCAAACTGGTTGCAAGGAAAATCAAGTATTTCGAAACCTTGAGAATGATAGGTCTCATAAAGTTTCTCCAGTTCCTCATACTGAGGGGTGAAACCACACTTTGTAGCGGTGTTAACGATGAGCAGCACTTCGTTGGCATACTCCTTGAGGGAAACATCCTTTCCCTTTCTGTCTTTAACAGAAAATTCGTAAACAGTTCTCATTTTTTTTATCTTTATGTATGTGTTATCTATATTTCCGATCTCAACTTATGTGATCTAGAGTGCAAAGATACTACTTTTCTCTTAGAATACTTCAAGAGTTTTTTTAAAAATTCTAAAAATCGAACAAAATCATAGATGAAGGAATAAGCGTAATATATATAATGTAGATAGATATTGTATATCTGGGGAAACAGATACCATATAGCTGAGTATATAGATATCGGTTAGATATAGAATATAGAAGAATAAAATAGGTAGACGATATAACTACACAATATCAGTATGAAACAGCATAAAAATAAAAAATGCAGGATTTTCACAAACCCTGCATTTCTTTTTCTTTACCTCTTTTTCCTCAAAAAAACAAAGAAAAAGAGGTTTACGATTAATCTATCATTTAACTTTTCTAAGAACTTGTTGCAAAGATACTACATTTTCTTGTAACACCAAACTTTTTCTCAGCTTTTTTTCAGTAAAAAGGGAAAATTAATCAAATACCCCCCCCATTTTTATACTTTTTTGCAATATTCGGTCAAAAAACAAAGCAAAATGGCTCAATTTTATGACTATTCTGCTTTTTTCCTTGCTTGAACGTTTTGCTGTGTACGATAACAAAGAAGACTGTGCCCGACAACAACTGAAGATATGTCCTGTAATATGTATTACTTTTTGTCAATACAAATAAAAGCAGCCATCAGTAATGATGACTGCTTTCATCTGTAATGATGCGGGCTATCCCTGCGTTCTGTTTCGGTATTCAGTAGGCACGATACCCGTTTCTTTCTTGAATGCCTTCGAGAAATACTTAGGGTCGGTGAAACCTACTGCAAAGGCGATGCTGCTCAGTGTATCGTCTGTCTTGCGCAACATCTCGCATGCCTTCTTGATACGTATATGGCGAACGAAGTCTACCGGTGTCATTCCGGTTGTTGCTTTCACCTTATTATATAGTACGCTTCGGCTCATACCGATTTCGTTCGAGATATCATCTATCTTGAGTTCCGGGTTGCCTGCATTTTCAACAATAAACCTGAAGGCACGCATCATGGTTCTGTCCTGCATCTGTGCCGCCATCAATGCCAGCTCGCTGTTTGGGTCAACCGCTTCGCTCTCGGCACTAGTTTCAGCCTGGTTAATAGCAGGCAGAGGAGCTGCTGCAGGCAGTATTCGCAAGGCTGCTATGGCATCTTTATCGCCAGCTTCCTTCAGTTTTCTGATGATATCCACCTGAATGTTGCGGCGCTGGGTGAGGATAGCCTCTATTCGGCCGAGCAGATAAGGGGTAGAGAATGGCTTGGTGATATAGGCGTCAACTCCTTCATCAAAACCTCGCTGCTGGTCTTCTACGCTTGCCTTGGCCGAGAGAATCATCACAGGGATGTTGTTGAGGGTGGTATCCTGCTTGATCTCGTGAATCATCGACAAACCATCCATCACAGGCATGGTAACGTCCGTGAGGATAAAGTCTGGTATCTCCTTGCGGGCCATCACCAAACCAGTCTTTCCGTTCTCTGCAAGCAGCACGTTGTAGGTAGGCGAGAGAATGCTGTAGAGGAACTTGCGCAGGTCGGCATTGTCTTCTACTACCAGTACCGTCTGGTCTTTTTGTTCCGCTTCTTCCTGTGCAGTTTCCTGTTCCTTGCCCATTTCTTCCAGGCGTTCAGCCTCTGCATCCTTTTCTTCTTTCTGTTTATTTACTTCTTCCAGATAGTCAGATGCATTGCGGTCGTCAATCTGGCCATTCGCTTCTTCTCTTTCTGCCAGGTCGTAATCTTCCTCGGTCAGACCACTGTTCGTATGGAAGCCTGCCGTGTTGCCGTATCTCTGAACCTTGTCCAGCATTACCAGCATTTCGTTGGCATTGTCTACTACCATTCTCAGCAGTTCCTTGCCCTTTCGGGTGATACCCGGTTCGGTATCCAAAACGGTTTTTACCGGGGCTCCGATGAGCGTTAGAGGGGTTCTCAGACGGTTGGCTGCATCGTTGTAGAACTCGTTCTTCATCACGCTCATCTCGTGGGTTACGTTCTCGCGCTGGCGCTGGTTGTAGGTATAGAAGATTGCGCCTACGATACCGAAGAGCAGGAGCAGCATGAGAAATTTGCCCCAGATGCTCTCCCAGAAGGTAGGGCGCACTTCGATAGGCAGTTCTGCCACATACTTGCTCCATACACCGTGAGAGTTGGTGGCTCTCACCTTGAGTACGTAATCGCCATGACTGATACGGTTAAAGCCGATGCTATTGCTGCTTCCGTTCGATATCCACACGCCTGGAGCTGTATAACCATCTATGCGATAGAGATATTTGGTCTGATACCTACGCTGATAGTCGAGCGATGCAAAGGTGATGGTCAGATTTCGCTTGTTGGCAGGAATCACTATTTTATCCTTGTGCAGGATAGGTTCCGACTCTTTCTCTCCGCTATAGTGGAGGGAACAGAAGATGACTTTAGGCTGGTAGTTGCTCTTCTTCAGCGTAGCCGGATTGAAGGTAATCAGTCCCATCGGGGTACCTACCGAGATGTTGTTGCTTGCCGGATCGTGGTAAGGACGGCTTTGCGAGAACGACATATTGAAGTCGAAGTCGTTAGGTCCGAACACATTGCACTGGCCCGTTTTCGGGTTTACGCAGTCGATACTCGATTCTCTGATTACCCAGATTCTTCCCTGGTTGTCTTCTACCATGCCCTGTACGATGCCTTCGTTAATATCGATGGCATGGAAGTATTTCATCTTCAGGTTGTCTTGCAGGAGCGATTTGCTCACAATCTCTTCCATCACACCGCCCTGTTGCGAGATATACATCTTGCCGCTGGTGTGCTCCAGGATATTGTTCATATCGTTTGCAGCCAGACTTGTTGTATCGTTCGGTATGTAGTAGGTCTTGTGGTAATTGATCTTTCTTGCGTTTGTAAAGGCATCACTGAAGGTGATGAGACCATCTGTAGTTCCTACGAGAATGGTTCCCGTAGTAGTGCAGCAGATGCGGCGTATGCGGTCGTAGTGCTGTTTCTCCCAAGGCAGGCCGTTCCTCTTGCTGATGAAGCTGATACTGCCGTCTGCCGCCTCGTTAACAAGTGCCAGCCCACCTCCGTAGGTACCTATCCAGATGCGTCCGGTACGGTCGGCAACAATGTCTTGTATCTTGTCGAACGGCAGCGATGACGGGTTGTTGGCATCATAAACAAAGTGTCTTACCTGCATTTTATCTATCAGATAGACACCATTTCCGTTGGTTCCTATCCATGCTCTTCCCTTGATATCGAAGTGGATAGACATGATGCCCTTCTCGTCGAAGTTTACTTGCTGTGGCACGATCTGTCCGCTTGGCGACAGGTATCCGATGCTTTGGTAGGATGCGTTGAGCACCTGGATTACTCCGTTGTGATAACCAGCCCAGATATGTCCGTCTGGCGATGCATTCACCGAGAACACTTCGTCTTCGCCCACATCCAGCTTGTTGATAATGTAAGGGTGATATTTGAAGACTACCTGTGTCAGGTCGTGAGAGCCTGTCAGCCAGAGGATTCCCTGGTCTGAGAGTACATATTTCGTAATCTTCGGTATGCGGTAGTTGCCCGATGAATTGCTTCTCAGCTGATAAGGCACCAGTTTTCCTGCCTTGCGGTCAAAATAACTGAAGGTTCCTCCTCTTGGCACTACCCAGAGGGTCTTGTGTTCATCTTGTGTGATGAAATTGCTTTCGCAGGTTGTACGGTCCATCGGGTCGTCCTGGTCGGCAAAGAGCCACTGTTTCTGTCCGGTCTTCGGATTGACGAGGGTTACTCCCATGCCGTCTGTAAATGCCCATACCATACCGAAAGCATCGGTATAAATCTTCTTTACCTCTGCCAGAGGCTGACTCGGGCTCTGTACGTTGATGATATCAAACTTGAAGGTGCGCGGGTTGTAGATGACCACACCCAGATTGGTTGCCAGCAGGAGCTGGTAACCTGTATTTCTCAGTTCGTTGATACGGGTTACGCCTTCTGGCATTGGTATCATGGTGAGTCGGTTCTGCAGGTCATATTTTGCCAGTTTACCGTCTTCAGTTGCCAGGAACTCATCTTCTCCCACCCCTCTGAGCCATTTGAAAGGCAGTTTGCTTGGAAATTTCGAGTTGTATATGCATGCGCCTTTGTCGGTAAGCACCCATTCTCTTCCGTGTATATCTTGATGGATGTACCATACATTTCCGCTTCTGAGTCCCTTTTTTCCTACTTTGATGAGTTCTATGTTCCGCTCATCAAAGGTTCTTCCTGCTGATCGGATGATGTATTTTCCATTTTCTGAAGTAAACCATGTAGCTCCGTTTTTCAATGGGTATACCTGGCTCACGCGCAGGTCGATGTTGAACAGTTCGTTGAATTTCTGTCCTACAGCAAAGAACCGGCAGAAGTGGGTATCGTATACGTAGAGCTTGTGGTCGTATGTGATACACCACACGTTGTTGTTATAGGATGGTTCTATTTTCAGTATACGGTTGGTTGACAGTACGTCAATATCATCCGGGTTGTCTCTGAAAGTATGAAATTTGTAGCCGTCATAGAACGACAGTCCGTTCCAGGTACTGAACCACATGAGGTTGTCTTTACCTTGTTTGAGGTCTGAGATGGTATTGGCAGCGAGTCCGTCTGTGATAGAGAATTTTCTCACATCGCAGTAGGGTACAGCTGCCATCATGATGGTAGAGAGCAGTCCTAATAGGGTGATATATAATTTTCTTTTCATCATTTTTATTCGTATACGTTTATTAATCGCAACAAAGGTAGTGAAAATAAATGAGATATTGTAGTTTTAGGTGTATTTTTTTATGTTATTGCATTAAATTATTCCACTTTTCATGTTATAGGGGTAATATTTGGTTGATTTGCTTGTGGTTCCTTCTTATGTTATGCCTGACAAAAAAACTCCCCCGATAAATGAATATCGGGGGAGTAGTAGGGATATGTTGTTTTGAATTTGATTACTTCTGAATCATCTTCTTTCCGTTCTTGATGACTACACCCTTGTAAGCCTTGGTTACCTTCTGGCCTGCGAGGTTGTAAACAGGAGCGTTCTTTGCAGCTTCATCTGTTGTTATGTTAGTGATGCCGGTAGTTTTACCATTCAGAGAGATGAGAATGTTGTTTTTATCAAGTTCATAAGTAGTACCAAACTTCTTAAGCTTACCATAAACAACAACTACGTCACCCACCTTGATGTCCTCTACAGAAGTGAATTTCTGACTCTCGAAAGAAAGACCACCATAAACCTGCAATTCATTTCCTGTTGTACCATCGTCAGAAATGTAGTAAGAAAGGCTGCCGTATGTATCATTTAAGCTTTCACTAGCCTGAGATACAGTACCCTTAACATATACATTTTCGCTCAAGCCTTTACCTGCATCAATCAGTTCCTTAGCCTTAGCAATGGTATAAGCAGTTTCTGCTGTGTTTGTAATGTCTACGATTTCAGGAGTATCGCCTACCTTATAGTATGCAATCTTAGAAATTTGAATCAAACCATTCCTTCCAGCCTGGCAGTCAAAGATAAACTTATAGTAATTGTTTGCAGCAGAATTAGTTGGCTTGAAGATCAAGTCTCCATCTTCAATCTTGGCAGAGATTTCTTCAGTTACATTGTTACAGTTAGCATCAGTTGCTACCTGCAACTTGATAGAATTGATCTTATCTTTAGTAATATTGTCGATGGTCAAGACAATATTGCTAATTGGCTGATCAATAGCAGGTGAAGTGATGGAAGCTACAGATGCGACTTTCTTTCTTCCGCATTTGATGTATTTCCAACCATTCCACTGGTATGTATTGAAATTCTCAATAGTCCAAACATCTTCTCCGATTGTTGCTTTCCAGGTTTGGTCATAACCATTTATTTCCTTGCCTTCAGTACCTTCGTCAGGGAAAGTCAATACTTTGTAAGGAGTTGTTCCTGCAAATGTAACGCTAGCTACGAATGCCAGAACCAATGATAATGAATAGCGTAAAAATTTGTTCATAACTTAATAATTTTAAAGGTTTAACGATTAATTAACAGTTGAAACTCATTTGTTGAGTTGATCCTTAGAAATTACTTTGTCCTAAAAGTATGATCTTAGAATTATTACTGATGCAAAGATACACAAAATATCGAAACAATGTGTTAAGATTGTGTTAAATATTTGATACAGAGAAAGATACATCATTAAAATGGAAATTAATACCATAAAAAAATAGTTTTTTCCTAAAGAATAGGGATTTCCCCCTCAGTTTGTATCCTTTTCCCCTTTGTGGTAGCCGCAAAAACTACTACCTTTGCATCGGGTTCAAGAAAGAATGCTGTTCTTCAAGAGCTCAATAATTAGAAGATATAAGAATATAAATAACTTAACTGATAAATTGATATGAAAAAGTTTAAGCAGATATGGATGTGGATGGCGATAGCTGTTGCATCTTTCTCATTCACCTCGTGTGATGATGACGATTACTGGTATGATGATTATTATTGGTATGATGACTATAATCATGGTGGCTGGGGATGGAACCAGGACTACTGGAATAATGGTTCTAACAGCTCTCAGAACAATTACCTGCTGTCGGAAGCTCAGACCCTTATTGGCGACTGGAGAGGCTCTGTGCTGCTCTCTGAACTTGCAGAGGATGGGCAGTCACGTGACAATTACAGTTTCAATGCCGAGATGACGTTCTATCAGACGGGTAACAAGGTTAATACTCTCTGCGGTGATGGTGTAGAAGTGGATTATGCCGATGATGGAAGTAATGAACCCCTGACCCTGAAGTTTACTTGGTATATCGATAATAATGGTGATATTTATATCCGTTATAATAAATCTGGTTTTACCTATGTGATGGATTTGGGCTCTTCTCAGAGTGGTTTCTATCTAGGTGAAGAAAAGGGCCGTGATGTGTTCTATGGTTATATGATAGGAACAGGAGCAGCTAAGGGTGATGTGATGCAAATCGATCTGGAGCGTTACGATCCGAGTGGAGCCCGTAAGAAGACCCGTTCTGCTGCAACCGATTCCATAGCTCCTAGCTTCGGTAAGGCTACCGGCAGGGTATTCATGCCACATGCTATCAAGAAGTTGCCGAGAAGATAATGATATAAACAAAAGAAATCCGCTCACTCATTGCTTTGAGAGAGCGGATTCTTTTTGTTTGTATATAGCCTGATTTATTTAAAGCCCCAGAGTTTCTTGATGACTTCTGCATCTACGTTTTCCACTTCCTTCTCAGTTTCATCAGGGAGATTACAGAAGAAGTCGATGCCGGTTTTGTCTTCCAGCGTCTTGATGTTTACGACATATTTGCCGAGCTTATCGCCCTTTTCAAATGCCTTATTCTCGTGAGGGAACCAGTAGCCGAAAGCGCTGTATGTATACTGGTTGGTGATCTTGTTTAGCTCCTTTTTCAGTACAGCTACAAAGAAATACTTTGGTATTGGGATATAGCCTGGCTTCTGGGTTTCGCTAGAAGCACCATTCTTCTTCCAGCCCAGGAGATTACTCTCGCTGCCTACCGGGTCAATAGTTCCACCCTTCACGATGAAGAGGGTATCTGAGTCAATCTTTGGAGCTTTGGTACGAAGATCTTCCTCCATTTTATACCATGTTCCACGCTGGTTGAAATTGCCATATTGAGGCTGCATGTTGGTCATGAAGAAAGTCTGTTTCTGCTGTGTCAGATTGAGTTTGCGGTCAGCAGAAGGGCAGATATGACCATGGTCAAAGCCTTGGGCTGTAGGAGTAGGGTCTTCTGTGAAATCTGTGATTCCCCATTGTTCTTTCAGATCCGTATCCCATGGATACTGGCGCTCGCCCTGAGGAGCATCCCATCTTTTTACGTTAGATGCCGTGTTTCCGGTGTGGAAAGTATAGCAGCTCCATCTCTGGCTCTTCATGTTGTCATCCCATTCTGTAGAATAGTTCAACATACCTGTTGTATTATCCATGTGAACGATGGCATAGCTGGTACCATTATTCTTGAGCTTTGGGAACTCCAGACCGCCGATAGCGTTTCTTACCACTTGTGGCATGTTGGCAGTAGCCACATTCTTGTTTGTATTGTTCTTATCGGTTGATTCACCACCGGTATTGCCACCTGTGCTTCCACCACCCGTATTACCGCCACCGGTTGTACCACCGTTTTCAGGAAAATAGAACTGCAGGGTATCGTCAGTGCCGCAGGCAGAGAACGTCATCGCAGCAACGAGCGCGAAGATAAAGAACTTAGTATGCTTCATAATTCTCGATAATGTTTTGAAGTTAAAGATTAAGTGCTTTCTATATAATAATGTATGTAGAAATCGATTGCATGAGGATAGAATAGAGAAAAAAAGTGCATTCCTACGTATATGCAACTACGCTGGAATGCACTCTGTATCTTTGCGATAATAAATATATCCTTATAAAAAAGGTATATTATTACTTCTTCAATTTGCCGTAACGGTTCATGAAGCGGTCTACGCGACCCGCTGTATCAACGAGCTTGCTCTTACCTGTGTAGAATGGGTGAGATGTGCTAGAGATTTCAATCTTAACAACTGGATAAGTCTCGCCTTCGAACTCAACAGTGTCGTTAGTCTTGCATGTAGACTGAGAGAGGAACATATCGCCGTTAGACATATCCTTGAATACTACAGGACGATAATTCTCTGGATGAATACCTTTTTTCATTTTTCTTTTTTATTTTTATTGGGTTATTAAAATTAGACGTCATGGGGATGCTTGTTGCATCATTTCGTGTCCCTTATCGGGGCATGCCCATTATAGCCTGTTATCAATTTCAGGCTGCAAAGTTACACTTTTTTCCTGAAACCACCAAATATTTCTTCTTCTTTTTAAGAAATATTTTAGAAAAGAGCGAGTTATTCATTCATAAATTGTTTTTGATCGGATGGAAGTCAATACTTTTTGTTTTGCCACTCACCCCTGTTTTACCCCACACGCCCTGAAAGGGCAGAAGCTCCTAGCCCAGGGCACCGCCCTGGGGATATTGACAGTTAGCAAGACGCCCTGTAAGGGCAAAAGCTTTAAAAACATTCGGGTTCAATGAAAGCTTTTGCCCTTACAGGGCGACAGGTTTGTGCCCGTAATTACCCAGGGCGATGCCCAGGGAGGGCACTGAAAAAGTCCCCATTTTTAAGGACTAAAACGGAAAAAGGTTACGATTTATAACTTCTCTTTCCATAAATCGTCTTAATAAGGCTGTAT